>ERZ795042.1886-NODE-1886-length-12572-cov-926.991771_pt1 | contig 12572 bp, 10 predicted proteins | sample MGYA00375126_ERZ795042 | MGnify/ENA primary metagenome ERZ795042 (study PRJEB30171, sample SAMN05518105) | compost metagenome | isolation source: Feedstock adapted compost from Newby Island compost facility, Milpitas, CA | place: USA:Newby Island compost...
ACGTTCCTGGAGTAAGTGTGCGGACAATTCAGAACTGCAAACAGGGGTGTCAGCAGCCATCTGGTCCTACTATGTGCAGTACTCGTAAGCTTTTGCACTTGATAGCGGTCGTTCCGCTCTTTTATAAACCAGAATGCCAGCGCCCGAGTCTTTCCCGAACTTCCTTATGTGGAAGACGTGCTCCTTTGCGAATCATCTGCTTAAGTCCGTTAGCCGCCTTTTTTCCACTAAGGATGTTGTTCTCTACCAGCATGTCTAATAACCAGAGAACGCCATGAACTTCCACATGGTAGTCTTCTGCCAACTTGCGGAGTGCTCCATCTCCGGTTACCAGGACGGCCCTCTTTTCAATTGCCAGAACAAGCGAAGCCAGATCCACCTCGGTGGTTTTTCGATGTTGCTGGGCCAAGTCTCCTACCCGCGCTATCTGTTTTGAGGTAAGATTTAGAACAGAGAGTTTCTGGTCCGTGAACGGACTGAGATCTACCGATTGCAGTTCTTCGAGGACGATGTCCGGTATCGCCCAACACACTCCATTCAGCAGAAATACGTACTCGATCAGGTCGCCGTGCTGCAGGTCGATCCAGATATTTGTATCGGTAATGCAGAGCACCGCTGACAATCAGGTCGGATCAAAGGTGCTGGCAAACAGCGCATCGGCAGAGGTGCCGATCAACTCTGCAGCCCGATGCGGCGTAATTAGTCCTTCCATGGTGGCACGCTGGGCGAGCAGTTCGGAACGCAAGGCCTTCTCCTCCTGCACCGGCTCGCCCGGTTCCTCCCGGTGCCAACCCTGACTCCGAAATTTTTTCATCAAGCCGATGTAGTGCACTTTTGAAATAATGTCTAGATCAAATGCTCGGCGAACTAACGCCTGCATGCTAACACCGAAGTAATGCTTGAGCAGATGCAATTCTGCCAGAGAAATCCGACGACGACGCACATCCAGGTAGCGTTTCAGCGCATCGGCCGGTACCAGAAAGGCTCCGGCAAAGCGGTGTGCAACACGCTCCGCGTTCAAATTCTTTTCAGGGCTGAGCATAAGGTGTCCGAGCTCATGAGCCAGCGAGAAGCGTTGCCGGTCTCCGGGCATACCCCGCCGGGTAACAATCACCGGCACATCTCCGTCGATCTCTGCCAGAAAGGAGCAGCCATCAAAACCTTCTGGTGCATCTATCTGGCCTACTATGATTTGATGATCTTCCAGCAATTCGGTCAGATTTTCAATGGGGCCGACACCGACCTTCCACATCTCACGAAGATCCTGGGCGGCCTGCTCAACGTCTTCCATCGATGCAACAACTCGGGGAAACCCTTCAGGCCAGGAAAAGGCCGGCAAAGAGCCCTCTACAATGAAGATCAGATCCAGGTATCCTTCCAGCCAGATCCGCACCTGCTCGACGATCTGTCGCTGTACTTTTTTGCCGAGGGCGGATCGTTTGCGATAAATCGGCTTGATCCGTTCGACGCGAACAGGGCGCAGGAAAAAGCTCGGCTTGACGTCAAGCGCTCGGGCCAGACGAATCAGCATCTGGGAGTCCGGAGTGATTACTCCCTTTTCGTACTTGCTGATGGCAGTCTGGCTGACCCCTACCTCTTTGGCCAGTTTACGCAGACTCAGTCCCTGGCGGATGCGTGCCTGTTTGATGCGGGCACCAATAGACATAGAAGACTGGACAGTTTTTTTCTGGATGGTTTACATTTTAAAACATCGGTTGCAGAAAGTAAACCTTAAGCAAGAAGTATTTGATCCAGGGAATTGTCGGTTACGGTCTAAGGGTGAGGTGAGGAGCGATGAAAGCCCACGGCCTGGAGTTGTGGGATGAAATCGCCACACAAAGGGTGTGTCAGACGGTTGCGTGCTCCAGGTCGCTTGCACTGGCTGAAGGGCCTTGACATACAGTTGGCACAGACACAAAATATCCTGTGCTACTCAAGTTGTGACCTATAGAGAAGAGCGTATTGAAAAAGGCGGTGCTCATTGCCGAGTTTTTTCGGGGTAATCGGGGTAAAATCTAACTCTACCTGAAAATCCGCCATGGACACCGCCGTCATTACAATCTACTGCCTCGTCGACAATTTTTTCAAAGCGCGCGGCCGCCGTGTGAAGACCCGCAAACCCAGATGTCCGACGCCGAAGTCCTCACCACCGCCTTGGTAGCCGGTCGATTCTTCAGCGGCAACCTCGAACAAGCCCGACGGCTGTTCCATCAACCAGACTGGATCCCCCATATGCTCTCCAAAAGCCAGTTCATCCGACGCCTGCATGCCAGATTTCGGGCAACTACTGGCTTCGGCACACCACGACGCCAATCTTCTTGATCGATAGCTTCCCGTTGCCCTATTGCGTTGGCGCACGCATTCGTCGCACGCGGCTTTATCCTCCCCAGCGCTATGGCAAAACCTACTAGGGCTATGTGGCCGCCAAACAGCGCCGTTTCTATGGACTCAAAGCCCACCTACTTTGCCGTGGAAGCCTATCTGACGCCCGACTCTCACAGCGATGTGCGCCTGCTCGAGGCGCTTTCGTGGGACTTGCCCGAAGGGACACTGCTTCTGGGCGATCGGGCTTACAATAACTACCGCCTGGAAGATGAACTCCATCCGGCTGCTTCCGCTGTGCAAAAAGCGATCGAAGCGGGCGGTAGCAGCCTGTGTAGTCTTTGTACAGCAGCGCTTGCGGCGCTGCATCGAAAGCGCTGGCAGTAGGCTTGCGCGGCTGTTGCCCCGATGGATTCATGCGGTCACAGCGCGTGGCTTTGAACTGAAAATTATGTTGTTCCTGCTGGCTTATAGTATTTTCTGTGCCTTACAGTAGGTCACAACTTGCGTAATAATTGTTTTCGTCCGAAACCTGGTGACATAATGTTGTCACCCCCCGGATGTATTATGAGGTTGACCTCAACAACCAGTCAACTATGTGGAGGATCTGTCATGGATTACGACAAGCTGAAGCGCGCTGTTGCCGGAGAAGCCAGCGCAATTCGAGCGATTACACGCCTGCAGCCCGCCGATGGGCCCGGGGCAAAAATTTTTCCTCCCACTTACGAGCAGGGGCGCTACTGTATTGAGCAGCGCTGGGTTGATGGCGAGTCGGTGACCTGTGTGCTTCTTGATTCGGTTCAGTCACAGGCCAACCGTATGGAGACAGCGTTGCTTGACGCTCGCCGAAGCGGAAGACTTTCTTTCCCTGACATTGAGGTGGTATTTCCTGCGAATCTGGATCTACCCTTTGAACGGATTAGTGTGCTGGAAGCACCGCATCGGATAGCTGATGCAATTCTGCGAGATAGTAATCTGAACGGGACACCGTTCCGTGACTCCGAGGTTGGCCAGCAATTTGTCCGGGCCACAGCGCGCAATGCCCGCGGAGTATTGGAAATTTCACCTGTCTCGTTGCTATTCGGCTATTGGGATTCCACGGGCCTGGGCACCGGTGGGTTGGGAGCAAAATTCGCCCGCCTGATTGCTTCAGAAATTGTCGGCTATTATGTCGAGGTAGGTCAACGTGGCGCCGTTCGTGTGGATCCACTGGGCATTCAGAGAGGAATTATCCTTTATGAAAAGGGTGAATTTCCTTACTGGACGCCTAGCCCGGAGAACGCTGTAACAGACGATAAGGGCAACCCCAAAAAAGTAGCTCGACGCTCCGGCGATAAAAAAGAAGCCGGGCGGCCTTCGGTCATCAATCATGGCAACATTCTGGCCGGAATCGAAGCGGGCGGCGTAAGCATCCGGTATGCTCTGCAGAACAGTGTGATCAATTTCGCCGCCCTTCGTCAGCTTTATTTCGGCGATCCGGACCCGGATTCGGAGGTCAACCAGGTGGCTCGAACTTATCTGGCAGCACTTGCCCTCTGCGCCCTGACGGCTCTCTGGGAACGGGGCTATACACTCCGCTCACGTTGTCTGTTGCAGCCCGAATCTCGAAATGTCGAACTGCTGCCCCTGCACCCGGGCAAGCCTGAACCCATAGAGAGGCTCAATTTCGAGCAAGCCAGAAAGCTCTTTGACGAGGCCAGAGATGAGGCGATTCGACATGGGTTCGACGTAGACGGGAAGCTTATTGAGCTACATCCCTGCAATGAGTTGCAGGATCTGATCCGTGAGAATCTGCAGCGCATCAATCCTTTGCTCGGGCCCGAAGAAGAGGACGCAGAGTCATGATCGTTCTGGAGCTGACCTATCTGAACGGGTGGAGCTGTGCACGTTCGGAGCGTGGGGACCCTGAGTGGCCGCCCCATCCGGCGCGACTGTTCTATGCGCTTGCCTCCTGTTACTTCGAGGCGGGTGAGGACACACAGGAGCAGGCGCTGCTGGAATGGCTTGAACAGCAACCACCTCCGATCATTTATGTGCGCGGTGGTATCGTTGGCCGACGTGAACTCCGCCCTTATGTACCAACAAACGACGTAGGCGTACGACGACAGGGCAGACGTAATCTGGAGTCGTTGCCTGATCTGCGCACTACAAAGAACCTGCGCACGTTGTCCTATGCGCTTCTTAAGCCCGACACCCACGTCTACTTCGTCTGGAAAGCAGCTCCAGCTTCAGACCTGCTAAATGCCCTGGACAGGCTGTGCATGCGCCTGGGCTGTCTGGGGCATTCGTCCTCGTTTGTGCGACTTGTTCGTCTGGAGCAGCTTCCCGAAGAATGGGATGAATGTTGGCAACCTGGAGAGACAGGGTCCCCTGAAGCCGTCCTGCGGGTACCCCGTCCGGGGGTACTGGCCTCGCTTCCAGACTATTACCAGCGCTATCAACAAAGCGGTATCCGAGGAGTGCTTCCGGCCGGACGTATTCGCTACGGTCGTGTGCAGCGCTTGCCTGTGTCGCCTGCTGATGAGGGGATTCGGCCTGGTGAGTGGAACGACCTACTCATTCTGCGTCAGGTGAGTGGGCCTACATTGCCTGTGTTGGCCACTGCTGGTATTACCACGCAGCTGCACCGCGCGCTTATCAGCCGATGGCGGGAGTTGTATGGCGAAGTTCCTGAAGCGATCAGCGGGCACACGTCGGATGGGGGCGTTTCTAAAGCCCCGCATCTGGCCTTTCTGGCTCTTCCTGCCGTTGGACATCGGCACAGCGATGGTCATCTGATGGGGTGTGCCCTGGCGCTACCTCGTGATCTTTTGGATGAGGATCGCACCAAGCTCTGGCAGCTGTTCCGGGAAGGTCTGGAACTCAGGCTCCGGCCTGGATCCTGGCGTCTTGAACCGTTGCTCTATCCTTCAAGCATGTTACCCTATAGCCTGCAGGAAAGCCGATGGGTTGGCCCCTCACGGCTCTGGGCTTCCGTGACACCTGTGGTGCTTGATCGCTACCCCCGCGACCGGGACATATTCGGCGAAGAGGCAAAGCGCATTGTGACCGATTCCTGTGAGCAGGCCGGATTTCCTCGGCCCGTGGCCATTGTGCTTTCCTTGGTTTCTATGGTTGGCGGGACCCCTCGGGCGACCGATTTCCCATTGCCTCGCTACTGCCAACGTCATGTGCGCGTGCATACCCTTGTGGAATTTGATCGGAAAGTCTGGGGTCCGCTGCTTATTGGAAAGGGGCGCTATCGGGGGCTTGGACTGTTCGCACCGATACCAGAGGGCGCATCATGATCGAAAGAAATCAGTTTGCCGACTTTTTCCAAGAGCTGACCGGCTTTGAGCCATTTGGCTGGCAGATAGAGCTGGCCGAGCGTGTCCTGACTGAAGGATGGCCGAAATGGCTGGCACTGCCCACGGGAGCCGGCAAAACCATGGTGCTGCCGGTTGCCATTTTCGAAGCGGCCTATCGCGCGCAACGCTGTGAACGTGTGCCGCGACGCTTTTTCTATGTGGTGGACCGGCGCATTGTGGTGGATTCCAGTTATGACCTGGCTGAGCGCATCGCAAGGAAGCTACAGGAAGCCTTAGAGAGGCAGGATGTGGTCGGCGAAGTGGCCCGGGTGCTGCGCGACATGGCCCAGAGCGACCGCCCCCTTGACGTGGTTCGGCTGCGCGGCGGTGGCTTCATGGAGCGCGACTGGGTGACTTCGCCACTACAGCCGGTCATTGTGACCAGCACGGTAGATCAGTTCGGTTCGCGTCTGCTCTTTCGAGGCTATGGCTACGGGCGCAGTTGGCTCAACGCTCTCCCGGTGCAGGCGGCGCTGTGTTGCTGCGATAGCATGGTGTTCCTCGACGAAGCGCACCAGTCCGAAGCATTTCGCCAGACGCTCGAGGCTGTCGAGCAGCTGCGCATGCAAGGACAGGAGGCCAAGCAGATTGTTGGGCCGTTCCGGGTAGTGCTACTCTCGGCTACACCCCGTGTCGGTGGTGACCAGGTCTGGGTGCCAGCCGGCCTGCAAGATGATGAGCGCCTGCGGCCGCGTCTCACAGCCGAAAAGCTTGTGCGCTTTCATAAACTTTCAGACGAACGCTTTGAAGAAGGCATCGCAGAAAAGACCCGGGCACTAATAGAAGAGGCTCCTGATGCACGCATTATCGGTGTGATCGTTAACCGCGTGCACCGCGCGCGTAAGGTGTTCCGGCTACTGCGCGGGCAGGGCAACGGCAGATGGGAGGTGCTATTGCTCACCGGACGGATTCGGCCGCTGGACCGAGACCGTCTGCTGCAGCAGTGGCTGGATTACCTGAAGGCCGATCCGGAGCGTCCCGTGTCCGACCGTCCGCTTATTGTAGTGGCCACGCAGACCATCGAGGTGGGGGCCGACCTGGACTTTGATGTGATGGTGACGGAAGTAGCCGCATTGGACGCGCTGCTGCAACGCCTGGGCCGCCTGAATCGCTTGGGGCGTCGGAAGCGTGCGCTGTGCTATGTTGTAGCCTCCGAAGAGCAGCTTAAAAAGAAGCATGAAGATTTTGTCTATGGCAGCGCACTGGCTTCGACCGCACGTCTCCTGAAAGAGGTCTGCGGAAGAAGTGGTTGTAACCTGAATTGGGAAAGCGCGCATGAGCTAAGAGAAGGTCTGGAAGGGCCACTAGAGGGGTTTCTTTCCCCGGCGCCGGATGCCCCGCTGTTATCAGCGGCCTACTTGGATCTGCTTGTGCAGACAAGTCCGCTGCCTGAGCCCGACATTGATGTGGCGCCATTCCTACACGGTCTGCGCCGTACGATTCCGGAGGTACAGGTAGTATGGCGGGCCGATCTCTCCGAAGAGGGTCCGAAGACATGGCCCGAAATTGTTTCCGCTCTTCCTCCAAAGTCCACCGAGGCCATTGCGCTACCGATCTGGAGCGTGCGCAGCTGGCTCAAAGAGGCGAAAGTGGGCGATTTCGCGGACACCGAAGGGGTTGCCGCCGAAGCAAGTGATAGCAGTGGTTCCTCGCGCCTGTGTTTGCGCTGGACCGATGAGGGGGGGGAGGTCGTGGAGGCCGATCAGATTCGCCCCGGCGATATCCTGGTGGTACCCACTTCGTATGGCGGCTGCGATGAGTTCGGATGGGACCCGGAGGCAAAGTCAGAGCCGGTCGATCTGGCCGAAGAGGCGGCCTACGAAGAGGAGCAAGTGCTGCGTCTACATCCGGCGCTTTTGCGTCAGTGGCTTGAAGACGAGGTGGTGCAGCAGCACGCACTGGTTTTGCTTCAGGGTCTACGAGAATGGCTGGAAGCGCAGGACCATGAGCAGGCAGAGCAACTGGGGATGGAACTGCTCACCTTGCTTGCCGAGCATGCACGCTGGCCTTGGATCAGAGAGCTAAGCGATCAGAAGCTTAGTGAACAACAGCACTGGAAGTGGACGCTATATGCCAGAAGAGGAGTGCTGTTACTGGGCCGCGGGCTCAGTGAGCATAGGCTTTCCGAGGCAACTGGCCGGCAGGTATCGCTCGAAGCGCATCAAGAGGCCGTTGCCTGGCTGGCGCGCACGTATGCAGAGGCGCTGCAGTTGCCGTGCGTGAATGCTTTCGAAAGGAGCGGACAGAACCATGACGTAGGGAAGGGCTATCCCAGGTTTCAGGCCATGCTTTATGGAGACTGGACCCCTGTGAATGCCGGGGCTCCGCTCTTGGCCAAATCGGGTATGGATTCGCGAGACTGGCGGGCTTTGCGCCAGAGCCGAGAGCTTGCAGGACTACCGCCGGGCTGGCGTCACGAAATGCTTTCGGCCTTCATGCTCGAGCGTCTGGCCAAAGTTGAGGATGACCTTATTCTGCATCTGGTGGCCGCACACCACGGAGGAGCCCGACCCTATCTGCCGCCTGTGCTTGATATGCAACCATTAGAATTTACCATGCAGGTAAACGGCCAGCAGGTCCGGTGTAACGGCGAAATAGCGCCGGATTGGCTGGCGCAGACGGTACCGAAGCGTTTCTGGCAGATGGTTGACCGTTTCGGATGGTGGGGCTGTGCCTATCTGGAAGCGATCCTGCGCATGGCCGACTGGATGGTCAGTAAAAGCGAAGCACAACCATGAATGGACGCATTTCGCTTCCTGCCGAAGGCCCTGAGGGCACTAACCTGCTGGGCTTTATGACGGCGCTCGGTGCGCTGGCACTTCTGGAGCTGCACCGACCGGACTGGCAGCCTGAGCTGAGTTGGGAAGAGGAAGAAAGAAAAGGCGGCATAAGACCGCGTCTGTATCTGTGCTGCAGAGCGGAAAGCCCGGAATCGGCAAAGAAGGCCGTCGTTGCGGTGCTCCTTGACGCAATTAAGGATCAAAGGTATCAGGAGCTCTTTCGGGATTTTGAGAAGAACCTCAAGGTTGATCGGGAGCTGTTCAGAGCTCGCCTGAAAGCGTTGCGCGACCAGGGCAAATGGCACTTCACCGATCTGTTGGCCGGACTCATCGGAGAAGACCTCTCGGGAGAAGAAATCGTTCATAGCCCACTGAAGACGCTCAACGGAGCGGGCCACCAAGACTTTCTCCCGACGCTTTGGAATCTTACTGATAACGTTACGGCCGATCACCTGCGCCGCGCGCTTTTCGAGACATGGCACTATGAGGATGAACGGTATGTTTTTCGGTGGGACCCGGCCGATTATCGCCCTCAGGCCTACCGTGCGCGCGACCCCGCCTCCGACCGGGTGCATCCACCCCGTACTGAATGGGGGGCCAACCGCCTGGCATTTGATGCGCTTGTATTCTTTCCGGTTCTGCCGGGTGGTCAAACGGTGGCCTTTCGAAGCATAAACGAGAGCAGACGGTACGAAGACGGTCGCCAGGACTTTGTGATGCGGTGGCCACTCTGGCGTTACCCACTCGGACGAAAGGAGATTGCCGGACTGTTGCGTCTGCCAGATCTCTGGTTGAATGGGAACGATCGGCTCCAGAGGCTGGGCGTGTTTGCTATTGTCGAATGTACACGCTTTATGGTGGGGAAGGGGCAGGTGGGCTTTACCGCAGGAAACGTCGTGTGGACAGATGGCTCGGCATAACCACGAAGCGCAGGAGCAACTGATTCCTGCGCGTATGCTGAACGAGTTTGTCTATTGTCCCCGTCTTTTCTATCTCGAATGGGTGCAGGGGGAATGGGAGGATAACGCCGATACTCTTGAGGGTAGTAGCATTCATAAGCGGACGGACAGCGCTTCAGGAACACTGCCGGAGATTGATGAAGCTTTCGGCGAGCATGCACCGGTCCGTTCTGTGTTGATGAGTGCACCGGCGCTTGGTCTCATTGCTCGAATGGATGTACTGGAGTTCTCTAACGGGCTGGTTTATCCAGTGGACTACAAGAAGGGAAGTCCTTCTGAATCCGATGCTTGGCTGACGAATAAAGTGCAACTCTGTGCACAGGGGCTTATTCTTCGAGAGAACGGATACCGGTGTGAGGGAGGCTATGTGTTTTATGTCGGCACGCGCCAGCGCGTGTATGTTCCGTTCGATGAAGAGTTGATAACCTTCACTCGGGAGTCCCTTGAGCAACTCCGGCAGGTAGCCCGCCAACCGGTTCCGCCTCCTCCGCTTGAAGACAGCCCGAAGTGCCCGCGCTGTTCGCTGGTGGGCATTTGCCTCCCGGATGAAACGCATCTGCTTCAACAGGAAACAGGTGATGCGCCAAAAATTCGGCGGCTCGTGCCGTCCCGAAATGATCGGTTGCCGCTCTATGTCCTTTCTCAGGGTAGTGTTGTTAAGCGAAAAGGGGCGCAACTTCTTGTCCAAACACAAGATGACAAAGACCAGCATTTTCGCCTGATTGATCTATCGCGTGTTTCGATCTTTGGAAATGTCCAGATTACGACCCAGGCTATTCGTGCTCTGGTGGAGCATAACATTCCGGTATTCTTTCACTCCTATGCCGGCCGCATGCTGGCCCGTCTGGTCAGCATGTACGATGTTAACGCGCCGGTACGTGTCGCTCAGTTCGAGGTAGCCGCCGACGAAACAAAGAGCCTCGCAATAGCCCGGGCTATTGTGACCGGAAAAATCAAAAATCAGCGCACGCTCCTTCGGCGCAATCAGCGAACCCGTTCAGAACGAGTGCTGCGCGAACTGTCCCGATTGGCCCGGGAAGCCCGCCGGGCGTCCTCCCTGGATGAATTGCTCGGCATAGAGGGAGCTGCTGCCAGATTGTACTTTCGGCAGTTCAGTCGCATGCTACGTCATCGCATCGCTTTCGATTTCAAAAACCGCAATCGGCGGCCACCGAAGGATCCCGTCAATGCCATGCTTTCTTTTCTGTATGCACTGCTTTTGAAAGACGCGATGTGTGCGCTGATGGCTACCGGCCTGGATCCCTACCGCGGCATTTTTCATCAAATGCGCTTCGGGCGGCCGTCACTTGCGCTAGATCTGATGGAGGAATTTCGGCCCTTGATTGCTGACTCGGTGGTGCTGCGTCTGGTCAATACTGGGGCGGTCACCGAAGCGGATTTTATCGTACGTGGTCCGGCTTGTGCCATGAAGAAAAGCGCTATGGAGAAGGTCATTGAGGCTTATGAGCAGCGTATGAACACGATACTTCGACATCCGGTTTTTGGCTATGCGATTAGTTATCGGCGTACAATGGAAGTGCAGGCCAGGCTTTTATCTCGCGTGCTGACTGGAGAGCTTCCACGATATATACCGGTTACTACCCGATGAGGCGTTATTATCTGGTATGCTATGACATCCGGCAGTCAAAGCGACTGCAGCGTATGCACCGGCTAATGGCTGGCTATGGCGATCCGTTGCAGTATTCAGTTTTTCTGTGCCTGCTTTCCAGGGCCGAAGTTGTAACCATGCTTGACGCAATCAAGGAAGTGATCAATCAGCGGGAAGATTCGGTACTTGTGGTGGATCTCGGTAAAGTTAAAGGCGCCAGGCCGGATTGCATTCAGACGCTGGGGTGTCAGAAATTACCGGAGATGAAGAACGTTTTTCTGACGTAAGGTGTAGTTCTTTGACAGATTGCCAGAAATGCGAGCGGCGAGGTGATGTCGAAACATCCGGGGGTGCTCGCAATCATTATGTTGTATTAAACATTTTATTTTCAGGTTCTTGATGAAAATGGGGTGATCAAGTTACTTGCAATGAATTGTACTGGATGGACAAAAAATGCCGCCACAGAGGCCATGGTAGCTATTTCCGTAGCTAAATAGCTACGGCAGCATTGAAGGGATCTCTGTGTTGTTGAGCTGATCGGTGGCCTCCACGATTTCCGTAGCTAAATAGCTACGGCAGCATTGAAGGCATAATCCTCTTCATCTTCCGCCCCTTTCAACCATCTATTTCCGTAGCTAAATAGCTACGGCAGCATTGAAGGGGTGATAGGTCAGGCGCTTGCCGGCCGGCGCGCCGTCGCATTTCCGTAGCTAAATAGCTACGGCAGCATTGAAGGGTGCGTCTGATAAGCAACGGCACGGTGAAGGGGTCCATTTCCGTAGCTAAATAGCTACGGCAGCATTGAAGGGTGGCCGGGCTGAGTGACTATGCGATGCTGCTCGTGGGCGATTTCCGTAGCTAAATAGCTACGGCAGCATTGAAGGGATTTTGGGCGTCATTCTGTTCCGTTGGCGTGTCGTATTTCCGTAGCTAAATAGCTACGGCAGCATTGAAGGGTGCTGGCGCGTGCAGGGTCTGGGCGCCGTGCTCCATTTCCGTAGCTAAATAGCTACGGCAGCATTGAAGGTTACTACCGACATTCTGAACGAACTCGCCGCCGACGGCGATTTCCGTAGCTAAATAGCTACGGCAGCATTGAAGGGCTGTACGCGGTCACCTCGGTCCACCCGGAGTGAGAATTTCCGTAGCTAAATAGCTACGGCAGCATTGAAGGATGTTTTACCCGTGTAAAAGTATTTTGCCGTAACCCCATTTCCGTAGCTAAATAGCTACGGCAGCATTGAAGGGCGGGACGCATCGAGCAGATCGACTTCGGCACAGACATTTCCGTAGCTAAATAGCTACGGCAGCATTGAAGGCGATGGCGTTGGTGCCGCCTTTAGAGAGGGGGATGATGATTTCCGTAGCTAAATAGCTACGGCAGCATTGAAGGCAGCTCAGCCGGAAGCGTCTGGCTGAGCGGAAAAATCATTTCCGTAGCTAAATAGCTACGGCAGCATTGAAGGGGGAGCGCGTGACGGTGGAGATCGCCGGGATTGAGATTTCCGTAGCTAAATAGCTACGGCAGCATTGAAGGCCCTTGGCGGTCGTGTCG
>ERZ795042.1887-NODE-1887-length-12572-cov-309.745386_pt1 | contig 12572 bp, 9 predicted proteins | sample MGYA00375126_ERZ795042 | MGnify/ENA primary metagenome ERZ795042 (study PRJEB30171, sample SAMN05518105) | compost metagenome | isolation source: Feedstock adapted compost from Newby Island compost facility, Milpitas, CA | place: USA:Newby Island compost...
CGGGGCTTGTGGTGGGGGAGAGGCTTCCCGTGGAGGACTTGGAGCCCCTCCCCTCCTTGGGGCTATTGCTCCTCCTTTTCTTCGTGGGGCTGGAGTTCGGCCCGGACCGGCTTCGGGACCTTTCTGAGAAGGCCCTGCGGGCGGGGTTTTTTGACGCCCTGGCCCTCCCCTTGGGCTTCCTCCTCGGCCTCCTCGCCGGGTTGGACCTGAGGGGGGCCCTCCTCCTCACCGCGGTGATCTACAACACTTCCAGCGTCGTTATCGCCAAGCTCATCATCGACCTGCGCCGGGCCGCCAACCCCGAAAGCGAGGTGGTCCTCGGGGTCACGCTGCTGGAGGACCTGGTCACCGCCCTCCTCCTCGCCCTCCTGGGTGGCCAGGGGCCTGCGGGCTTCCTCGGGGGGGGTGGTCCTGGCCCTGGCCTACTTCCTTTTCGCCCGCTTCCTGGGCCCGAGGCTCGCCCGCTTCATGGAAAGGCTTTCCGACGAGCTGGTCCTCCTTCTCGGGGCCTCCTTCACCGCGGGCACCGCCCTCCTCTTCCACGCCGTGGGGGCCTCGGAGGGGGTGGGGGCCTTCCTCTCCGGGGTCATCGCCGCCGGGCTTGGCCTGAGGGAAAGGCTTGAGCGCCTCTTTGGACCGGTGCGGGACCTGGGGGCGGCCCTCTTCTTCCTGGTGGTGGGGGCGGAGGCTTTGGGCCTCCTTCGCGGGCTCACCCCCTTGGCGGTGGGGCTTGTGGCCTTGGGGCTCCTCCTCAAGCTTCCCCTCAACTACCTCGGTGGGGCGAGGGCGGGCCTCGGCCGGAAGCGGCGGCTCTACAGCGCCCTTTACCTCGTGCCCCGGGGCGAGTTCAACCTGGTGCTTGGGGCCTTGGCCTTAGGCCAGGGCTACCCCCTGGTGGCCCAGGTGGCCGTGCTTCTGGTTCTGGTCTCCATCCCTCTTGGGGCCCTCCTCATCCGCTACGCCCCCGAGATCGCCCAGGCCCTCTACCCGGAGGAGCACCCCAAGAAGAGGGCCAAGCGGGCTGAGGAAAGCTCCGTAGAATAACGTTTGCCGGAGGTGGCGTATGGACATCTTTTTCCAGCTTTTTTGGCTCTTCTTCATCCTCTCCGCCCTCTCCCCTTACTTCCAGCAGCAGTGGCTCCTCGGGGCCAGGACCCGCAAGATCGCCGAGCTGGAGAGGCGGCGGAAAAGCCGGGTCATCACCCTCATCCACCGCCAGGAGGCGGTGAGCTTTCTGGGGATCCCCATCTCCCGCTACATCAACATTGACGACTCGGAGCAGGTCCTGAGGGCCATCCGCCTCACGGACAAAAACGTGCCCATAGACCTCATCCTCCACACCCCAGGCGGCCTGGTGCTCGCGGCGGAGCAGATCGCCGAGGCCCTCCTCCGCCACCCCGCCAAGGTGACGGTCTTCGTGCCCCACTACGCCATGTCCGGGGGGACGCTCATCGCCCTCGCCGCCGACGAGATTGTGATGGACGAGAACGCCGTCTTGGGTCCCGTGGACCCCCAGCTTGGCCAGTACCCGGCGGCGAGCATCGTCAAGGTCCTGGAGAAGAAGCCCCTTTCCGAGATCGACGACCAGACCCTGATCCTCGCCGACGTGGCGGAGAAGGCCCTTAGGCAGGTGAAGGCCACCGTGAAGAACCTCCTCCGGAAGCACATGCCCGAGGAGAAGGCGGAGGAGGTGGCCACCCTTCTCTCCCAGGGCACCTGGACCCACGACTACCCCATTGACGTGGAGCAGGCCCGGAGCCTGGGGCTTCCCGTATCCACGGAGATGCCTATAGAGGTCTACGAGCTCATGGAGCTCTACCCTCAAGCCCAGGGCCAGCGGCCTAGCGTCCAGTACGTGCCCATGCCCTACCGCCAGGGTCCGCCGCGATGATCCCCCTGCACGACATCAACCCCACGCGCCGCCCTGCCCTAGTGGTCCGGTCCCTGGTGGCCCTCAACGTGGCTGCCTTCCTCCTGGAGCTCCTTCTTGGGCCTTCCCAGGTGGTGGCCAAGATGGGCTTCGTCCCCGCCCTCTTCTTCCAAGACCCCCTGGGCGAGGGTTACCGGATCCTCACCAGCATGTTCCTCCACGGGGGGCTTTTCCACCTCCTCTCCAACATGTGGTTCCTGTGGGTGTTCGGGGACAACGTGGAGGACCGGATGGGAGGGGAGCGTTTCCTCCTCTTCTACCTCCTGGGCGGGGTGGCGGCGGCCTTGGCCCAGGCCCTCTTCATGCCCGCCTCCACCGTGCCCATGATTGGGGCGAGCGGGGCGGTCTCCGCCGTCCTTGGAGCCTATTACGTTCTCTTCCCCCGGGCGTACGTGATCACCCTGGTCTGGTTCGTCCTGCCCTTCACCCTGGCCCTGCCCGCGGGCTTTTACCTGGGGTACTGGGCCTTCCTCCAGCTCGTGCAGGGGCTTTTGGGCGTGCCGGGCATCGCCTTTTGGGCCCACCTCGGCGGGTTTGTCTTCGGCGTGGCGGCGGTGCGGGCGTTCCTTCCCCGAAGGCGGCGCTGGTAGACTGGGGCCCATGAAGGTCAGGGACCTGATGACCCAAGACCCCGTGGTCCTGGGGCCGGAGGCTACCTTGGAGGAAGCCGCCCGCAGGATCCTGGAGACCCGCTACGGGGGCTTCCCCGTGGTGGACGGGGAGGGGAAGCTGCTCGGCGTGGTCCAGGTGGAGGAGCTCCTGCCCCACCCGGAGAACGTCCCTTTCTCCGACGTGGAGGCCTTGCAGCTTTTCGGGGAGTGGGTGGACGAGGACGTCCTGGCGGAGATCTACCGCCGCTACCAGCGCACCCCCGTGAAGGCGGTGATGCGCACCGAGATCCCCAAGGTCCACCCCGAGGACCCCCTGGGCAAAGCCCTCAAGGTGGTCCTCACGACCGACCTACGCCACCTCCCGGTGGTGGACGAGGAGGGCAAGGTGGTGGGCATCCTTACCCGGAGCGACTTCTTGAAGCTCATCCTAGGGAGGAGTTGATGCACGGCGCGGAACACCTGTTGGAGATCTTCTATCTCCTTCTCGCGGCCCAGTTGATGGCCTTTGTCTTCAAGCGCCTGAACCAGCCCGTGGTCATCGGGGAGGTGCTCGCGGGCGTGCTGGTGGGGCCCGCCCTCCTCGGCCTGGTGCACGAGGGGGAGATCCTGGAGTTTCTGGCGGAGCTCGGGGCCGTCTTCCTCCTCTTCATGGTGGGCTTGGAGACCAGGCTTAAGGACATCCTGGCCGTGGGGAAGGAGGCCTTTTTGGTGGCCGTTTTGGGGGTGGCCCTGCCCTTCCTGGGGGGGTACCTCTACGGCCTACAGATCGGGTTTGAAACCCTCCCCGCCCTCTTCCTCGGCACCGCTTTGGTGGCCACCAGCGTGGGCATCACCGCGCGGGTCCTCCAGGAGCTCGGGGTCCTTTCCCGCCCCTACTCCCGGATCATCCTGGGGGCGGCGGTGATTGACGACGTCCTGGGCCTCATCGTCCTCGCGGTGGTGAACGGCGTGGCGGAAACGGGCCAGGTGGAGGTGGGGGCCATCACCCGGCTCATCGTCCTCTCCGTGGTCTTTGTGGGGCTTGCCGTCTTCCTCTCCACCCTCATCGCCCGCCTGCCCGTGGAGCGGCTCCCCGTGGGAAGCCCCCTGGGCTTCGCCCTCACCCTGGGCGTGGGGATGGCGGCCCTGGCGGCCAGCATCGGCCTTGCTCCCATCGTGGGGGCCTTCCTCGGGGGAATGCTCCTTTCCGAGGTACGGGAGAAGTACCACCTCGAGGAGCCCATCTTCGCCATAGAGAGCTTCCTCGCCCCCCTTTTCTTCGCCATGGTGGGGGTGAGGCTGGAGCTTTCCGCCTTGGCGAACCCCGTGGTGCTGGTGGCGGGGACGGTGGTCACGGTCATCGCCATCCTGGGCAAGGTCCTGGGCGGCTTCCTCGGCGCCCTCACCCAAGGGGTGCGGAGCGCCCTCACCGTGGGGGTGGGCATGGCCCCCCGGGGGGAGGTGGGCCTCATCGTGGCCGCCTTGGGCCTCAAGGCGGGGGCGGTGAACGAGGAGGAGTACGCCATCGTCCTCTTCATGGTGGTCTTCACGACCCTCTTCGCCCCCTTCGCCCTGAAGCCCCTCATCGCCTGGACAGAAAGGGAGCGCGCCGCTAAGGAATAGCCTTGTAGGCGGCGTAGGCGGAGAGCACCTTGGCGAGATACTCCCGGGGCTCGTCCCGCTCTTGGAAGCGGAGGAAGGCGTAGAGACCCCCCTCCCGGGCGATGCCCCTTAGGGTGTAGCCGATGCCCCCGTTGTAGGCGGTGACGGCGCAGGCGAGCCTCTCCACGCCGGAAAAGGCGGCACACCGCTCCAAAAGCCAGTGGAGGTAGCGGGCGGCGTAGCGGATGGCGCTTTGGGGGTCAAAGGGGTCGGCGGGGGGTTCTCCCAGCATCCGCGCCACGTCCGCCCAGGTGCTCCGAAGGAACTGGGCCAGGCCCAGGGCCCCGGTGGGGCTTCGGGCCAGAGGGTCAAAGCGGCTTTCCACGTGGAGGAGGGCGAATAGCAGGTCGGGGTCTAGGCCCTCCTCCCTGGCGTAAGCCTCCACCCACTCCCGGTAGGCCCGGGGGTAGGCGAGGGCCGTGGGCCAGGCGGCCCGGATCCCCTCCCTATAGGCCCCCAGGCGGTAGAGGAGGGGGACGAGGGCGGGCCAGTCCTTTGGGCGCCGCCAGAGGGCGTAGCGCACCTCCCCCCGGGCCCAGGCCGCCTTTCCCGCCCGGACCAGGGTTTCCACCAGGGGGCTGAGGGCGGCCGGAGGGGCCTCGGGGGCTTTGGGGGGCGGGCTTGGCCTCTTGCCCACGAGGAGGCCCAGGCCCCCCTCGAGGCGGGCGTAGGCCTCTTGCCGCGCCTCTCCATTCCCAAGCTCCCCGGCGAGGAGGTAGGCGCGGAGGGCAGCGTCGTCGGCGTAGGGGCTTTCCCCCCGGGCGAGGCGGAGGTAGACCCCTAAGGCCTCCTCCTTCCGCCCCAGGCGCTCAAGCAGGGCCGTGGCCCGCCAAAGCCCCTCCGGGGTGCTCGCCAGGTAGTGGGCAAGGGCCTCCTCCACCCGCCCCATCCCCTCCAGGAGGCGGCCTTGGGCCAGGCGGCTTTCCGGGTGGTCGTAGCGGGCGAAGGCCTGAAGGGCCTCCTCCCGCCGCCCAAGCCGCCAGAGGGCGTAGCCCAGGCCCAGGTAGCCCCTCGGGTCCGCTTCCGCCCAGGCCCGGTAGTGGGGAAGGGCCTCTTCGTAGCGCCCCAGGCGGTAGAGGGCCTGGGCGCGGAGGTCGGGCCTTTCCCCCTCGGGGAGGGCCTTGAGGAGGGGCTCGTAGGCCCGGCCGCGGAAGAGGGCCTCCCAGAGCCTTTCCCCCTGGCCGAGGCGCAGAAGGGCCTGGACGGCCTCCTCCTTGGGAAGGAGCCTCGCCCAGGCGGAGAAGGCCCTCGCGTCCCCCGCCCTTTCCAGGAGGGGCGCCGCCACCCGCCAGGCCGCCTCCGCCTCCCAGCCCGGCTCAAAGGCCCGCACCTCTTCCAGGAAGAGGGCGTAGCGCCAGGCGTACTCCGCCCGTTCGGCGAGGGGAAGGTCTTCCTCCCGCACAAGGAGCCAGCCCGCAAGGAGGCCCGCGTACCCGTAGGCCCCAAGGGCCACCTGGCGGAGGGCCTCCTTCCCGCTCCTTTCCAGGGTGGCGTAGGGCTCGGGCAGGCCCTGGGCCCGGCAGGCGGCAAGGAGGAGGAGAAGGAGCCAGCGCACGCCTTAGAGCTTAGGCCCCTCCCCTGAGAAGCGGAAAAGAGCCAATCCTTCCCACAAGGAAAGGCCTCTGGCGGAAGGAGGGGAGGCGGGCTTAACCTGGGGAGGCTTATGGAAGGCCGTATCCCCCCCCACAGCCTCGAGGCGGAGCAGAGCGTCCTGGGGGCGATCCTCCTGGACTATCAAGTCCTGGACGAGATTGAGGGCCTGCTCCCCACCCCCGAGGCCTTCTACGCCGAGGCCCACCGCAAGATTTACGCCGCCATGCAAAGCCTGCGGGCCGAGGGGGCCCCCGTGGACCTGGTGACCCTCGCCGAGGAGCTTTCCCGCCGGGGAGAGCTGGACGGGGTGGGGGGGATCAGCTACCTGATGCAACTTTCCGAGGCCACCCCCACCGCCGCTTACGCCGAGCACTACGCCCGCATCGTGGCGGAGAAGTGGACCCTTAGGCGGCTCATCCAGGCGGCCGGGGAGGCCATGCGCCTCGCCTACGAGGAGGCGGGAAGCCTGGACGAGATCCTGGACCAGGCGGGGAAACGGATCCTGGAGGTGGCCCTGGCCCAGACGGAGGTGGAGGCCCGCTCCATGCGGGAGCTCGTCCACGAGACCTTTGAGCACATTGAGGCCCTCTTCCAGAACAAGGGGGAGACCGCCGGGGTGCGCACGGGCTTCAAGGAGCTGGACCAGCTCATCGGCACCCTCGCTCCCGGCTCCCTCAACATCATCGCCGCCCGCCCCGCCATGGGGAAGACCGCCTTCGCCCTCACCATCGCCCAGCACGCCGCCCTCAAGGAGGGGGTGGGGGTGGGGATCTACTCCCTGGAGATGCCCGCGGCCCAGCTGGTCCTCCGGATGATGTGCTCCGAGGCCCGCATCGACATGAACCGGGTCCGGCTCGGCCAGCTTTCCGACCGGGACTTCTCCCGCCTCGTGGACGTGGCGGGCCGGCTTTCCGAGGCCCCCATCTTCATTGACGACACCCCCGACCTGACCCTCATGGAACTCCGCGCCCGGGCCCGGAGGCTCAGGAGCCAGCACAACGTGGGCCTGATCATCATAGACTACCTCCAGCTCATGTCGGGGCCCGGAGGGGGGCAGAGGGGGGAGAACCGGCAGCAGGAGATCGCCGCCATCTCCAGGGGGCTCAAGGCCCTGGCCCGGGAGCTCGGCGTGCCGGTGATCGCCTTGAGCCAGCTCTCCCGGGCGGTGGAGGCGCGGCCCAACAAGCGCCCCATGCTCTCCGACCTCAGGGAGTCGGGCTCCATTGAACAGGACGCCGACCTGGTGATGTTCATCTACCGGGACGAGTACTACAACCCCCACTCGGAGAAGGCGGGCATCGCCGAGATCATCGTGGGCAAGCAGCGCAACGGCCCCACGGGGACCGTGGAGCTCCAGTTCCACGCCCAGCACGTGCGCTTCAACGACCTGGCTAAGGAGCCTTAAGCCCGGGAGAGAAGGGCCGAGGCCCCCTCCTTGAGGGCTTGGGTGAGGTCCCGGTGCCCCAGGGAAAGCCCTAGGGAGAGGGCCTCGAGGTAGCTTTCCTCGATCAGGGCCACCTCTATGGCGACCAGCTTCTCAAAGGCTTCCACGGCGCTGTAGACCTCGTGTCCCCTGAGGGCCATGCGCATGTGCTCTAGGGAAAGCTCCTGGACGAGGCCCATGGCGGGGATCATGGCCCGGGGGCCGATGCCGAGCCGGGCGTGCACCAGGCCGATGCGCCGCCTCCTTTCGGCGTAGGCCCGGTCATAGACCCCCGAGAAGAGTTCGCCGTACCAGCGGGCGAAGGTCCGGTAGAGCCTCTCCACCCGCCCCGGCTCGGCGTGAAGGATGGCGCCGAGCTCCGGGTCCCGCCCCAGGTAGTCGTAAAAGGCCAGGGCCACCTCGTGGGCGATGGGGACCATGACCTCGCCGAGCTCCCTAAGGAGGGCGGCGTGGGCCTCGGTGAAGCCCGTGCGGCGCTTAAGGAGTTCCAAAAGCTCCCCGGGGTCCACGGGACAAATGTACCTGTCCCGGACCCTTCCCGTCCAGGCAGGGGACGCGGGCCCCCTCAAGGAGGCGATGGAAAAGCCCGGCCTAAGAAGCCGGGCCGAGCTGGTCCGCTGGGCGGTAGAGGAAAAGCTCGTGTGAGGACCCCAAAAGCCCCACCCTGCTGTGAGCTAGCCCAAGGGAGCCCCTTGAGAACCCTTTGCCGGGGCCCCCATGCTGGCGCGAGCCAGCATGGGGTGGTATTACTCCGTGCTCACCCCCTGGTCCACCTGCTGGCTCACGGGTTCCACCATGCGGAAGTGCTCCGCCGGGTGCTCCAAGAGCCTTTCCAGCCTACTCGCCTTCTCCTCCCGCTTGGCCTCGCGGAGCACCCGGATGTAGGCGGAAAGGAGCTCCCGCACGTCCTCCACGCCCCTGGCGTCCAGGGGCTTCACCGCCACCTTGGCCCCCTTGGCCAGCCGGCGCTTCATGGCCTCCTCCGTGAGGCCCATCTCCGGCCAGTAGCGCAGGTAGACCCGTCCCCCGGTCATGCCCGAGCAGATCCAGGGCCCGGGGTCCCCGAGGACCAGGGCCCGCCCCCGCGTCATGTACTCAAAGGCGAAGCCCTTGGCCTGGGCCCGGGCGGCGAGGTTGCCGAGGTCGTCCCTTAGGGGGCGCTCGGGCTCTCCGCCCAGGATCACGTCGGCGCCGGAGAGGCGGATGCAGAAGCGGCTGTCCGCCACCCCCTCCACGATGAGAAGCCCCCCGATGGCCCCGTAGGCGAAGCTCTTGCCCACCGAGCCGTCCACGTAGGCGCCGAAGGGGTTCTTGCCCTTAAGGACGGCCACGGTGCCGCCGAAGGCGCTCTTGGCCACCCCGTCCTGGGCCCCGCCTTCCACCACCACCTTCATCCCCTCCACGTTGAAGGCGGCAAGGCCATTGCCGGCGACGCTCCCCGCGTCAAAGCGGAGCTCCACCTCCGCGTCAAAGCCCTTGCCGTAGAGGCGCCGCCTGGCGATCTCCCCGGCGAGGTGGGCCCCAAGCGCCCGGTCCGTGGAGTCCACGGGGCCTTCCTGGAAGACGAGGCGCTTGCTGCCCTCGGCGTAGGCGGCCATGACCACCTCGGTGATGGTGCGGGTGAGCTGGTTCAGGGGCTTCCTGAGGACGTGGGCGGAGGTGTCCTTGAGCCACTCGGGCTCCTCCACGGGGGCGAAGAAGTAGCTTAAGTCCAGCTCCTCCAGGTGGTCCCTCTGGTAGAGGAGGTCGGAGCGGCCGCGAAGCTCCCTAAGGGAGCGCACCCCCAAGGCGGCCACCAGCTCCCTCAAGGCCTCCCCCATGGCCCCGAAGAAACGGGTGAGCTGCTCCACCGCCCGGTCCAGGTCCTGGGGGACGAAGCGCTTAAGCCCGTGGGCCATGGCCTCCTCCACCGTCTCTATCTGGGTGGTGATGCCCACGTGGCAGGTGTCCAGCTGGCAGCCCCGGCAGATGGTGCAGCCGATGGCCACCATGGCCATGGTGGCCATGCCCACCCGGTCGGCCCCCAGGAGGACCATGCGCAGCACGTCGTAGGCGGTCTTGAGGCCCCCGTCCGCCCAGATCTCCACCTTGTCCCTAAGCCCCGCCCGCACCAGGGCGCGGTGGACCCGGCGCACGCCAAGCTCCACGGGAAGCCCGGCGTACTTGAGGGCGTGGAGCCTCGCCGCCCCCGTCCCTCCCTCGAAGCCGGAGAGGGTGATGACGTCCGCCCCGGCCTTGGCGATGCCCACGGCGATGGTGCCGATGCCGGGGATCACCGGCACCTTCACCGAGACCAGGGCCTTGGGGTTCACCGTTTTCAGCTCCTCAATGAGCTGGGCCAGGTCCTCTATGGAGTAGAGGTCGTGGTTGTTGGAGGGGCTGATGAGGTCCACCCCGGGGACGGCGTTCCGGGCGGCCGCCACCTTGGGGGAGACCTTCTTGCCGGGGAGGTGCCCCCCTTCCCCGGGCTTCGCCCCCTGGCCGATCTTGATCTCGATGACGCTCGCCGAGTTCAGCATGTAGGCGTGGACCCCGAAGCGGCCCGAGGCCACCTGCTGACCCCGCCAGGGGGTGTACTTGCCCAGCATGTCGGGGATCTCCCCGCCTTCCCCGTTGATGCAGAGCATGTTGAGGCGCTTGGCGGCCTCCACGTAGGCGCGGAAGGAGGCCTCCCCCTGGGAGCCAAAGCTCATGGCGCTGATGAGGAAGGGCAGGGAGTGGGCCCCCACGGAGAGGTCCACCTCCTCCGGGGCCACGTCGCTCCTTTCGGGGAAGCGCACCTCCAAGAGCTGCCTGGCCGCCACGGGGTTTTCCCGCTCCAGGGCGCGCACCTTCTCCTGGAAGTGGGCGTAGGGGGCCTTCCCGGAGGCCACCTCCTGGGCCGCCTTGTAGATCCTGGGGTTGAAGCGGAAGTCCTTGGCGGGCATGACCTTTTCTGCCCGGAGGAACCCTTCCCGCTCCAAAAGGGTGCGCTCGAGCTCCCAGAAGCCGTACCCCGCCTTCTCCGAGCCCAGGAAGTTGCGGGTGCCGAAGTACTCGGCGAGCTCGGGCTTGAGGCCGATGGCGCTAAAGATCCTGCCGTAGCCCCTGAGCTCGTGGATGCCCATGGTGGAGATGACCTTCTCCAGGCCCTTTTTCAGGGCCTCGAGGACCCCGGCGAGCCCCTTCCTCCCCTCCAGGGCGCGGGCCTTCTCCTCCATGAGCCAGGGGGCCACGGCCTCGGCGCCAAGCCCCAGGAGGAAGGCCACGTCGTGGAGGTTCCGCACGCCCCCGGAGTGGACGAGGAGGGAGGTGCGCCGCCTCAAGGCGACCCCCTCGGCGTCCCGCTTCATGAGGGCCCGGTTCACCGCGGCCACCGCCAGGCCGATGTCAATCCACACGCCTCCCTGGAAGGCCTCCCGGTCGGAGAGGATGAGGACCTCGGCCCCTTCCTCCACCGCCCGCACCGCCTCCTCCTCCAGGCGCTTGAGCCCCGCCAAAAGCCCCTCCTCCACGGTGAACTGGGGGATAAGGGTCTTGGTCTTAAAGCGGGCCCGCACCTCCTCTAGGGTCAGGGTGCCGAAGGCCTCCGCCAGGGCCTGGTCCTCCTCCAAGACGATGGGGAGGAGGAGTTCCTCCACCCTTCCCCCGCCCCGGCCGTCGGGCAGGGGGCGGCGGCCCAGGAGGGTGCGGGTGGAGAAGTGCTCCACCTCCCGCTCCCGGTCAATGGCGGGGTTGGTCACCACCGCCACCGTCTCCTTGAAGAACTCGGAGAGGTTGGGCTTTTCGGGGTTGAGGGCGGCGAGGGGCCCGTCGTAGCCCAGGGAGCCGATGGGCTCGTTGCCGGTCTTGGCCAGGGCCTCGAGGTAGGCCTGGTCCCAGCGGTCCCAGCCGAAGGCCCGCTCCAGGCCCAGGGGGGGCGGGGCGGGCTTCTCCTCCACCTCCACCCCGCTTCCCCCCGCCAAAGGGGGCGGGGCCTGGCGGAGGGGGCCCGTCAGGTGGACCCGGTACCCCTCCACGGGCGTGCGGGCGGCGACCCTCTCCAGGACCTGCCGCTGGTGGCGGTCAAAGGGGAGCACCTTGGCCCCTTCGGGGGTGAGGCGGAGGTAGACCTTCTCCCCGGGGGCCAGGGGCTTGGGCTCGGAGACGAACTCCTCGGCGCTGAAGACCCCGCGCTCGGAGGAGAAGACGATCTCGTAAGGGGTTTCAAACTGCCAAAGAGGCCTCAGGCCCATGGCGTCCGTGGCGAAGACCGCCTCGTCCCCGTGGCGGCTCACGATGGCCGCGGGGCCCTGGGCCAAGGGTCCGAAGCGTTGGCGCAGGGCCATGTAAAGGTCCTGAAGGTCCTCGGGCAGGGCCTTGATCTCCCCCAAGACGGGGGGGAAGACCAGGTCCATGGCCTCGGGGAGGGTGAGGCCAAAGCGGTAGATGAGCCCCTCCAGCATGCGGTTCAGATCCTGGGAGTCCGAGCCCCCGGTCCGGGGGATGCCCAGGAAGTCCATCTCCCGCCTCAGGCGCTCAATGGTGTTGATCTCGCCGTTGTGGCCGATGAGGCCGAAGGGTTGGACCTGCTCAAAGGTGGAGAGGGTGTTGGTGGAGTAGCGGTTGTGGCCCAAGGCGATGCGGCTTTTGAACTCGGGGCGGGAGAGCTCGGGGTAGTAGCGCTTGAGAAGCTCCGCCGCCCCCCGCACCTTGTAGACCACGCTGTGGGTGGAGAGGGAGACCACGTGCACGGGGAAGCTGGCCTCGAGCCTCAGGCCCAGCTCCCACAGGGGGGCGTCCCCGTCCGGGGAGAGCCCCGCCACCTGGAGGAAGAGGGGCTCCGTGCGCCGCCCCACGGGGCCGAGGACCTCGCTCACCACCTCTCCCCGTCGGAAGAGGACGGGGCGGACGCCGAGCCGTTGCCCTTCCCGCCGCAGGAGGTCCTCAAACTCCTGGAGCCTGCCCGCCTCCTTCTTGGGCACGAAGAAGTGGCCCACGAAGAAGCGGGGGTTATGGGCCAGGCCCGGGTCCAGGCCCGCCTGTTCCAGGAAGAGCGCCCATAGCTCCCGGGGGATGTCGGTTTGGATTCCCGTGCCGTCCCCCTCGCCCCGGATGGCCCCCGCGCGGTGGGCCATGCGGTAGAGGCTCTCCAGGGTCCTCCGCACCACGCGGTGGGAGGGCTTGCCGCTCTTTTCCGCCATGGCGATGATGCCGCAGGCGTCCCGACCTAGGGGGATGTCCGGGTAGGCGTCCTTCCAGCTCATCTTCGGGCTCCTTTTGCTTGGGGGTGGGTGGGGGTAAAAGAATGCACGTTGTTCCTGGGATTATACAGGCCGCGCCCGGCCCGGTCAAGCCACCTCGGGAAAACCTTCCCAAAGCGGGGCCTTCGCCT
>ERZ795042.1888-NODE-1888-length-12562-cov-15.001199_pt1 | contig 12562 bp, 9 predicted proteins | sample MGYA00375126_ERZ795042 | MGnify/ENA primary metagenome ERZ795042 (study PRJEB30171, sample SAMN05518105) | compost metagenome | isolation source: Feedstock adapted compost from Newby Island compost facility, Milpitas, CA | place: USA:Newby Island compost...
GGGCGGCAAGGTCGGCCTCGATGACGGCTCACCCCCACGTGCGTGGGGAGGACTCATCAGTGCATTCCGCGAAGACAAAAGCGAACGGCTCACCCCCACGTGCGTGGGGAGGACACGTGAGCGCTCACATGATCGCCGGATGAGCGCGGCTCACCCCCACGTGCGTGGGGAGGACGGAGGCGATCCGGCTGCTGATCGGCGCCCAGGTGGCTCACCCCCACGTGCGTGGGGAGGACTCGCGATTACACAGATTCCCGCTGTACGTGCGCGGCTCACCCCCACGTGCGTGGGGAGGACCCCACGAGCGCGTCCCGCTCCGGCTCACCCCCACGTGCGTGGGGAGGACAAGAGCTCAGAGATCACATAGTGGTCTGAGCGCGGCTCACCCCCACGTGCGTGGGGAGGACGTCACACCCACCATACGGCGGGCCCTGCTCAGCGGCTCACCCCCACGTGCGTGGGGAGGACTTCGCTACCCGGCCGAATTCGTGGTTATTCGCCGGCTCACCCCCACGTGCGTGGGGAGGACGCACCATCCCCGTGATGGCGCGTGATATCACCCGGCTCACCCCCACGTGCGTGGGGAGGACAGCCGTTGACCCGGGAATACCCCCAGTTGATCTGGCTCACCCCCACGTGCGTGGGGAGGACAGGGTGTGGAGCACCAGGGCCGAGACGCTGAACGGCTCACCCCCACGTGCGTGGGGAGGACACGTGGGAGAACGGGTGGAACACGCTGCGCGCCGGCTCACCCCCACGTGCGTGGGGAGGACGTTGGCCAGGGTGGCCCGGCTGATGCCGATCACGGCTCACCCCCACGTGCGTGGGGAGGACCGCACCAACAGCGGAGCTGAGAACCGTGGACCCGGCTCACCCCCACGTGCGTGGGGAGGACGACACCCTCGAGGACCTGTTCGGGCTTCGCTTCGGCTCACCCCCACGTGCGTGGGGAGGACTGGTGAGTGGCGCGCGTGTGAGCGGTGCGGACCGGCTCACCCCCACGTGCGTGGGGAGGACCCGTGTTAGCCTCAGGCATAGCAGGCCCTGTCCGGCTCACCCCCACGTGCGTGGGGAGGACCGTGGTGTAGTAGCTGGGTTTCCTCCCTGCAACGGCTCACCCCCACGTGCGTGGGGAGGACAACACCCCCGGAAATTACCCGCGAGAACGAAACGGCTCACCCCCACGTGCGTGGGGAGGACGCCATCCTCGCCCGCCCCGAGTTCGGCGTGGACGGCTCACCCCCACGTGCGTGGGGAGGACCCGTCGCCGTGCTGATGTTGATGCGCTAGCTGCGGCTCACCCCCACGTGCGTGGGGAGGACGGGGATACGGCCGCGAATAGCCATACCTGCTCCGGCTCACCCCCACGTGCGTGGGGAGGACGGACACGATGGTAAGCGCTGCGAGACTCTTCGCGGCTCACCCCCACGTGCGTGGGGAGGACCTGGTGCGCTTGCGCTTGCCCTGCCTGCCATGCGGCTCACCCCCACGTGCGTGGGGAGGACCCTGGTGGGGTCGGGGCGCCACTGGCGGAAGCCGGCTCACCCCCACGTGCGTGGGGAGGACTCCCAGGCGACCTCCACCGCGGCGGTAGCAACCGGCTCACCCCCACGTGCGTGGGGAGGACGGGTATGCCTGCTGGAGGTAGGAGGCGACCTGCGGCTCACCCCCACGTGCGTGGGGAGGACCGTCAGCCGACCGTGGACGAGCTCGCGGACGCCGGCTCACCCCCACGTGCGTGGGGAGGACGTACCGTTCAAGCTCGGCGAGCCCTCGGCGAACGGCTCACCCCCACGTGCGTGGGGAGGACCCTTCGCCACCTGCTAGTTCACATTTTCACTATGGGTTTCCGAGGAGCACGGGGCCGGTTCCGTGGCGCTGGCCACGAACTTGATCAACTGAAGGCCGTCGAAGTCGACCACATGGCGACGACGCTGACCTGCGGTACGCAGAGCGAACCCCTGCTCGGTATCAGCCGGATGGATGAGCACGGCGGCGCCGTCGCCGACGCTGGCGCTGACCGCTGACCACAGTTCCTCGCGCACCCGGGCCGAGATCGTCCCAACATAAAGGCCGGGGGTCGGCTCGATGAGCCAGCGTGAAAGCGCGCCACTCACATGGTCCGGAATCGCCGTCGTCGAGATGACGACCATCGATGCCACGGGCTACTCCCATTCGTCGAGATCGGAGATTTCCACTGAACCGGCATCGAAGCCGTAGTTCACCCCGGCCGGGAGCGCGCCTGCCTGGGGGTCCCAGAGGTGGACGACATCGGCGCTCCGATCGGTGACCCGGGCACCCTCGTTCGATGGATCCAGCAGAGACTGGATGTCCGCGACGATCTGAGGCATGAGCTTCAGGGCACGGAAATCCTCCCGCAGCCGCCTGCGTGCTTCACGCTCGGGGTCCGCTGACGCGTGGAGGGAAAACGCCAAAGGGATCGTCACCCGAGCCTTGTACAGGTCGGCGATGTCGTAGACGAAGGCCATTTGCGTGCCGTTGTGCACGAATCCGAGGGCCGGCGAGCAGCCGAGGGCGAGCACCGCCGCATGCACGACACCATAGATGCACGCATTGGCGGCGGAAAGCGCCTTGTTGACGGGATCCTGATCATCCCAGGCCTCAGGGTCATAGTTGCGCTTGAACCGCTTGATGCCGTACTTGGTCGTCAGTAACCGGTAGAGCGCTTTGATCCGCTGCCCTTCGAGGCCACGGAGCTTGGCCAGGGTGACCTCGCCGGGCACAGAGAGGCTGCCGAAGCGCTTCTCGTACATCCGGATCGCCACCTGGAGCCGCTCCTCGTCGGAGGCCCAGGCACGGACCTGCTTTTCCAGCCACGCCGTGGTCAGCGCGGCCGGCAGTATCCCGGCGTAGCTGCGCACGCCGCCCGCGCCGACGCAGACCAGGGAGGTGCCATGGCGGGCGAACGTGGCCATGGCCGGCTGAGTGATGGAGGTACCGGGTCCAAGGAGGACACACGCCAGGGCCGCGGTGGGGATGTAAACCCTGTCGATTCCCCGCGGCCCTTCCACCTGCGCGCAGACCCCGGTGTCGTCCTGTACGATCCGCACGGCCTCCGTGTACAGGAACGACAGAGAGTCGGCGATCCTCGGCAGCATCGCGAGTGTCGGGACCGCTAGCCTGCGGCGGGCCGAGGATGTCATGCCGCCGCCAGCGCGAGGCTGAGGAGGCCGCAGCCGTAGGACTTGCCCCGGCCGACTCCGTCCAGCACCGCGGCCCGGACCAGGTCGGCGTCGGTCACCGTGGCGATGCCGTCGAAACGGACGACCGCGTGGCGGATCCCGGAGCCGGTGCGCACGTCCTGCTGTGACTGCGATGACACGGTCATCACCGACAGGCCGCATCTCGCGGCCCGCTGTGTCCACCATTCCTCGGCCGCAGCGCCACGGAGGGCTTTGATCTTCCCCGCGTCCGGCCCGGCGTGCTTGCCGAGCCGCTTGGACGGGTTCGCCGCGATGCGGTAGTGCACGACGCAACCCCGATGCAGCCGGGACAGCAGGCCGTCGAGCCGCTTGACAGCGATCTCGCCGTAGCCATCCGGCAGGCGGGCGGGCATGGGCTCCACGCGGGTCTGCACCAGAATCTGCACCCCTGCCCGGGTGTCCTCCACCCGGAAGAGCACCCCGGCGCGTGCCCGCGGGTCCGCGCCGAGCCCGTCGGGTACGAGACACATGATGCGCTTGTGCAGCCGATCGGGGTCGTTCAAATCCCGGTTGACGTCACGCCGCCGGAGATCGGGAAGGATTCTCGTCAACCAGGCGGTCACTGGCCCTCCCTCATGTACGCGATCAGGCTCTCCCAGTACGCCGGGCCGGTCAGGCACAGCTCGCGCGGTACCGGGCGGGCGACCATGCTCACCGTGCGGGTCCGGTACCGGCGGTCGAACCGGTCGAAGCTCTCCGGGACGTCGGCCACCTCGGTGACCGCGTCGGCGTCTCCGGCCGCGCCTTCCGTGACGAACTCGATCAGCGGGTCCTCCTCCCGGCGGAGCCGCCGTGCGATGGGAACCCTGGTGTGGAGGTCGGCGACGGGGTCGTCCGCCTCGCGCAGCAGCAGCGGTTCGTCCGGCGGGCAGGACCGCCGCCCGAGGTAGGGGTGCCAGCGCGGCCGCCGCAGCGCCGCAGCGAGCTCGGCGATGCGCTGCGCAGGCCCTTCGACGGCGACGGTGAAGACGGCGTCGGCGAGGTACTGACGCCGGGTGACGATGGTGGCGGTTTCCCGGGGCCGCTGCTTGCCCTCGGCGGTGGGGACGCTCTGCTCCCGTCCACCACCGATGGTGTGGTAGTCCACCATGGGCACACCCGGCCGATCGATCCGGACGGTGAACCGGAGCTCGTCGAAGCCGCGCAGCGATCGGCCGCGGGGGATGCCCTGCGCCGCGGCGAAGAGCCCGATCAACCCCGAACGGCTCGGGAAGCGCAGGGTGTCGCGGTTGGTGAACGCGCTGTGCTCGCCCCAGGACTGGAGCGGAGCGGCCAGGCGTAGCACGAGACCGCTCACGCCGGGCTCCCGTGGTGGGCGGCATCCACCATGGCCCCGATGAGCTCGGAGAAGGAGGCGAACGTCTCACCGAGCCCGGGGAGCGGCTTGTCGTCGATGGAGGCGTGGCCGTCCCGGACGATCCCTGCCCGGCCCCACAGGCGCTCCAGCTGCTCGGCGTACTGGGAGAGCTTGCGGCGGGACGGCTCGGCGAGGCCGTTCTCCGGGCGGACCGGGGACTCGAACGCCGCGGCGAGCGAGATCGGGCGGTCGGAACGCACCGCGATGTAGACGAGGTCGGGGAGCGTGTTGGGGGCGGTGGCCGTCCGCTTGCCGCTGGGCAGGGAGGAGATGAACGCCCGGAGGAATTCGCTGGTCAGCTCGCGCGACATGCCCTGGTCGTGTCCCAGGTTGTTCAGCAAGGTGTGCAGGTCGACGCTGGCGTAGCGGTAGAAGACTCCAGCGGAGAACTCGGCGCTGTTCATGTGGCCGCTGCCGGCGGCGTCCTCGGGCAGGCAGTCGTCGACTGCGGTGAAGAAGTCGATCTCCGGTGCGACCTCGTGGGTGGTGAAGGCGTGCGCGAACTGGACGGCACCGTCCACGTTCCCGCGCGGCAGCTCGGCCAGCATGCGGCCGAAGAGGGTGATCACGCCATTGCGCTCGGCGAGCAGCTCCGCGACCCGATCGGCGGGCAGGACGCCCTTGGCCGGCTTCTTCCCGGCGCGCGCCTCGATCTCCTCCCGGTGCTCGTCGGCCAGGTCGGCGAGGGCGTCGAGCGCGGACGCGGGCAGGTACATCAGCACCGAGGTGAGGCCCTTGTCCAGCTTCACCCCGCTCTTTCCGGCGTCGAGCATGATCTGCTCACTGGCCGCCTTCGCGGCCTCCGGCGTCCACCCGCGATCGATGAGCCGCTTCGCCACTTCCTCCGGGACCCGGCGGGTGCGGAGGGCGGGGTCGCTGAGCGCCCGCTCCACCTCGAGCCGCACGGCGCGCTTCCAGCACTGGCTGGAGACCCGGGTCCGCAAGGCCCCGCCGTACACCACGCTCTTGGGGGATCCGAGGTCGTCCCTGTTCAGGTTCGCGAACGGCACCGTCTGAAGCACGTGCACATCGAGGAATCGGGGGATCATCACTCGTCCTCGCCTTCCCGGCCGTCTGCTGCGGCCGCCTTCCGATCGTCGTTCCGGGCCCGGTCGCCGGCCCGGTAGAAGTCCTGCAGCCACTCCTTGGCCACCTGGTCCCGCCACCGCCCCCAGCGGCACAGGTCGATCAGCAACCTGGCCAGGTCCACCTGCACGTTCTTGGCGTGAAGCAGGCGGAACAGGCCGGGGAGATGGCGGTGCAACCCGGCCACGTCCTGACGGCACAGCAGGTGCAGGCGCGCCTCGGCCGTGGCGGGGTTGACCACGCCGTCGGCTGCGGCCAGGCCGAGTGTTCGTCCCAGGCTGACCTGCTCCCGCACGCCTTCCCGCGCCGCCGTCTCCGCCTCTGGAGAAGGGCTCTCGGCCTGGTCTTGGGAGGCGGGGTGAGCGGCGACCAGCGCGGCGACCGTGTAGTAGGCGCTCTCCACCGCCGCGTACGGCTCCGCCCCCGGCACCTCGTGCGCCTCGGGTAGCCACGCGGCGACCACGGCGTGTGCCCCGCGGGCGGTGATGTCCGTCACCGGCCTGCCCAGGCTGCGCCGGAGCGCGGCGCGCCGACCTGGATCACCACTGGTCACTTTGCGCACATAAGCGACGTAGGCGTCGGCCGCCTGAATGGACGGGATGCCTGTCATGTGCTCTCCTTCGCACTGCGCTCGGGGGTGGCGGCCGCACGTGCGGCGGCAAGGGTGCGGCGGTTGAGCTCGATAGCGCGTCTGACCCGCGGGTGGGCGCCGGCGCTCTCAGTGACCTCGTCGTACACGCCCAGGGCGAGCCGTAGGAACTCGTCAGCGGCGCCCTCGGCGTCGCGTCCCCGGACCCGGCGCCAGAAGATCCGCTCGGCCGCCGACCAGTAGCGGAAGGCACCCCGGGCGGGCCACGGACCGGCGGAGATGTCCTTGCGCTGCGGTGGCCCGGAGCCGTTGGATGGATCATTGATCGCCACCCAGGCGTCGCGGAGCGCCCGCTCCAGGTGCCTCTCTACGCGCTCGGCCGCCTGCCTCATCTCACTGATGGCACGGGCGATCCCCTCGTCCTTGGCGGTGGCGAGCACGGCCGGGGTGACGGCGACGGTCCACTCGTAATCCCTGGTCTGGCCGTCCTGGTCGAAGCCGTACGCGCGCACCCGCAGGTGCTCGAGCAGGGAGCCGCCCAGTTCCTCGGCGTCGCGCAGTACGGCCGGGCGGCGCCGGTGCTCGTCGCCGACGTCGTCGAGGATCAGCGCATCGAAGTCACGCCACAGCGCCCGGTTGGCATCCGCCCGACGCGGATAGGGCTTATCGGCCTGCCTGCTCTGCTGGTAGATGAGGTAGGGATCGTGAGCTTCCAGCTCCCGGTCGCGCCACGCCCAGGTGATCCACGCGTCTTCGACCGCGCTCCCGTCGCCGGACGGCTTGAGCAGGATCGCGTGCTGGAACCGGCCGGTCAGCACGCCGGCGATCCCGGACGGCCGAGGGGGGACGCCGAGCGGGTCGGGGAGCTCGTCCGCCTCCCATGGAGCCACGTCCGGCCCGCCGTGGTCGTGCTCGGGCGCGCAGGGGATGGACGTGACCAGGGACTCGAACACGGTACGGCCGAGCGGGTGGAACGAGATCGTGCTGCGTAACGGTCCCGCCTTGCTGTTCGCCTCAGAGGTGCCCGCTACCGTGCGGGAGGTGCACCGGCCGGAGGGCCCGTAGTAGAGCTGCGCCAGCAGGTGCCAGATCGCCTGTTCCGTGGGTACCGATCTCGTCGTCAGATCCGTGAAGTGCGTGAACCAGACCTGGTTGTTGCCCGAGGGCCGGGTGAGCACCAGCTTGTTGATCCCGGAGCTCTTCGGGCACTGCTCGCGCAGCCGCGGGTCCTGCAGCCAGGGACGTTCCGTGTCGAAGAGGTCGAACCGCGAAGCGTACCGCTCGAAGTACTCCTCGACCTGGGACGGATCGAAACGCCCGCTCGCCAGCACCTCTTCGCGCCGTTCGAGCCACTCGTCTGCGCTGAGCGTCACGTCGTCCAGCCCGGTCACCCGGGCCGCGATCACCGTCAGGACCCGCCACAGGCCTGACGCGCCCGGTGGCAGCGCGACCTCGATGTCGGCCAGCTCGTGGGCGCTGAGGAACAGCTCCCGCAGGCCGACCGCCCACCGCCTATCGCCCGCCCTGACCGGCAGCCAGGGCCGTGTCAACAGGTCGTACCGCATGCACGCCTCTCTTCGGAGAGCGATTCCTTCACGCCGCGCGCTCCTCACACTCCGGTGGGGCCGGGAACTCGGACAGACCGAGCTCGTCGGACAGCCACAGCGTCCTCTCGCCGAGCAGGCCGGGCCCATGCCCCGCGAGGAGCCGGATCAGCGCGATGTCGCGCAGATGGGGGTTGTCGCGCCATGCCGGCGGTGGCTCGTTCTCGGCCGATCGGTCTTTCAGCCACCCGCCCGGCACCGGGATGGCCTCCAGGAGGATCCGTTTGAGCTGCTCCTTGGTGAATCGGCCGTCGCGCCCGGCACCGGCGTGCGGCAGCGGGTCCCCGGTGCGGAGAAGAAGACGCCCGTCTGGGGCGGGGTGGCAACACACCACCCGTCCCGAGTCCGCGCCCAGGCGGGTGGCGTACTCGTCGACGATCTCCCCTTGGCTGAGGCTGCTCAGATCCTTCAGCGCCTTCGGTGGCGGGATCGCGACCATGGACGCGTACATCTCCTTGGTCTGCTCATCGGCGATCCGGGCCAGATCATCCTCCGCCACCTGCGCGCTCAGATCGGCGAAGTCCTCGTCGTACACCCGGTTGACGAGCCCCTGGACATCGCCCGGGATCGCCACGTTCCGGCCGGTCAGCTCGGTGAGCACCGCGAAGGTACGGCGCAGCAAGGCCTGGTGGTAGACGTGCCGCCATGCCCGGGGGAATGCCAGCGCACCGGCTTCATCGGTCGGCGCGAGGACCACCAGCCGCATCTGCCTTGCCCATCCGGGCCGCCGTGGGTCGTTGGCCTGGTGCCGGTGGCACCGGCCCGCCCTCTGGAGCAGCAGGGCGATCGGGGCGAGATCACTGATCACGAGGTCGAAGTCGAGGTCGAGGGACTGCTCGATCACCTGCGTGGCGACCAGAACCGCCGCGGCAGGCCGCGCATCCCCGGCGTCCTTGCCGAACAGCGCCACGACCTCCCGGGTGATCTCCTCCCTCCGCCAGGCCGGGAACCGGGAGTGCAGCAGCCTCATCACCGGCGCCGCCGTACCCGTCGCGGCGAGCCACTCCTTGAGCTCGAGGTAGGTCCGCTGGGCCTCGGCGACGGTGTTGCAGATGACGGCCGCACACCCGCCGTCCGCCACGAGCGGAGCGAGGAGCTCTTTGAGTGCGTCCGCCCGCTCGGCGCGGCCGTCCAGGCCGAGCGCGACGTGGCGCAGCTCCACGCGTAGGGCGCGTTCGCGGGATTTCACCGGCTGGCTCGACGCCTGCCCGGCGCTCACATAGACCCATCCCGGGTAGCGGAGCTCCGGGAGTGCCGTGCCCCGCTGTCCTCCGCCTTCGAGATAGGCCTCAACCAGCTTGCGTCCCACCGTCACCGGCAGCGTGGCCGACATGAGAACCACGGGGATCTTGAACGCCCCCAGCCAGGAAAGGAGCCGGTGGAGCAGGCCCTGCATGTAGGCGTCGTAGGCGTGGACTTCATCGATCACCACCACCTTGCCCACCAGGCCGAGCATCCGCAACACGTTGTGCCGGCCGCGCAGGACCGCCAGAAGCGCCTGGTCGACCGTGCCAACGGCCAGGTTCGCCAGCAGGCCCCGCTTGCTTCCCCGTAGCCATTGGGTCGCCGTACGGTCCTCGGTGAGCACGTCGATTGCCTCGCCGTCGGGCGCGTACGCCGAGTTCAGCCATGCGAGGCCGTGCAGCAAGGTCAACGAATCGGCGCCCTCGGCGCGCCGGGCCCGGAACTCGGCGAGCCGATCGAACATCTGATCCGAGGTCGCCATCGTCGGCAGACCGAAGAACACGCCCGGTGTCCCGGCCGTCTCGCCCATCAGCCGTGCCGCGTGCAGCGCGGCCTCCGTCTTGCCCTCGCCCATGGGGGCCATGATGAGAAGCAGGCCGGGTTCGCCGTCGAGCAGACCGGGGAGCCGCTCGGCGATGGAACGTTGCAAGTCGTTCGGTTGAAAAGGGAAATCATCGTGGAACCCGCCCGGCTTAAAGGTCAGCCGTCCCAGGCCGGCCTCCCGGAGCAGTCCCGGAGCCGCCTGTCTGCTGCGGTCGAAATGCTCGCGCAGAGCCTCGGGGGTTCCTGCCGCAGGCAACCCGGCCGCGATCCGTTTCCGTAGAAACACGTCCTGGCTGACCAGCCAATCCGCGAGAATCACCAGGCCGCACGTAAGCGCGGCCACCGGAGCCGGCAGTCTCGTGGGTGGTTTCGGGGCACCGGTCAGCTCGTGGACGACGGCGGTGATGCGCCTCCGCTGCTCCTCCCATCGCCCTGTCCCCAGAGCAGGAACGAAAGTTACCGGGTCGGTCAGCTCGCGATGGCGGTACTCGAAAAAGGTGCCGTGATGGCCGCCGAGCAGCTGCGCCACCCGGACCGCAGGAGAACGCAGGCCCGTTGCCTTGTAGCCCGCCTCTGCCAGCGCCTGTCCCAGCCACACATGCGCGGCGAAGGCGTGGCCCTTCATATCCGCTGGAGCGTCCGGATACCCGGTGAGCCGGGCGAAACCGTCCGCGTCCAGGGCCTGGAAGCAGGCCATGACCTTGCCGATGTCGTGGAGCCCGGCCCAGGACGCCAGCAGGGCCCGGGCATGGTTCTCGGTGGTGCCGAGCCCATCAGTGATCACTGTCCGTACCCGGGGCGGCACGTACTCGTCCCACAGCGCTTCCATGGCCGCTGCGGCGTCCAGCAGGTGGCAGACCAGGGGGTAACGGTGCCCGTTCAGGCCACGCGACTTACCCCAAAGGGCGAGATCGACATCGAATCGGCCGGTCACCGCCGCCTCCTGGTCTGTAAGTCAGTGGTCAACGGTTGTGGTGGGAGGTCATGCCTGACCACCATCTCGATTACTGTAAACTCGCCGACCGTCAGATCGCAGGAAATTCCGGAAACTTCGTTTGAACGGTGAAAGGCTGCAACACGTGCCAGCTACCGTCATGTCCAGGAACTGTGCATGGCGGGAGTAAACTTGCAGGTCGCGAAGGTCCTCCCCACGCACGTGGGGGTGAGCCGGACCAATGACGTTTTGCCGTATCCAGGCAGGCGTCCTCCCCACGCACGTGGGGGTGAGCCGCGGGCGCGAGCACACATCCGACATGCGACCCGGTCCTCCCCACGCACGTGGGGGTGAGCCGAGTGAGCCATGATGAGGGCACAAGCTAATCAGGTCCTCCCCACGCACGTGGGGGTGAGCCGATAGCTGCATGCGACTACAGGCGGGGAGCTCCGTCCTCCCCACGCACGTGGGGGTGAGCCGCTGGCCGAGATAAGGCGGATCCGGGTGTTGACGTCCTCCCCACGCACGTGGGGGTGAGCCGCAGGGTGAGCGTGCGGGACTTGACGCGGGCGTGTCCTCCCCACGCACGTGGGGGTGAGCCGATCACAACCGCAGGCAGGGAGAGGGAGGCGAAGTCCTCCCCACGCACGTGGGGGTGAGCCGCTGCCTCAGCAGTACAGCCCGGAAGAGTTCGAGTCCTCCCCACGCACGTGGGGGTGAGCCGCAGGATCATCAAGGGCAACCCGGTGAACGAGGGTCCTCCCCACGCACGTGGGGGTGAGCCGCGATTCGCCACCCTGGCTAGTAGAGTGGCGGTGTCCTCCCCACGCACGTGGGGGTGAGCCGGACGCGCCTGTGCACGTGGGAGTCTGTGAAGAGTCCTCCCCACGCACGTGGGGGTGAGCCTCCGCCCGGCGATTACCGCACATAATCTTCCCCGTCCTCCCCACGCACGTGGGGGTGAGCCGCCGGACCTGCAGACCCTCGAGGGCCTGCAGGCGTCCTCCCCACGCACGTGGGGGTGAGCCGGCCTTGGTTTCGACGTCCTGGGTGTCCGCGTCGTCCTCCCCACGCACGTGGGGGTGAGCCGCTGATCGAGTACCGCCTGGTACGGGCGGGGATGTCCTCCCCACGCACGTGGGGGTGAGTCGGACTGCGAGATTTTCGCGAACCGCACTTTTACGTCCTCCCCACGCACGTGGGGGTGAGCCGTGCGCGTATCCGGCACCCGCACCACTGGCCTCGTCCTCCCCACGCACGTGGGGGTGAGCCGATTGGTTTGCCCGCCACCAGGTCGACGGCATCGTCCTCCCCACGCACGTGGGGGTGAGCCGTCGGTGAGCTCACCGCTCATCCGGTCGCGGAAGTCCTCCCCACGCACGTGGGGGTGAGCCCAGCTCCTCGAGCTTGCGCTCGACGGGGGTGCCGTCCTCCCCACGCACGTGGGGGTGAGCCGGTCGGTCGGTGGGTCGAGGATGACGACTCCTAGTCCTCCCCACGCACGTGGGGGTGAGCCGCCGGACCCGCAGACCCTCGAGGGCCTGCAGGCGTCCTCCCCACGCACGTGGGGGTGAGCCGTGGACGGCACTCTCCCGAATCCCGTACAGGGCGTCCTCCCCACGCACGTGGGGGTGAGCCGCACCACTGCGCGATTGCGTCCCTCTATGAGGGGTCCTCCCCACGCACGTGGGGGTGAGCCGTGTAGGGCATGACGTGGTAAGCCCCGAATTTGGTCCTCCCCACGCACGTGGGGGTGAGCCGTGCACGCTACGCTCAGTGAGCTTTCCGCGACGGTCCTCCCCACGCACGTGGGGGTGAGCCGTGGACTTTTGTGCCCTCGGAGGCTTCGACCCCGTCCTCCCCTCGCACGTGGGGGTGAGCCGCGTGCCGAGCACGGCGGCGGCGACCGGTGGGGGTCCTCCCCACGCACGTGGGGGTGAGCCGCGTGCCGAGCACGGCGGCGGCGACCGGTGGGGGTCC
>ERZ795042.1889-NODE-1889-length-12545-cov-5.591753_pt1 | contig 12545 bp, 11 predicted proteins | sample MGYA00375126_ERZ795042 | MGnify/ENA primary metagenome ERZ795042 (study PRJEB30171, sample SAMN05518105) | compost metagenome | isolation source: Feedstock adapted compost from Newby Island compost facility, Milpitas, CA | place: USA:Newby Island compost...
GATGAGCCCCGACGGGTTGGACGTATTGGTGCCGCTGGTGATGGCGGCGATGACCACCGAACCGTGTTTGAGAGTCGCCGTTTTGTTTTTCACCGTCAAGGAAGAGGTGCGGGACAGGTCTTTTTCTTCCAAAGCGAAGCCCCGTTGGTTGACCGGTGCGGTAAGCGCCACTTGGAACGATTTTTTCATCTCCGACAAGGCCACCCGGTCTTGCGGCCGCTTCGGACCGGCCAAGCTCGGTTCCACCGTGGACAAGTCCAGTTCCAACGTATCGGTAAAGACCGGATCCGGCGTCTCGTCGGTGCGGAACAGGCCTTGTTCTTTCGTGTACCGCTCGACGATTTGCACCAGTTCTTCGCTCCGTCCCGTTTCCCGCAAGTAGCGCAGCGTTTCGGCGTCCACCGGGAAGAAGCCCATGGTCGCTCCGTACTCCGGCGCCATGTTGGCGATGGTCGCCCGGTCGGCCAAGCTGATGTTGCTCAAGCCCGGACCGTAAAACTCGACGAACTTGCCGACGACGCCCTTCGCCCTGAGCATTTGCGTAATGGTCAGCGCCAAGTCGGTGGCGGTGGCCCCTTCCGGCAGTTGGCCCGTCAGTTTGAAACCGATGACTTCCGGCGTCAGCATGTACAGCGGTTGCCCAAGCATACCGGCTTCCGCCTCGATGCCGCCCACGCCCCAACCGAGCACGCCCAAACCGTTGATCATGGTCGTGTGCGAGTCGGTTCCGACCAAGGAATCGGGGAACAGCACCGTTTCACCTTCCACGTCCCGCGATTGCACCACTTTCGCCAAATATTCCAAGTTCACCTGGTGCACAATGCCGGTGGCCGGCGGCACGACGCGGAAGTTTTCGAAGGCGCTTTGCGCCCAGCGCAAGAACTCGTACCGCTCCCGGTTGCGGGAAAACTCCAGTTCCATGTTGTCCAACAGCGAACGGCCCGAACCGTAAAAATCCACTTGAACCGAGTGGTCGATGACCAAATCGACCGGAATCAACGGATTGATGCGCTTCGGATCGCCGCCCATCTTGGCCATGGCGTCCCTAAGCGCCGCCAAGTCCACGACTGCCGGCACGCCGGTAAAGTCTTGCAAGATGACCCGCGCCGGCTTGAACGGCAGTTCGCGGTTCGCCGGCTTGGCCGCGTTCCACTGGGCCAAAGCCACGACATCGTCTTCGGTGATTTGGAATCCGTCCACTTGCCGCAACAGGCTTTCGAGCAAAATCTTGATGGAGAACGGCAAGCGGCTGACGTCCGCAACGTTCTCCTCGGCCAACCGGTTCAAGCGGTAGATGACGGCTGAACCCGTCGGCGTCTGAAGAGTCGCCCGTGCACCAAACCGATCTTGTTTTGCCATCGTCCGGCCCCCCTTTAATGAATGCATGACGTTTCTTCGCGCATGACTTAAGCTAGTATGATTCACCACTGCTAAGTTTAACACAATGGAGTACCACGTCAAGGTTTTTAGAACCAAGTTTCACCTGGCGAAACAACAACAAACACCGGCATCCCTCGCGCCAAGATACCTAGTCACGTACGTGATGGGCATCAAACTTTCCAAGATCATAATTCTTTCTCATCAGAACGCCCATGGCCAACAACAGGGCCGTCACGACCAACATTTGAACCGTAATAAACAGCCACGCCCAGCCGTATCCGCCGGTAATATCCACGATCCAACCGAACACCGGCGGGCCAAGAATGACTCCCCAAGATCCGATGCTGAGGCTGAAACCGCTGGCCAAACCCGCCAAATGGCTTTCCACCGACTCGGCGGCCGCATTCATCCAAATACCGTTAAAACCGGCTACACAAAAACCAAATACCAAGGTGATCATCACCAGGAGCCAAACCGGCACCCCCGGCTGGAAAGAAGCAAACACAATCCCGCAACCGGCGGTCAATATGGCAACCAGCACGAGAATCGGAATGCGCCGGCCATGAAATAACCGGTCACTGACAATTCCCCAAATCACCCGCCCCAAGGAGCCCCCCACTTCCGACAAGGCCAGGAAACCGCCGGCCACCACCGCCGACAACAGCAAGTAGTCGGACACGTACAACACAAGATATGTGGTCAGTGACAGCTGCGCACTGGTCAGTCCCATTGCCGCCAAACTGAGCAGCAGTAACGGTTTGTGGCCCAAGAGCACTTTGATCGACTGCATAAAGCTCGGCCGCTGCGTCGGCGATCCGCCCACCTCCTCAATGGGGACTTCTTCATAGAAACGATAGGCAAGTAATCCTACCAAGAACAGCACGACGGTAGAAATACCGAGCGCCAAACGCCACCCCAGCGCCGTGGCCAGCGGGATGAGCAAAAGCGCTGCCAAGGCGGTTCCGCCGGTCACCCCCATCTGTTTAATCCCCATGGCCGTACCGGCCAACTGGCGAGGAAACCACGAAATGATCCCGCTGTTGGACGTCGGATGCATGGAACCGTAACTCAACCCCCCGACGACAACGAGCAGCAAGGCCAGCGGATACCAAGAAGTGAAGCACACCGCCAGAAACGCACACCCTAAAACGGAAGCAATGAGCAACATCATTTTGCGCGTCCCAAGCCGGTCGGCATACCAACCGGCGGGAATGGCGGCCAAAGACTGCCCGAAAAATAAAGCGGCGGTCATCATCCCGATTTCCGCCTTGGATACGGCGAAATCTTTTTCAAAAAACGGAGCGAGGGGGCCAATGCAACGGCCGACAAAGGCAACCAAAAGTTGCACCAAAAGCAGCCAGGCCAGCATGGCCCATTTCTTGTTCCCAGACGGGTTGTTCCCTCGTTTTCCCATAAGCTATAGGATACCCTCCGCCCGATAAAAAGTATTTGCCCCACGGCCGAACACCGTGGGATTATGCCGTCCGCCCCGTTCCGTCACCGGGCGGTTCCATGGATGTTGAATGGAAGATTCTTTCCATGATCCGTTGGATGAGGGAAACAAGCAGTTGAACGAGATAAAAAAGCAGCGCCGATACAGCACCTAACAGCAATATTTCAGGCGAAGCAAAAACCGCAAGAGCTCTTATATCCCAGAAGAGGATACACAGCCCCCACACAATGAAAATGGCTCCGGCAATGGAATAGAGGAACATGCCAATCAAGGTTTTCCCCGTTTGATTGAAATCGGCTTTGCCCAGTGAACGGTCAATCATCCAAGAGACAGGAATGCCCAGGACGATATAAATAAAAGCGGTGAAGATAAGGTACATATCAAAGTAAGTGAAGGAAACCATCACGCTTTGCCAGAAGGCCATGATAAACGTGCAAATGAGCGCCACAATGAACTTGGAAAGAAATTTTGGAAGCAATTTGGCCAGCAACGGTTCGCCACCTCGCCCACGAAAACCCGAATTCCTTCTCCGATGTACAGTTTAACACGAAAAATATACATATTAAGCTTCTTTATTCAATTTTTCATAAAAATTTTCCACAGTCCACGGTGCACCGGCTGCTGAAAAGGGCCGAGTTGATTGATTAAGTCTTGAAATCGATTAAGTCTTGAAAAAAATACGGTTGGGCGGAAAGTGACGACGTCGTTTCCGCCCAACCGTTTTTGTTGTTCAATAATTAGGCCCGAAAAGTCGCTTCGATTTACAGCTTGGGTTTGTGGCTCAGTTGGGGCTGGCGGTTCAATTCCTGGGCAGCGCCGGTTTTCTCCCCTCCCGACGGGCGCCGCTTGTGCGAACGGGCGGCCAGCCATTGCTGCACGGTACCGACGATGCCGCGGGGGAAGAACAGGACAATCAAAACGTAAACGATGCCGAAAAAAATGATCCAACGTTCGAAAATCCAGTGGACCTTGGCCAAGTTGGTCAGCCAATGATGGGCAAACTCAATGAGGAACGCACCGACAATGCCCCCAAAGAGCGTTCCCACGCCGCCGACGATGGTCATAAGCAGGGCGTCCAACGTCGTTTCCACCGCGAAAACGGACGTGTTCACGAACCGCAAAGCGAGCGCATACATAATTCCGCTCAGCGCCGCCGCCACACCGGCCACAATACTGGCGATGATTTTATAATGCAAGGTTTTGTAACCGAGGGATTCGGCCCGTTGCTCATTTTCCCGGATAGCTTCCAGCACTTTTCCCATGGGAGATTGGATAAAACGGCGCAGCAGCCCGTACATCACGAGCATGAAGAGCAACGAGATGTAATAAAACATTTCCCGATCCCTGAGCAATTCCGGGATGGTGAACGTAAAGCCGTCATTGCCCATGGTCAAAGAACGCCACTTCTCGGCCACGACCAAAAACAGCCCGGCAAAGGCGAGGCTCAACATGGCATAATAATGGCTTTTCAACCGCAATGACAAGGCGCCGATGATGAAGCTGACGGCGGCCGCCAGCACAATGGCCACCACCACGGCCATCAGAATGACCGTCAAGGTGTCGTCGACCCGTTTCAGCAAAATGCCGACGGTGTAGGCGCCGATGCCGAAAAACATGGCGTGACCGAAGGAGACAATGCCGGTATACCCCAAGAGAATGTCGTAGCTCATGGCGTACACCGCCAAGATAAACACTTGCGTCAACAAGATGAGCATACTGCGGGATTCGCTGATCCACGGGAACGCCGCCAAGAACAGGACACCGAGCAGGAAAAGGGCGTGGCGCCAGGACCAGCGCAGTCTTGCCGTTTGCCGGTTCATTCAATCACCTCTTTACTCCAAACAGGCCGGAAGGCTTCCACAGCAAAATCACGGCCATGAGCAACATATTGGCCGCCAAGGACAATTCCGGCACAAAATAAGCCAAATACGCTCCGGTCAAACCGACCAACAGGGCCGCCATAAGGGAACCTACGATGTTTCCCATGCCGCCGATGACGACGACAATGAAGGCGAGAATGGCGAATTCCATCCCCAATTCGGCGTAAATGACGCCGGAATACGGGGCAAACAGCGCTCCGGCCAGCGCCGCCAACGCCGAACCCAAGATGAATACACCCATGAAAACGCGATGGATGTTGATGCCCAAAGCCTGCACCATTTCCTTGTTTATGACGCCGGCCCGGACGATCAGTCCCATCCGGGTGTGGTTGAGCAGATAATATAAAAGAACAAAAACGATCAGTCCCACGACAATGATGAACAGCCGGTACTTGATCAAAGTCACGTCGCCCAGCAGCCAGCTGCCCGACAAATAGGACGGCGTGGCGGCGCTTTTTTGATCGGGGCCCCAGACGACTTTCAACAATTCGTTCAAGACGAGCATCATGCCGAGGGTAATTAAGATTTGCCGAATGTGGTTGCCGTACACCGGCTGGATAATGAACCGTTCCAAGAGAAAGCCCAGCACGACGCCCGCGATCAGGGCGGCGGCGATGCCCGCGACGAAACTGCCGGTCACGCTGTAAGCCCAGACGCCGGCATACGCCCCCCAGGCGAACAGAGCCCCGTGGGAAAAGTTGAGCACGTCCATCAAGCCGAAGATGAGCGACAGCCCCGACGCCAGGAGAAATAACAACAGGCCGGTGGCCAAACCGTTGATTGAAAGGTTAATCAAAAGCTCCATCGTCCCGTGCTCCTCCTACACTTATGCAATCCCCAAATATTTTTGCCGCAATTGTTCGTTTTCCCGCAATTCTTTCATCAAGCCGCTTTCTACGGTTTTGCCGTCGTCGATAATGTAAAACCGATCGCCGACTTGGCTCGCCATCAAATAATTTTGTTCCACGAGAATGACCGTGGTCATTTTTTTCATTTCCACAATCGATTCCATCAGCTTCTCGACCATGATGGGCGACAGGCCCTTGCTCGGTTCGTCAATCAAGAGCAAGTCGTTTTTGTTGACGTAAGCGCGGGCGATGGCCAGCATCTGTTTTTGTCCGCCGCTCAAGTGCCCCCCTTTTTTCCGCCAAAACTTCTTCAAATCGGGAAATAAATTCAAGATCCACTCCAGCCGCTCCATAGTTTCGGCGTCTTTTTTCTGCATCGCCACTTTCATGTTTTCCTCCACCGTCAAGTCGCCGAAAATCCCTTGATCTTCCGGCACGTAGCCGATGCCTTTCCGCACCACTTGATACGTCGGCAGCCGGTGGATGGGCTCGCCCTTGAAACGAATCGTCCCCTTGGCGACGGGCGACAGGCCGATGATGGAACGCAACGTCGTCGTTTTTCCCGCCCCGTTTCTTCCAAGGAGAACCGTCACTTCCCCTTTCTGCGCCTGGAAGGATACACCTTGCAATATGTGGAATTGCCCGATATACGTCTCGATGTCCTCCACCTCAAGAAGCATCGTGCAGCCCTCCCAAATAGGCCGATTGCACCAGTTCGTTGGCCATGATCTCTTGCGGATTCCCTTCGGCCAAGAGGCGTCCGTTGAACAACACCTTCAAATGATCCGACAAGTCGAGCACCATGTTGATTTTGTGTTCGATGAGCAAAATGGTCCGGTTCCGTTCTTCTTTGATGCGCCGCAACACTTCCAAGATCGATGGAACTTCTTCCAACGACATGCCGGCCGTCGGTTCGTCCAATAGCAACACTTCCGTTTCCAAGGCCAGCAACATGGCGATTTCCAGTTTGCGCTTTTCTCCGTGGGCCAGATCTTTGGCCAGATAATCGGCTTTGTTGGCCATCAACACCGTCTCCAGCAGTTGATGCGCCCGTTCTTCCAAACGGGTCAACGACTTGAAATGAGAAAACATATTATAGTAAATTTTCTGTTGAGCCTGCACCGCCAAACGAACATTTTCCAGTACTGTCAAATTGGGGAAAACGTTGGTGATTTGGAAAGAGCGTCCGATGCCCAGCCGCGTTCTGGCGGCCGGGGACAGATGGGTGATATCTGTCCCCTTGAACAACACCTGGCCAGAACTCGGCTTCAGTTGGCCGCTCAACAAGTTGAACAAGGTACTTTTTCCCGCACCGTTGGGACCGATGATGGATGTGAAACCGTTTTTTTCGATGCGCATGCTGACTTGATCCACGGCGGTATGGCCGCCGAAGCGAATGGTCAAATCTTTCGTCTCTATAATGGCCTCCATTGGTCCACCCCACTTGGTCTACTTGTTCTGAATCGGCGGTGCAGTCTCTTCCGGCGTCATTTCCCGAACGAGAACGGGAACGGGATAATCGACGCCGTCTTGTTTTTCCAGCCGAACGGCGTACATGGCCTGCAACGCCTGATGATCATCGGGCCGGAACGACATCATCCCTTTCGGCGTCATAAAGTGCATGCCTTCCATGGCCGCGATCAACGCTTCCGTGTCGAGATTGCCGCCGGTCTGCTTGATGGCTTCGACGATGGCGATGGCGGCCGTCATACCACCCGGCGTAAAGATGTCAGGCGGCTCACCGAAACGTTCTTGATGCGTTTTGACCAACCAGTCGTTCACTTCGTTGTTCGGCAGTGTATAGTGGTACAACGTGAAACCTTCCATTCCGACCACGTCCCACATGGTCCGCAAAGCGGCAAAATCGGCGACGTTCGTCGAAATCTTGATGCCTCTTTCTTGCACTTTCATATCGCCCAACTGGGTCCACGGCGTGTTGGCGCCCGCCCAGACGACATACAAGTAATCGGGTTTGGCATCGATGATTTTTTGAATGTGGGCTGTCACATCGGTGGCGTTCGGATCGGCATATTCCTCCAGGATGATCTTCGCGCCCAGCGCCTCGGCGGCCGCTTTGAAGGCGCTCACTCCGTCCCGGCCATAGGCGTAATCTTGCGCCAAGGTGGCGATGGTCACGCCTTCTTGGGCGATGGCCGTCGCAGCGGCGATGGCGTCTTGCGAAGAGTTGCGGGCCGTGCGGAAAATGTAGCGGTTCCACTCGGAGCCGGTGATGCTGTCGGCCGCCGCCGGTTCAACGACCATAATCTTCTGATATTCTTCCGCCAAGGGCAAAACGGCGATGGTATCGGCCGAGCTGGACGAGCCGACGAGAAAATCGACTTTATCTTCTTCCAGCAGCTTTGTCGCTTTTTGCACCGCCACTTCTTGCTTCGTCTCCGTATCTTCCACGATGAACTCAATGGGTCGGCCCAACACTTCATTGGTGCTGCCGGTGGCGTACTCGATGCCGAGCTCAAAGCCCCGAACCGTCTGTTTTCCGTAATTTTCCAGCGCCCCGGTCAACGACGCCAAGACACCGATCTTGATCGGGGTTTTGTCGCCTTCGGCCGGCGCACCGGTTTCGCTTTGGCCGGTTTGCCCCTGACCGGACGTTCCCGTGCTGGCGCCGCCGCAGGCCGAAAGCAGGAGCGTCATGGCCGCCAGCAAAAACCAAATTTTTTTCCTGAGCGCTTTGCTCATGACCGTTTCCCCCTTTTTCTTCTGTTTTTTCAATCAATGAACATCGTTTCCCAACCATTCAATGACCGTCGACGCCCACGTATAACCGGTACCGGCACTTACCGCAACGGCAATCCCCCCTTTCCCGATCTTTCCTTCCTCCACGGCCAGATGCAGCCCGATGCACGGGTCGAGGGCCGACATATGGCCGAAGTGATCCAAATAGACGGCTTGTTCCTCTTGCAACCCCAACTGTTGCAACAATTCCTCAAACATGGAGCGCTTCGTGTGAAGCGGCAGCAACAAGTCGATGGATTCCTTCGTAAGACCGCTCTTTTCCAGCGATTTCTCCACAGCCTTGACAAAATTCGGCACGGATACGGGATCGAGCCGCTCCTTCATGTCGCGGGGATCTTTGACGTCGATGTAATGCAGCCTTTGCTGCACCGTCTCCGCCGTGGCCGGACGGACGGAACCCCCCGCAGGAATCTTCACGTCGTCGTAAAACGAACCGTCGGTGATAATGTGGGACGCCAAAATGCGGCTTTTCGGACGACCCCGCGTGACCAGGGCGGCCGCCCCGCCGTCGGCGAAATTGAACATAAAGCGGGAACGGACGTTGGCGTAGTCGATAATTTGCGATTCCTTGCACCCGGCCACCAGCAAGATGTTGCGGATGGACGGGTCGGACGTGAGCATGTCTTTCGCCACTTTCAGCGCGATGGGAAAGCAGGAACTGACGTTCATCATCTCGAAGGCGTAGGCGTTTTTCGCCCCCAACAGGTGCTGAATCTTGGCGGCGCAAGACCAGACGGGATATTCCTTGTAAGGGCTGCCAAAGTAGATGATGACGTCGATGTCCAACGGATCGACTTTCTGCAAGATGGACCGGGCGGCTTCCACCGCCATGTCGCCCGCGTGCACGGACGGGTCGGCGATGTGCTTTTGCACCAGGCCGAACTTTTCCCGGATGACGTCCTCCGGAATGCCGGCTTTTTCCGCGATGTCCCGGGCCGTCTCGACGTGCGGCGGCATGTAAATGCCGGTCGCCTCGATGCCGACCCATTCCTGCGCCTGTTCCACTGCTGTCATATCTTGTCCCCCCCTTTTGGCACCATCATTTTCCCTTCGCCGGCCAACACCACCGTACCGTCCTGTTTGCGGCACTCGGTCTTCAAGCGAAGGATGGATTTTTCCTTGTCGTATTCCAACACTTCCGCCGTGGCCGTAATCGTGTCGCCGATAAAGACCGGTTTGAGAAACTTTATCGTCTGTTCCAGATATATCGAGCCGGGCCCCGGCAATTGCATGCCCAACAGCCTCGATAGAAGACTGGCCGTCAACAGGCCGTGGGCGATGCGCTGGCCGAAGCGCGTTCCTTTCGCGTACTCGGCGTCGATATGGACGGGGTTGAAATCGCCGCTAATCCCGGCGTATTGCACGATATCGGCTTCCGTAATTGTTTTGGTAACACTGGCCGTCTGGCCGACGTAAAATCTCTCCATTGCTCTCCTTCCTTCCGTTTCACCGGGCTGTTTGACTCGCCTAAAACACCGCCATGCATATCCTTCAATCCGTAGCGCCCTGCTCCCCTTTGATGCGGGCGTAATCCGTAGCTTGAAATGAGCCATATCTTAGGTTGCCTTCGAAACACGGCAGGTTGCCTTGCCTGATCACGGACCGCGCCTGATCACGGACCGCCGCGCCATGCCATGAGTCCTGCTAGCCGCCGTATTGCCGCTTGATGCCCGCCTTGTCGATTTTCCCGGTGGAGTTTTTCGGCAATTCATCGACGAAGTGAAATTTCTTCGGCACTTTGTATTTGGCCAGTCGTTCCTCGCAATGGCGGCGGATGTCCTCTTCCGTCAGCGAACTTCCTTTCTTCAAGGAAAGGACGGCGTTGGGCACTTCGCCCCACTTTTCGTCCGGCACGCCGAAGACGGCCACTTCGTCCACTTCCGGCAGTTCTTGGATGACTTTTTCCACTTCCAACGGATAGACGTTTTCCCCGCCGGAGATGATCATTTCTTTTTTGCGGCCGGCGATGTAGACGAAACCTTCTTCGTCCCGCCAGGCCAAATCCCCCGAGTAGAGCCAACCGTCCCGAATCGTTTTGGACGTTTCCTCCGGCAGGTTCCAATATTCTTTCATGACGTTGGGCCCTTTGATCAACAGTTCGCCGATCTCGCCGGGAGGCAAATCGCGGCCTTCATCGTCCACGATGCGAATGTCGTTGAACATGACCGGTTTGCCGATGGAGCCGATTTTGCGGGCGTAATCCTCTTTCGAAAGCATGAAGACGGTCGGCGACGTTTCCGTCATGCCGAAGCCCTGGCCAAAGGCGAGCCCCCGCTCCAAATAAAACCGGATCAATTCGTGGGGACACGGCGCTCCGCCCGAATAAAACCAGCGGACCGAGCTGAAATCCGTCGTTTCAAACCGGGGCGATTTGCGCAAGGCGTCGTGAATCGTCGGCACGCCCATGACCACCGTGGCGCCGTATTTTTCAATCCACTCCAGAGCCGTCTCCGGTTGAAACTTTCCGGGAATGAGCACCGTACCGCCCGCCAGCAGCGCCGGGAAAGCGAACAACCCGATGCCGCCGATGTGAAACAACGGCAACAACGTCAACACCCGGTCGGCCGAGTGGATGTCGATGGCCAACATGTTGTTCACGGCGTTCCAGAACATGTTGTCCTGGGTCAGGACGGCTCCTTTCGGCCGGCCGGTCGTCCCCGACGTGTAGCAAATGATGTACGGCTCGCCGCCGTCCAGTTCGGCAGGCTCCAACTGTTCGCCGGAATACGGCTCGACGTAGGCCGCCAAGCGGTTTTGTAAGCGCTTGCCGTCCAGCCATAAAACATGCCGCAACTCCGTCTCCGATGACAACGTTTTCACGGTTTCCCGAAAATCGTCTTCGGCAATGAGCATTTTCGCGCCGCTGTCGTTCAATTGAAACGCCAGCTCCCGCGGCGTAAGGCGGATGTTGAGCGGCACCGCGATGCTCCCGAGTTTGGCCAGGGCAAAGAGGAGCATAAGGTAGTCTTCGTGGTTGCCCGACAAAACCGCCACCCGGTCGCCCTTGGCGACGCCGTACCCTTGCCGGAGCATACGCGCCATCTGGTTGACGCGCCGGCTCATCTCACTGTACGTCAGCGCCTCGCCGCCGGGTCCCACCAGGGCGATGCGCTCCGGCGTAATCCGGGCCCGTTTGTCAATCCAATACGCAATTCCTCGCATGGCGCCCTCCCCTTCAAGAACGTTCTTCGTGGCCGACATTTTCTTTCTCCTTCGCCTTCAAACCGTCAAAAATGAAGGAAAATGTGTCGTTCATGACTTTCTCCGGCACATCCCCCCCCTCCCAATAAACCCAACGCATGCCGATAAATTGGCTGATGCCCATGAGGCAATAGGCCACCGTTTCCGGATCGAGGGGGCGAAATTCGCCGTCCTCCATGGCCTGCGACAGTCCCTTCACATACCCGCTGGCCAACCGTTCGTAATACGCGCGGTACAAGTTTTCGTCGACGAGCACCGACTGTTGGACGATGCTGTACAGGTTGCGATGGTTTTTCACCCACTCGAAAAAGGTGCGAAAACCGATTTGTTGCGCTTCCGCCTGGCTTTTCGCCCTGGCAACTTCCTCACGGATGCGCCGGCGGAAATCCCGGCTCAATTGGGTGATGAGCTCGGCGAAAATTTCGTACTTGGAGGAAAAGTAGAGGTAAAACGTCCCTTGCGCCACTTCGGCGGCCTGGCAAATATCGACAATCGAAGCGTTGTAATAACCCTTTTTGCCGAAAATTTCTTCCGCGGCGTCAAGCAACCTTTGCCGCGTGCGAGCGCCTCTTTTCGTCAGTCGAGGTTGGGTCGAATCGTCCTCGCTTGTATTCGATGGATTAAAACCTGACACATGAATCACCTCTCAGTTTGTTATTATATACACTCAATTACATCTTTTCAATAACCAACATAAAGCGCCGCACCGATTTCGTTTTGACTAGCGGCAAAAAAAAAGACCGGCCAAGGCTGCCGGTCATGGTCATTGTTGTAAATATTCGTTGATGAAACTCTATTGATATTCATCTCTGGTATTCATTGATTATTCATTTATTTATTCATTGTTATTCATTGATACTTATGCTTTTTTGTCTCCTCTATTGCCCCGTCTCACGGTAGGTCCGAACGGCCGCTTCGATGTCGGCAAAAGCCCAGTGGCTCGGCGGCACGTCGGAGAAGGTGGGCGCGGCAGCCTGCAGGGGCTGGCGGTTCAACAAACGGTTCAGGATTTTCACCGCTTGCGCC
>ERZ795042.1890-NODE-1890-length-12541-cov-10.985984_pt1 | contig 12541 bp, 10 predicted proteins | sample MGYA00375126_ERZ795042 | MGnify/ENA primary metagenome ERZ795042 (study PRJEB30171, sample SAMN05518105) | compost metagenome | isolation source: Feedstock adapted compost from Newby Island compost facility, Milpitas, CA | place: USA:Newby Island compost...
CTGCCAAAAGCTGTGTGCGCACCATCTACCTCGACGTATGTGGTTAGCACTATCCTACCACAGGGACGGGTCAGTATACAGGGGCCGTGGGCGCATGCACAGCCCGCACCAAGTGCGTCCAACCCTACGGGGATGGGGCAAGGAGGGCGATCAGGCCGCACAGCGCCAGCAGCCCCAGCTCCGCCAGGCAAACCCGTAGGGCCAACCCGGTTGCCCTAGGGGCGGCTGACCGCAGGGCGCCCTCCAGCCACACCACTCCCGCGAGCCAGCCCAGCCCCAGCAGCAGCGTGGCCGTGCGATCGGCGGTGCCCACGACGAACGGATCCCGCGTCGCCAGCCTCACCAGCCCCACCAGGGCACCCCTCCCCAGCACCACCACCCCCAAGCCCAGGACGGAGAGCCCCAGCCAGGCGACGTAGCAGGCGAGATAGTCCTTCAGCCGCCTCACGTCTACGCCACGCCCTCCAGCTCGATGCCGCGCAGCCCCAGCTGGCCGGCGAAGTGGCAGGCTGCGAAGTGGCCGGGCGCCACCTCGCGCAGGGGCGGCACCTCGCGGCGGCAGACCTCCTGCACGTAGGGGCAGCGGGTGTGGAACGGGCAGCCGGAGGGAGCGTCCGCCGGGTCTGGCACGTCCCCCTGCAGCACGATGCGGCGCCTCTTGGCCCTCAGGTCCGGGTCGGGCCGGGGCACGGCCGACAGCAGCGCCTCGGTGTACGGCATCTGGGGCGCGAGGAACAGCCGGCGGGTGTCGGCCAGCTCCACCACCTTGCCCAGGTACATCACCGCCACCCGGTTGCAGATGTGCTGCACCACGCTCAGGTCGTGCGAGATGAAGATGTAGGTCAGGTCGAACCTGTCGCGGAGGTCCTCCAGCAGGTTGATGATCTGCGCGCGCACGGACACGTCGAGCGCCGACACCGCCTCGTCCGCGACGATGATGCGAGGGTTGGTGGCCAGGGCGCGCGCTATGCCCACGCGCTGGCGCTCCCCGCCGCTGAAGGCGTGGGGGTACCTGCGCATGTACTCGGGCCGCAGCCCCACCAGCCGCAGCAGCTCGGCCACGCGGTCCTCCAGCGCCCTGCCCCTGGCGATGCCGTTGACCTTGAGGGGCTCCCCCACTATATCCCGCAGCGTCCACCTGGGGTTGAGCGACAGGTAGGGATCCTGAAAGATCATGCGGATCTCCCGCCACACGGGCCTGAGCTCCCGGCGGTCGAGCGTCGCCAGGTCCACGCAGCTCCCGTCGGCCCGGCGGTAGAGGATCTGCCCACCGGTGGGCTCCAGGGCGCGCACGAGGCAGCGCCCCGTGGTGGTCTTGCCGCAGCCGCTCTCCCCCACCAGGCCCAGCGTCTCGCGCTGCCGCACGGCGAAGCTCACCCCGTCCACCGCCTTGACGTCGCCCACGTGGCGGCGCAGGAAGCCTCGCGTGATCGGGAAGTACATCCTCAGGTCCCGTACGTCCAAAATGACCTCTCCGTAGGTGCCTACATTCCCTGCCATCGGCGTCCATCCTCCTTGCCCACAGCGCTCTGGTCCGGCTCCTCCCCTCCCCCGTACAGGAGGCACCTCACGACCCGCCCTCCCTCGAGCTCCACCGGGGGAGGCACGATCCGGTCGCATCTGCCCGGCATGAAGCTGTCGCAGCGGTCGTGGAAAGGGCAGCCCCCCGGGCGGTTGTAGGGGTTGGGCACGCTCCCGCGAATGGCGTGGAGCCTGCCCGCCCGCACCTCGCCCAGCCTGGGCACGGACTTGAGCAGCGCCTGGGTGTAGGGGTGCTTGGGGGAGTGGAAGATCTCGCGCACCCCTCCCCGCTCGACGACCATGCCCAGGTACATCACCGCCACCTCATCGGCGATCTCGGCCACCACCCCCAGGTCGTGCGTGATGAACATCATCGCCATCCCCAGATCGCGCTGCAGCTCCTGCATCAGCTCCAGGATCTGCGCCTGCGTGGTGACGTCGAGCGCGGTGGTGGGCTCGTCGGCTATGAGCAGCCGCGGTCGGCAGGACAGCGCCATGGCTATCATGGCGCGCTGCCGCATCCCCCCGCTGAGCTCGAACGTGTAGGCGTCCAGGGCGCGCTCGGCGCGGGGGATGTTCACCCGGCGCAGCACCTCTATCGCCCTGGCGCGCGCCTCCTCCCTGGAGACCTCGAAGTGCAGCCGGATCGCCTCGACGATCTGGCTGCCGATGGTGTGCACGGGGCTCAGGGAGGACATCGGCTCCTGGAAGATCATGGCTATCTCCTTGCCCCTGATGCGCCTGATCTCCCGCCCGTGCGGCTTGAGCTTGGCGAGGTCCACGACCTCCTGGGACCCCTCGCCGCGGTGCAGCAGCACCTCCCCTCCCACGATCCTGCCGGGCCTCTGGACCAGCTGCAGGATGGAGAGGGCCGTGACGCTCTTGCCGCAGCCGCTCTCCCCGACCACGCACAGCGTGCGGCCGCGGTGGACGTCGAAGGTGGCGCCGTCTACCGACCGCACCACGCCCTCGCCGGTGTAGAAGTAGGTCCTCAGATCCTTGACCTCAAGCAACAGCTCTCCCATAGCGATCCCTTCCTAGGTAGAGTAGGGGTCGGCGGCATCTCGCAGCCCGTCCCCCACGAAGTAGTAGGCCATGACCGTGAGCATCACCGCGAGCCCTGGGATGAGCAGCCAGGGCGCGGTGGCTATGGCGCGCACGTTCTGAGCCTCGTTCAGCAGCACCCCCCAGCTCACGATGGGCGGCCGCAGCCCCAGCCCCAGGAAGCTCAGCGCGGTCTCCCCCAGGATCATGCCGGGCAGGGCGAGCGTGAGGGAGGCTATGATGTGGCTCATGAAGGACGGCAGGATGTGCCGCAGGATGATGCGCAGCTCGCCCGCTCCGTCCAGGCGGGCGGCGAGCACGAAGTCGTCCGTGCGCAGCGCCAGGAACTTCCCCCGGACGGTGCGCGCCAGCCCCGTCCAGCCGATGATCGACAGGATCACCGTGATCCCGAAGTACACCCACAGCGCCGGCCAGCTGGCGGGCAGCGCGGCCGACAGCCCGAGCCACAGCGGCAGCGTCGGGATGTGCCCCAAGAACTCGATCACGCGCTGGATCAAGAGGTCGACGGTGCCGGAGTAGTAGCCGGATATGCCGCCCAGCAGGATGCCGAGGAAGGTGCTGAGGGCCACGCCCACCAGGCCTATCGAGAGGGACACCTGGCTGCCGTAGATCAGCCGGCTGAAGAGGTCGCGTCCCGCCCTATCGGCTCCCAGCAGGTACATGGGCGCCCCCCGCTCCAGGGGCCCTATGAGGTGGACGTCGGACCTCACCAGCCCCAGCAGCGTGTACGGATAGCCCCGGACGAAGAACCCCACCCGGTACTTCCGCGACGGGTCCACCACGAACTCCCGCTCCAGGGAGTCCGGGTTGATGCGCACCCTGTAGCCCTCCACGTAGGGGCTGAACCTGAGGCTGCCCTGGGAGGTGTCGAACAGGTGCAGCCGCTGCGGGGGCGCGTAGGTGTACTGCGCGCTGTAGGCGTCCGGAGGGAAGGGGGCGATGAACGGCGCGAAGATCGCCACGAGGTACAGCGCGACCACCATCACCAGCCCCACCACCGCCAGCGGGCTCTGCCTGTAGCGCCACCACACCAGCTTCCACTGCGAGGCCACGTAGATCCTGGCCTCGGCCTCCTCCGAGGGGCGCTCGGGGCCCACGGCGACCGCGGGGTCTGTGGCGTAGGGGCTGGGCGTGCCCTGCGCGTCCCGGGATCCTCCCCGGACCCAAGGTGTCGGCCACCACCTGTTGGCTCTACGCTTCATACCCATCTCCTCCCGTCAACGTTCGTACCTGATGCGTGGGTCCACCCAGGCCAGCACCAGATCGGACAGCAGCACCCCGATCACGGCCAGGGTGCTGGTGATGAGGATGATGCTGCCCGCCAGGTACATGTCCTGGGACATCAGCGCGTTCAACAGCAGGGGGCCGGTCGTCGGCAGGCTGAGCACCACGGCCACGATCGTCTCGCCGCCCAGCACCGCGGGCAACAGGCCACCTATCCCGCTGATGAAGGGGTTGATCGCTATCCTGGTGGGGTACTTCAGGATCAGCCGGGGCTCGCTGAGCCCCTTGGCCCTCGCGGTCAACACGTAGGGCTTGTGCAGCTCGTCCAGCAGGTTGGCGCGCATGATCCTGGTGAGGGAGGCCACGCCGTTGGTGCCCAGGATGATCATCGGTATCCAGATGTGCTTGAGCAGGTCCCAGGCCTTGGCCAGGCTCCAGGGGGCGTCCACGAACTGGGGGGAGAACAGCCCGCCCACGCTCTGGTTGAAGAAGGCGAACATCACGTACATGAGCACCAGCGCCAGCATGAAGTCGGGCGTGGCCAGCCCGATGAAGCCGAAGGCGGCCGTGAGGTAGTCTCCCCAGGAGTACTTGCGGACCGCGGCGTAGATGCCGAGCGGCAGGGCCACCGCCCACACGAACAGGATGGAGCTGTAGGAGAGCAGCGCCGTCAGGAAGACCCGCTGGCCTAGCAGCTCGCTCACGGGCCGGTTCCACTGGAAGGAGTATCCGAAGTCCCCGTGCAGCAGGATGTTGCCCATCCAGCGCAGGTACTGCTCGTACACGGGCAGGTCCAGGCCGTACCTCTCCCGCAGCCGCGCCAGCTCCGCCGGGTCTATCGTCTCCCCCTGCGCGGCGGCGGCGGTGATCATGGACGTCAGGTAGTCGCCCGGGGGCAGCTGGATGATCACGAAGGACACGATCGAGATCGCCACGAGCGTCGGGATCATCAACACCACGCGCCGGATGATGTAGCTCAACATGGGTCACACCTCCCCCTACTGCTCTTCGGTCCAGTACTGAGGCGGGTTGGTGGGCGCGGGGTTGGGGTACAGCCAGGCGTTGAGCATCCTGGAGGGGACGTTGTGGAAGGTGTCCTTGACTATCCCGTAGCTGTTGGCGGGCAGGCTGATCCCCATGACCCAGAACTGCTCGCGGGCTATCTGCAGGATCTGCCGCATCAGGTCGGCCTGCCGGTTGGGGTCGGCCGTCGCCCTGATCTGGTTGTAGAGCTCCATCTGCCGACGGGCGGGCGCGGGCGGCTTGATCGCCTGCGGAGACTTCGGGTCCTGGAACCAGATGGCCCACGGGATAGCGAAGTTCGACTCGTTGCTGAACGGGAAGTACCACCGGCACTCAAGCAGCACCTCCAGGCCGCCGTCGCCGCCCCAGATGGAGGCCTCGGGCAGGTTGCCATCCTTGCGGGTATAGAAGATATCGCGGTTCTCCGACTTGATGTTGATCGTGATCCCCACCTGCGCCCAGTACTTCTTGACCATCTCCATCAGGTCCACCCACTGGGGGTTGTAATCGGATGCCACCTCGACGCTGAAGGTGAAGGGCTTGCCGTCGGGGCCCAGCCGGCGACCGCGGCCGTCCTTGCGGGGCAGCACCTTATCCAGGTAGGCGTTGGCCTTCTCCGGGTCGTGCTCCGTGTACTGCTTGGCCATCGCCTCGTCGAAGAAGGGCGACTCCCTGCGCGGGGCCGCCTGCCAGGGCTCTCCCTGGGAGACGTACAGCACGTCTATGATCTCCTGCCGGTTGATGGCGTGGGACAGCCCGATGCGGAAGTTCACGTCGTTGAACACCTGCCGCAGCGTCTTGTTGCGGGTGGTGAGGTTGAGCGCGATGATCGCGGTGTTCATGGAGCTGGGGACCTCGTCCACGAAGTGGAAGCCGCCCTTCTGCTGGTTCCTGTAGAACACGGGCTTGTTGGGCAGGTCGTTGATGTGCCTGTCCTGGAAGTCCAGCTCGCCGTTGAGCCCCATCAGCACCATCACCTCGGGCTTCTCCACGAGCCTGTACACCACCCTGTCCAGGTACGGCAGCTGGTTGCCCTCGGGGTCCACCTTCCAGTAGTACGGGTTGCGCTCGGCGACGAACTGGGTGGTGCTCTCGGCCCCGTAGGCCGACCTGTACCTCCAGGCGTACAGCACGGGCTTGTCCGGGTTGGAGTAGGCGGTGGCCATGAGGTTGAAGAGGTCGACCCAGGTGTTCAGCTTGCGCTTCTTCACCTCCTGGGACACCTTCGGGTTGTACTTCTTGTGGAACTGTTTCATGTAATGCGCTGGGTAGTTGGTGAAGGTCGACCCTGAAGGGGTGGCCAGGTTCTGCAGGAAGAGGCCGTTGGGCACTGCGAACTGGAAGGATACCGTGTAGTCGTCCAGCTTGACGACCTTCATCGGCTTGCCCCCGACGTTGAGCCACGTGGGTTGGGCGGGGGTGATCTCCGGGTTGGAGTACACGTCCTCGTACCAGAACAGGATGTCGTCGGCCGTGAAGGGGTGCCCGTCGGACCACCGGAGGCCCTCGCGGAGGTAGAAGACGTACTCCTTCCCCCCGTCGCGGATCTCGAACCTCTCGGCCACGTTGGGCACGATCTCATCGATCGTGAAGGCCTTCACGTCCGGCTTCCAGCTGACGAGGTAGTCGTACTCCACGGTGCGCGTGAGCCAGGCGGTGTCCCCCGACGGCAACAGCACCGTGTGCCAGGCGCCGCCGTACCTGCCGACCCCCTCCACGGGCCGCAGCACCAGCGGATGCTTGGGGAGCCTCTCCTCCACCTTGGGGATCTTGCCCGCGGCCGACAGCTGCGCGAGGCTCGGAGCCTCGTGGAAGGCCCTGGGTACCTCCGGAGTAGATGGTGCCTCGGGGGGCGAGCTGGCAGCCGGCGAGGGGGAAGCCGGCTGCCCGGAGGGGCTCGCCGCCTCAGTAGGCGGTCCCTCGAACCCCAGCTGGGGAGGTGTGGTCTGCGCGGACGGTCCTCCCGACGAGCCTCCGCAGGCGCTGAGGAGCACGCTGCCGGCGCTGAGCGCTACCAGCCTCAGGAAACGCCTCCTATCCAGGGTATCTGGACGCAAGCTATCCGCACCCGATCCTGCCATCATCGATCCTCCTGCAAGATTTTGCATATATTATATATCCCATAGAATATTAATCAAGAGCCGTGCAGGTTATCGGATGCGCATCACTCGATAGCTGATCTCCTCCCTGGGGCCCGCGAAGTCCACCCGCACCAGCCCACACAGGCCTCTGCGGTTCTCAAATCCATAGGGGAGATGCGTCACGCTCTCCACCGGCAGCTGGTAGGCTATGGCCACCTCCTCGCGCCCGTGCCTGAGCCTGAGGAGCCCCTCGGAAACTTCCACCTCGGTGCTGATGCCCGTACCAGCCTCCCTCACGTACGGCACCAACAGCGTCTTGTGGTCCACTTGTCCCGGTGTGGACTCCCGGCACCAGGCGCCCTCGGGCGTGAGGCGGGCCCACAGGACGTAGCGGTAGGGCTCCCCCCTGGGCCAGGCTTCCACCACGAGAGCGTCCTGGCCATCGTGCCTGGGCCCGCTTGATAGCAGGTCGGCCTGCGCCATTACCTGCAGCTCTGCCCGTCCCGGCTCTCTCCGCCTGGCCATGCCCAGGTTGTACAGCGCGCCGCTGCCCAGGTGCCTGACGCTGGAGGCGAACTGCAGGTACCGGCCCGGCCCGAACGTGAGGTCGACTATGCCGAACGCGTCGTAACCGCGCGCGGGCCACGCGTTCAGGTGCAGGCTGTAGCCGTGCGCGTGCAGCACGCCCCGCAGCACGGGCAAGCCCTCCACTCGGCTCCGCGGTGCCCGGTCCGGGACATCGCCGAGAGGCGTCTCGTCGAACCCTCGCAGCACGGCGCTCGCCAGCATCGCGAGGGCCAGGGAGCCGTAGTGGGCATCCGCTGTGTACGGCTCGTACCCCACCCTCCAGGCCGGCGGCAAGCAGTTCTCCACGGGGCTCAGGGTGCCGTCTGCCCTCATCCAGCGGGCCAGCGAGGCTAGCGCGAGCCTGGCATGCCGCCAGGCCGTCTCGGCGCGCTCGGACTCCCCGCGGCGGCGCAGCCATTGCGCAGCGCCCACGAAGTAGGCCACCTGCGCCGCCACGGTCCACGTCTGGCCGGTGCTGCGGTGCGCGGAGGCCAGGGAGCCGTCCGACAACTGCACGGCCAGGCTGCGCTCCAGTCCCCTCTCCAGCAGCTGCTCCAGCTCGGTCTCCCACCGGCCTTTGTAACCCTCAAGCAGCAGCTCCAGCAGGTGATAGCGCGTGAACAGGTCGTAGGAGTTGGGGTGTCCCGGCTCCTGGTAGAAACCCAGCTCAGGCAGCACCCTGCCCGCGAAGAACTCGGACAGCCAGGCATCGAAGCGCTCGAGGCTCGTGGGCGACAGCCCGGCCCTCATCCTGAGCCACTCGCCGCTCAACCACACGGCGGCCCAGTTGGAGGGAGGCCTCGACCGAAAGCAGGCCTCCGGATCGACCCGGGTGATAACCTGGGCTATCTCCTGGCTCGGGAGCGCACCAAGCTCCCCCAGCAGCAGATAGGTACGCAAGATCGGCGGCCAGAAGAAGTCGCGATGGTTAGTCCTGACCAGGCTCCCCGTCTCACGGCTGAAGGCTGACGGGTGGGGTGCCTCCCCGGGGCTAGCCACATGCTCCAGGGACGCCTTGAGCCCCAGCAGCGCTCGGTGGGCCAGCTCCCGGCGGCGATGCGGCACGAGTCGCGCCAGGGCGGCGTTGCAGAAGGCGTAGTAGGGCGTGGAGTACTGGGTGGGCTGGCCGAACACGGGATCGACCAACTGCCCTGAGGAGGTCAGCCAACGCTCGTACCCCTCGACGCCGGCAAGCAGCAGCTCCAGTGCAGTGTAGCGTTGCGGCACCAGCAACCCTCCTTGTGCAACTTCCTGCTAAGTCCCGAGGACATGGTATTTAGATATATAATATCTCATATAGGAGGTCGATATGCTCAATTACAACCCTCGAGAGGTCGAGCTGGCGCTGCTGGCTGCGGGAGAGGACTGGCCGTTCCCACAGGCCTCCGACAGGTCGGCGTGGGAGGCCGTGGAGACATCGATCGCGGACTACGTCCTGGAGGCGGCGGAGGAGGCGGCCGCGGCGCCGATACCGCCCTTGCCAGCTACCTTGTACCTGGAGTTCAAGCGGGTGGGGACCCGCGAGGGCTACGAGTCGGCGGCCAACGAGAGGCGCCGCAGGTTGGCCTTGCTGGCCGTGGCCGAGTGCTTGGAGGGCAGGGGGAGGTTCCTGGACCCGTTGCTGGACCTGGCCTGGGCGATCTGTGAGGAGAGCAGCTGGTGTTGGCCAGCGCACCAGGTGGAGCTGGCGGAACCAGGTCGACCGGTGATAGACCTGAGCGCCGCGATGACTGCGCTGTCGTTGGCGGAGATGGTCGCCCTGCTCGGCGACCGGCTGGCTCCCGTAGTGGGGCGGAGGATACGATACGAGGCAGCTCGCAGGTGCTTCGACCCCTACCTCTCCAGGCACGATCACTGGTGGCTCTTCAGCGCGGGTGGACGCCAGCTCAACAACTGGACAGCGGTCTGCAACGCCGGGGTGGTCGGGGCGGCGATCTACCTAGAACAGGATCCTGGGCGCCTCGCCGAGATGATAGCCCGCGCGGCGAGATCGCTGCAGGACTACTTGGCTACCTTCGACCCTGATGGGGGCAGTTCCGAAGGTCCCGGATACTGGTCCTACGGCTTTGGCTACTACACGCTCTTGGCCGATCTGGTGGAGCGCCGCACAGGAGGTAGGGTGAGCTTCTTCGAGGCCCCAGGGATCGGCGAGATAGCGCGCTATCCACTGCGCGTCACGCTGAGCCCGGGCAACTACGCCAACTTCTCAGACTGCGATAGGTACCAGCGCCTAGTACCTGCGCACCTGGCCTACCTGGCTCGCAGGCTGCAGGTGCCCGAGCTCATGTCCCTGGCGCAGCTGGAGCGCGAGCTGGGCGGGCAGCTCGGTCCCAGGCACGAGCTGCCCTGGCTGCTCAGGTCCATCTGGTGGGCCCCGGACGAGGGCCTCCACCCTGCCCTGCGGCTCAGCAAGCACGACTGGTTCCGCGGGATGCACTGGATGATCGCCCGGTTCGATCCAAGCGATCCCGAAGCGCTCGTGCTGGCTGCTAAGGGCGGCCACAACGGCGAGATGCACAACCAGAACGACGTCGGCACCTTCATCGTGCAGTTGGCCGGCGAGTCGCTGGTGGCCGACATCGGGAGGGGGAGGTACACGCGGGACTACTTCGGGCCTCGCAGGTATGAACACCTGGCGAACTCCTCCCTAGGGCACTCCGTGCCGGTGGTGAACGGCCACCCGCAGTTGGCCGGGCGCGAGCACGGTGCCGAGCTGCTCGAGCACGTGGCATCCGAGGGGGTGGACCTGCTCCGGCTGGAGCTCAGGGCAGCTTACCCCGAGGAGTGCGGCCTGGAAGCGCTCACCAGGACCATCGCGCTCCATAGGCAGGCACCCAGAGGCTGGGTCGAGCTGCGCGACGAGGCGACCTTCGCTAGGTCCCCGGGCAGCGTGGAGAGCGTCCTGATCACGCTCGGGGAGTGCGCGCTGGAGGCTGAGGGCCGCGTGGTCATCCGTGGCAGCCGGGGCAGCCTGCGGGTGGAGTACGATCCCGACAGGCTGCGCGCCGAGGTGCAGCTCCTGCCGTGGGTCGATCTTGCCGAGGGGCCCAGGGACGTCAGGAGGCTGGTGTTCGCTTCCAAGGCCCAGGCAACGCGGCACGACATCCAGCTGAGGATCTATCCCGCCCAGCGCTAGCTGCCCAGGGCGGTCCTGCAGGCGTCGTACAGGCGCCGATGACAGCGGCGCAATCGAACCTCGGCCTCCTCCAGGTCACCGCGCCGCAGGGCTTGCAGCAGCGCCTCGTACGCCTCCCAGAGCCCGCCGCGGCGGAGGGCGGCTATCAGTTGGGGGCACCAGTAGCCGGCCCTCTGCAGTCTGTCGAGCATCGCCAGTCCCACGCTCACCATGGTGGGCATACGGGTGGCCGCCAGCAGGCGCGCGTGGTAGCTCCGGTGCAGCTCCCACCACTCCTCATCTCCCAGTCCTGCCGGCTGCGCGAGCTGGAGCACGACCTCCTGCAGCACGTGCAGCCGGTCCGCAGGCCGCGGAGGAAGCCAACCGCCCAGGGCCTTGACCTCGAGCATCTCCAGCATGGACAGGGCCTCCTCTAGGCTCTTTAGGCTGATGGATGCAACTACTACTCCCACGTCGGGGTGATGCTCCACCAGCCCCTCCGCTTGCAGCCGCCACAGTGCCTCCCTCACGGGTATCGGGCTCACCCCCAGCCTGCTGGCGATGGACGCTATGCCCAGCCTCTGGCCGGGCGGCAGCTGGCATCGGAGTATCGCCGAGCGCAGCGTGTTGTAGGCGTACTCTTGCTTGCTCTCTGGCTGCTCTGCTACACGCACCATCACGGGCACCTCCCATTCGCCGTGGCCGGGAGATCTCCTCTCATCCTGGCCAGCGAGCGGCAAATCCTCTCAGCCGATAGCCTGGCGCACGTCGGCCTCCGAGCGAGTCATCGTTCGCCAGCGCTCGAAGGAGATCTCGTGCCGCAGGGGCTCGCCGCGGACGAACCTCAGGACGTCCTCCACCACCGCCTCCGTCATGGCTGCGCCCGCAGGCACCCCCGCCAGGTGAGGCTGCAGCACGACGTTGTCCAGTCCCCTCAAAGGGCTATCGAGGGGCAGGGGCTCGACCTCGAAGACGTCCAGCACAGCCGACAGCCGGCCGCTCACGAGCTCCCTCTCCAGCGCAGCCTGCTCGATGATGGCGCCCCTAGCGGTGTTGATGAGCAGCGCACCATCCGGCATAAGGGCTAAGCGGTCAGCATCCAGCATGTGGTAGGTGTCCTTGGTCAGGGATGCGTGCACCGAGAGGACCTCCGCCCACGACAGCACCTCCTCGAGCGAGGTCGCTCTTTGCACCCAATCCGCGTACGCAGCGGGCAGCGCGCGCACCCAGGGATCGAACACGAGGACGCTCACCCCGAATGGGCGCAGCAGCTCCAAGAGGTGCCGAGCCACCGCGCCAAAGCCTATCAGCCCCACCCGCCGACCGAACAGGCTGCGGGGGATCAGTTCGTCCGTGGGTGTGCGCCAGCGCTTGCCACCCTTGAGGTCGGCATCGAATGCGGGCACGCGGCGCAGCCCCGCCAGGATGTAGGCCAACGTGCCCTCGGCCACGTACCTCGCCAGCACCTCGTTGGCGCTGCACACCGCTATGCCGCGCTCGTACACGGCGGGCGTAACCAACGAGCCCACGCTCCCGGCGGCGTGGGCTATGAGCCGCAGCGAGTGGGCATGAGCCAACACCGCGGCGGTGAACTTCGGAGCGCCCCAATGGGTCACGCACACCTCCACGTCAGCCAACAGCCTCGCCAGTTCTCCGGCCGTCAGAGGCCTCCCGGTGTCGTTCCAGATGACTTCCCCTATGCCCTCCAGGGTCCTCACCATGGGTGGGGGAAAATAGACGTCCCTCAACCACCCCTCCTGCAAGGTAATCAACACCCTCATCGCTACCCCTCCTGTCACCAGATAGGCCAAAGTGGGATATTGCAGGCAAGCCTTAGTATATATTATATACAAACGGACGACTCGATAACGTCGCAACAAGGAGGTAAAGCATGTACCTACGTGAGCAGGTGTCGCGGAGGCAGGTGCTGAGGATGTTGGGTGGC
>ERZ795042.1895-NODE-1895-length-12515-cov-32.925682_pt1 | contig 12515 bp, 6 predicted proteins | sample MGYA00375126_ERZ795042 | MGnify/ENA primary metagenome ERZ795042 (study PRJEB30171, sample SAMN05518105) | compost metagenome | isolation source: Feedstock adapted compost from Newby Island compost facility, Milpitas, CA | place: USA:Newby Island compost...
CGAGGAATTCGGGGACAAGACGCTCGCGGGCCGGCAGGTGACCGACGCGCAGGGCCGCGCCGTCTGGCGCATCAACGAGACGCCGGAGCAGACCTACGCGATCGCGGGCGGCGCGCTCGAGCTCGGCGGCGCGCAGCACATGCAGCTTGCGTCGCTGCAGACGTTCGACACCGCGAAGATGGACAGCTACGCGCTCGAGTTCACGATCAACGTGCAGCGGATGAGCAACGAAGGGCATACCGGGCGGCCGATGGCGGTCATCATCCCGCGCACGAAGGACGCGAATTACAGCCAATACTACGGCGTCTACTATTACATGGAGACGACCTACATGGGCAACATCGTGGCCAACCTGTTCAAGACGAAATGGGCCATCGTCAACACCGCCGCGCCGTCGGGCACGCAGCCGCTCGCCCTTGGCTACTACATGCTGCGGGAGAACGTCGACTACACCGCGCGGCTCGTGATCGAGAACACGCCGGACGGCGCGGTGAAGATCGATTTCTATATCGACGGTCCGACCGACCCGGGCGACGCGTACACGCCGGTCGTCTCCTACACGGACCGGTCGCCGCACAAGATCACGCGCTCGGCCGCCGGCCCCGCGTTCGGCATGACCGGCCGGGCGAACGATTTCTGGGGACCGCCGCCGACGCTGCGGTATGACGACGTGCGGATTCTGGACATCGGCGAATACCGCGATTACGAGCGCTGGCTGCGCCGGAATTTCGCCGCGCGGGCTACGGACATCGAGGATCATCCGCTGCGGAACGAGCTGAAATATCTCGTCAACCGCGGGCTGCTCGACGTGCAGGCGGGGGACAAGCTGTATCCGGACCAGCGCGTCCGGGAATCGGAGTTCGCGGACATGCTCAAGGCGTGGAGCGGCAAGGCGCCGACCGGGACCGACGACCGGCTGCTGACGAAAGAGCGGGCCGCCGGGATGCTCTACGAGGCGCTCGGCAAGCCGAACACCGATTTTCGGTACCAGAAAATCTTGCAGGAGCGCGACGTCGCGAATCCCGGCGCGGCCGTGCACTACCTGTTCGAGACCGGGATCATGGGGCTGGAGAAGAGCGGCCGGTTCGAAGCGGGCCGCATCCTGACCCGCGCCGAAGCCGCGCTGCTCCTCCTGCGCGCGATGGACGACGGATACCGGCTGCCGCACGGCGCGATCCGGCTGCCGTCGATCCTGTCGTCGGGCATGGTGCTGCAGCGCGACAAGCCGGTCACGATCTGGGGCACCGGCACGAGCGGCGACACGATCACGGTGAAGTTCAAGGATCAGACGAAGCAGACGGTCGTGCGGGACGGACGCTGGGAAGTCGTGCTCGATCCGGAGCCGCACGGCGGGCCCTACACGCTGACCGTCGCCGGAACGGCCGAGCAGATCACGCTCCAGGACATCCTCGTCGGCGAAGTGTTCATCGTGGCGGGCCAGTCGAACGCCGAGATGTCGATCGACGAAGTGAACGACACGGCGGACATTTTCGCGAAGTACGCGAACCGTTCGAATTTGCGGTATTATTTTGCCGATCAGGTGATGGCCGTGAAGCCGCGCTTCGACGACGGCGGGGCGTGGACGATCGCCGAGCCGTGGGCGATCGGGTATTCGTCGGCGATCGGGACGTTCTTCGCGAACAAGCTGCTGGAGCTGAACAAGGATCTGCAGGACGTGCCGATCGGCATCATCCGGGTCACGTACGGCGGCTCGACGATCGAGGTGTTCCTGCCGGACACGTTCTTCGCGTCGATCGGCTACGAGCAGCAGCATGAAGACCCGATCATGTCGGGGTACTGGAACGGCTTCATCCACACCGTCGCGCCCTTCGCGGCGAAGGCCGTCCTGTACTACCAGGGCGAGAACAGCACCCAGCTCGGGTACGCGTACGAGTCGCTGCTGCGCGCGTTCATCGCGGCGATCCGCGACGAGTTCCGCGATCCCAACCTGCCGTTCTTCCTCGTGCAGCTCGCCGGCTACGGGGAGAACTATTACGAGACCGACATCGACAGCTGGCCGGTCATCCGCGAGATCCAGATGCGGGTGGCGAACACGGTGCCGAACGTCGCGGTCGTGACGGCGGTCGATCTCGGGGACCGCGATCCGCTGGAGATCCACCCGAAGGACAAGCGGCCGATCGGCGAGCGGGCGGCGTACCGGGCGATGGAGCGGCTGTACGGCGACAGCTCGTACCGCGAGGTCCGCAGCCCGGAAATGCGCGAGTGGACGCTGTCGGCCGGCGGCGAATACACGATCCGCTTCGACTACGTCACCGGCGGGCTCACGCTGAAGCAGGTTCCGAATCTCACCTATACGGGCGAGAGCGGTTTTGAGGTGCTGGATTCCTCGGGCCGCTGGAGACCCGCCCAGGCCCGGGTGACCGACGACCGGACGAGCGTCGTCGTCTCGCTGCCGGGCGAATCCAGGCCGCAGGGCGTGCGCTACGCGTGGCGCAACTATCCGGCGGTGACGCTGTTCGACGTCACGGGCTTCCCGGCGCTGCCGTTCAATTCGACGAAGGATGTGAAGCGCGTGCCGCCCGTGATCGGGACGGACGGGAACCATATCCGCGTCAACCACCATCTGCTGAAAAGCTACGACGGCATCGTCAACCTGACGCGCGGCGGCCAGTTCCGGATGATCGAGGCGGTGGACGGCTACACGCTGTGGCATGAATATGCTATTCCCGGCCAGTCGCCGGGCGACGAGATCCTGCTGCTCGCGCGGCTCGACAACGCCGCGGCCGGGCAGGGCACGAACGCGACGGTGATCCGGCTCGCCGGCCACGGCCTGAAGGCGGGCGACTGGATCCGCAACAACTCGCGCGGGTGGATCGCCGCCCGGGTGGCGCGCGTCATCGACGCGAACACATTCGAGATCGAGACGCCGATCGCCGGCCAGTCCGCGGGCGACGAGCTCGAGCGGTACGCGCAGAAGCGCGTCGTGAAGGCGCTCGGCGAGAAGGACATCACGAACTGAGCGGAAGAAGTCAAGCCCCTGGAGCCTGCAGGGTTCCAGGGGCTTGCCTGGCTTGGGCATGGGGTTGGGCGCGGGTGTGCCGGTTCGGGTGTGCCGGTTCGGTTGTGCCAGTTCGGTTGTGCCGGTGCTTGTGTTCCGGTGCGGGTGTGCCAGTTCGGTTGTGCCGGTGCGGGTGTGTCGGCGCTTTTGCGGGCCGGTGTGACCGTCGGATGGGATCAGGGCTGCGCCTCCGCGTCCGGGTTTTCCTTGTGTCCGACATGCAAGGCGTGATCTGTCAACGGTTTGCTGTACACCATATTTCCTTCCGCATCCCATCCTTCGACCACGTAATCGCTATGGTACGGCTGCTCCGGCGTGCGCGCATACCAGAGCGTCACACCCCTGGCATCCGGGAACAGCTTCGCTTCATGGACATCGTCCCGATGGTCCGTCACGCGAATGCGGACGATGTCCGGATCGAGCAGGAAGCCCATGAAAATTTCGATGGCGCTCTCCTTCGGCCCGAATCCCATCCAGCTGGCGATCACGCGCTTGTCCGAATTCCTCAGACTGCCGGATTCGAATTCCAGCGACCCGCTCCACTGCCAACCGTCCAATTCCCAGGCCATCTCGTCCACCAAGAGCCTGCCGCGCAGCTCGTCGTCCTTTTCCGTCATGACCCGGGACACAATCAGCCAGCGCCGGTCGTCGACGAAATCCTCGTAGATGACTTCGTATTGACGGTTCGTATGGGTCAAGTCGACCAGCAGCTGCCAATCTTCCCGGTTCGGCTCCTTGACCATCAGCCTCGGATATTTGGACCCGACCGGATATCGAAACCGGCTGTCGTCGGGGGCGGCGCGGGCGGCGTCGTCCGTCTTGCCGGCTTTGTCGGCAGCATCCGGTTCGGAAGTTGCGTCGGGTTCGACAGCTCCGGGATCGGCGGCTTCGGCGGGCTGCCCGGGTTCGGCGGGTTGTCCGGCGCCGTCGCTCCCCGCGGATGACGGCTCCTCCGGTGTTGCGCCGTCTTCGCCCGTCTCCGACCGCGCCTCCGTTCCGGTTGCCGATCCGGTTATTGCCGCGTCCTGCCCCCCGCCGGCCGCGGATACCGGCTCGCCCGGTTGCACGGACGAGTCGCCGACGACGATCTGTTCGAGCAACGTCACCCGGTCCTGCTGCAGCGCGAGCAGCAGGATGACCGCGAGGCAACTCGCTGCGGCGCCGATGTACAGCGCGCGTCTCGTCGATGCGTTCGTTGTCCGCGCGCTGCGGACGGACTCCGCCTCCGCCTGCGCGCGAATCCGGGCGGCCAGCTCGGGGGTGAACATCTTGGCCCGCAGCGGTTCCCCCCTGAGGTCGGCGTGCCAATCGGGTTCAGGTCGGTTCATGCAGCAATCCCTCCTCGCTCAGCATGGCGGACAGTCGCCTGCGCGCCGCGAACAGCCGCGATTTCACGGTTCCCTCCGGGATGTCGAGGATCTTCGCGATCTCCGCGACGCCCAGCTCGTATCTCGCCTGCAGCACCAGCACTTCGCGGTATTTCGCGGGCAGCCGGAACACCTGCCGCCACACCTCGCTCGCCGCCTCCCGGTCGATGAACTCCTGCTCCGCCGAAGCGCCCGTTCCGCGGCCTCGGATCCGGTCGACGAGCAGCGCCCGCCGGAAGAACGAGGAACGGAGATAGTTCATGCTGACGTTGTGCGTGATCCGCAACAGCCAGGTCTTGACCGACGCCTCGCCCCGGAACTCCCCGAACCGGCGATACGCCTTCAGGAACACATCCTGCGTGATGTCGTCGGCCATGGCGCGGTGCTTCACGAGCAGGAACGCGTAGTTCCACACCGCCTGCCCGTACTCGGCCATGAGCTGATCCAGCGTGTGCGTGTCCAGTCGCGCCAGGTGCCGCCAATGTTCGTCCGCCATGGTTCTCACCTCTGACATATAGACAACGGTGGAGGGGGGTTGGTTCGATGGAGGGACAAAAAAACCACGACAAGGCGGTTAGGGGGAAGTGGGATGCGAAAGCTTTATTCCACCCATTTTCCATGTTTGATAGGCAGGTTTTTCAAATTTTCGCTGACGATATCTTTTTCCTGCCACACATTGATTTCGAAAGTGATGTTCCGACTCTCAATAATTTAGGGCTCTTAACATTTCAAATAAGCATTCAATACAAGCACCCATGTGGAGTGAGAGCATTGATAACAACATCTGATTGGACGAAGCGCCCATTCAATCCATACACCCCTGCGAGGGTCGATGCCTCTGACAGCATTCTTCTTCACTCCCCATCAGACTTTCAATCCACGCACCCGCACGGGGTGCGACGCGGTTGCGCTTCGGAAAGTCAAGGACACGATCCGGCTTTCAATCCACGCACCCGCACGGGGTGCGACCAAATGCGCTTGCCTTTGACCGTTATATGTGCCTCCTTTCAATCCACGCACCCGCACGGGGTGCGACGACATTTGGCATAATCTGTCGTATAATCCTAATGACTTTCAATCCACACACCCGCACGGGGTGCGACGCTCCTCGATAAAAATATCCGCAACAATCTTAGGACTTTCAATCCACGCACCCGCACGGGGTGCGACGTATCCGCGCATGTCCATCTGGATCGGTGTAAACCTTTCAATCCACGCACCCGCACGGGGTGCGACTTCGGCGTTTTTAATTTCACATTTAGTCACAAGTGCTTTCAATCCACGCACCCGCACGGGGTGCGACCACACCCACGCATAGCCGTACACCCGCGCATTGTCCTTTCAATCCACGCACCCGCACGGGGTGCGACTCCGATCACGTCCGAACAGCGCTCCATTATCGCTCTTTCAATCCACGCACCCGCACGGGGTGCGACGTTTTTGCCCTGCAGCTCTGTATATCAAACTCGACCTTTCAATCCACGCACCCGCACGGGGTGCGACTCGTTGACCAAGCGCTCATGCACATCATCCGCAAGCTTTCAATCCACGCACCCGCACGGGGTGCGACGCCCTCTCCGCCCGGCAGGCTGCCGAGGTTGTGCACTTTCAATCCACGCACCCGCACGGGGTGCGACTGCAGCAACTCGAGCAAGCGGTCCAGACCTTGACGCCTTTCAATCCACGCACCCGCACGGGGTGCGACGTCGTTTCGGTGAGCCTGCGCAGGAAACGGGCGAACTTTCAATCCACGCACCCGCACGGGGTGCGACTCCCGGCGGCTCAGGATCGCGCCGTAGTCGCGACCTTTCAATCCACGCACCCGCACGGGGTGCGACGCTACCGCCGATCTCTCAACCGGGACAACCCGGACCTTTCAATCCACGCACCCGCACGGGGTGCGACTCTGATATTCGTCCATGATCGCGCTCCGGCGCGACACTTTCAATCCACGCACCCGCACGGGGTGCGACGGCACACCGTACGTGTGTTCGTGGATCGCGCGAAAGCCTTTCAATCCACGCACCCGCACGGGGTGCGACGCTCCTCTCTGTACATTGGTGTTTACGGGGCCGACTTTCAATCCACGCACCCGCACGGGGTGCGACTGCCAGGCAAACGTAAAAAAAACCCGTCCGAGAAGAACTTTCAATCCACGCACCCGCACGGGGTGCGACATGGTCTTGTTGATCGAGTTGTCATCCTGAACGATCACTTTCAATCCACGCACCCGCACGGGGTGCGACTTCAACAGCTTCTGCATCTCCGGACGCTCGCCGATCTTTCAATCCACGCACCCGCACGGGGTGCGACATCCGTTCACGATGTTCCTGATATTCTTCCCAAGTCTTTCAATCCACGCACCCGCACGGGGTGCGACCGGGCGGGTCGAAGTCAATGTCTACTATGACGGCCTTTCAATCCACGCACCCGCACGGGGTGCGACGACTTCACTTCCAGCGTCGCTAAGGTAATTATACCACTTTCAATCCACGCACCCGCACGGGGTGCGACATTTGTTACCTTCATAAAACATTTCAAGCCAAAATCTTTCAATCCACGCACCCGCACGGGGTGCGACCTCGGCAATCGGTATAACTTTCAAATACTGCGTGCACTTTCAATCCACGCACCCGCACGGGGTGCGACGGATGGGTTACAGCCACGCGACCACGCCCCATTGCTTTCAATCCACGCACCCGCACGGGGTGCGACCGGCTGCTTGCTGTCGTCGGGAACATCCAGGAGGACTTTCAATCCACGCACCCGCACGGGGTGCGACCTGGGGAGCAAGTCCCTCACATATCTGTGACCAGCCCGCTTTCAATCCACGCACCCGCACGGGGTGCGACCGGCGAAGTCGGCGCACCGGCGCATTGATCGTCTGCTTTCAATCCACGCACCCGCACGGGGTGCGACTCTAACTTGCTTAATGTTTTTGGGCATTCTGATATGTCCTTTCAATCCACGCACCCGCACGGGGTGCGACCCGGAAAAGCTGTTCGTCCGCGATTCCCGCGATCTTTCAATCCACGCACCCGCACGGGGTGCGACTTTGGGCGTATTTGTGCATCGATACCACACCTTTCAATACTTTCAATCCACGCACCCGCACGGGGTGCGACACATTGGCCGCTGGCTGACTGTTGATCCATTGGTGCTTTCAATCCACGCACCCGCACGGGGTGCGACCCTTAATCAGTGTTCGGTTCTCCTGCACCAGTTCGCGCTTTCAATCCACGCACCCGCACGGGGTGCGACGAATGGCGCTCCCGGAACACATGGGAAACAAGATTCATCTTTCAATCCACGCACCCGCACGGGGTGCGACCAGGAAACAGATGGTATGATTTTGATGGGCCGTGAGCGCTTTCAATCCACGCACCCGCACGGGGTGCGACGCGAATGTCCTGCTTGATCGTCGCCTCTTGGTTCTTTCAATCCACGCACCCGCACGGGGTGCGACCTCGCATGATACGGCTCGCTTCGTAGTATCCGGCTTTCAATCCACGCACCCGCACGGGGTGCGACCCAGCCGGGCGCGGATCGCATGTGGGGCGAGAGTGGCCTTTCAATCCACGCACCCGCACGGGGTGCGACGGTTATGTGTGTTAAAGTTCTCCGTTGCCGTCTCTTTCAATCCACGCACCCGCACGGGGTGCGACGATACCGCCGGATGTTGTTTTTCCCGGAGAAATACTTTCAATCCACGCACCCGCACGGGGTGCGACATTTGACAAGCGGCAATTCCTCGTCGTTGTACTTCTTTCAATCCACGCACCCGCACGGGGTGCGACCTTTCAGGGGCTTCTATGTAAAGGTTGGCACAAACCTTTCAATCCACGCACCCGCACGGGGTGCGACCCGGATACTGGAAGGGCAAGTCGTTCGTGTATGATCCTTTCAATCCACGCACCCGCACGGGGTGCGACCCTGATATTCCTGCTCCTTCGCCTTGTTCTCGGCTTCTTTCAATCCACGCACCCGCACGGGGTGCGACAAGTTCAGCGTTCACCCGTTCCAACTCGTCCAGCAGCTTTCAATCCACGCACCCGCACGGGGTGCGACGCAGCACCGCTTAAAATACCTTCTTTTGTTTTTACAGCCTTTCAATCCACGCACCCGCACGGGGTGCGACTAAAAATTCCTGAAAATCTCCTTCGCAAATTTGGACTTTCAATCCACGCACCCGCACGGGGTGCGACTCCCTTACGTCGATTTCGATGCGCGGATTAAAACTATACTTTCAATCCACGCACCCGCACGGGGTGCGACGGGTTTACCGTCAGATCGGATTCGTCCGCCGGGAAATCTTTCAATCCACGCACCCGCACGGGGTGCGACCGCTTCAACGTATTTCTTAGTTCGTGCCCGTTCGACCACTTTCAATCCACGCACCCGCACGGGGTGCGACTACCATCCCCTCCGATCGTCATATTCACAGCATCTTCCCTTTCAATCCACGCACCCGCACGGGGTGCGACTGAAACAGCTTGAGAAGCTGGCGTCCGGGATCGACTTTCAATCCACGCACCCGCACGGGGTGCGACAGTCCGTCCGCCTCGACAACACGACCAGACCCGTCCACTTTCAATCCACGCACCCGCACGGGGTGCGACCCAGAAGCTCCTGCGTGCCCGCGTAGGCGTTTCCGAGAACTTTCAATCCACGCACCCGCACGGGGTGCGACGTTGGGACAATGAGCTCATACAAAGTAAGGGGAGTGCTTTCAATCCACGCACCCGCACGGGGTGCGACCCGCGTGTATACGCCGAGATTCCCCACCGTGTGCTTTCAATCCACGCACCCGCACGGGGTGCGACCTGCCGATTGACCAAATTTTTTTACCCACAAACTTCGACTTTCAATCCACGCACCCGCACGGGGTGCGACTGGTTGGGTTCATGCTTCCGCCTTTCGCGCGAAGATACTTTCAATCCACGCACCCGCACGGGGTGCGACACGAGATTCGCGGAGATTTCTGCGGAGAGGAGGTCTTTCAATCCACGCACCCGCACGGGGTGCGACGCTCTGGACGATGCTGTATCGGGCATTCGGCGCCCACTTTCAATCCACGCACCCGCACGGGGTGCGACTATGTCCACTTCATCCGCATTCGTCGCGAGCCCCGCTTTCAATCCACGCACCCGCACGGGGTGCGACGACCACCTCTGTCAGATGTTGTATTGCAATTATACAGCTTTCAATCCACGCACCCGCACGGGGTGCGACCTGTTTGTCCGTGACGCGGCGGATCAGATCCGCACCCTTTCAATCCACGCACCCGCACGGGGTGCGACCGTACGGGCGCGGATCGATATCCGTGACATAACCGAGGCTTTCAATCCACGCACCCGCACGGGGTGCGACGTACGCAATCGTGCCGCGATGCCGTCAGCGACACCTTTCAATCCACGCACCCGCACGGGGTGCGACGTACGCAATCGTGCCGCGATGCCGTCAGCGACACCTTTCAATCCACGCACCCGCACGGGGTGCGACGCAGCCCGCCCGGCACCAGCGGACAGTCCGCGCCCTTTCAATCCACGCACCCGCACGGGGTGCGACTTGTAGATTCGCACCGGGGCAGTCATTGGCTGTCACCCGCTTTCAATCCACGCACCCGCACGGGGTGCGACGTACAGCGAGCTGTGCTGCTCGCCATACTTCCACTCCTTTCAATCCACGCACCCGCACGGGGTGCGACTTCAGCCCCATCATACCACAGGTGGGGCGGGGAGGGCTTTCAATCCACGCACCCGCACGGGGTGCGACCCGTATGAGGATTGCATCATCGAGGGGATCGTGGAGCCTTTCAATCCACGCACCCGCACGGGGTGCGACCGGTTACGCCTATCGTGGCGTCTACGCGGCCGTCGAAGACTTTCAATCCACGCACCCGCACGGGGTGCGACTCCCGCGAAACTATTGGAACGAGCCGGATTCGCGCTTTCAATCCACGCACCCGCACGGGGTGCGACGCGCCGGTTTGGGCGCTCTGCATCGCCAGACCGAACTTTCAATCCACGCACCCGCACGGGGTGCGACTCTCCAACGATTCGCTGCGCTTTTGCAGCTCCTCCTCCTCTTTCAATCCACGCACCCGCACGGGGTGCGACTACCGGATGCAGCTTGAGCGGACTGCGGCACGCTTCTTTCAATCCACGCACCCGCACGGGGTGCGACGACAGGATGCGATCACAACGGCACGGACGCTTGACTTTCAATCCACGCACCCGCACGGGGTGCGACACGTGACGTCGTGCGCGTGCGCGTGTATGGAGAGTTCCCCTTTCAATCCACGCACCCGCACGGGGTGCGACGGTGGATCAGGCGGGCGATCATGGTGATGTGTGCTTTCAATCCACGCACCCGCACGGGGTGCGACCGCGGCGAAAAGCTAAAATAATCAAGTTCGAAATGCTTTCAATCCACGCACCCGCACGGGGTGCGACCACATTATGGTAATTCGCCTGCTGCCGCGCTAACACTTTCAATCCACGCACCCGCACGGGGTGCGACGGGAATCAGAGGGAGACCGCCGAAGCCGACGAAGCTCTTTCAATCCACGCACCCGCACGGGGTGCGACGACGCTGAAAAAGCATATCGTGCCCGTCTTGTCGCACTTTCAATCCACGCACCCGCACGGGGTGCGACCCGACAATCCACCTGTCCGCCGTGTACCCGTTCGCATTCTTTCAATCCACGCACCCGCACGGGGTGCGACGCAGCCGAAACGCGATCTCTGGGATGTCATGACTCTTTCAATCCACGCACCCGCACGGGGTGCGACGCGCGTCCTCTCGTCGTAATCCCAACCACGGAGCTTATACTTTCAATCCACGCACCCGCACGGGGTGCGACGCAAACATCCCGTATGCGATGCGCGGGTGAGAGACACTTTCAATCCACGCACCCGCACGGGGTGCGACTCAATCCTTCGGATCGCCATCTGGTACTCTTTCACTTTCAATCCACGCACCCGCACGGGGTGCGACAAGAACAGCCTCACGATCTTCTTCGGCTCCAGTCCCGCTTTCAATCCACGCACCCGCACGGGGTGCGACGCGGATCAGGATCGGGCGGTGGTGGTGGTGGTGGGCTTTCAATCCACGCACCCGCACGGGGTGCGACAGCATTACCTCAATCGCCTTGATCCACAAGCATTCAACACCATCTATTCGCGAACCTTGTTTCTGTCATCTGCTTTATTGCAACCAAGCTAGTCCAGATCTCGTAAAACAGCTGAATCCAATTGAGGTGCGAACCTCCCAGACTTTTTATGTTTGCTTGGGGTTCGCGCTAACTCATTCAATCAAAAGAAGTCCTTCTGGATCGTAACTGGGTTTTGCCCCCACATGCTCAACTTTTCTCTTCCATTTACTACCAATATTGTAAAATCTCAAGCTGTCTCGTTCTTCATCAATAATCTTCATCAACTTTGTCTTCAGTTGCTTATACTGTAGTGGATCCACAAGACACTCAAATACAGAGTATTGCACTCTTTGACCGTAATTCATACAGATCTTCGCTACCTCACGAAGACGCCGTTTTCCATCTGCTGTTGTTGTCTCGACATCATAAGTTACAAGTACGAACAAGTGATCCACACCCCCTTATTTCCACAAAAATGGCGGGTAAGCATCCAGATCACCCCGAATATATCTCGCCAACAACAAAGCTTGCGCATAAGGCAGTAAGCCCAAAGGGATCTTCTCTTCCAGAAATGGATGGGTTATCTCCTCGTGTTTTCGCTTCTGCCATGCGGCGATCAGTTCTTTGCGCAACGCGGGTTTCAGCAATACTGCGCCATTTTCTTTCTGAACGAATTGGCCCGGATCAATCTGCTTGCGATTAACCATGCTCACAATTAATCGATCAACCAGATATCCTCGCAACTCCTCCATCAAATCAAGCGCCAGACTGGGCCTGCCTGGACGATCACGATGCAGGAATCCCACCTGAGGATCAAGCCCGACGGATTCCAAGGCCGACTGGACATCATTCCTCAGGAGTCCGTATACGAACGACAGCATGGCATTCATCCGGTCCAACGGCGGTCTACGATTTCTGGTGTCACAGCCGGGTTATAATTGACCCACCGGCGCCGGAATGAAAATGACCCACC
>ERZ795042.1908-NODE-1908-length-12433-cov-5.958152_pt1 | contig 12433 bp, 5 predicted proteins | sample MGYA00375126_ERZ795042 | MGnify/ENA primary metagenome ERZ795042 (study PRJEB30171, sample SAMN05518105) | compost metagenome | isolation source: Feedstock adapted compost from Newby Island compost facility, Milpitas, CA | place: USA:Newby Island compost facility...
TTTCGTGTCGCAGAAGCACGAGGAGACACCTGACCGACCCCCCATCTCGGCGTCTTCCACGCATCACTGGAAGCGCTGGGGTCTTTACGCCTTGCAGGCCGCGCTCACAGGAGCCATCATTTGGGCCCTGTGGCGCGCCGGAAGGGAGGCGCTGGAAGAATTGCGGCAACTCGGCGAGCGCGGGATTTCTTTGCGAGTATCCTGGGGGTGGTGTATCGCTGCGGGGATGTGCTACGCGGCGAGTCTTTTGCCTGCGGCCTGGTTCTGGGGAAGGGTCTTGCGTTCTGCCCAGCAGAAGACCACGTTCGGGAAAGTGCTCCGGGCGTACCTCGTGGGGCAAATCGGTAAATACGTGCCGGGTAAAGCCTGCGTGGTCATCGTGAGAACGGCACTTGTGGCGGGGAATTCTGTCCAGCCGGCGATGGCGGCAGCCAGCGTCTTTGTGGAGACGCTCACCATGATGTCGGTGGGGGCGGCGATGGCCACGCTGTATCTGGTCTTCTGGGCTCCTTCCAACTCACGACTGCTATGGACAGCCGTGGCCCTGGCTGCGGTGGTGACCATTCCCACCCTTCCCCCGTTCTTCAAGCCGATTTTGCGGCTGCTGGCCGCCCGGGGCCGTCGGCCGGAGGTGCTGACCGCGGTGGATCGCATCAACTTCGTCCAACTGTGGGAAGGCTGGGCCGCCATGTTTTTGTTGTGGCTAGGGTTTGGAATAAGTCTGGGGCTGGTGTTGCGGGCCATTGAACTTCCCGGATTTCAGTTTGCCCCCTCAGGAAGCGCGATCCTGGAGGCGATTCCACCGCTGGTGGCCTCGGTAGCGCTGGCTACGGTGGGGGGATTCCTCATTCTTTTTTTGCCCGGTGGGTTGGGGGCCCGTGAACTCATCCTGGCCGCCGTGCTCACTCCTTACCTTGCATCCGGCTGGCTTGCGGAGGGAGACGTCTCGGGCGAGGTGGTCGCACTCGTGGCAGCGGTGATGCTGAGATTGGTGTGGCTTGCTACCGAGATCCTTCTTGCCCTGGTCATGTGGTCACTGCCCTATGTGGCCTGGATGTTTCGAAGAATCCAACCGGCAGTGGAGAATTCGTCTTCACCCCTTGTGAAGTGAGAGCACCCAACGAGAGACATGGCTGGTGAGCTTTCCATTGTGATTCCTCTCCTGAATGAGGCCGAAAGTCTTCGGCAGCTCTATGCCGAGATCACAGCCGTCTGCGAGGCAGAGGGGCTCGACGCTGAGATCATCTTCGTCGATGACGGTTCTACTGATGGGAGTTGGGAGATCATCCGCGAACTGGCAGCGAGGGATCCTCGTGTGCGTGGTCTGCGATTCCGACGGAATTTTGGAAAGGCCGCCGCGCTTACGGCGGGCTTTTCCCGGGCAACCAAGTCGCGCGTGATGACGCTGGATGCCGACCTTCAGGACGATCCTCGGGAAATTCCCCGCTTTCTGGCGGAACTGGAAAAGGGCTGGGATCTGGTGAGCGGCTGGAAGAAAGTGCGTCACGACCCCTGGCACAAGGTGTGGCCCTCCCGGGTGTTCAACTGGTTGTTGGGTAAGATGTCGGGCGTGTATCTCCATGATCACAACTGTGGCATGAAATGTTACCGCCGGGAAGTGCTCGACGAAATTCACATCTACGGAGAACTACACCGGTTCATCCCCGTTCTGGCGGCGGCACGGGGCTTTCGCGTTACGGAGATCCCCATTCATCACCGACCGAGACAGTTCGGCAAATCCAAGTACGGGGCGGCACGCTTCGTCAAAGGGTTTCTTGATTTGCTGACCGTCAAGTTCCTCACCGGTTTTGGACTTCGCCCTCAGCATTTTCTGGGGACCTTTGGGCTATTCTCGTTTGCACTAGGGGCATTCATTTTGATCGTTTTGGCTGCAGAGTGGTTCTTTTCGCGCATTATCCCGGGGGCAGAGGTCGTCAATTTGCGGGACCGTCCCCTCGTCATCTATTCTGTGGCCCTGTTGCTTCTTGGTGCGCAGCTCATCAGTGTGGGGTTTCTTGCCGAATTGCTCACCGCCTACCACGTGAAGCAGGAGCGAACATACTCGCTGGCGGAGGAGATTGGCGGCACCGGCAAGGCCGAAAGCTGAAAACCCGCCACAACCGACACGGCTGTGGGGCTGTTAGGATGGCCAAGCTCGCGGGTCTTTACGCCCTGCAGTGAAAGGGCACGAACCACTCCGATCCGCTCCGTCGGGGTGATAGGTGAATGAGGGTGGGCAGTTCGTGCGGTAGCCGCCTCAAAATCGAGAAACTCCCCATTCCACGAGCTGCGTCTTTTTAACGGCGGGCGGTGCGGATTATCCTATAGCATGGGAGGGCGATGTGTTCGCCCGGCGGACGTGGTGGCTACCCAGGGAATACCATGAGGAAAGTGAACAGCCGTGGCCGCGGTGCTACGGAACATCGCCTGCTGGCTTTGAAGATGGCGGCTGGCCTGACGATGAGACGCCAGCTTGCTTTGTGATTGACAGCGATATCCGAAGATTGTTGTCCTCTTTTGTGCGGAGATTCGATGAACGTTGAGCAGAAGGTGAATCCTGCGGGTAATTTCGATGCCCGGGCCGGGTGCACGATTCTGATCGTTTTGGCCGCTGGGGTGATGCTGGGGCGCATTTTCGCGGTGGACTCGGTGGATGTCTATCAGTTGGAACGCCAGCGACTCAACGAGATTCCCCGCCGACTCGAGGAAAGACGTGCCGAATTGCAGCAGCGGGGAGTCAGTCCGGAAAAGATCGAGAGAGAACTCCAGCGGATCGAACGTGCCCTGCAAGAGTCGGCCGCGTTGAGACGCCCTTTTCTGAGTGCCAATGATCGCAGCCGATGGTGCACCGTGCGGGCTCTGGTGGAACCCGAGATGCGGGTGCCGGGGGCTCCCTATGCCATCGACCGCGTTATTCAGGAACGATTGTGGGACACCATCGATATGGTGAAACACGACGGGCATCTGTACTCCAGCAAACCTCCTCTCTTCGCCACGCTGGTGGCAGCGGAGTACTGGATCCTCTACCACGGGGTTGGGTTAACCCTTGCCGACTATCCTTACCAGGTGGCGTGGGTTGTGCTCATCACCTTCAACTGGCTTCCCATGCTCATTTACTTCTGGAGTATTCAGCGCCTTGTCGAGCGGATGACCGCCAACCCGTGGATCCAGCTCTTTGTGACGGGAAGTGCGTGTTTCGCCACCTTTGTTACGACGTTCGTCAACACACTGAACAACCATCTCCCGGGCGCGGTATGTGCTGCGGTGGCCGTGGAGCTGGCCGCGAGAATCATCGCGGACGGTCAGCGCCGCTGGTGGCTTTTGGCACTTTTGGGATTCGTGATGGCCCTGGGTGTGACGTTCGAGTTGCCCTCGCTGATACTCTGGTTGTTGCTTCTGGTGATCGTCGCGCGGTTTGTGTTCAAACCGGTTCTCCTGTGGTATCTGGTGGGCAGTGCTGTGGTCTTTGCCGCTTTCTTCTACACGAATTGGCTGGCGCACGGGACGATCTCACCCCCGTATGCCCATCGATCGGGCGGGCCAGGGGAGAACTGGTACGATTACGAGTATGAAGTCCGCGGCCGAAAAGTCGACAGTTACTGGCGCAATCCAGTTGGCATCGACAAGGGAGAGGCGTCCGCGTGGGTTTATGCGTTCCATGTGCTCGTGGGGCATCATGGGATTTTCTCGCTCACGCCGCTGTGGCTGTTGACGCTTGCCGGGTGCTGGTGGGGATTGCGATCGGGACGCCGACCTGAGGAAAGGCTTGTTCTGCTGTCTATCGTGGTGGCTTCCGTCATCTGCATCGCCTTTTACATTCTGCGTCCTCAACCGGATCGCAGTTACGGAGGAATGACGTGTTGTTTTCGCTGGGCCCTGTGGCTGGCTCCCCTGTGGCTTTACGGGATGGTTCCTGCCCTGGAGCGACTCGCATCCACGAAGCTGGGGCGTGGAGTGGCGCTGTTTCTGGCGGCGGCGTCAGCGATGTCGGCAGCCTATCCCACCTGGAACCCATGGACGCATCCCTGGCTTTACCAGTGGTTGGAATCCGCTGGGTGGATCAGTTACTAAAGCCCTGAAATGAGAGTTGGACGGGCCATCCGCCACATCGGGGCGGGGGCAACCCCACCCGTGCGTGAGCTCCGCCTGACAAAATAATCATCCGCTGTCTTCCATCGGGAAGGCGAACACCGGTGATGTGCACGACCGCTCGTAATCGACAAGACAATACCCTGCGATCGCACGTGGATCCCGTGGGCGATGTCGCAGTCGGGCTTTTAAGAGACAGTCCGGACAGAACGCCGTTTCTGGGGCGGAATCCGTTTCGGCCGCCGACGTCTCGGGGCTTCACGCGTCGGATCACTCGCTGGAAAGAAAGGATGAACCGAAAAATCTGCCACGCCGTTCTTGCCGTCCTGGCGCTATGTGTTTTGACAGGCGGAGTGCCGGTGCATCCTGCGTGGGCTACGGAAAAGGGCCCCGGGAATCTCACCAGCGAAAACCTCTCGCAGCCTGACGGCGAAAACGGCTACCCATGGCCCCCGTATGACCCGCGATGGTTTATCGAGGCCTGGCAAGACGATGAGGTGGTCACGGAAAGTCATCTCCGCTCGATCCTGGAGCAGGTTCCGGGGCAGGGCTACCGGATAGATCAGACCAGAGAGGGACCATGGCCTGTCCGGTTCGTGGAGGGCGTTTTTCGGATCACGCCGCATTTTAATCAGGGCCGGTGTCTCAAGGTCGGGCTCGTTCGTCCGGAAGATCTTTCCTTTTTCGTGGTGTCTGGAAACCGTGCGATCGAGCTTCGCTATCATCCGAATTTCTATCAGGCATGGGCGGCCTATGCCGTGGAAGATGACTTTGCACAAAACCCCGCCCGGCCGCAGCGGCTGGCACTTCTAGGAACGGACCAGGGACGCTATCGGCGGAGTGGGCTGGGAAGCGTTATGCTTTTTTGGGATGGAAAGGAACTGGTCCTGGCCCGCGGGGGGCTGCGGTTGTTGGCTGTGCCGCTCTCCGGTCCCCCTGACGAGCTCTGGATGGTGGGAAGAACCCGGTTGCGGGAGCTGCGCTGGCTTTCCGGGATACCCATCCCCCCTGATGACGCCGCCGCGTTGTTCCCGGCCCGTGGGCCTCAACATCCTTTTCCAGCAGCTTCTTCTCCGGCGATGCTTCCTGCGGCAAGTTTTGGCTGGTCTGTTTGGGAAAGTTTTCCAAGTCTGGAACTGAATGTCGACGAGCAGGGGCGTGTGGAGTTCGCCGGGGAGGACGTGAAAGAGCGCGCGTACGCGGGGTTTTCGGTGCCACCGTCCGGGGCTGTGGAAGTCGTGCTCAAATTCCAACACGTGACACCAGGCACCGGGTTTTTCGTGGCGGATCGCGATCGCCGTCCTATCGCCGGGTTGGGGTTTTTCAAACGGTCGGGCCGCTCGGAACTGATTTTCGGGTTTCACTCCGCCCAGGATGACAGTTGGGAGCGCGGTGCCGATGACAACCAGGTCGTTCCCCTCGTGGGTGAAACGCAGTGGTTCAAGTTGACTATCGCGGCAGGTGTCGTCAGATGGTGGGTCAGTCCCGATGGCGTGCATTGGTCACCTGCGGCACCAACCGCGGAAAACTGCGACCGCCAGGTGGCCTGGTGCGGATTGTTTTTGACGCGCGGTCAACATCGCCGGATTCAACTGGAGTCGCTTTGGCTGCGGCCGTTGCTCGTTCCCGCGGAGTGGTGCGACACGGAACTTTTCACGCAGGTGCCGGAAGAAGTGTATGAGGAGTCGGACTGGACGCGGTGGTGTGAGGCCATCCTCCGGAGTTGTCCCGACGTGGATTTATCCCGGTGGTGGGCAGCCTGCTGTGTGAAGACCCTTCAGCAGAATCCCCCGAGTCACATGGGTCAGCGTGTTCTGGAAATGCTCTGGGACATAACCGTACAGTCGAACCTGCCAATCGGAGAGAAACTCGCCGCCAGTACCTATCTTGCGGCGTTGAGTTCGCCGCGCGACTGGGGGATTTACGAAAGGCTTCCCAATCGAATGGCGGGGATGATGTGGGACGAGCTGGGGCGGAATGAGTGCCCCGCCTTTTCTCTCCTGAGCGATTGGTTCTTGCGATGTCCCTACTGGGCGGAGTGGCGGTTGCCTGCGTTCCCGGAGGCTCTGTTTCGACAGGAGTTGTTTGCGGCACTCGCCGCCCATGATGGGACGCATCTCGCGCGATTAGGCTACACGGTGCAATGGGCGGCCGCCCCCGGCAGCGATGTGATTCCCGATTCGCTTCGATACCTGGCGGGTGTTGCGCTGCAAAAGAGCGGGACCGGTACCGCTGCGGCGGCGATTCTCCAGAATAACTTCGCCCGTGCGTTGGAACCGCTTCACCTCGATATGGGCCGGCCTGCGTACAATCTGGTCCAGGAACTGAGCGCGATGCTGGATCAGGGAGATGTCTCCGGAGCAGCGCAGCGAATCCTGCAGGCAAGTCGCGCCGAAATGGAAGGATTCTTTCCTGCTTTCGACGACAACGCCCTCTGGTGCAGTTTCCCACTCTACCTGGAACGGCTGGCATCCCGTTTTTCGGGGGTTTCTCAAACTCTGGCAGGATTGGCCGCTAAAGTCGGCCAGATTCAACTGGAACAGGCAAAAAATAGTGGCCGGGAAGATCTGGCGGAAAATGTCGCCATGCGGGTACCGGGGACGTCGGTGGCGGCCTGGGCGGCTATCTGGTTGGGCGACCGGCATTTGGTATTGGGGCGCATGGCCGAGGCCCTCGCCTGTTACCAGCGTGCCCGATCGGTGTCCGACGCGGCGGTCCAACAGGAAGTACACCGTCGCCTGAAGCTGATCGCCTCACTTGTTCCTGCCTTCGGCGAAGTGGACTCGCCGGCCCGGCCGGAACCCGTGACCGAGCAGTGGATTTCCACCACATCGGTGGACAGTTTGGAAATGACCCACCTGGAACTCCGCCCTGGAATGTCGGTGGAAACGCCGGGCCTGAAGCGGCCCCCTGCTTTCCCGGATCGGGAAATCGACTGGCCGCGGGCGCAGGTGAGTTTTACTCCGCTTGACGATCTTCTCCTGGTGCACGCGCAGTCGGATATCCGCGCCTATGCCAAAGATGGGACACTGGTGTGGGGGCAGCAATCGACCATTCAGGGCGATCAGCGGGCGCTGGCCTTGGTGCGTATGAGACCGCTCGTTCACGAAGGCCGGGTGATTGCTCGGCGACTGGAGCAGCGCGGAACAGAACTTGTGTGCCTCGACCTGATCGACGGGCACGTGGTCTGGAACTGCCGTCCCGGAGGTGACATCGTGTCGGATCCCTGGATGGTGGGTACGGACGTGTACGCCATTGTGGCGGCCGAGACGGAAAGCGAACGCATTGAGCTCGGACTGGCGTGTGTGGATCCCGAACGAGGACGTCTCCGCGAATTCACGAAGTTGTTCAGCCTGCGCAACACGATCAACCAGTCCATCGATTGTCAGGTGACGGCGCTTGGTCCCCAATTCGTAGGCCAGGTCCGCGGGGTCGTCTTTGCGGGAGATGTGACCGGGCAGGTGGCGTGGTTGCGGACGGTGCCCTGGGTGGCTCCACCTTCCGACGGCTGGTGGCCTTCGCAAGCGTGGTACGCGCAGGAGAATTTGCCGCCGCTCGTCTGTGGTGATACGGTGATTGTCACAGGCCGGGGGAACTGGTGCCTGTGTGCTGTTGCGCTCTCCGATGGAACGCTCAAATGGTGTCGCCCGATGGGCCGTCTGCTGGGAATTTTAGGGGAATCCAGCGGAAGGCTTTACGTCCGGACGGAAAAAGGCCTCGCGATTCTCGACAGGGCGTCGGGACGATGGGTGGCAGACATCGAACATCACAATGTGGACGAGTGGCTCCGGCTTCACAATCCCGATGCCCTCGTCGCGATTCAGGTGCGAGACGCTTCTCAACAACAGCAGGCCGTACTCCAAATGACTCTTTATAGCATCCTAGACGGTCGATGTATCGGTTATGCTGAGTGTCCCTTGCCCGAGAAGAAGGCTCCCTGGATCGGACCGATCGTGCGATGGGATACCGAACTTCTGCTGTTCACGGGCTATCCTTCAAGCCCGGCGAGGAGAACAAGCTACCAGATCAGAGTGGTCTCCGATGGAGGATAGGGCGATGCTGAGAGATTCCTGTCATACGGTGTGCATCGGTTCGGGAAGAAGATTCTCCTTCACGGCAGGTTGGAAAAAGGCTGCCAAATGGCCCTGCTTGCTTCTTGTGGCAGCGGTGTGGCTGGGGGGCGAGAAGCAAGTTCTGGCCCAGGGAGATTGGGAAATCACGCCTCAAAGTGAGGAAGCTCTGGAGCGGGGACTGGCCTGGTTGGCACGCAATCAGGGGCCAGAAGGCAATTGGGATTCCAACGATCTGGGATTGGTGAGCACGGGGGCGCTCGCTTTTCTGGCCGCCGGCCATTTGCCCGGTCGGGGGCCGTATGGAGATACCGTCAAGCGGGCGCTGGACTACGTGATCCGCAACGCTCAATCCTCGGGACTGCTCAACATTTCGGAGCCGCGGCGGGGCATGTACAATCACGGCCTGTCCACGTTTGTTTTGGGGCAGGCCTACGGGATGGTCCAGGATCCGCGGCTGGGCGAGCTTCTGGAGAAGGCCCTGGTGGTCGTCCAGGAAACCCAATGTGGCGATGGAGGCTGGGACTACATTGCCAGGCGGCAGCCGCAGGGCCACGATTTGAGTCTGGTGGTCATGCAGGCCCTGGCCTTGCGAAGTGCCGTGGACAGCGGATTTGAAGTCTCGCCGCGGGTCGTGCAGGCCGCCATTCGCTGTGTCCGTGAGCATTACACGCCGCGGAATTGTCCCCGGGATGCCGATGAAGAGGAACAGAAACGACATCCCGGTCAGTTCACCTACAGCAAAGGAGGTGGGAACGCCACGGTGGCGATGGCGGCCGCCGGGATTGTCTGTCTCCAGGAATTCGGGCAGTACGACGACTGGCGAATTGAAAAAAATCTGGAGGTGATCCGCAACGCGATCCTGGATGCGACGCGAAACGATCGGCCGCGTCGTGAGCGCCGTGCTCCGTTTGACCCGTACACCCTCTACTATGTGTCGCAGGCACTCTACCAGGTGGGCGGGGAACCGTGGCGCGAGTGCTACCCGCTGCTGCGAGACGGGGTGGTAGCCAGCCAGGTGCGTGATCCCGGAAATCCAGCCCGGGACGGCATGTGGACGGCGCAGGGCCATGTCGGCGGCAAGCCTGGCGACCTGTATATGACGGCAGTCTGCTGTTTCGTGCTGGCCATTCCCAATCGTTATTTGCCCATTCTCCAGGAGGGAAGAATCGAAAGTTTACAGCGCCAGTTCGGATCACCCGCCGGGTTGCACCAATCCGGTCATCCGTGACCACGTTTTCACCGGCGCTGGGTCCCCGGCAAGTTGTGTTCGGCCAGGAGTTCGATTACAGTACACAAAAGCCAGTGGATTAACCGGAACAGAGAGAGTCGCTTCTGTCCATTCGCGCTAAAAACTGCCTTGCCTGGGATTTTCGCGAATGGGAAGCCAGCCCTGAGAAAACCTCCGCATTTCTCCGATGTTCGTCGCGCCGTGGTTCATTTTGGGTGGCATGCTCGCCGCCGCAGGTGTGGTTCTCATTCACCTGTTGCATCGACGGCGGTTCCACGTGGTGCACTGGGCGGCCATGGAATTTCTCCTCCAGGCCGTCCGCCGCAGTCGCCGCATGATTGAACTTCGTGACTGGTTGCTCCTTTTGTTGCGGGTGGCCTGTTTGCTTCTGTTTGCCATCGGGATGGCGCGTCCTCACTGGGGCCAGCCGGGTGTTGCCGGATCGCGCGTCGCGACGCACCTTCTCCTTGTTTTGGATAACTCCCTGAGCATGAACTATCAGGTGCTGGGCCGCTCCCTCTGGGAAGAAGCGCGGCACCGGGCTTTGGCCCTCCTGAAGGATTTGCCCCCGGAAAGCCGTGTCTCTGTGGTTCCATTTGTTCGCGCGCCCAACGAGGTCGTACGCTGCGATTTTGGATTGCCAGAAGAAGCAGCGGACGTGATCAGGGGCCTGTTCCCGCTGGATCGTAGCGGAGATCTCCGTGCGGCCCTCGCGGATGTCGCCGATCTCTGTCGCCGCTTTCCCGACCCCCGCCAGAAAAGGATCGTCATTTTGAGCGATTTTCAGCGGTCACAGTCGGCCGGGACCGCACTGGCTCCGCTGGTTCGAGAGCTCCCCGCGACACCGGAAATCGTTCTCATTCAACCCGACGTTCCCGAAAACACATGGATCAGCCGCGTGTGGATTCCTGAACGCTATCTCCAGCCGGGCGGCTCGGTTCGGGTTCGTGCATGGGTGCGTCATGAAGGGAGCAAGCCGCGCGAGGGCGTCCTGGTGCGGCTGCTTGTCCGGGGAAATGTCGTGGCGACGCAGCCGGTCGATCTTCAGCCGGGCAAGGAACGGGAGGTCGAATTCCCGCCGTATTCTTTGTCCGTTCTTCCTCAGCAGACGGAATTGAGCTGGCTCGACATCCAGGTCAGTTTGCCCCCCGATCCTCTGGAGGACGATAACTCGGCCACCGTCCTCCTGCCTGTCTTCAAGACATCGCCGATTCTGTTCGTGGATCAATATGGCCGAAACGAGGATCCCGCTGCCGGCCGATATGGAGAAACATTCTTCCTCCGCAAACTCCTGGCAACGTCCTTCGAGGAAGCCGCGTTTGGACTGGTCGGCCAGGCCGTTACTCTGGATGAGCTTTCTCCTTCCCGACTTGCGAACACTCGGGTGCTCGTGGTGGCGGGCGTGCGTGATCCATCTCCCCGGTTGGATTTGCTGGCCGACTTCGTTCGTCAGGGTGGCAACCTGGTGGTGGCGGCAGGTGGGGAATTCGATCCGGTTGCGTGGTCGCGCGCGTGTGGTGCGCCATATGAGATTTTGCCGGGGCGATTGCTACCCAGTTTCTACGGTCGGCTGCCCCTGCCCGGTGTGACCCGACTGGCGCCGTTTCAGCTCGATGTGCGCACCCTTCAGGATCCCTGTTTTCGGATCGAGGAATTTGATGAGACCGAATTGGCGCGGTTTTACCAGCCGGTGTTCTTCTTCCAAGCCGTGGAGGTGGACCTTGGGCCATCCGCGGTTCAAATGAGCCCTCCGAGCCCAAAGCCAGCCCGAAAGACGACCGCGCAAACCACGTCCTTTGCCCAAACGTCCGGCAACAGCGAACGAAGCTGGTTGATGTGGCGGTGGGACCTGCAACGGGAAAGGATTGTGCCTGAAAAGACTGGGGACAACTCAAGGGTGATGGCTACCAATTCGGCTTCCGCCGGGCCAAACTCTTCTCCAACTGAAGTACAGGTGCTGGCGCGTTACACCAATGGGCTGCCGTTTATGGTGGAACGCCAACTGGGGGAAGGCCGCACGATTTTTATCACCAGCGGACTGTTTCGCGATTGGAACACCATGTGTGCCTCATACGCGGTTGTCGTGTTCGATCGGTTGCTCCGCAGGCTCGTGGACAGCACCTGCCCGCGACGCAATTTGGCCACCTCGGATATGTTCCGTCTCGCGGTGGATGATCCGATGGGCGAGTCGTGGCAACTTGTTGATCCGAAGGGGGAAATGAGCCCGCTTGTTCCCGAGGCTCTCGAAGCCCGTCGCTACGGCGTCGCTCTTCGAGGATTTCCCCGACGGGGGCTGTACCATCTCGTTTGCTATCAGGGATCCTCCGCGGGAAGTCCTGCCGGGAATTCGGAGGGATTTGGCGCGGACACTGCGGCTGACGGAGCGCGACAGGATGGCCGTTCCGCTCCTCCCGTGCTGGGACGACCGGTCGAAGACATTCCCATCGCCGTGGCGGGGCCGGCAGAGGAATCCGTCCCCGACTATCTCCGCGCCGAGGAAATATCGTCGCAATTGGGGCGATCGCATGTCCTGGTGAACGCCGAAGGTAATGACACTCCGGCAGGTCGGTTCCGCGAGTGGTGGCCGTGGTTCATACTGGCGGCAGCACTTGGGCTGATTTCGGAAATGGGTCTGCTGGCCCGCGCTTCCTGCCACGGGGAGGCCCGGTCGTGAACGTCACCGCGGTATTCTGGCAATTACTGGGAGTTCCTCAGGCCGAACAGGTGGAATCGGTCGACCTGTACTGGGGCGCAAGCTGGGTCCGCGTTCCGTGGCTGGTCCTGGTGGTCGCAACGATCGTCGTGGCGGTGGGGGTTGCCGCCTACTACAGTCGCTGGCAGTTTGTCCCATCCCGCAGGTTGCGGATGACTCTCGTTGTCATCAGGACGCTGGCCCTTGCCGCACTTGTGGGCATCCTCCTGCAGCCCATGTTGGTCGTCAAACTTCAGCGCTTGACTCGGCCGGGTCTGTGGCTTGTCATCGACGATACGGAAAGCATGAGCCTGGTGGACCGGACTTCGGAGCCGGGCGAAAACGCCGTCG
>ERZ795042.1911-NODE-1911-length-12432-cov-6.047588_pt1 | contig 12432 bp, 10 predicted proteins | sample MGYA00375126_ERZ795042 | MGnify/ENA primary metagenome ERZ795042 (study PRJEB30171, sample SAMN05518105) | compost metagenome | isolation source: Feedstock adapted compost from Newby Island compost facility, Milpitas, CA | place: USA:Newby Island compost...
CGGTAAATGAGGGCGGAACGCTCCGGCCGAGCCTCCCTGGGAACGCCTTGGGCTACGATTCGGAGCTTGTCGCGCGGGCTTTCATAATGCGGAGCCGGTGTCTTTCGACGAGGACCCGAACCTGGTTGGTGGGGTCATTCTTCTCATCAGTATCTCGGGAAGCTTCTCAACGCAATGAAGCCGGTGTTCGATCGCGAACGATACGTCATTTCTCACGTGCCTGAGGCAAGCTGTCGAACTGGGGAAACTGCATTTACGGGAAATCCAGAATTTTGGGCTTGAGCGACCTCGACAAAAACGGTAGATAAGGAGGCACGACCGTCGCTGATCGCGGCAAATTTTTTGCCCAAAATCACTCAAGTTGCTGATTAGGAAAAACAGGAAAAAGAAAGAGAGAGTGGCGGCTGTTCCTCAAGTGACGCATTTTCTGACTGAATCAGCCGATGCACATGAGGGGTAATGCCGCTCCACGGTGGAGGTCGCATCCTGGGCGAGCCGAATTTTGGGACGACGTGGGTTGTTTCCTCGCCCGGGACGTTTGACTGCTGGCTGGATTACTCAAATTTCCCACGGAGGGGAATGCCATGGCCCTGGCGGCAAGACACGGTCTGGTGAGCGTCCTTGTTGTTTGTCTATCTGTTGTGGGCGGATGTGCCGCCAACAAAACGGGGTCCCAGTGGTCGCTCGCCAATATCAACCCGTTCAAGAAAACCCAATCTGCCGAGCCCTATCCCCAAAAGCCGTCGGCATTTGCGAGGCCAAGCGCCGTGCCTGGGGATAAGCAAAGTGCGAGCCTTGCTAGCACCTCGCCGCAGGGTGGACCCCTCTATCCGAGCACAACTCCGCGGGTGTATTCTGGTGAGGTGAGCGGTCAGAGCGCTGCCAATTCTTCAACCGTGCAGCAGGCTTCCGGGAATTTGTCCAACAATCCTGGGCAAAATTCCTCACCATATCCCCCGGTAAATCGGTATGATCCCAACGCATTTGCACGCAGTCAGAATCAGACGGTCCAGGCTCAGCCGGTCGGCACAGCCATCGCGTCGGATAGCGCTCCGACTGGAATGGGAGGAGTCGCAGGCGCGTATCCGGCTCCCCAGGGCCCGGCAGGACCATCGACCCGGACACCCGTAGGGTTCGCTGTGCCAGCCTCCGGCTCGTCCGTTCTGGCGTACGGCGGGGGCCTCCCGGTCAGCTACAATGCGACGCCGTCTTCCGGAGTGTCAGGTGGTTCCTCTGTAACCGCACCCCCACAGCAATCGGCACCGACTGTGAAAAATCCGTCTGCCGGACCGTGGCCAACTTCAAGCTCAGCTTCGCCAAATTCGCCAAACAGCCCAAACGGCACGACGACTCCCTCAACCGATTGGAGCCAACTCGTAGGCGACCGCTACGCGCGGATGTACCGGCAATCTGCGCAAACCCCGGGCGGTAATGCGGATTCGGTAACTGGCGCGATCAACAGCCCGTTGGGGAGCACCAGCTACGTCCCAGGTGACACGGGTTATGTGCCCGGACGGACGCCCAATCCGCCAGGCAATATTTCCTACCAGCCGGGCCGGACCTGGTACCAGCCGCCGGGTGTTCCGCCCTATTCGCCGCCGTACGCTGTTCAGAACGGTGCGGGCATGGGGGCGGCGGCCGAAACCGGCGGTTCCGGGGCTGCTTCACCCACGTCGGGAGAGTATCGGCCGGGCAGCACGAAAACGTACATCCCACGCAGCACACCTGCCCCGACAAGCAGCAGCACTTCATCCACTCTCGGGATGCCGAACTCGCAAGGTACAGCTATGGCGACGACAGTACCTACCGCCTCTCCCGGCACAGAGGGAGAATCTTTCCGGCTCTAAAAACGGGACATCTGTGCCCAGCGCTCAGGACCGGGTACCAGCTTGCCGGTGCCGGCCGATGCCCGGGGCAAGTTTTCAGTTCTTCTCCTTCTTGAGCGGCGTCGTCCACAAATAAATGGTGTGTTCGCGCTGGCCTTTCGGCTTGAAGTGGATCACCTTGTCAGGAATGACGCCATCCATGTCGAAATCGTGGGACACAATCCGGCTTCCAGGCTTGAGTTTTTCCAACTGCGGGATCAATTTCACGTTCAACTGCGGAAGCAGATAAAGGGTCACCACCGTCGCCTCACTCAGGTCGAGGGTGAAGATATCCTTTTGTTCGATCCGCACGAGATCCTCGACCCCGTTCTTGCGGACATTTTCGCGGGCTTCTTTGATTCGTTCGGGGTCGATATCGAACCCCACCGCCCGCACTCCATATTTCTTGGCTGCTGTGACGACGATACGACCGTCGCCGCACCCCAGGTCATAGACCACGTCACCTTTTTTGACCTGGGCTACTTCCAGCATTTTTTCAACGACTTCGTAGGGCGTCGGGACGTAGATAACGTCGGGAGTACGAATGAACTTTGGTTCTTCTTCCTTAGCGGCAGCCTTCGGTCCGGATTTCTCTGCCGTGGCTGCTTCAAAAGCAAGCACCGCGGAAGACGCCGCCAACACACCCGCCAAGAGCGACAAAATCCACAGCCTTTTCATAAAGACCTCCTTCTCGACACGATATCGGGACGTGACACCCCGTTGCGCGGCCCAGTGCCGCACACTGCGGATAGGTTAATTTCCCCCCTCAATGAAGTAAAGTGGCCGTTTTGGAAAAACCTGGTGCCGAAATTTCGCAGGTAGAAGTTGATCCCCGTGCTCTGCCCGGTGTGCCAAATTGTGCGTCGACCTCGGGACAAATCTCGGAGTTGACACGGGCAGGGGCAGCCGATACATTGATAAACGAAGGCACTTATGCGGGAGTAGCTCAGGGGTAGAGCGCTAGCTTCCCAAGCTGGGGGTCGCGGGTTCGAATCCCGTCTCCCGCTCTTGTGTTTCGGTGTGATTCTGCCAGATTACCCCCTCATAACCCCGCAACGGGGTTTTTTTCTTTTCAGCAAGATTCCGGTCGTCGCGTGGTGATCGCCTTCCAATCTGGGAATACTTCAGTGCCACCTCGACCTTTATGCACCTTTGTGCATAAAAGTTAACAACCGATACGTATCAGAGTTTCGAGTAACCCTCACTGGTGAAGGGACTCAATCATCTTGCGGAAGGCGTCTGCGTTTGCTGCCACCGTTTTTTCTGGCCCATAAAACTTGATGAAATAATTGAGACCCTCCTGCGATTCGATGACGGCACCCAGCATACGGTAGTTCTCGCGTGGGACGGCATTCCCCATCATAGGGCCTGAACTCTCCATGTAGGTTCCCGTTATATCGACGAGATGCACGCGCGTCCCTGCGATTTCCAGGGTTTCCTGTTTCACCTGGTCCGATGCTGCCTGACCCTGAGGATGCTCGAACTGGTTGATCCATCTCTGAATGTTTGCTTCCACGGATCCGCCGGCTGCCATGAAGGTGACGCGACCGTCCCGCGGGTCACCAGCTACTGCCGGCACGGAGAACTCGGACTCGATCATGGAGATCGCCGGTGTCCGCCGCTGCCATCCTTGCGGAACCGTGAGCCGGTACTTTCCCGCCAGGACGATTTCTCCGCCGTCGGCCTTGCCATGTTCCCCCGCGGACTCGAGGTTCTCCGTACTGGGCGCCATTTGGCCGTGTTCGCTCGATGGCGGTTGTTGGGGACTGTTCGAATCCGTCGGGTGAACGACCACAGTTTTCTCCGGCCGAATGACGACTTCCTCCTGTGAAGCCTGTTGGCATCCCAGGATCGCCACTACACATACGCCGACGGTTCCGATGTTAACCCACACCGCTTTCATTGAGTGTCTGAGTTGAGACATACCGCGAAACCTCTCGTTCCTTTTCGATTTCCCGAAGACGACGCATTCCAGTCGAGATTTTCCAGCCACCGCACATTTCGTCGCTTTGGACGATCATTATTTCAGGTTGGATGCGAGCGATTTACCACCAGAAGTCGCTACTTGCCAACTAACTCGCGAAGGGCTTTGAGCACCTGCTCGTCATGCCCGTCCACCTTGACGTTTTTCCACACTTTTCGAATGATTCCGTGGGCATCGATGAGGAACGTGGAACGCTGAATTCCCATGGATTTCTTGCCAAAGCGTACCTTTTCTCGCCAGGCACCGAACATTTCGGCTACTTTGTGGTCGGTATCAGAAAGCAGGGGAAAATTCAGGTTGTACTTCTGGCGGAATTTCCGGTGGCTGTCCAGGTCATCCGCACTTACTCCGAGCACGACCGCACCGAGCTTTTCCATTTCCGCTTTCAGGTCCCTGAATGCACACGCCTCACGTGTGCAGCCTGGCGTGTCATCCTTCGGATAGAAATAGAGTACCACCGGCCGACCACGAAGACTCTTCAGATGGATCGTTTCGCCTGTGTCGGAAGGCAATGTAAAGTCAGGGGCTTCCACTCCCGCTTCAAGCCAGTCAGCCATCGATCTTCCTCCGACTTACTTCGAGAGACTTTGCTGCTTGGTCACCACCTCACGCAATGAGCGCTGCATAACCTGGGAGACGGCATGAGCGGAGACAAACTCCCGAGGTTATTGCCGCGGACGGAATCTTTCTGCTCGTCACCACCGGGAGGATGCCCGTCGCGTCCGACCGACAATCCGGTCCCATTTTCAGTGCCAGCTTGAGGAATTATAGACGCCGGGGCAAAGGTGCGTCGTGGACAAGCGGCCTGCACCAGGAACAGGACGAGGAATAATACGAGCGGTGCGCAAAGAGACCTGACCCAAATTGACGTTGGCAACGGACGGGGGAACCCTGGCATCTGGTTTATACAGCCCCGAGGCCCGATTCGGTCGGCAAGAGCCAAGATGGCTGCCCTGGTTGATGATCGCCCCTACGGGATGGGATGGGACTCTGAATAATTGATGGCGGCTGGGGAATATTCACTTTTCCCTCTACTTGCAAAGCGAGCGATACGATTATATGATAGGCTAGGATTCTCAAAGTGCAGTCCTTTGGTGCGTATGATGAACCGCGTCTGGTCCTACTACCGGTTTTACTTTAGCCCGCCTGGTTGCGGGGCCGGTGGAGGTCCATAAACGGTTCGAATCATAACCGAAAGAAACCCCAGCCCTGGCAACCAAAAAAGGTTACCAGGGTTTTTTGTTTGGAATTGGGGGTCTGGATCGTTAATGCCACATCGACCTGGGTGACCAAGCGCGAAAGGAGACTGAGTCATGATTGTTGTCATGCAGAAGGGAGCCACAGAGCACGAGATCAACTACGTCGTCGAACGCGTGCAATCCCTCGGACTGCGTCCTCACGTCATTCATGGGACGGAACGGACTGTCATAGCGGCCATTGGCGACAAGCGGGACGAGCACCGTGCCTCTCTAGAAAGCTGTCCGGGCGTGGCCGAGGTGATTCCCATTCTCGCACCCTACAAGGTAGCGAGTTTGGAGGTCAAACCTGAACGTACCGTGGTGCGTGTGGGGCCATTCATTGCTGGAAATTCCCACATTGGCGTGATTGCGGGGCCCTGCTCTGTTGAGACCGAAGAGCAGACCTTGTCCACAGCACGGGCGGTCAAAGCTGCCGGAGCCACGGCGCTTCGGGGTGGTGCGTTCAAACCACGGACGAGTCCCTACAGTTTCCAGGGACTTAAAGAAGAGGGGCTTAAAATACTCGCTGCCGCCCGGGAAGAGACCGGCCTGCCCATCGTGACCGAAGTGATCACACCAGCCGATGTTCCCGTAGTGGCCAAATACGCGGACATTCTGCAAATCGGGGCGCGCAACATGCAGAATTACCGGCTTTTGGAAGAGGCAGGCTGTGCGGGCAAGCCGGTTCTTCTCAAGCGCGGTCCGGCAGCCACCGCGGAGGAGCTTCTGCTGGCGGCGGAATACATTCTGAACACGGGCAATCACAACGTGATCCTCTGCGAACGGGGAATCCGCACGTTCGAGTCGCACACACGGTACACGCTTTCCCTGGCGACGGTCGTTTGGCTGCACCAGAGGACGCATCTTCCCATCATTGTGGACCCGAGCCACGGTACAGGACACAGCGCGTTGGTGCCCCAGATGGCTGCCGCAGCCGTCGCTGCAGGTGCGGATGGGCTTATCATTGAAGTGCACCCACGGCCGGAAATGGCCCTCAGCGACGGGTTTCAGTCTCTTACGTTCGAGCAGTTCGAAACCACGATGGAACTTTGCCGAAAAGTGGCGGAGGCTTTGGGCAGAGTTCTGGGGGCAGGCGTTCCCGCCACGTGTCAGTGAATGAAGGACACGCAGGGTAAGTCAACACGGCCTGGCGGAAGAATCGTGCCGCCCGGCAAGTGGCTTGTCCCTTACTCCTGGACGGCCCGCTCGTTTTGCGGGCCCGACTTTGCTATATTGTGGACGAACTGTCGGTGTGGGGCGTCCGCGGCCTACTCTCTTCTGCGGAACTTATATGGGGAAAACTTTGTGACGGAGGACCCGCTTATGGCTATCGCGGAATTCGATCTTCTGCCGGAAGTTCGGGAATTTCTCGAAAAGAAACGTTTTGGTGGCGTCATCGGCGGCAAAGAGGTTTTTTCTCAGAAGGGAGAGACCTTCGTCACCCGGGATCCCGGGACGGGTGAGGTGTTGGCCGAGGTCGATAATATGCAACCAGAAGAGGTTGACCAGGCCATCAATGCCGCGTGGAAGGCGTTCCGCGAAAGCGGCTGGCCTACAATGACGGCCCACGAGCGGGGGGCGTTGCTTTATCGCTGGGTTGAAGCCGTGGAGAAGAGAAAGCGGGTGCTTGCCCAGATCGAGGCGCTCGATTGTGGAAAGATCTATCGGCAGGCTGAGGCAGACGTTCAAAATTTTATTGACACCATGCGTTACTTCATCGAGATGTCGCTTCACATCGAGCGCCGTGCTACTCTGGCGGTGCCGCGGTATGAGGCATACTCGTACCGCGCGCCATGGGGTCCCTGTGGGTTCATTTTTCCGTGGAATTTTCCCATTTTGCTCGTGGGCTGGGGAATTGCACCGGCTCTGGCTGCAGGGAACACGGTTGTTATCAAACCAGCGGAGGACACGCCGCTGTCCACGCTGTTTGTGGCTCATCTGGCGAAAGAGGCCGGTATTCCCGACGGCGTCATTAACGTGATTCCCGGCATTGGTGAAATCACCGGGGCGGCCCTGGCACGGCACCCGGGTTTAAGGCGAATGTCCTTCACAGGATCGCCAGAGGTGGGCCGATTGGTTGCGGAGGCCTGTGGCCGGAACCTGGTTCCGGTAAAGCTGGAATTGGGCGGGAAGGGAGCTGCCGTCGTCTTCGACGACGTGGATCTGTCCGACACCGTGGAAAAACTGGTACGGGCTGTTACGTTCCATTGTGGGCAGGTCTGTTGTACAGCCACGCGATGGATCATTCAGAAATCGATCTATGACAAATTTGTGGAGCAGGCTGTGGAGCGGCTGCGGTCCCTGAAGATCGGTCATGAATTGGAGCCCCGAGTCGATGTGGGACCGGTCGTCAACGAAAAGCAGAAGAAGCGAATCCTTTCCTATATCGAGCGCGGGCGGCAAGAGGGGGCTGAGGTGATCCTTGAGGGGGGTGAGGCGGAAGTACCGGGTAAGAAAGGATTCTATGTCAAGCCTGCCTTGCTGGCCGGGTCGCTTAAGAATGTTGCGGCGCAAGAGGAGATTTTTGGCCCGGTGGCCTACCTGACTCCCTTCGATGACGAGCAGGACGCTATTGCCAAAGCGAACGATACGGACTACGGTCTGGCCAACAGCGTGTGGACGAGCGATTTGGAAAGGGCTCGTCGCGTGGCGGAAGCTATGGAGGCTGCCAATAGCTGGATCAATGCCCATAACCTTTTCCCTCACGGAGTGCCCTACGCCGGGATTAAGAAAAGCGGGCTGGGCGGCGGCGTCCTCTCCGAACAGACGTTCTTTGATTATTTGCGCAGCACGTCTGTCGTCCGACCGCTGGTGTGAGCAGAGGCCGCCAGATGGTTCGCGCTTGTGAATAGAGGGGCTCTGATTAAACTGGAGAATGTGTCCGTGTCGCCCGAATGGGGTGATGCCCGGACCGGCTGGGTTACGCCGCTTTGGGCAGAATCGCTGTTCGTGTGGTAGACTTTCCTTGGTGCAGCTATAATAGGCCACTTTATGGCTCGTGTGAGGGATTCGGCGAGGTAAGGAGAAAGGTCTGGTTGAGAGGCAACGCTCTTTTATGACGGGCAAGCGCCTCGAGGTAATGAATTTGCCCAGTTTGGACGAGCTGAGGTGAGGCACCTTACGGGACGAGCACCTTGAGGATAGACATCGATGGGTAAAGGCCTCTGCATCTTCGGAATGGTTGGAAGTGCGCTGTTAATCCTCCTGTTTGGTCTCGACCTGGCTCTCGGAATCCCTTTTGGACGCGTGAGTGTCGTCATGGATATAGGGTTTATTGCTGCTTCGTTACTGCTGGGCGTTGCCGGCTTCCTTACCTTTCGCGAAATCCCTTGAATTAGCTCCCGGCTTTCTATTCTCGCCTCTCGTTTGAACGTTCACACTCGTGTTCTCTCACCGCAATGCTCTGATTCTGTCACTCGTCTTTTTGATGGGTGAAAATGCCCAGGAAGCTGCTGTGAAAAGCCCGGCTTCACCGGAAACTCGCTATCGTTTCACTGCTGGATGTCACGGTCTCGCTTAACCACGTTGACGATTGCCTCGACCACCCCGGGGATCGTGTACGTCCGGGGTTCCGCGGCGGGTTCCAAGCCGTGCTCGCGTAGGACAGCCGACGTAATGGGGCTGATGCTGGCGATGCGGATGCGCGGTAAGTAATTGCCGAAAAGACGGACGACCGCCCCGGCGATGGAGGGGCTCGTGGCGGTGATCCAGTGAATCCGTCCGTCTTTGAGGAGACGTTCGACTTCCGGGGAAATAGTGGTGACGTCCCGGCTTTCGTAGGCGGCGACCTGATGAACATCCCAACCGCCCCGTCTCAGTTCGTCGTAAAGTACCGGCCTGCCCCGATTCGCCCGAACGAGCAGGATTTTTCCCCGGGTGGGCAGGCGATTCAGCTCCTCCGCAAGCTTTTCCGCACAAAATTGAGCAGGAACAAGGTCCGCGCGCAGGCCGAACTGCCGCAATGTGGCTGCTGTTCCCGGACCAATAACCGCAAGTTGTACGCCTCTCAGCCGACGGGCGTCTCCGCCCAGGTGAAACAGCCGTTCCATGAAAAATCGCACGCCGTTTCCGCTCGTGAAAACGAGCCACTGATAGGAGTCCAAAGAGGAAATGGCGTCGTCCAGGGGCCGCGGATCAGAGACCGGAAAGATCTCGATGACCGGATGAATGACCACATGAGCACCAACAGACTCCAACAGGTTCCGCAATTCGGCGGCTTGCTCCTCGGCTCGGGTAATCAGGACGCACTGTCCGAACAGCGGCTGCCGCACATACCACGCCTCGGTTGGAGCTTCACGTGCCGTTTCACCCACGATGATGACAGCGGGTGGTTTGATCTGGGCGTGGGCAATGAGTTGAGGAAGCTCGCCAAGAGTCGTCTTGAAGGTTTGCTGATCAGGCCAGCCGCATCGTCGCACCAGCACCACAGGAGTGGCAGCGGATTTGCCATGAGCGATGAGTTGTCGCGTCCATTCGGGGGCAGAGCGGACGCCCATGTAATAGATGAGCGTGCCTGGAAACCTCGCCAGAACATCGTAGTCGAGGTGGCTTTCGCCCTTGTAACTGTGTTCATTTCCCGCAACAAACGCCACGGCGGAAGCCTGGTCCGCGTGTGTCAGCGGGATTTCTGCGAGCGAGGCAGCCGCCAGGGCTGCGGTGATCCCTGGAATGATGACGGTCGGGATACCTTGCTGTCGAAGGAAAGAAGCCTCCTCGGCGAAGCGGCCGAAAATGAGCGGATCGCCCCCTTTCAATCGCACCACCGTCTGACCGTCACGTGCGGCTGCGAGGATCAATGCGTTGACTTCCTCCTGGGAAAGAACTCGCCCCTGACTGTGGTGACCTAGCGGAATCCGTCGCGCCTGCTTGGGAGCATACTCGAGAAGAGCGGGGTCCACCAGATAGTCGTAAATGACGACATCGGCTTTCTGAAGGCACTGAATGCCCCACAGGGTGATCAGTCGAGGATCACCCGGCCCCGCCCCCACCAGGTAAACGGTCCCTGGTGAGGTCTTCTCCAATTCCATTCGTTTTTGCCTATCAGTCATCGCAGTGGGACCCCCGAATCGGCCACGGTTTGCTCTGTTGAGTTTGGAACTGTTGTGGCTAAAATGGTAATAGGCAAAATATGGAAAAAAGTGGTTGGCGGGCGGGTCACACCGCCGGGGGAGTTAGAAACGTTCCTGTTCCTCGTCGAGGCCAAAATGGCATCTGAAACTCCTGCACAGGCTGTTGGTAATGTGCCGCCGGAACCAAGCCCGGCCAAGCGAAAGCGACTCAAAGAATGCTTTGAGTACGGCAATCGCATAGCGGCTCAGGAGAATTTCGATTATGCCGCCGACGTTTACACCGAGTGTGTCGTGGGAGAGCCGGGCAATGCGCTCTACGTTCAGGCCTTCTTAAGCAATCTTAAGAAGAAGTTCAATAATAACAAGCGCGGACAAACATTGGGATTCTTTAAGCTGGCTCCTCTCAAAGCTGCACTAAGGAAGGCCGTTCACAGTAAAGACTGGGTGAACGTGTTCCGGATTGGGGCGGAGGCGCTCAAGATCAACCCGTGGGACACGGGTGTGCTGACGGCACTCTCCCAGGCATGCGAGCAGTGCGGGTACCACGAGGCGCAACTGGTTTATCTCAAGCAAGCGCTCGATGCCAACCCCAAAGATGTGGAAATGTGCCGGCGCTGTGCCCGAACTTTGGCGGAGCTGAAGCTTTATGACCAGGCCATCGCCATGTGGCACAAGGTCGAACAGCTTAAGCCGAACGATCCGGAGGCTCCCAAGGCGATTGCCGATCTGACGGTTCGTAAGACGATCGAAGTGGGGGGCTATGACGAGACCGGCGAATCCCGGCGCCGCATCGAAGCAGCCGGTGGGGAGGTTCGGACGCCGGACGCCTTGAGTCGTCGCGAGCGGCTGGAGTTGGAGATCAAGCGGCAACCCACGAATTTGCCGCTTTATTATGAATTGGCTGAAATTTATGTCCGCGATGGCGAATACGGCAGGGCCGAGCAGTTGATGGCAAAGGCGTACGAAATCACAAAAGACGTGGCTGCCAAAGAAAAACTCGAGGACTTGCAGCTTCGTCGGCTCCGTCAGGCCCTGGCCGAAGCAGAAAAGGAATACCGCAGTAATCCATCGGACCAGACAAAACAGAAGATGGTGGCCGCCCAGAAGGCCCTCTGGGCGAAAGAGCTCGAAGTGTACAAGGATCGCGTAGAACGGTTTCCGAACAATCTGGCGTTCCGCTTCGAGCTGGGGGTGCGTTACCAGCTTAACGAAATGTATGAAGAGGCGATCAAACAGTACCAGATCGCCCAGACAGACCCCCGGCGGAAGGGGGTTTGCTTGCTCAACCTGGGTCAGTGTTTCGAGAAAATCGGTCAGCATCGTCTGGCCATGAAGCATTTTGAGGACGCGGTTCAGGAGATTTCCGACCGCGACGCCGAGAACAAGAAGCGGGCTCTCTACTCTGCCGCAGTCCTGGCCTACCGCCTCAAGGATTACCGGAGGGCCGAACAGCACGCGAGCGCTCTGGCGGCCATGGATTATTCCTACCGGAACGTCGGAGAGCTGCTGGACAAAATTGCCAAGCGGCTGGAAGCTCAGCGGCGAGGTGCCCCGGCCGAGGAAGAGGCGGTGGAAGTGGAACTGCCCCCTGGACAAGACGAAGAATAGGCCTGATAATGGGGTTTTTCACAGGATAGGATCGATTTCGACAGGGTTGTCAGTTTCCAGATAAGCTTTTGGGTGCTCTGAAGGATATGCCCAACACAAAAAGCGCGAAAAAACGCCTGCGGCAGAACATCAAACGGCGGCTCCACAATCGGTCCATCAAACGTGCCACCCGGACCCAGTGCCGCAAAGTGCGGGAAGCGGTGGCCGCGGGTGATCTGGCCCGCGCGGAAGAGGAATTGCGAAAGGCCTACAAGCTCCTTGATCGAGCAGGCGTTAAACGCATCATCCATCCAAATGCTGCGGCAAGAACCAAGGCACGCCTCGCCGCTAAGGTGAACAGTCTGAAGGCGTCGGCGGCGGCCTCAGGGGCCGCCCAATAGCCCCCGATAATGTCGGGCGGGTACCACCCTGCAGCTCTTTTGGCGAACTTTTAGCGCGGGGCGCGCAAGTTGTTTCTTTATCATTGGGCGCCCTTCGCACTTTTCTCCGGTTCTTCCGAGCTGGTCTCTCAATTGCCCCCTGTGAGCCTTGTCCGGCAATAGAGTGTCTATCGACCTGAGAGGAGTTGCGGGCAGGTCGGCTAGATCAGTGCTGAGTTGACACCCCGTCGTATGACGCGTTTTCGGCTTGCGCAGAGGTTGCCTACTTTACCGCTCCTTGATGAGGGG
>ERZ795042.1914-NODE-1914-length-12420-cov-72.420623_pt1 | contig 12420 bp, 11 predicted proteins | sample MGYA00375126_ERZ795042 | MGnify/ENA primary metagenome ERZ795042 (study PRJEB30171, sample SAMN05518105) | compost metagenome | isolation source: Feedstock adapted compost from Newby Island compost facility, Milpitas, CA | place: USA:Newby Island compost...
AAAACACGATCAGCAGCTGACCCAACGAGGGGGAAACGCGACCAGGGCTTCGAGCAACGCCCTGCCCCAGCCGACGTTCCCATCGGTGGTACACTCGCCGCGAAAGGAGGAGACATGCCTGAACCAGCGACCGAGCCACCCGAGCAGCCGGTGTCGTCCCGGGTCGCGTTCCAGGGCCGGCTGATCCGTGTCCGGGTCGATCAGGTGCGCACGCCCGATGGACAGGAGCATACGCGCGAAGTTGCCGAGCACCCCGGAGCTGTCGCGATTCTGCCGGTGTTGCCGAGCGGACAACTCGTGCTCGTCCGGCAGTACCGCCACGCTGTCGGCCGGACGTTGCTTGAGGTGCCGGCTGGCACGCGTGAGCCCGGCGAATCGCCGCTAGCTACCGCACAGCGTGAGCTCTTCGAGGAGACGGGCTATCAGGCCGCGCGCTTTGAGGAACTTGCTCGCTTCTACGTCTCGCCCGGCTGGGCCAACGAGGAATTGATCGTCTACCGGGCCCTGGGGCTGCGGGCTGGCCCAGCCCGTCCAGCTGACGATGAGCGGATCGATGTGGTCATTGTCGATCCTGAGGCGTTGCCACGGCTCGTCCGCCAGCGCGAGATTGCCGACGCCAAGACGCTGGTCGCACTCGGCGTGCACTTCGGCGGCATCCCACGGTTGAACGGGGCGGGAAGCTGAGGCGCCGGCTGGCTGAGCAGTCCGCGGATGCGCTCGCAGTCCTGCATCGGCACACGCACGCGTGTGTCGCGCCTCGTGTCCCTTGGCGGCCTGGGTGACAGCGGCGGGCAGACCGGGCTCGGCTGTTTGGGAGCGGACGCGCTTTTTGTCCATTGGCGCCCCTCGTGGCAGCGGGGCCGGGGCGAGCGTGCTGGAACATGCTGCAGTTTCAGTGTATGGACACCGGGTTGACTGGCCCGCACGTACTAGGCGGACTAGGACTCTTGCCTTGTGTGTCTCAACCGTTTTCCTCATAGCAAATCCTGGTGATCGCGTCGATACTTGCCAATGAGCTTCTTGGTTTTCTGGTTGTCCGGTGTTATCCGGCGTTATCAGGGGGAAGGGATTGGCATGGGGAGACGAGAAGCCCGTGGGGCAACCCGGGTGTTGATTGTCGATGACCACCCGTTGTTCCGGCGCGGGCTGCGGCAGGTGCTGGCCCTTGCGCCGCAGTATCAGGTGGTTGCTGAGGCCTCGGCCGTCTACGAGGCGATCTATGCCACCGAGGTGCACCAGCCGGATATCGCGCTGGTGGATATCCATCTCCCTGGCGTTACCGGCATTGAGCTGGCGCGCTTGCTCCGGCGGCAGCGCCCACGGTTGTCTGTCGTGATGCTGTCCGCGCAGGACGATCCGACCTGGCTCGTCGAGGCAGCGCGGGTTGGGGCAGCAGCCTATATCGCCAAGACGGCCCCGGTCGATGCGTTGCTGGCCACGCTTGATCGGGTGGCCGCGGGCGAGCAGCCGTTGGCGCAGGCGCTCCTGGCCAACCCGGCGGTCGCGCGCCAGGTGTTGCATGAGTTGCAGGTTGCTTCGGCCTGCACCGCTGAGCCGCTCACGATGCGCGAGATCGAAGTGCTCGATTGCATGGCGCAAGGTCTCTCCAATAAGGAGATCGCCGATGCGCTGTTCATCACCGAGCAGACGGTCAAGAACCACATCACGACGGTGCTCCGCAAGCTGCAGGCCAGCGATCGCCTCGAGGCGATCTTAAACGCGGCACAACGGCGGCTCGTGCTGTTCCAGCCGCCAGCTGGTGAGCCAGGCGTGTCGCTTTCGGCGTAGCGCCTCAGGGCAGCTCGCGGGCGGCGATGTCACGCCGGTAGTGCATGCCAGGGAACTGGACACGCGCAACGGCAGCGTAGACACGCGCCCGCGCCTCGGCGATGGTGCGTCCACGAGCGGTGAGCGCGAGCACCCGGCCGCCAGCGGTGCGGAGCGTGCCGTCTGGGTCGCGGCGCGTGCCGGCGTGGAACGCGAGCACGCCTTCTGGGAGATCCGCTAACCCACTGATCGGCTTGCCGGTCTCATAGGGGCCGGGATAGCCGCCGGAGGCGAGGACAACGGTCACGGCCGCGCCGTCGTGCCACTGCGGCAACGGCTGATGGGCAAGCTCGCCCAGCGCTGCAGCTGCGAAGAGTGCGGCGGCGTCGCTCGCGAGCAACGGTAGCACCGCCTGTGCTTCTGGATCCCCGAGTCGACAGTTGAATTCCAGCACCTTCGGCCCGTCAGCCGTCATCATGAGCCCGGCGTAGAGGATGCCGCGGTAGCGGATGCCGCGCTGGGCGAGTTCGGCCAGCGTCGGCCGCATGATCCGCTCAAGGACGACCTGCTGCTGGGATGCATCGAGCCAGGGAACCGGGCTGTACGCGCCCATGCCGCCGGTGTTCGGGCCGGTGTCGTTGTCGCCAACGCGTTTGTAGTCGCAGGCGGGCAGCAGCGGGACGACGCTCTCGCCGTCGGTCAGCGCAAAGCAGGAGACTTCGCGACCTTCCAGGTATTCCTCAAGCAAGACTTCGTGCCCCGCCTCGCCAAGCCCGCCAGCCTCGAGCATCCAGCGCAGGGCCTGTTCAGCCTCAGCGCGACTGCCAGCCACAATCACGCCCTTGCCGGCAGCAAGGCCGCTGGCTTTGACCACGACAGGCGTCGGCCAGTCGGCCAGCGCCGCGAGCGCGTCAGCGAGCCGTGTGAAGCGTTGGGCCCGCGCCGTCGGCACGCCAGCAGCGGCCATCACCTCCTTGGCCCAGGCTTTACTACTTTCAATGCGCGCACCGGCAGCATCTGGCCCCAGCGTTGGAATCCCGGCGGCGCGCAGCTGGTCAGCCAGGCCGCGCGCCAACGGCTCTTCCGGGCCGACGACGACGAGCTCGACGCGGCGTTCCCGCGCGAGCGCTGTCAGCCCCGCGATGTCATTGGCTGGAATAGGCACGTTCTCGCCGAGTTCGGCAGTGCCAGCGTTGCCGGGGGCGATCAGCAGGTCGGTGACGTGTGGCGAGCGGGCCAGTGCCCACGCAAGCGCGTGTTCGCGTCCGCCGCTTCCCACGACCAGTACGCGCATCGCCTCACTCCCATTCGATGGTCGCCGGGGGCTTGCTGGTAATGTCGTAGACCACGCGGTTAATCCCCGGCACTTCGTTGACGATCCGCTGGCTGATCCGCGCCAGGAGGTCGGCTGGCAGTCGAGCCCAATCAGCCGTCATGGCGTCGGTGCTCTGGACCGCGCGGATAGCACACAGGTTGGCGTAGGTGCGGAAATCGCCCATCACGCCGGTTGTCCGTACCGTCGGCAGGACGACGGCAAAGAACTGCCAGAGCTGCGAAGCGAGGCCTGCTGCCTCGATCTCCTGCCGGACAATAGCGTCGGCCTGGCGGGCCATGGCGACGGCCTCGGGGGTGACTTCGCCGATGACGCGCACGGCGAGGCCAGGGCCGGGGAACGGCTGGCGCTGGACGATCACCTCTGGAAGGCCAAGCGCTCGGCCGATGGCGCGCACTTCATCTTTGAAGAGCCAGCGCAGCGGCTCAAGCAACTCGAAGGCGAGGTCGGGGGGAAGCCCGCCGACGTTGTGGTGCGTCTTGATTTTCGCAGCGGTTTTGGAAACGGGGCCAGCGCTCTCGATCACGTCAGGGTAGAGCGTGCCCTGCGCGAGGAAGCGAAACGGCCCGTGCTCGCGCGCAACGGCCTCGAAGACGCGCACAAACTCCTCGCCGATAACTCGCCGCTTTTCTTCGGGGTCGACGACGCCGCGCAGCCGGGCGAAGAAGCGCTCGGCCGCGTTGACGACGACCAGCGGCATCTGGAAGTGCTCACGGAAGACCGTGACAACCGTCTCGGGCTCGCCAGCGCGGAGCAGGCCGGTATCGACGAACACAGGCGTGAGTTGCTCGCCGATTGCCCGGTGGATCAGCACGGCCGCGACGGCGCTGTCGACACCGCCGGAGAGCGCGAGCAGCACGCGCTCGGAGCCCACGCGCTCGCGGATCGCCGCCGTCGTCTGCTCGATGAACGAGCCTGGTGTCCACGTTGGGCGGCAGCCACAGACGCGAAAGAGGAAGTTAGCGATGATCGCCTGGCCGTACTCGGTATGGGCAACTTCAGGGTGGAATTGCACGCCGATCAGCCCATCGTGCCCGCAGGCGGCATACGGGGCGTTGTCGCTGCGTGCCAGCGGCTCCCAGCCGGGTGGCAACGCGGTCACCTGGTCGCCATGGCTCATCCACACCGTCGAGCGTGCGGGCAGGCCGGCGAAGAGCGGGTGGTCGGCCACGACCTCGAGGGTGGCTGGTCCGTATTCGCGCGCGGCGGCTGGCGCGACCTGTCCGCCGAGCGCCTGGACGAGGAGTTGCAGGCCGTAGCAAATGCCGAGGACAGGGAGGCGACGCTCGAGGACCCAGCGTGGCAGCTGTGGCGCACCGGGCTCGTAGACGCTTGCGGGTCCGCCCGAGAGGATCACGCCTTTCGGCTGCAGCGGTGCAACGTCTTCCCAGGCCACATCATGCGGCCAGAGTTCGGCGTAGACGTGGGCTTCGCGTACCCGGCGCACAATCAGCTGGCTGTACTGGGAGCCGTAATCGAGGACGACCACCGCGTCGACACCAGTTGCCGGGCGACCCAGCGCGGCGGCGTTAGCGGTCTGCTCCATACGACGTGCTTGCTCCTTCATCGTGTACCTGTGCCGCGCGCCCTTGCGCAATGGCGCGCTGTCCTCCATTCTATCCCGCGGGGGCAGCGGCTGCTGCGCTCTGCATCGTGGATGGGGGATTGCGTGCGCCGGTTGCGACTCGGCGTGTTGATCTCGGGCACTGGACGGACGTTGCTCAATCTGTTGCGTCAGCAGCAGGCGGGGGCGTTGCCAGCCGAGGTCGTTGTCATCGTGAGCAGCCGAGTTGATGCGCCGGGGAACGCCTTTGCGGCGCAGTTTGGCGTTCCCCTGGTCGTCGTTGATGCGCGGCAGGTGAAGGGCCCGGCGTTCGCGGAGGCGGTCTACGCTGCGCTCGACCAGTATGCCGTCGATCTCGTGGTGATGGCTGGGTTTCTCAAGCGCTTGCCGGTGCGGCCGGCGTACGCTGGCCGGGTCATCAACATCCATCCCTCGCTGCTCCCGCTGTTTGGCGGCAAGGGGATGTACGGCGAGCGTGTGCACCAGGCCGTGCTCGAGGCTGGCGTCAAGGTCAGCGGGTGCACGGTGCACTTCGTGACGGATGAACTCGACGCTGGGCCGATTATCTTGCAGGCGTGTGTCCCGGTGGAAGACGACGATACCCCAGAGACGTTAGGGGCCCGGGTCTTCGCCGAAGAATGCCGCCTCTACCCTGAGGTGATTCGGCTCTACGCCGCTGGCCGGTTGCGGATCGAGGGGCGGCGGGTGCGCATTCTGCCACCGGCGCCGGCTGATGAAAGGAGTGACCCTCGTGTCCTATCGGGAGATGCTTGATACGCCCTGCCTGGTCGTCTTCGACGATGTGCTGGAGCAGAACTTGACGGAGATGGCGAGCTATGCCCGGGCGCATGGCCTCGCCTTGCGCCCCCACATTAAGACGCACAAGACTGCTGAGATCACGCGCCGCCAGGCGGAGCTCGGCGCGGTTGGCCATACGTGCGCCAAGCTCGGTGAAGCGGAAGCGTTGGCTGATGCTGGCGTGCTGCATGACGTGTTGATCGCCTATGAGATTGTTGGCGAGGCGAAGATCCGGCGCCTGCTGAACCTGATGGAGCGCGTGCACGTGACCGTCGCCGTCGACAGCGTGGCCGTGGCCGAGCCGCTCTCGCGGGCGATGCAGGCGGCTGGCACAATGCTGGATGTGCTGCTGGAGATTGACACTGGCCTTGGCCGCGCGGGCGTGCTGCCCGGGGAGCCTGCCTTGCGCCTTGCCCGGGAAGTCGTGCAGATGCCGGGGCTCCGGCTGCGCGGGCTGATGACGCACGAAGGACATGCTGGCCGGGCCGCTGATACTGCTGAGCTCGAGCGGCTTGGGCGTGCCGCTGGTGAGGCGATGGTGGCAACGGCTGAGCTGCTGCGCCGGTCGGGCATTCCGGTTGAGGTGGTCAGTGTTGGTTCAACGCCGGCGGCCTTCGTGACCACCGCTGTCCCGGGGATCACGGAAATGCGCCCGGGCACGTACGTGTTCTACGACGCGGCGTCGTTCCGCTTCGGCCGGATTGGCCCGGAGCGCTGTGCCTTGCGCATCCTCACGACGGTGATCAGTCGGCCCGCGCCCGACCGTGCCATCCTCGATGCTGGCTCGAAAACGCTCGCCATGGATCCGCCACCACCGGGGCGACACGGGCACGGCTACCTTGTCGATTGCCCGGATGCCGTGATCACGCGGCTCAACGAAGAGCACGCCTTTGTGCAGCTGCCGCCGCACTGTCAGGGATTACAGGTTGGTGACCGCGTTGAAGTGATCCCCAACCACGTCTGCCCAGTGGTCAACCTGCAGGATGAGCTGTTCGTCGTGCGTGACGGCGACGTGGTGGCGACGTGGCGCGTGCTGGCGCGTGGCAAGGTGCGCTAAGCTTCGTCGGGGGCGATGATCGGCACTGTGTCCTCGCCCCGAAGCTCACGCCAGCATTCCGGGCAGAGCAGGACATACTCGACGTTGGGCATCCCGGCTTCAGCGCCAGAGACCGCGCGTGCCTGGCGCCGCGTGATCAGCTGGCCACAGAGGGTACAGGCGACCATATTGCGCCCACCGCCGAATTCGCGCTGGAGAATTGCCCGCTCGTCTTCCACCGTCATCACCCTTTCGTCGTTGCTCCGCTCTGCACTGGCTGGCTACACGCGTCGAGCACGGCCAGCAAGACTGTGTCGAGCAGGTGCGTGACCTCTGCAACCGCATGCATCAGCCGCGGGGCAGGAATCGGCGATTCGTCCGCGAGTTGTTCGAGGGCCCGCAACACGGGCTGGCGAAAGAGCAAAAACGCTTCGACTGCGTCGCTGACCGTGAGGCCGGCTGCGCGACTCAGCTCGCCATACCGCCGGCCAATCGCCTGCGCTTGCGCGAGGAGCACGGTGCGCTGATCGCGCCGGGTGACGACCCGGAAGGTCAGCTCGACTAACTGCCGGCCTAAGTGACGCAGTTCCTCCCGCTGCTCGGGCCGGTACGCGCTCAGCCATGGCCGCTCGCTGGCCGACTGGAGCACCTCGGTGCGGTAGGCGACGATTGAGCGGTCAGCCAGCACCTTATGGCTGAGCCGGCCGCGGGGGCGCGCGCCGCTCCGCAGCATCGCGAGCACGTCGCTTTCGCGAAAGCGGCGATGCCCACCGGCGGTGCGGTAGACCGGCAGTTTGCCGCTATCGCTCCACCGGCGCAACGTCGACTGCCCGACGCCGAGCAACCGGCTGGCTTCGTCGATGGTCAGCCAGCGTTCGCTGCTCGCTTGTCCTCCCGTGTTCCCCCGCATCGTCTGGCGCCCTTTCGCCTGACTCGCGCTGACGTGCAATTGTACGGCGAACGCGCAGTGCTGCGCTAGCGTGGGGGCACGGTCGCGAACGGGTACTCCCGCGCGGCAAGCGCGGCGAGCGCGCGGTCGCGTGCCTCGAGGATGCACACGGCCTCGGCTGAGCCGGGCTGCGCCAGCGGGGAGGCGCGCCACTCGGCTTCATCAAGCACGACGGGCACGCCGCCGGGAACCGCGACAATGTCGAGGTAGAGGTCACGCCAGGCCAGCTGGCCATCGCTGTAGACGGCCGGACACGACACGTTGATGTACCAGCCCTTGAACGTGTCGTCGGGCGCGAACACCGCAAAGGCGTTGATCGGCTCAACGACGGAGAAGTACTCCAGCAAGCGATCGCCGGGGGTAAACGTCAGCGGGCCAGTCGTGACCGCGCGCATCGTCCACTGCGCTGCGACGACGAGCCAGCCGGCGTGTCCGGGGACGACCGTGCCGGTGTAGCGCGCCGATTCCGTGCCGTCTGGCGCCAGTTTCACGACCGTGACCCGCTGGCCAGGCTGGGGCAAGGCGACCATCGCGCTTACTCCGCCAGGCGCTGGACAAGGTCGAGGATCTCCGTCTTCTTTGCCTCGAGCAACTCGCGCGTCGTCGCCTCGATATTGATGCGGAGCAACGGCTGGGTGTTGGACGGCCGGGCGTTGAACCACCAGTCGGGGTAGTTCACCGTGAGGCCGTCCAGATGGTCGATCTCCCCATCGGCAAAGTGTTCCTCGAGCCCGTGGAGCACACGCGGGATGTCGCGCACGGTCACGTTGATCTCGCCCGAGCGGACATAGCGGTCGATCGGCCGGATCGCCGCTGACACCGTGACCCCTTCACGCGAGAGCAGCTCGAGCACGGTCAGCGCTGCGATGATGCCGGAGTCCGCGTACCAGTTATCGCGGAAATAGAAGTGGCCAGAGTGCTCGCCGCCGAAAATCGCGTCGTGCTGGCGCATCAGCGCCTTGATGAAGGAGTGGCCGACGCGGGAGCGGATGGGCACGCCGCCCTCAGCGCGGATGGTTTCGGGCACCGCCCGCGAGCAGATCAGGTTGTAGACGATCGCTGCGCCAGGATGCTTGCGCAGGAGGGCTTTGGCGACGAGCGCGGTGACCATGTCGCCGCCGACGAAGTGGCCGTGTTCGTCGAGGATGAACATTCGGTCAGCATCGCCATCGAAGGCGATACCGAGGTCAGCCCGCTCGGCGACGACGGCGCGCTGCAAGTCCTTGATGTTTTCCGGCTCGATCGGGTTCGGCACGTGGTTCGGGAAGCGGCCGTCCAGCTCAAAGTAGAGCGGCACGACCATCACCGGCAGCTGGCCGAAGACGGCCGGAGCCACCAGCCCGCCCATGCCGTTGCCCGCGTCGATCACAATCTTCATCGGCCGGATGACGGCTGGGTCGATGAGCGAGAGGACGTGAGCGGCGAAGTCGGCCAGGATGTCACGCTGTTCGAGCGCGCCGCGGCGTGGCGGATCAGGAAACTGGTTGGCGAGCACGAGGTCGCGAATCTCGCCGATGCCCTGGTCCATGCTCAACGCTTGCGCCTCAGCACGGCAGAGCTTGAAGCCGTTGTACTCCGGAGGGTTATGCGAGGCGGTGACCATAACGCCGCCGTCAAAGCCGTACTTGCCGACGGCGAAGTAGAGGCCGTCAGTGCTGATGAGCCCGATGTCGGTGACGTCGGCGCCCTGGTCGCGCAGCCCCTCAATGAGCGAAGCGGCGAGGACTGGGGAGGAGATGCGCATGTCGCGTCCCACGACAACATGGCGCGGCTGAAGGTAGACCACGAACGCGCGGCCAATCCGGTAGGCGAGTTCTGGCGTGAGCTCGTCCGGGAAGATCCCGCGGACGTCATAGGCTTTGAAGACGTCGGCGATCTGCTGGCTCATGGTGTACTCCTTCCTCTCTCCCCCGTATGTCGTTGCAACGGCAACGCAGCCTGACCTGGGCAGGCGAGCCTAGACGGGGTTTGGATCAGGCAAGAACGTGGTCTCGAGCCCGAACTGCTTGGCGAGTTCGGCGCTGAGCGCTTGCACGCCGAGCCGTTCGGTGGCCTCGTGGCCGGCGGCGATCAACGTGATGCCGAGTTCGCGAGCCAGGGCCATGCTCGGTTCACGGGCTTCGCCGGTCAACAGCGCTGCGCAGCCGCGTGCGGCAGCCTCGGGCAGGGTGTGCGCGCCAGCGCCACTGACAATGGCGAGCCGCTCGATCGGTTCAGGCCCGCCGGGGAGCACGAGCGGCTCGCGCCCGGTCACGTCCCGCACGCGAGCAACGAGGCTGGCGAGCGATGGCGGCGTCGCTGCCTGGGCGATGCACCCGATCGGCATGCCGCCGATTTCGGCGAACGGCTCAACCGGCTGCAGCCCGAGCGCGTGCGCGAGCTGGGCGTTGTTGCCGAGCTCAGGGTGGGCATCGAGTGGCAAATGGTAGGCGATCAGCGCAAGGTCGTGTCGCAGCAGCAGGGCGAGGCGCTGGCGCAGGACGCCGCTGATCGGCCCGGCGCGTTCGCCCCAGAAGAGGCCGTGGTGGACAAGCAACGTGTCGGCCCCCCAGGCAATCGCCTGCTCGATCACCCGCTGGCTGACGCTGACAGCGCAGGCCAGGCGTTGCGTTGTCCCGCGGCCCTCGACCTGGAGCCCGTTGAGCGCACTGTCGCGAAAGCGCGCGCTTGCCAGCAGCTGGTCGCAAAAGGCCACCAGTTCAGCGATCTGCATTCCGATCCCCTCGTTCACGCCCCGTCGGCATCCTGCAGGCAGTATACTGCGACCAGAGGGGCGTGTTGCCCAAGGAGGGAGCATGATCGCCGAAACGCCGATGGTGCTCAGCCTGCCGCCGGACGCGCTGGTGGACCTGCACCTGCATACCCGTGAAAGTGACGGGGGGTGGACGCCAGAGGCGCTCGTTACCCACCTTGCTGACCGCGGCTTTCGCGTCGTGGCGGTCTGCGACCACGACACCATGCGGGCCGTGCCGCGGGTGCGCGCGCTCGCTGAGCAGCGTGGGATGGTCGTCGTGCCCGGCATTGAGGTAACGACGTGGTGGGGCGACCGTGAGTGCCACGTGCTCGTCTATGGCATCGATCTCACCTCGCCGCGTGGCCAGCGCTTTGTGGCGTTCCTCGAGCGCCTGGAGCGGCAGTTGCGGGAGGCTGCCGAGCGCGGGATTGCCGTCCTGACGGCACACGGCTATGCCCTGCCCTCGCTGGAGTCCGTTGTCGATGGACGCCCGCTCCGGCCGGTGCACGTGCTACAGGCGGCGATCCGCGATGGGCATGCGACCAACCTGGCGACCGCGCATGAGCTGACCAAACGCTATGGCGAGCCGATGCGGGTGGGCGTGCCGATTGAGGAGGCGGTGGCGATTGCGCACGAAGCTGGCGGGCTCTGCGTGCTTGCCCATCCGGGACGGGCTGACATCGGCGGGCCGTTCAGCCTTGAGCAACTGGCGGCGCTGCTCGACGCCGTGCCGCTGGATGGCATCGAGGCGCACTACCGCAGTCACACGGATGAGCAGGTGCGGCAGTATCGCATGTTCGCCACGGCGCGCGGGTTGCTCGTGAGCGCGGGGTCAGATTCGCATGCGCCCGGCGTGCCGGTTGATCCCCTGCCGTACCAGGCGCGCTGGATTGCGACGTTGCTGGGGCGCCTTGGCATTGGCGTTGAGCAGTATGGTGGCCCGTCCTGGGAACCAGCTGCCGCCGCAGCGCCCCCTGAGCGTGTCGAGGCAGGCGCGCAACCCGCAACCGCCGTGCGGTGAGCCACCGCGAAAGCGCCCAACTGGCGCCCGCGACGTCAGTGGACACGCCCAGCAGCGACGCGCGGCGGGGCAGCGATGCCGACGAAGGCCGACGCGGACACCAGGCGTGATCACGGCGCCCACCGGCGTGCTGGGCAGCAACGGGGATCGGTGGTCAGCCAACCCGGCGGATGGCGCGGGGCGGCAAGCGACCAGAGCGGGAATGGCCCGTGAGCGCCGGTGAGCCTGGGCGCCGCGTCAGCGCAGGGCGCTCGGCACGGGTGATCGTGGCCGGGGCGAGCCACGCGCGCAGCAACCCGGCGGCCTGACAGGGGGCACGGCCATGGGGCCCGACCGGCGAGTTGCCGATCCAGCCGCCGCCAGAAGCAGAGCCGCCGCGTCCATGGCCATGCTGGGCACAACCGGCGGCCGCGACCTGCTGCCACGTGGCCCCGGTGGTGGGGAGGGTTGCGTGCGCCGGTGGTGATCGGCTATACTGCCCAGTGTGCACGCCTGGGCCCACGTAGCTCAGGAGGCAGAGCACAATCTTGGTAAGATTGAGGTCCCGGGTTCGAGTCCCGGCGTGGGCTCCAGAAGCCGGTGTAGCTCAGCGGTAGAGCAGCTGTTTCGTAAACAGCAGGTCAAGGGTTCGAATCCCTTCACCGGCTCCCCGAAAACCCGCAGCAGGACGCGGAACCAAGCAACAGATTGGCTTCCGCTGCGTGTCGCTCACGCCGCGTGTCCTGCAATCATGCTGCAATGCGCACGGCGGCCAGGTGGCCTTCGGTTGCAGCGGCTGGCGTTTGGCATGCCACGGCGTGTGCGGAATGAGCTGCTTCCGCGTTTGACTGGCAAACTGACAATCGCCAGCCGTTGCCCGTATCCCTCGCGACGGAGCGCGAAGCCGCAGCGTCGTTGCCGACAGGCTGGCCGTCCGCTGCGTGCCTTGCAGCCTTGCAGCAAGCAGCGTTCATGGTGACTGGCAACGACAAGCGACCGTCCCCTGGTGCGACCACCCCGCGTGACTGCTCTCGACCGGCTCGGCACCCCTGGCAGCGCGGATGAACGTCCTCGTGCGCGCGTGTGTCGGCGCCGACTCGGCACGAAGCGCGCCGTCATGACACGGAGCAGGCGTGCGTTCCCGCGCATGGCCTGACCCCGATGCGTAGCCGGAACGTGGCATGCCGATGGTGCGCGTGGTTGTGGGCGTGGCAGGCCCACGGGTGCGGCCAGAACGCG
>ERZ795042.1915-NODE-1915-length-12417-cov-4068.842582_pt1 | contig 12417 bp, 6 predicted proteins | sample MGYA00375126_ERZ795042 | MGnify/ENA primary metagenome ERZ795042 (study PRJEB30171, sample SAMN05518105) | compost metagenome | isolation source: Feedstock adapted compost from Newby Island compost facility, Milpitas, CA | place: USA:Newby Island compost...
GGCAGGCTTCGCACAGGATACTCACGATGGGGATGACGGAAGGAAAGTATGTTCAATTGTTCAACGCTCTTCCTTTGCTTTCTACTTATCCGCTCGATTTTTTCGATGCGCGGGTTGTGTATTGGGGTGCTTGGTTTCCTGTGTGTAGAGGTGAATAGCTTCACTGATTTTGCGCATGGCGGTAGCCAGGTGATTATCGATGGTATTCACAGAGATATGGAGAATTTCCGCAACTTCTTTATTCCTGAAACCTTCTTCCCGAATCATCTTGAATACCAGTTTACATTTCGGTGGAAGTTGTTCAATTGCCTGCTGGATGCGGGCAATCATTTCCGACGAAATCAACAGTTGTGCAGGATCGGGTGCAAGCGGTGCCAGACGGATATCAATATCTTCCCACGACACAGTTTGTATTCTCTTTCGCTGCTGAAGAAAATTAAGCGCGGCATTGCGTACTGAGGTAAATACATAAACCTTCAGGTTTCTCACTTTTCGTATGCGTTCTCCTTTTTGCCAGATGCGCATGAGCACATCACAAACCAGCTCCTTCGCATCCTCTTCACCCTGCACCCAGTGTAAACAAAACCGAAATGCGGGTACATAAAAATGTTTTTTCAGGAAACGATAAGCTCCTTCCGCATCATGCTGTTCCCAGAAACGCAAATATTCAATTAGAATTTCATCGTGCATCATGGAGTAGTAGTGGGCTGTTTTCTCAAAGTGAAATTAAAATTTTTTTAAAACACAATAGTAGAATCCCCGATTTTTTTTGTCTATATAAGAAACGGAATTATTCATTGCACGTTCATGATGGAGGAGCGTATCTGGATATTGATTGGAAAGAAATTTTCTTCTTCGCTTACAGAAGCGGAAGAAGAGGAATTAAACAATTTGTTGCCACAATATCCGGAGGCACAGTACACGATGGAAGTGCTACAGTCATGCTGGCGGGTACGTGAGTCCGAATCGATGCGGGAAATTCCCGAGGACGACGATGTCGATATTTTCATGAACAGACTTGCACGTGCCAGAAAGTTTCCGGCTATCGACTGGATAGGCCTGGCGATCATCAGCGCATTGCTTGCCCTCGGAATATGGATTTACCGGGATGTGGTGGTACCATTATCCCGTACAACAGCAACAATAGCCACAAACACCGGTAACAATCAAATCATCACGCGTTATGGCTCGCGTACCCACGTGGTGTTGCCCGACGGCAGCGAGGTCTGGCTTAATGCAGGATCGACATTAAGCTATGCCGAGAATTTTGCCATGATCGATGAGCGTGAAGTATATCTGCAGGGGGAGGCTTATTTTGATGTCCATCACGATAAAACGCATCCTTTTGTGATCCATACGACCGATATGGACATTCGCGATCTGGGTACGGTATTTAATGTGAAGGCGTATCCTGATGATCCAACCACAGAAGCTACTTTAATTTCAGGGGCTATTGAAATTATCCTGAAGCAAAATGATCAGCATGTGTTGCTGAAACCACGTGAAAAGCTCATCTGGTACAGGTCAAAAGACAGTATAGCATTTCACTCCACCCCGATAACCGATTCTTTGCAGCATCCCCGGCAATATATTGTTCAGGATATACATCTTGATCGGAAATATAAACTTTATCCGGAGACTGCATGGATGGAAAATAAATTGATTTTTGAAAATGAATCATTTGCTGAGCTCGCCAGGGAGATGGAGCGACGTTACGCCGTGCAGATCCATATCTGCTGTGAGGATATTGCACAAACGCCGCTCACCGGCTCATTTACCGATGAAACGCTGCAGCAGGCACTCGATGAACTGAGACTTATCACCCGTTTTACTTATCAAATCAAGGATCATGAAGTATTCATCAACCATGAAACACAATACGATGCGGATAGATAGTAGTTGAAAAAAAACAGGGGATGTGGAAACATCCCCTGTTGCAAGCATTGAACCCATCCATAACGGACAGGTATATGATTATTTAACCAATAAACAATACTAAGGTATGAAAACTTATGCATACAATCCTCTTTTATTTTCCAGACTATGGGAAAAAATTTCACTAATCATGCGAATAACTACGGTGTTGATGCTGGTTGTGTTTCTTCAGGTATCTGCGAGGAGCTATTCGCAAAACGAGCGTATATTCAATTTTGATTTTAATTCTATTCGTTTAGGCAAAGCGCTCAGCCTCATAGAAAAGCAGAGCCAGTATCGTTTTCTGTACAACAACAGGGTCGTAGAGGCCAATCATCATGTGAATCTGCAGGTTAAAGATGCTTCTCTTGATGAAGTATTGCATCAGATTATTCCTGAAGGATTAACCTATCAAATCCTGCCCAACCACGTTGTGGTCATTCTTCCGGCCGGCGAGCAGGTGGAGGTGATCCGGATTACCGGGGTGGTGCGCGATAGCCTGGGCAATCCACTGGCAGGAGTAACCGTAAAATTGAAAGGCACCAATACCGGAACGGTAACCGATGCCCAGGGGCGTTTCAGCATTGAAGTGCCCGATCAGCAGGCCGTATTGGTATTTACCTACGTAGGATACCAGACGCAGGAAGTTCCGGTAAGTCAATACGCCAGTGGTCAGGAACTAACCATCACCTTGCATCAAATGGCCAGCGCATTGAATGAATTGGTAGTGGTGGGCTATGGCACACAAAGGAGGAGTGATATAACTAATGCCGTAACTACCATAGATAGTAAAGACTTTTTGAAAGGTGCATATAATTCTCCACTCCAGTTGATTGAGGGCGAAATACCGGGGGTCGTAGTCTCAAATGTAGCGACTGCTGATCCGAATCAGTCAGCCAGTGTACAGATTAGAGGTGCTGCATCAATTTCGGCAGGGAACGGACCTTTAATTGTAATCGATGGAATACCAGGAGGAGACTTAAGAACCATTTCCTATCAAGATATCGCTTCAATATCCGTATTGCGGGATGCAGCAGCATCGGCAATATATGGCTCCAGGGGTGCAAACGGTGTAATTCTGATTCAAACAAAGAAAGGGCAGGCGGGGCCAGTAACGGTAAGTTATGATGGTTATGTTGACCACGATGGTATTGCAGCGAAGCCAGATATTTTATCCCCTCAAGAATTTCTTGATCACAAACGGGATGCCGATTATGGTGCAAGAACCGATTGGTATGATGCCTTAATTCGCAAAAATAATATTGGTCAGAATCACTATGTATCGGTTTCAGGCGGGTCAGAAAACTCAGTATTCAGATTATCCGGTAATTATTTGACAAAGGAGGCTATTGATATTGCTTCTTTCCGGAAGGAATATGGACTTACCGGAAGTTTCCAGCAAAAAGCATTGAATGATCTTATAGAATTTAATGAAAATTTATTTTACAGGATTACCCAGGAAGAATATACCAATTATGACGCATTTAAGATGGCGGTGAAGCTAAATCCCACATTACCCATTATGGATCCAAATAATCCCACGGAATACAATACACTTTATGGCTATGACACATATAATCCAGTACAGGATCTAAAGACAAGAGAAAATGGTGCTGACCATAGCTATTCTGCAATCGACTTACGTATCAAATTAAATATACTTAAGAACTTAAATACCGAAGTTAGCTTATCCCGCCAGGGACATGATAGGCTGGGAAGATTTTATTCTAACTCTCATTCAGCAGAATCAATTCAGAATGATAGAACAGGAAGAGCTGATTTAAGTGATGAGAAATGGACCGATTATACTTTTGAATGGTTGGGTAACTACAATTTCCATAAAAATAAACATGATTTACAATTACTTGGCGGGTATTCTTACCAGGAATTTAATGATCAAGGATTCTCAGCAGAGAATATGGATTTCCCGTCGGATGCTTTTAGTTATAACAACCTTGGTGCAGGTAGCTGGAATCTGGAGCAGGGTAGATTAGGAATGTCGTCCTGGAAAAGTAAAGAAAAAACTATTGCCTTTCTTGCTCGTGCAAATTATAACTTTAATAATACTTATTATTTATCGGGCTCAATACGTCATGAAGGTAACACGAAGTTTGGGCCAAATAACAAGTGGGGAAACTTTCCCTCTATATCTGCTGCATGGCGTTTGTCTAAACTATCCTTTATACAGGATATCCGGCAGATTAATGATTTAAAAATTAGATTGTCGTATGGTGTAACTGGTAGGTCTGGATTTCCACGTTACACAGCATTAGCACGATATACAGGATATGGAATGTATCCCAATGACCAGGGTGAATGGATAAGGGTATATGGCCCGGCCAACAACTACAATCCCGATCTGAGATGGGAAAAAGCAATTTCCTATGATCTGGGCATTGATGCCTTGTTATTTAATCAACGAGTAAACTTAAGCGTGGATGGATTTATTAGAGAAAGTAAGGATTTACTTTCCAATTACGATGTACCTGTAGGTACTTACGTTTGGGATCAAATGTTCGTCAATGTGGGAACCACCGTCTCAAAAGGAGTTGAATTACTGGCGAACGTGAATGTGATTAACAATGCTCATTTTCAATATGCAGCTAATTTAAGTGCTTCGTATACAAGGGCCAATCTTAAATCATGGTCTAATCAACAATTTCATCTTCAATATCAGGATCTTGCATTTTTACCTTCACCAGGAAATCCTGGCTATGCATATCGATTGGAAGAAGGAACTGAAATTGGAAGTTTTTATGGATATCGATATGCCGGCGTGGATGAAAATGGAAACATACTGGTATGGAAAAATGGAGTTAAAGGGTCTGAAAAGATTAAGGCAACGGGTGAAGCAAATGCCGACAGAGATAGGACTTATATCGGCCATGGCTTTCCCAGATATGAACTGGGATTTGGAAATAATATAAGTTATAAACGGTTCAACTTGTTCTTATTCTTCCACGGAAGGTTTGATTATCAGATCCTGAATTTATATCAAATGTACTTCGGTTTGCAAGCAGAACCTAATGTGAACTTATTAAAGGACGCTTATACAAAGAATGGACAGATTAAGTCTGGTAAAGTAATTTGTGACTACTTCCTTGAAAATGGCAGTTACTTGAAACTTGCAAACCTCAGTTTAAGCTATTCTCCAAAAATACACATTCCTCATGTGAACAGTTTTCGTATTTACGGAACTGTACGGAATGTATTTACTATTACAAAATACACCGGACTCGATCCTGAATCGGTAAATGTAACTGGATTAACACCAGGTTATGGTGATCTTGATGTATATCCCACAACCCGCACATTTACCTTAGGATTAAATTTTATTCTTAAATAATCAAAAACATTAGCTCATGAAAAAGATATGCTATCTCATAATTCTGTGCATATTTATTCAAGTCATTTCCTCATGCACAAAACTTGATGAGCAGCCCTTTGATGTCCTGGCCTCTTCAAATTATTATCAGGACAAAAAAAGCCTGACAGCTGCCATTCTTAGGCCTTATGAACATGCCCAGTGGTGTGGATGGGACGGGGATAGATGGTTGATATCAGAGCTCACTGCAGATCAGTTTGTATGGACCCAGAAAGGTAAACATGGATATGATGGTGGCGACTGGATGAGGTTGCATTATCATCAATGGACACCTGATGATAGTCATGTTTATGGTGGTTGGGCAGGGCCTTACGAGGGAATAGCACAGTGCAATATTCTATTAAGGGATATCAATAATCTTGATTATTCAAAATTTGGGCTTACAGACCAGGATAAAAAGCGAAACATTGCTGAGATACGTGTTTTACGGGCATGGTTTTATATGTTTCTGCTTGATTATTTTAGAAAAGTACCTATTATCACTGAGCCCGGCGAATTGAAACCTGCTTCTACAGCTCAGGAACTTTCAGATTTTATAGAAAGTGAATTAAAAGAATCTATTCCCGATCTGCCGAAAAACGCATCTGTTGGTCGATGGGATCAGGGCGGTGCAGCAGCATTATTAGTTAGACTATATTTGAATGCTGAAGTATGGACAGGTAAGCCAAGATATAATGATTGTGCTCAGGTTGCTCAGGATATAATTGATGGTAAATACGGTAGCTATCAGATTGATCCGGATTACAGAGGGCCATTTCGTTCAGGGATAAATGGATATCGTTCACCAGAAAATATATTTGAATTTCCCCATGCTAAAAATATATATGAATTTGGTTGGATGTATTATTCTATGATGCATTATCAGGCAAGGTATTCGTTGGACAATAACTATGGTGCATGGAATGGTATTCATTTGCAACCATCCCGAGATTTAAATGGGAATTTGTATCAATTTAGCTCTCATTTAGGTACACCTTATGAGAAATTCTCAGCTGATGATTATAGAAAACAGCCATTTCGTACTACAGGAAAAGGAGTGCAGTATGATGGCTTTTTCTTGATCGGACCACAGTATTATTTTGATTATTCAAAAGGTTATGGATTTGACAGTACAAAACCCGTTTTAGGTACTGAAGAATATAACGGGAAACCATTAATTTATGTCGATCAAGTTGGAAGATTTTCAGAAAAGCCTGGTGGACGATGGAATGAAGGCTCACACGTGGCTACCGGTGAGGAAAATTCAGGTGTGCGACTGATTAAATTTCCCTGGCTGCCGATGTCAGAGGATTTATTTATGTACAACTCAGCACCGGAAATACGACTGGCGGAGATATATTATGCTCTTGCAGAATGCAAATATAGAAGCGGAGATAAATTAGCTGCTGCTGCATTACTCGATGCCGTCAGGAAGAGGGATTTCCCGGATGATAAATGGCCTGCGCATAGCTATGTCATGCATCCAGATATGCTTAATGACGATGAGTTTGTGGATGAATTGGGCAGAGAGTTTATCGGAGAGAGGCATAGAAGAACAGACCTGGTGAGATGGCATAGATTCGGTTTAGCATGGTGGGATAAGGATCCTGATGGCGAGGATAAGACTGTTTTCCCGATTCCTTCCCGGGCTTTAAATACAAATCCTCTGCTTAAACCAAATGGATATTAAATGAGCGTAAACCCTGGTGATTGGTTTATGGGTAATTTTTAATTGCCGATTTCAGGAGTATTCATCAAATGCCGTGATTCTTCACGGCATTTTTTATAAGTGATTGATTTTTAGCTAACATCCTGATTTACGAAAACGTTTCCGTAGATTTTTTAATCAGGATTTAAGAATCAAAATATATTAGCACCGTAAACGACTGGTTTAACCATAAAATTTTAAAATATGAAACTCCTTTTACCCGTTACTCGCATTGTGCTTTCAACCCTTTTTATCCTGATATGTTGCATTCAACTCCGGGCATCTACCATAAGTAACCATCCAGCTCATTCTTATACATGGAGAAAGCATTACTTTGCGGATTCAATTATTACGGGAAGAATACTTGATTCGGTCACTGGAAATCCTTTATCAGGTGTTTCTGTCCGCGTTAAAGGAACTGCAGTGGGCACCATAACCGATCAGAACGGTAATTTTCGTATAGAAGCTCCCAATCGGGCTACATTGCAAATAAGCTATTTAGGATATAAAACCATTGAAGTAAGCTTAAATGGAAGAAAAACAATTCAGGTTTTGTTATCTCCATCCATAACGGGCTTGAACGAAGTGGTAGTGATTGGATATGGAACTCAGAAGAAGGTTGACGTTACGGGTGCAGTATCCTCGGTTGATGTGAGTAAGTTGGAAACAGAGAACCCCATGTCGGTACAGGATGCCTTACGATCGAATATTGCGGGTCTGAATGTGGGTTTTAGTGCTGGAGCGAAGCCGGGAGGAAGTTTACAAATTCGAGGAACGAATTCTCTTACAGCGGGTACAAGTCCATTGATTGTTCTTGATGGGGTAATATATTATGGGGCTTTATCGGATATCAATCCTGACGATATAGAAAAAATTGATGTATTAAAAGATGCCAGTGCTGCTGCGGTATACGGGGCAAAATCAGCAAATGGTGTTATTTTGATCACAACGAAAAAAGGGAAGCCAGGGAAACCCACTATTCATTTTAATGCTAATTTGAGTCTTGCAACTATGGAGGTTAATCAACCCGTTTATCAAGGAGAAGCCTTTGTCAGATGGAGAACTGATGTGGAAAGAAGCATTCATAATTTTACTGAGCCACCTTTTATGTTTAATGATCCCCGTAAATTACCAGATAGTATTTCATTAAGCCAGTGGTACGCTTATGATGGATCAAACCCCAACAGAGACCCCATAGAGGTATGGCTTACCAGATTGAATTTTAAACCAATAGAAATTAAAGATTATGAATTAAATAGGCCAATAAACTGGTATAAACTGGTTTTCCAGAATGCTATTCAGCAAAATTATACAATAAGTTTATCAGGGGCTTCGGATAGGTTTAATTATTATTGGTCAGGAGGGTATCTAAATAATCAGGGTATAGTAGTGGGCGATAAGTTTTCTACAATTCAGAGTCGATTAAAACTGGAGGGAGAGGTTACAAGATATCTTACGGTTGGTATTAATACTCAATTCGCAGATAGGGATGAAAGTGGTGTTCCTGTTGATTGGTATACTGCTATTATTCGAAATTCGCCTTATGGAAGTATGTATACGGATGATTCTACTGATTATAGGTACAGCCCACAGGACGATCCGGGAAGTGGAGCTCGTAATCCGTTCATCGCCACTAAATATACGGATCGGCTGGTGAAAATATATACATTGAATTCGATTGTTTATGCACGTTTGAACCTACCTTTTGGAATAAAATATACAGTAAATTTTTCTCCTGATTTTGAGTGGTATAATTACTTTAATCACTATTCCTCAAAAAATCCTGATTATGCTTTAATCGGTGGTTCTGCTGAAAGAAATGACCACACCATCTATCAATGGCAGGTTGATAATATTTTCAGCTGGTCAAAGAGTTTTATGAAATATCATCATTTGGATCTGACCTTTCTGATTAATAGTGAAAAATATCAGTACTGGAGTGAAGATATGGTTACCAACCATTTCGACCCAACAGATATTTTAGGATACCATAATATGGGAAGTGGCTTAAACCCATCTATTTCAAGTGACGATGAATATAGTACGGGTGCTGCATTAATGGGAAGAGCATTATATTCATATAAGGATAGATATTTACTGACACTTTCTTTCAGGAGAGATGGTTATTCAGCTTTCGGGCAAAAGTATCCCTGGGCTAATTTCCCGGCGGTGGCATTGGGCTGGATATTCACACAAGAACCCTTTTTCAAATCATCCTGGTTTAATTATGGGAAGTTAAGATTCTCTTATGGAGTAAACGGAAACAGAGATATTGGAAGGTATTCAGCACTATCTTATTTGCAAACCGGAAAATACCTTGAAGTTTATCCAGATGGTACGACGCATATTGTCTCCCAATTATACGTAAATCGCATGCAGAACGATGATCTTAAATGGGAGCAAACAGCATCCTTTAACCTGGGTTTCGACTTCTCTGCTTTTCATGATATACTCGGTGGCACAATTGAACTTTATAAAAGTAAGACCAACCACCTACTGGTTAACCGTGCTCTTCCTGATATACTTGGTTTTTCAAACATTACCACAAATTTAGGTGAGGTAGATAATAAAGGAATTGAAGTAACCTTAAATCTAAGACCGATCAACCAGAGAAATATTCAGTGGTTCAGTTCCATTTATTTCTGGATGAATCGTAATAAGATCGTACATCTATATGGGAATATGGTGAACATAACTGATTCAACGGGAAAAGTAATCGGTCAGAAAGAAGCTGATGACATTACTAATCATTGGTTTATCGGACATCCAATTGATGCTGTTTGGGATATTAAAGTGCTTGGGGTTTACCAGCAAAATGAGGCCGCTCTTGCAGCACGTTATGGACAGAAACCTGGAGATTTTAAATTGCTGGATGTTGATAATGATGGTAAATATACGAACGCTGATAGAATGTTTCTCGGACAGACAAGTCCTCGTTATAGATGGTCGTTTCGTAATGAATTCATTGTGCTTAAGAATTTTGATTTATCATTCCTGTCTATTCTTATTGGGACTACCTGGGTTCATTTAATCAAGCAAAAAACCGAGAGGGTTTTCCTGATCGCACAAATGGTTATGTTTTGCCTTACTGGACACCGGAACATCCTGAAAATAAATTTGCAAGAATATATTCAAGCGATGGAGGGGCAAGTTATAGTGTGTATAGAAAGAAAAATTTCATTCGGCTTGCTGATGTTACACTGGCATATACCGTTCCCGAATCTCTTTATTATAAAATTCATGCGCAAAACCTGAGGTTTTATTTTACCGTACGCAATGTTGCATTTTATGCTCCAGACTGGGTATTCTGGGATCCGGAAAATAGTGGACCCAGCCCAAGGACATTTACACTTGGCATAAGCCTGACTTTGTAATTCTCAATCTTTATAAAATTTTTAAGTCATTTTAAATTCTTTAGCTATGAATTACTTTAAACATATTCGAATGCTATCTCTCTTAGCAATTTCATATACTGTTATGCTATGTGGATGTAAAAAAGAATGGCTGAAGCCTAAGCCACTTTCTTTTTATACTCCCGAAAATACCTATACTGATCCGGCTGCATTGCAGGATGCTCTTGTGGCATGTGAAAGGAATCTACGTTATGAATGGTATGGAGATGGTGCACCTATTATTACGCAACTTATATTCTCTGATGAGGCTGTTGATGGTACGACTGATAAATCTGGTCCTGCTCAGGATATGAATGTGGATATCACCCCTGATGCAATTACTGCTTCAAATGATAACGCAGATCATAATAGAATATTCTGGTACTGGGAACAAAGTTATTATCGGATAAAGTATGCAAATACAGTAATTACCTATATTGATGTTCCTAAGTGGGATACTACCAATTCCACTCAACTCGCACAACGAAATGCTTTATTAGGTTCAGCATATTTTTTCAGGGCATATTCTTATTATGAATTGTGTAATTCTTTCGGTGATGTACCTTGGGTCGGTAAACTTTATAATTATCCTAAATTAGATTTTCAGACAGTTCAGAGGAATGTGATTCTAAAGCAGCTTAAGAAAGACCTGGAGTTTGCAGTACAGTGGGTGCCAGATAATGTTCCTAAGGGAGAGGTAACTAAAGGAGCTTGCTTGCATTTGCTTACCAAGATTGATCTGGCATTAGGGGATTTTGATGACGCTATCCAAGCTGCTACACAACTTATCAACTCTGGTGTTTATCACCTCATGACTCAAAGGTTTGGTCAGGACGCCAAGGATACCACTAAAAATGTCATCTGGGACCTTCACAGGCCAGCAAACAAAGTTTTGCCAGAAAATAAAGAAGGTTTAATGTATGTAATTGACCTGGATGGCTATCAAAATAATGGAGATTATGCAGGCGGCATGCAGATTATGCGGCAAACCCTCCCCAATGCATTGTATGGTGGAAAAATTTTAACCCCAAATGGTAATGTGGGCATGACAGATAAGCGTGGTATTGAATATGATTTAAATACAAAATATGGAAGAGGTATCGGAAGATGCAGAGCCACATGGTATGCAACGCATGAAATCTGGTCAAACGACCCTGGTGATTTGCGGCATGCTCCTGGAAACTGGATGACTATGGAGGACCTGGTATATAACAATCCTGCACTTAAAGGTAAAGATCCTTATTATGGACAGCATTTGCAATTGTACAGCAGCACCGGTAAATTGCTATGTTTGGATACAGTAAGGGATTGGTTTGATTGGCCGCATTATAAACTATTCGTGCCGGATTATGAAAATACAAATAACAATGGTGGACACACACCCTGGTATGTTTTTCGATTAGCTGAAACTTATCTTCTAAGGGCGGAAGCCTATCTCTGGAAGGGAGATCTTGTAGATGCAGCTGCTGATATTAACGCGGTTCGTGCGCGTGCTGGAGCTCCACCTGTCCTTCCTTCAGATGTTACCATGGCCACCATACTCAATGAACGCGCGCGTGAGCTTTATTACGAAGAACCCAGGCATGTTGAACTTGTTCGAATTGCTTATCTTTATGCGATGACGGGTAAACCTGCACCAAATGGCAAAACCTATACATTAACTAATTTTTCAAAAGATAATTTCTGGTACGACTGGGTAATTGCTCATAATGAATTTTATCGAAACAATGTGGTTACTATTCACGGGGATATGTATACACTGAGTCCATATCATGTGCTCTGGCCTATACCTCAATCAGCAATTGATGCAAACGTAAATGGACATATCAATCAAAATCAGGGTTACAATGGAGCAGATAAAAATGTGCCTCCACTGGATCATATACCACAAGATTAAATAAGCTTATTAAAAACATTCCTATCATGCATCGTAGAGATTTTATCAGGAACAGTTTATTATCAGCTGCAGCAGTTTCTCTATCATCTGAACAGATTTTAGCACCTCATCGATTCACGCTGGAGAAAAGTATTCGTGTGGC
>ERZ795042.1916-NODE-1916-length-12416-cov-427.422700_pt1 | contig 12416 bp, 9 predicted proteins | sample MGYA00375126_ERZ795042 | MGnify/ENA primary metagenome ERZ795042 (study PRJEB30171, sample SAMN05518105) | compost metagenome | isolation source: Feedstock adapted compost from Newby Island compost facility, Milpitas, CA | place: USA:Newby Island compost...
ATTATCATATCATGTTTCCCGGCAGGGGAGCGGTGGAGATTGCCAGGAACTATGATGGATTGGAAGTAATTGAAGCGGTGAATCAAGACGAATCTTACATCACGCGTGAATATCTGGAAAACATTATCCGCCAGGCCATCGAAGAATATACCGATATCACGCCCCATGTACCGATGGGCAACAAATGGATCAAAGGCAAGCTGATTTTACAACCTTCCGATGAACAATTAAAGCCCAAAGAAATACCCATTGAAGTGTTTTTTCATAAAATCGTGATGTTGCGTGATCGCCTGCGTGTACTGGAGCAGAAAATCAATAGTCATAAAGGATTAAGTGAAGAAGAAAAAATCGATCTGCAGCAATATATCACCCGTTGTTATGGCTCGCTGACGACGTTCAATGTATTGTTTCGCGATAAGAAAGATTGGTTTGTAGGTGAAGGCGATGGAACCTGAACTTGTTCAGGTATGTGGTAATGTAATCATTTCACGATTCAACTTCTCATCACCTGCATAGTAAAGCCTGCCTGTACGAGGTTTGTACTCTTCAAACCTATCGTTAAGAGACACAAAATTTTTTTGGTAGCTAAAAAGTGGTTCTCTAATTTTGGCACAATATTGAGTAGGTAAATTACTCGTTGTCAGTTCACTGCTGTGACTGACGTGGCGAAGCATTCCATAGGCGCTTGCCATACAACGCTCATTCGGTTTATTTATTTTATTGGTTGGTTTGCCTTGTTAGATTCTTTTATTTCATCGCAAACACGGCTCAAGCTATTGTTGCGTTTATTTCTCAATCCTGCTTCCCGTGCTTATTTACGGGGAATGGCCGAAGAATTTCATCAGAGTACCAATGCCATTCGTATCGAACTCAACCGTTTTGAAGAAGCGGGGATGCTGGTTTCAGAAAATCAGGGCAATAAAAAAATATATCGCGCGAATACCGATCATCCGCTTTATCCTGATATCCGGAATATTCTGATGAAATATGTGGGGCTTGATCAGGTGTTGAAAGAGGTCATAGAGCGACTGGGCCGATTAGAAAAAGTATATCTAACGGGCGATTATGCATCGGGTAAGGATTCCGGTATTATCGATCTGATATTTGTGGGAAAAATGGATAAGAGCTATTTGGTGAAATTGATTGATAAGGCCGAAAAATTGATTCATCGGAAGATCCGATTTTTGAGTTATGATGTGGATGAATGGAAGCAAAACCATCGTTCCCTTCTTGATCAGGAAAAATTTCTGCTGCTCTGGGAGAAAGAATGAAGAAGATGGTTTGTTCAGGATAAAGAAAAAGTTTAAAAAAGCCGATTCAAATTTTTGTTCATCAGTTAAAACACATATTCATGCAACATCCGGTTCGCTATTTACCTGTATGGATATTGCTTTTTGTCGTTTCAATGGGTATATCCAGCGTGTATGCGCAGCGTATTCCATCCACCATGAATCTCGGCAATGTACAGGTTGATAATTTATCTGATGAACAAATCCGGCAATTCATGTTGCAGGCTCAGCAAAGCGGCCTGAGTGATGCGCAGATCAGTCAGATGGCGTTAGCCCGGGGTATGAGTCCGGCTGAATTACAAAAATTGCAGGCCCGGATTGCACGCATCAGAACTCAGGATAGCCTGCGCATCAAGACGCTTCAGCAAGCAGGTGTAGAAGATACCGGCATACGCCGTTTTGGTTATGGGATGTCCGACAGTGCCGCAGTGTCACGTCTGGTTAATGCCTTGAACATGTTACGCCCACACATCTTCGGCGAAGAATTATTTCGAAATCCTAACTTAACCTTTGAACCGGATTTAAATATTCCCACTCCCAAGAATTATCAAGTAGGTCCTGGTGATGAAATCGTGATTGATATTTATGGATATTCTGAAGCGAGTTATCGACTCACAGTGAGCAATGAAGGATCTATCAACATTCCATACATCGGCATTGTGTATGTCAATGGGCTCACTATCGACCAGGCTGCTCAACGGATCAAGTCGAAATTATCTACGGTATATTCTTCTATTCAAACGGGCAAAACCTCTGTACAGGTGAGCATTGGGCGTATTCGCAGTATCAAAGTCACTTTGATGGGCGAAATCACGCAACCGGGCACGTATACTTTGCCTTCGTTGGCTACGGTGTTTAATGCGTTGTATGCCAGTGGCGGGCCTACTTCGCGAGGTTCGTTTCGCGATATTGAAGTCATTCGCAACAACCAGGTTATCGATACGATAGATGTATATGATTTCTTGATGAAAGGCGATCAAAGCAAGAATATTCGCCTGCAAGATCAGGATGTAATTCGGGTGCCAGTATATCAAACCCATGTGTTCATCAATGGGCAAGTAAAACGTCCTGGAATATATGAGCTCAAGCCTGGTGAAACCATATCGGATTTGTTGCATTATGCAGGCGGTTTCTCAGATAGTGCCTATACCGCCAGTATAAAAGCCATTCAACTTACGCCTACACAAAGAAAGGTCACCGATATACCAGCAGCAGATTATGCCAGCTTTCATCCACAAAATGGAGATCAATATTTTGTATCGAGCATTCTCGATCGTTATCTCAATCGGGTTATTATCCAGGGGGCTGTATATCGGCCAGGTACGTTTGCGTTAACCCAGGGGCTTACCCTAAAGCAATTGATTCAAAAAGCCGATGGCTTGCGTGAAGATGCCTTCTTACCCCGTGGCTATATCGTGCGCTTAAATCCCGATCTAACTACTTCGGTTGTACAATTCAATGTGGCCCATATCATGAATGGCAACGAGCCAGATATTCCCTTGCAACGTGAAGATGTGGTGCAGATTTATTCAATTTTTGATCTGCGCGATCAATATACCGTTTCGATTCAAGGTCAGATAAGAGATCCTGGCACTTATCCCTATGCCGATAGCATGACGTTGGAAGATTTAATCATGCGGGCTGGTGGATTCAAAGAAGGCGCATCGCCAGAAAAAATTGAAGTGGCACGGCGCATGTATCATAGCAATCCTCTTTCTCCTTCAGCCAAGCTAGCCGAGGTGTTTGAAGTGAATGTCGATAAAGATTTATCGCTAAACGCACGAAAATTTATCTTACATCCTTTTGATATCGTTACGGTGAGAACTACGCCTGGTTATGAAGTGCAGAAACAGGTGCGTATTGAAGGAGAAGTATTGTATCCAGGCATATACACGCTTACTTCACGCAACGAACGCATATCCGACTTGATTAAAAGAGCAGGTGGGCTCACGGCATTTGCCTATCCAGAAGGCGCTTCCCTGAAAAGAACATCGGAAGCCTTAGGCGATACGAGCCTCAAAGCCCGAGAAAAACAACAGCTCCTTCTGCAGTTGCAAGCGCAAACGACAAATGATAGCCTATATCGCATGAACCAATTGCTTCAAGCGCAGCTACAGCAAAATGAATATGTGGGCATAGAATTAAATCAGATCCTCCAACATCCTGGATCGAAATACGACTTGATTTTGCAAGATGGCGATGTATTGAAAATTCCTACCGAGCTGCAAACCGTACAGATTTCGGGTGAAGTATTATTTCCCGTGGCTACACCTTATGAAAAAGGGAGAGGCGTGAAATATTATATTTCTCATGCAGGAGGCTTTACTTCCAATGCCAAGAAGGGAAAGGTGTATGTGATCTATCCCAATGGTTTTGTAAAGGGTACGGGAAGGTTTTTGTTTGTAAGGAGTTATCCACGTGTAGAGCCTGGATCAAAGATTTTTGTTCCACAACGGCCACCTCGGCAAAAACTTACGCTGGGTGAGTTGTTTGGCGTTACTTCCAGTGCTGTATCGCTCACAGCAGCTATTTTGGCCATCGTCAGATTGTTGTAATCAGATTGATGTGCTTATCTATAAGGATCTTATTTAATGCCTCATGATATGACCGAAACTCCCAAGCCTATTCCAGCAGAAGAAGATATTTCGCTAAAAGATTTTATCCTGAAGTTGCAAGACTGGTATAGGTACCTACGTTCAAAATGGAAATTGATTGGTGTGGTGTGCTTGATCGGTGCTGTATTGGGATTGGTGTATGCCTGGATCAAGAAACCCCAATATGTAGCCACGCTCACCTTTGCACTGGAAGAAAAAAATCCCAATAGTTTATTGTCGTCTTATGCAGGCTTAGCCAGTCAGTTGGGATTTAACCTCGGTGGCACCAGTGGGGTGTTTTCAGAAGAAAATATCATGGAGATGATGAAATCTCGGCTCATGATTACCCACACCTTACTCGATGGCATTTCCACTCCAGATGGGAAAAACGAGAGTTTGGCTGATTATTATATCGAGATGAATCATTTGCGAAAAAATTGGAAAAAATCACCCAACATTCCTGCTGATATTCATTTTCCTGTGCACGCCCATTCTGATTCCCTCACCTATATTCAGGATAGCTTAATGGGGGAGTTTTGTAAAGATATTGCCCAGCAATACTTAGATGTAGAGAAGCAAAACAAAGAAGCCAGCATCATCACGGTTACGTGCACCTCTCCAGATGAGCTTTTTTCTAAATACTTTACAGAGGGATTAATTAAAAATGTATCTCAATTTTACATCCAAACGCGAACCAAGCAAGCAGCCACCAATGTAGATCTCATTCAAAAAAGGTTGGATTCCGTGCGGCAAGCTTATCAGGCTGCACTGTATGGTACGGCTATTAGTACGGATCAAAATATTAATCCTGCTCGAGCTGTGGTAAGCGTGCCCACCATTTCTCGGCAAACGCAAGCACAAATCTTAGGAGCAGAATACGCTGAGCTGGTAAAGAATCTAGAGATCGCTAAAATGATGCTGTTGCAAGAAACTCCCTTGATTCAGGTGATTGATAGGCCCATCTTGCCTTTGAAAGAAAAAAAACTGGGTAAAATAAAAGGGTTTGTTTTAGGTGGATTGATTGCAGGCTTTATCATCGTATCGTATCTTATCTTCAGAAAAATACTTGCCGAGATTATGGAAGAATCGTGAAGAGGATTATCGGCCTACATTCGATAAGCACTTTTAAATCAATGGAAATTTTTACAAAGCAAGTGTGAATGGATGTATCATCCACGATAGCATCCCAGATAAAGAAATGGTCATTAGACAAATCAAAAAAAAGACTCTTTCAAAACTTTTTTTCGCTAAGTGCTTTACAAGCGAGTAATTATATCTTTGCATTAATTACTCTACCCTATTTAGTGCGGGTACTTGGCCCTGAAAAATACGGGCTCATAGCATTTGCACAAGCGTTTACGGGTTATTTCCAGATCCTTACTGAATATGGTTTTAATCTTTCTGCAACTCGGCAGGTTGCTATTCATCGCGAAAATAAAGACAAGTTAAATCAGATTTTCTCTACTGTGATGCTCATTAAGCTCGGATTGTTAGTTCTCTCTAGTATCTTATTGACTATTCTTGTATTCTCTATAAGCAAGTTTATTCAGCAATGGCCTATATATTATTTGACTTTTGGAATGGTTTTAGCTCAAACACTTTTTCCTGTTTGGCTTTTCCAGGGGATGGAAAGCATGAAATATATTACGCTTGTTAATGTTCTCTCTAGATTTATTTTTACAGTTCTTGTCTTTATAGTCATTCGTTCAGAAGCTGACTATTTGATGGTTCCTTTGCTAAACTTCTTAGGCATGTTGGTAGGGGCTTTAATTTCTTTATATGTAGTATTTAAGGTATTTCGCATCAGATTTATTTTTCCTCATTATCATGAAATTATATTTCAGTTGAAGGAAGGATGGCATATATTCATCTCCACAGTTGCTATTTCCTTATATACAGTTTCAAATAGTTTTATTCTGGGTATATTTACCAACAACACAATCGTGGGATATTATTCTGCTGCTGAGAGAATCATCAAGGCTATTCAAGCATTAATCACACCTATTTCTCAATCCATTTATCCTTTTATCAGTAATTTGATCCAGCAATCTAAGGAAACAGCTATTAGATTTATCTCTAAGGTGCTAAAAGTAATAGGTATCTCTTCTTTCTTATTTTCTCTGTTTATTTTCCTATTTGCGCCATTCATTGTGAAACTCGTTTTGGGGAATCAATTTTATCCATCAGTAGTAGTATTGAGAATATTATCATTTTTGCCATTCATTATATTAATTAGTAACATATTGGGCATCCAAACTATGTTAAACTTCGGATATCAAAAGCCCTTTTCCAGGATTATTATTTCAGCAAGTTTGATCAACATTGTCTTATTGTTTATTCTTACCCCTTTATTTAGCCTGGTAGGTACAGCTTCTTCTGTTTTGGTGTCAGAATTGTTTGTTACGATATCTATGTATATTTTTCTCCGAAAGCAGCATATTCATTTAATTCATATTGAGCCTTTTAAGGTTGTTTCTAGAGATACCCGATAGATTATTCTTATTGCATTTATGCTATACAAATCTTGCTTGAATATAATGAATAATTACTGTATAGAACCGAATTTATTTGGTATTACCGATGTTTAAATATAGAGTTTTATATGATTAAGATTTATCCGAATACCAAGATTTTTATTTCCTGCCCTGCCAATTTTGCTTCAGGAGGACCTGAATTACTACACCAACTAGCTTATCGCTTGAAATATGATTTCCAAGTAGAATCTTTCATGTATTATTATCGTTTTAATGCTGGCATATTTAACAGTCCTGTAGATTCGGCATATGCTATTTACAATATCCCCTATGTTTTAGACATACCGGCAGATGAGGATATTCAAACAAATGTTTTAATAGTTCCTGAAACCAGTTACAGTATGGAATTGTTTTCTAAATATAAAAATATAAGAAGAATAATTTGGTTCTTAAGTGTTGATAATTATTATACGAGTAAGGTTAAGAAATCGGATTTTTTTTTCTTCAGGTTAATGAATAAGATATCAAAAATTCTGATGAATAAACCCTTGCTTGAATTTGAAATAACCTCTCAGAATTTGTTGAATAAACTCAAAGTCAAATATGATTATCGAAAGGATCCTTTGTTAAGATATGTACATGTATTTTTATCTCAATCTCATTACGCACTATATCATTTCAATGACTTGAAGCCTCATTATTACTTATCTGACTATATAAATCCGAATTTTTTAAATATTGAAGTGGATTTAACTCAGAAACAAGATATTGTTGCGTATAATCCAAAGAAGGGATTTTCCTTTACAAAAAAAATTATTGCTACTGCTAAGAATATAGAGTTTGTTCCATTAGCCAATATGTCGAGGGAAAAGGTGATCAATACATTAATGAAAGCAAAAGTATACATAGATTTTGGTAATCATCCAGGGAAAGACCGTATTCCCAGAGAAGCTGCTATCTTGGGCTGTTGCGTGATTACGAATAAACGAGGTTCGGCGGCCTATTTTGAAGATGTTCCTATACCCGATGAATACAAGTTTGATAATCAAGATAAAAATATCCCCCAAATCATAGAAATGATTAGGGATTGCTTTACTCACTATGAAGATAGATATAAAGATTTTGACTATTATAGAAGTATCATTAGAAAGGAACCTGAAGAATTCGTAAAAGACTTAAGTAAGATATTCGTCAGAGTAAATGACTAGTTATATAACCATTCCTATCGTTTATTTATCTTATCTAACTATTCGATCAATTCTTCATTTTCTTGGCTAAAATAAAGTCATGAAAAATCATGTTTCTGTTGTGACAGTAACTTACGGAAACCGTTTTCATTTTCTTAAGCATGTGGTTAATAGTGCCTTAAGGGAGGGTGCATCAAAAGTTATCATAGTTGATAATAATTCTGCTCCTGAATGTAGGGAAAAGTTGAGAGATTATGAGGAAAAATTAGGAATTGATAAAATAAAAGTACTTTATCTTGATGATAATTATGGTTCAGCTGTGGGATATAAACGAGGTTTAGAAGAGGCATATAATCATTTTCAATGTGAATTTATCTGGTTGCTTGATGATGATAATAAACCACAGAAAGGCTCTTTACGAGAATTAAAGGAGTTTTGGAATAATTTGAATGATATAAATAAAGAGGAAAAAATATGTTTACTATCTTATCGATTCAAAAAAGAACAACTTGCGCTGAAATCTATCATTTATAATAAGCCCGAATTAGTTTTAGGGTTAAAAAATAGTTTTTCAGGATTTCACATAAATGAATTACACAAAAAAATATTTAGATATTTAAAAAGGATTTTCAAGTTGGGAAACAATATATCCGTACGAGAAAATAATAAGAGTTTTGGAGTTGTTCCAGTAGCGCCTTATGGAGGGATGTTTTTTCACAAAAATCTTCTTGATAAAATTGGTTATCCTCGGGAAGATTTTTTTCTTTATGGCGATGACCATGAATGGAGTTATAGAATAACAAAAGAAAGTGGTAAAATATATTTGATTTTAGATAGTTTAATAGATGATATTGACCTTTCGTGGATTGTTCCTAAAAATAATACCCAAACTGCTTTTTCAATAATAGCTAATGGTGAGCCTTTTAGAGTTTATTATAGTATTAGGAATAGAGTTTTTTTTGAGGTTAATAACATAGTAGATAAAAAATTAGTTTATTGGATTAATATGATTATATTTATTATTCTGATTTCTTTTTCAAGCACCAGAAATGTGAAATTTATTCTAAGAGCAGTTAGGGATGGCTTGAAGGGCAAACTAGGTAAGATAGATGTACTCATATGAGAATATTGTTTATTAATGTTTTATACTCTCCGTTAGAAGCTGGAGGGGCTGAAATTACTTTAAAAAATTTAGTTGAAGGTGTTCGCAATTTAGGGCATGAGGTGAAAGTATTGAGTTTTTGGGATAAAGTTGATAAAGAAGAAGTAATAGATGGGATTTCGGTTTACAGAGCAAAAATTCCCAATGTTTATTTGCCATACGGGAAAATTACTCAACCTTTATTGAAGAGAAGACTATGGCATGTTATGGATATATATAATCCTATATCTAAAGGAATTGTGCTGAAACAGATTCGAGATTTTCAACCCGATATTATATCCATTCACAATACACAAGGCTGGTCTTGTTCTGTATGGGATGCTGTAGCAGAGGCTAAAGTGCCAGCTATTCAGGTTTTTCATGATTTATATATTTTGTGCCATACCAATATGTTTAAAAATAATTATGCTTGCAAAAAACATTGTTTTACCTGCAAGCTCATGACCTCTCTTTCCAAATTAAAATCCAATCAGGTAAAAGCCGTTGTAGGTATCAGCCGTTTTGTACTAGATACTTATTTAAAGTATGGATACTTTTCCCATGTTCCAATTAAAAAGGTGATATACAATAGTAGAAAGCCAATTGATGCAATTATAGATAGAAAGGTAGATCCCCTATATTTTAATTTGGGTTTTATTGGAAGTTTAGCACCGAATAAAGGCATAGAAGTATTGTTGAAAGCATACCATAAAATTAAAAAGACGAACTATAGATTGTATATAGCTGGTAGTGCTAAAGATAAGTATGAAGCATATCTTAAGTCAAAGTATGCCGATGATTCAATCATATTTATGGGTAGAGTGAAGCCTGAATACTTCTTTGAAAAAGTGGATGTTACTGTAGTCCCAAGTATTTGGTATGAAGCATTAGGTATGGTAGTTTTAGAATCCTTTGCATTTGGTGTACCTGTAATAGGAAGCAATATAGGTGGAATAACAGAAATGATAACAGAGGGAGTAAATGGAAAGCTTTTTGATCCCTATCAGGAAAATGATTTAGTAGATAAAATTTTATCCTTCGAAAAATCAATTTTGGATTGGCGAAATAAACAAGAAACGATAAAAAATAATGCTCAGCGTTTTTTAGACTATAATGCCTGGATTCAACAGTGGCAAGCATTATATGATATGGTAGTAAATACCTAATAAAAACAATTTATAATATGTACAAAAATGCAACTATCTGAAATAAGATGTCGTAAATATGTAAGAACTATAACTAAATGAATCAATTTCTAGATGAATACATAAGATATAGAATTAATAAAGATGCAGATTACAGTATACGGATATATATTTATTCCATTATTATTTGCCTTGCTTGTTCTTAGGCCAAAGTATTTAATATATGTTTTAATTTTTTCATTAACTTTACAAGTTACCTCCATATTTAACGTGGGTGATTATTCCATGCAGATTTACCGGTTTATCACATTACTTTTATCAATTCGTTTCCTTATTTATCTTTTTATGAATAGGGTATCAATAAGATTAAAACATAAGGAATTCAAGAATGTAATAATATATGGTAGTTTATTTACCGTTTTTGTTATTTTATGGTCTTACTTAGCTCCAATTATATTCTCAGGTTATCCTGTATATCCACCTGATTTATCGATCGATTATAGTGCCCTTTTTGGCCCCTCTCCTTTGCATTTCTCAATATATAATATAGCCATGAATGCGTATGTGCTTTTATATTTCTTATCTTTAGTATATATATCTATACTCTCATGGACTATAAAAGATTTATTTATTGTCCGATGGGTGATATTTTTTTCTTTCTGTTTAGTAATTTTGACTTCTGTTTCACAATCGTTAAATTATTTGTTTGGTACGGTAGATTTTACACAGTATATATATACAGTAACAACAAGGGCGCTTCATTATGATTTAATAGGCTCATTCCTTCCAATTCCAAGGATTCAGGCAACTTATTTTGAGCCTTCAAATTTAGCCCCTTTTTTAATTGCCTTGTATGCATATTATTTATATTCTTTGTTTACAAGATTTAAATTTATTAATATACTTTTTTGTTTGCTCTTTTTCATTATGATTCTCTTATCGGCAAGTACCACAGCATACCTATCTTTATTAGTCGTAACTTTCTTAGTATTATTATATGTAAATCCGGTTAAAATATCAAAACTTGGTATTAGGATTAAGAAAAATGTGCTATTCTTGCTATTTGGATTATTTTTATTATTTTTAATCATACTTGTTGTAATCTACTTTACCATTGGCTTCCAGATATTTAATGATCTAGTAAATGTCTATTTAGTTTATAAATCGAGTACTAGGTCATTCTTATATAGAACGACTGCCGACTTATATGCTTTGCATTTATTTCTTAATACCTTTGGTTTGGGTGTGGGTTTGGGAAGCAATAGACCATCAAGTTTAATCCCATATTTGTTGTCTCAGTTAGGCATACTAGGTACAATTTTGTTTATTATTTTTATGTTTAAATTAATTCAATTTTGTTATCAAACATTAAAAGACACCGAATATTTTGCATTTTTTTTTCTTATACCTTCTGTATTGTTAACCCAGATAATTGCTTATCCAGATATAACTAATCCTACTTTGTGGCAATTTATTTATGTGTCTCTTTTAGCTTGTTTTGCTATTCGAAATAATACTTATCAACCTGTGACGCTTTTAAAGAGGTAAAGAATATATTTTGATTGATCTTATTTGGTGTGGATGAGTATTTTATATAAATCAGTTTAAAAGATATTTATGTACTAATTCTTATCTTTTACAATATATTTGATCGTACTCTATGATATACAAAATCTTTATTGCATCAAGATTTCTGACCCAACCAATAACAGGTGTGCAGAGATATGCTTTGGGATTGAGTATGGCAATTAGACAATTAGATGAGAAACACCGGTTATCTTTTATTTCACCTAGAAATATTATTCATCATGATGCTTCAATTTTTTTGGGAGTTAAGCAAATAGGTTATTTACAAGGCCATCTATGGGATCAGATTTCTGTTTTACGATTTTTAAAATCCCAGGGTAATCCATTAGTTATCAATTTTGCAAATACTCTTCCCCTGTTTTATCCAAATAAATTAGTTACTATTCATGATATTATATATGCTAAATATCCACTTAATAATATATACTCTAAATATTATCGATTTGCACATTTAGTAATGCTCAAACATGCTAGACATATTATTACGGTAAGCGAATTTTCAAAAAAAGAAATCTCTGCTCATTTTCACATTGATGAAAATAAAATTTCTGTCGTATATAATGCCGTAGATGGAAAATTTAAACCACAATTATCTCTTCACCATAAAAAATATATTTTAGGGGTTTCTACTATAGCTTATCATAAAAATTATTTTCGCCTTTTACTGGCCTTCTCAAGATTACAACATAAATATATTCAGTTAAAAATCGTTGGGGGGATTAATCATAAAATATTTGGAATGGGTGACTTGCAGATTATTAGGCAAGTTTCCGATAATCATAATGTTGAATACCTAGGTAGGGTAGATGATGATAAGCTTATTGAGCTATATTCTAATGCATGCTGCTTCGTCTACCCTTCATTGTATGAAGGATTTGGCTTGCCTCCTCTTGAGGCTCAGGCATGTGGATGTCCAGTTATTTTGTCTGACATACCGGTTTTTCGGGAAGTTTATGGGGATTCGGCTATTTATGTTGATCCATATTCCCCGGAAGACAT
>ERZ795042.1918-NODE-1918-length-12400-cov-135.122074_pt1 | contig 12400 bp, 13 predicted proteins | sample MGYA00375126_ERZ795042 | MGnify/ENA primary metagenome ERZ795042 (study PRJEB30171, sample SAMN05518105) | compost metagenome | isolation source: Feedstock adapted compost from Newby Island compost facility, Milpitas, CA | place: USA:Newby Island compost...
TCCCGCTCGCCGCCATACTTAGCGACCTGTACGGCTTCGACGCGATGTGGTGGAGCTTCCCGATCAGCTTCACCGCGGCCGCCGTGCTGAATCTGCTCTATTACCGGTACGGGAGATGGCGCAAGATGGAACTGCTCGGGAAAGCGAAAGGATCGCCGGCAACGTAGGCGCAGCTTATCGGGTCAAGGCGATCCCGTATCCATGCCAGCCCGGCTGCGTAACAAAAAACGCCCGCGAAGGGCGTTTTTTGTTATGCAGGTGCCAGTCTTGACGACTACACGCGGCACTTGCCGCATTCCGTGCCCAGAGCGAAAAAGTCGAAGTACCGCCCGCCACCGCCCCCAGTTTTTTCTCATCCAGCTCGTCGTTCCTGCGCAAATCGGGCAGGACCGGCGTGAGATCGTAGCCGGCGTTGTCCACGAAGCGGGTCCTGAAGTTTTGTGGTCCATAAATTCATCATGGCATCACGCCCCGATATGAACCGGGAGCGATTGTTGCCATCCTGCAGCGCCGTGACGCAATGCCTTATCGGATTCAACGCGATTCGGAATTTCAGCCTTCCACCTGTTCCAAGGCGCGGCGGGAATCCGCATGGCGAAGTTTCTCCGCAAGAAACTGATACAGCCTGGACGCCGCCTTGGTGAACGGCGAGCCCGTTTTCCGGTACAAAAAGCCGATCGCCATGCCGATGGACAGCCCACCGCCAAGCGGGCGGACGACCGTGCCCGGGGGCAGCGGTTCGAGCGAGATTTCGGGCATCAGGGCGATCCCGAGTCCGCTTGCGACGTAATATTTCAGGGCCGCCATGCTTCCGATCTCCATCACGTCGGTCGGCACTTTGCCCGCGTCCTGCAGCGTCATCTCAAGTTTTCTGCGGTACGGACACGAAGCCGGTGTCACGAGCAGACGGTGCCCGCGAAAATCGTCCGCGTCGACGGCCGCCTTGCGGACGAGCGGATGGCCTTCCGGCAGCAGCACTGCAAACGGTTCCCGGAACAAAGCCTCATAATAAAGTTCCTCTCCCGTTTCCGGAGAGGTACAGAGCGCCAGATCCACATCCCCTTGCAGCACCCGGTCGGCCAGCGCCGGCGGATCGGCGATATCCACGGAAATTTGAATCCGCGGATGCTGCTCCAGAAAGGTCTTCAGAAGGCCGGGCAGACGGTGGCTGGCCGTCGGTTCCGTCGCTCCGATTCGGACGTGTCCGGCCTCTCCCGTTTCCCAGTCCCGCATCACGACCTGCAGCTGTTCCATGTGCCGGATCAGGGGCAGGCTCTGTTCCCGGAACAGTCTGCCCGCTTCCGTCAGACGGAACGGCTTGCCGCGTTCGATGAGCATGACGCCCAGGTCCGATTCCAGTTTGCGGATTTGCATGGTGACCGCCGAAGGCGAATAATTCAGCTCTTCCGCCGCGCGGATGAAGCTTTCGTGTTTGGCGACCAGATGAAAGGTTCTGATCGATTTCAGGTCCATCCAATCCGCCTCGTCATTTAAAATTATTGAACGTTTATTTTATTATATTCAATTTTACAAAATACCATCGTTGGCATTTTGCCTGAAAAAAATTTCCGGCTCCTCCGGAATGTTTCTCCCGGACAACCGCCCCGGAATCAGACCGACTCGCGTTCCACGACGACCGGCGTGATCAGCACGCGCCTGGCGGGGGTCTGGTTGTTTTCCAGCTGCTTGAACAGGATGTCGAAGGCGTGCTCCACAAACGACGGGATCGATTGATCGATGGTCGTGATCGGCGGATGGTAATACTGCCCCGTCCGGATGTTGTCGATGCCCATCACGGCCACGTCGCCGGGAATTTTCAGCCCCGCTTCCTGGATGGCCCGGTAGGCGCCGAGCGCGCGTTCGTCCCCCGACACGAAAATCGCGTCCGGCCGTTCCTCCGCCGGCAGGGCGAGCAGCTCCTTCGTTTTTTCGTACGCCACCCGGATGCTGTGCACCCCGGTGATGGCGCGCCCCGCCGCGTTTTTCTCCCGGGCTTCCGGTGTTCCGAAAAACTCCAGGAATCCGGCCACGCGTTCGGGGTTGTTGTTGAACTTTTCGTCGCCGACCAGAAACACGATGCGCCTGCGTCCCTTCGACACCAGATACTGGGCGCCGAGGAAGCCGGCATACCGGTTGTCCAGGTCCACGCACGACGTGTCGTAAAAATCCAGATCCTTGCCGATGATGACAAAGGGTATTTTTTTCTGCCGCAAATACGCCGTCCGCGGATCCCCCTTCATGATGTCGAACATGATGGCGCCGTCGGCCATGCCGTGCTTCAGCATGTAGAAGCCGTCATTGACGTCTTCCCGGTAGCTTACCGCCGAGGAAGAAGAAATGACCAGCCGGTAGTTGCGGCGCCTGGCTTCCAGCATCATTTCCGCCAGGATTTCATGGTGGAATGCCCCCCAGTAGCGATTCTCGTGTTGCGCCACAAAGACAATCAACATGTTGGTGCGTTTCGCCCGCAGGCTTCGCGCCAGGATGTTCGCCTCAAATCCGGTTTCGTCGAGAATCCGCTGTACGCGTTCCCGGGTGGAAGGCTTGACCCGGGGATCGTTGTTGAGGACCCGCGACACCGTTCTCACGGATACCCCGGACATCCGCGAAATATCGCTGATTGTCAACTTTCTGCCCATGACGACAACAACCTCGAATCCAAAATGCTATCGATAGCATTTTTATTGTATGCGGTTACCACGTGGGTGTCAAGCAACAAAAAAGGGATCATACGCGAGCTTCACCGATTGTACAAAAAACCCCTGCAACAGGTCCGTTGCAGAGGCAAATTCCACCCCAGAAAAAAACCCCTCGCAGGGGTGCATGTCCGTGGTGCCGGTGATAGGAGTCGAACCTACACGGGGGGTTGCCCCACGCGATTTTGAGTTTGAGGAGGTGCAAGGAGGTGAACGCACGTTCGCCAAAATCCGAGAAGCCTTGTGAAATAAGGGATTTCATGGATTGTAAATTTTTCCAATTGAAAAATACGTCCCGCGATTTTGCGAAGGGTTTTGTGCGCTCGTATTTCCCCGGGTTGTACGAAGCCAAACCCCCTCAGCCTCGCACAACTTTGACCGCGCCAAACTCCCAATAAACGGGAGGTTGACGAAAAGTGTCGAAGGACAAAGCCGATGCCAATGTAAAACTTTCCTTGCCCGCCGACGTTTCCTCACGGGCCCAATTCAGCGAAGCCGTCCGCCTGTTTCTGATGGACTGCCGGTTCCGAAATCTTTCTCCGATGACCATCGAAGGTTATCATACGTATTTGCGGTCCCTGCAGCGCGATCTCGACCAATGGGGGCTTTCCCTGAATACCCTCACCCCAAAAGATCTCACTGTACGGATGGTCAACGAAATGCTGGAACAGGGATTCAAACCGAATACGATCAACGGAAAAATACGGACTTGCCAGCAATTTTTCAAATTTCTACATCTTGAAGGCATCTTGGACGCAAACCTCGCGGAAGGTCTGAAACCCATTAAAAATGATCGCAAAATGGTCCAAACTTTCACCGAAGAGCAAGTCCAGGCTATCTTGCGCCAACCGGATCGCACAACGTTTACCGGACTGCGCGATTATACCATGATGCTGGTTTTGCTGGATACGGGCATGCAGGTCAATGAATTAACGCAAATGAAAATTTCCCATATCGACTTTGAGGAGAAAACCATTCACATTCCCATGGGCAAAGGCCGGAAGTTCCGCGTCGTCCCCATTCAGCAAACGTGTGTGAACGCCTTAAAGGAGTATTTGGAGGAACGGGGGGAACACGAATTTGATGACCTCTGGGTCACCGTCTTCCATCAACCCTTCCGACGGTATGGGGTCATTCAAATGATCAGCGGCCACTGCCAAAAGGCCGGGATCAAAGGGGTGCAAGGTTCCGCCCATACGTTCCGCCACACTTTTGCGAAATTCTTTTTAATGAACGGCGGCGATATCTTCACCCTGCAATATCTGTTGGGGCATACGACGTTGGAAATGACCCGTTATTACGTGGAACTGTTCAGCAAAGACCTTCATAAACAGCACGAAAAATGCAGCCCGGTCGAACATCTTGCCGACGATTTGAAAGAAGAGGTGCAATAACATGGACAGGCCCGTAACGCGCCGAAGAAACATCGTTAAAACGGCCACTGTAAACACCGCCTCTCCTAAACGCCCCGCCGATTTTGCGGATCTGGTAAAGTCCTTTCTTACGGAATGCCGGGCGAAAAACTTATCCGGACGCACGATTCAGTTTTACGAAGAGAACCTGGTCCGGATGAAAAAAACGTTTGATGAACAGGGGATCCCCTTGAACGTGACCACGCTCACGGCCCGGGAGATCAAGCACCATTATGTAGGCCGGATGATTGAAAACGGCCTGGCCAGCAATACGATCAACGGCCGGATCAAAAGCTGCAAAGCATTCTTCAAATATTTGTTTGAAGAAGGGATCGTTCCTCATAACCTGGCGGAAGAAATCAAACTGGTGAAAGCGGAAAAGAAAATGATTCAAACGTTTACGAAAGAACAGGTGGTTGCCTTGCTCCAGCAACCCGACAAAAAAACGTTTACCGGGTTACGGGATTACACGATGATGGTGGTTATGCTGGAAACCGGAATGAGGATTGGGGAACTCCTCCATTTAAAGGTGGATGACGTCTTTCTCAAAGAGCTTGAAATCCGCATCCAAAAAGGCAAAGGAGGGAAAGCGCGGCGGGTCCCCATTCAAAAAACATGCGCCAAAATCCTGAAGCAGTATCTGGGGGAACGGGGCGATGCGGAAACGGATGCCTTGTTCATCAGCATTGACGAGGCACCGCTAAATATCCGGACCTTTCAGGAAAATGTCCAGGAGTACGGCAAGAAGGCCGGGATTACAGGAGTCCGTGTTTCCCCGCACACCTTCCGGCATACCATGGCCAAATTCTATATACTAAATGGCGGCGACATCTTCACCCTGCAACAAATACTGGGGCACAGCACCCTGGACATGGTCCGGTATTACGTGGAATTGTTCAGCAAAGATATTAAAGAGCAGCATCAAAAATACAGCCCCGTTGAACATATGGCCCGGTACCGAAACGTGATATAAAATGGCTCCCCTCGGAGAAGGGCATCTGCTTCCGGGTGCCCTTCTTAAATACCCGCTGGTACTCGACTGAAATTCATTGAAAGGAAGTAGTCCTAAATCCCATGGCTTAAAACCTCGACATTTGCTTGTTCTAACATTTGATAAAGTGAGGATATTTCAATTTTATATTGATTAACTGCTCTCAATTGACCATTCCTCAATACTTCTCTTGAAGCACTAAATGTAAAGATTACTTGCCGTTTGGCTCTAGAGAATGCAACGAAAAAGGCACATAGATCTGCATCCGTTTGATTTTTGAAATTCCAGAACGCATCATCTTCTAACCCCAAAAAAATTACTGTATCGTATTCCAACCCTTTACTCTTATGTATTGTCATAATAGGTATACTATTGTTACCTAAAAAATCTTCAATTGCCTCGATCCAATTACCGCATATTACAAAGGACTCAGCTATTTTATTACTTACTGTTTCAACCAGACCTGCAAGATATCTGCCCCTCGAATATTTTGGAAAGGCACCAAGTATTTTTTCTATCCCTAAATACTCTAATATACTCCTAAAAAGTCTAATGATTTTTTCATTACAATTATCTTTTGTAACCTGATTTACCTTGCCTTTTAAACATTCAATAAAATCATTGAGCTCGTATTCCTGTCTTAACAAAAGTTCTTGTACCTTTTCATCATCCGTGTCATATCCATTAAGGTCAACTAGAAAGTTAATCAATCTCTGCCAAGACTCAGGTGAATGTGTATGTGTAGCCAGTGTTAAAAAATCGATAAAGAGTTGTGTTAACTCTTCCGCTAGCAAATCTTGATATTCCCTTTCAAATCTCGCCTGAATCCCCCGTTGCTTAAGTTCCATTAATAAAGCATTTGCGTATATATGCTCTTGTTGCTTTACCAAAATACATATTTCTCGTGGTGGTATTTTTTCGATATGTGTTAATTTTTGTAGGGCAGATGCAACATAAACAGCCTCTTGTAAATGATCACTAAATGTCCAAACTTGGCATATTCCGTCCTCTCTGCGCCATCTTTCAGAACTGCTTACCTTAACCGAGTTTGATCTTATCGCTTTAGCAAGTATATTTTGAATTTCTACTAACCTTGGAGCAGACCTATTATTCTTTATTAAACGAATCTCTGAAGCATGAAAATCATGAATAAATTGAGAGAAAGCATTTGGTAATGCTCCTGCCCATCCCATAATACGTTGTTTGTCGTCCCCAACAGCAGTCAAAATTGCATGCGAATCATGGAAAGCAGTCCTTAATAAATCATACTGAATATAAGTAGTATCTTGAAATTCATCTAAATCAATAAAATTCAGGATGATCATTCAGTGAAGTTGGCGAGATTCTCCAGAGTGGACTTCAATCCAACATCATGATCTTCTTTTCGTATTCCTTCGGGTACGTTTTCGCAAACGATGGTAACTTTGGCTAATGAGCATGTCAAACAGAAATTCAGTCCCCAGTTTGAGATAACTCTTTGTGAATTTGAAAAACGTTTCAATGCTCCATCTCATGCTGTAAATTCGTACGACTTCCGCTGCATCGATCGTCAGATCGGTGCTGAGAATCGTGAGCCATTAGTACAAACACCAGCTTGACCAGCAAACCACAGGCAGTTTCAACGAGTACCGAAGCGAGAACGTCCGAACTGTTGTCTTTAGGAAGCGTAGCGTACAGTTCTTTCAAGTTCAACAGCTTGACATTCAAGAATATGGATGCTCCAATACACCCGCGAAGACCCGGCTTTTGACAAGCCGGGTCCATTCTTGCAGATTTAAATTTGCGAATCCGTTTATGCCTGGATCCATTCGTGTATGGGATAAAGCTTGGGGGATGGTCCGCACGTTATCTCGCTTAATCTCTTAAAAAACGATTCGGCCTGTTCGATCGTTCCCCAAATCCCCGTAATCACCGTCGTTCCATCTTCGCCCTCGTATACAATGCGCAACCGCATTCCATCCACCAATTTGCCATCTGGAGACAACCTTGCATCCATCTCCTTGATTTGTTGAAAAGTGAACGGTACGTTTGCCTGAGAAAAGTAAGCCATCCTGATCCCTCCGATAATTTGATTTTCGCACCAACATTGTTGTGCTCAACCTAATGACGGATGAACAAGATGGATTTCGACAAAGTTTCAAATTTTTTTATTTTCGAAGGCGAAACTCTGTGAGCCGGGATGGGCTATGTATAGCGGTGGAATCACCAGTCCCTCATCCGAGATGCTTGCTGAACCAAGAAATTGCGCATCGCCGGATCCTGGCACAAACCGATCGCACGGCGATAGGCCATTTCTGCCTCCGAGAATCGATGCATGCGCTTGAGCAGATGTGCGGCTAGAGCCCAGTAAGGCTGATAGCTCTTGATCGCCTCGGAAGGGATGTCTTCAAGCAGCGCGAATCCGTGCTCAGCGGCCGCGCGCCTCGGCTACGGCGGCGGCGCGGCCGACCAGCACGCCAATCGTAGGCGCAAAGCGCACAAGCCCTTCGTACAACAAGGCAATCGCTTCCCATTCCGTACGGCCGGTCCATGCCCGCTGAGCGTACGCCGACTGAATTGCAGCTTCAAGCTGGAAACGTCCGATTTTTCCCGCCTGCGCAGCCTGAAACAGACATTGCTCGGCTTCCCTAATCATCGCTTCCGACCAAAGCGTAACATCCTGCTCCGAAAGGGTCACATACCGTCCCTCTTTGGTACGGCGGGCATCCCGACGCGCTTCGCAATGCAGCATCAGGGCCAGGAGTCCTTTCGCTTCCGGTTCTGCGGGCAGAAGTCTTGTGAGCAGCCGGCCCAAATAAATCGCTTCCGCGGCCAACCCATTGCGGCGTATATCCGCCCCCGTCACGCCATCCCAGCCGATGCCATAGGCGGCGTAAATGGCTTGCAGCACCGTTGTTAATCGCGAAGGCAAGTCCTTCTCCTCCGGCAATTCAAACGAGATGCGGGCATTGCGAATTTTCGCTTTGGCTCGGGAGAGCCGCTGCCCCATTGTTGAAGGCCGCACCACAAACGCTGAAGCGATGCGCGCCGCATCAAGACCCAATACGGTCTGAAGCATGAGCGGCGTGTGTATGGCAGCGTCGATCGCCGGATGGGCACAAATAAACAGAAGCTTCAGCCGTTCATCCGGAAACTCCATCTCGGCACTCGCCCGCTCATGTGCTTCTTCAGCCATGGCGATCAAGCTCGGCGCGGCTTCGGCATGCGTTCGGGCGCGCCTGGCGCTATCGATCATACGCCGACGCGCTGCCGTAAGCAACCAAGCCTCGGGCTTTTCCGGCACGCCGGTGCGCGGCCAGGTTTCCAGCGCGGCGAGAAAGGCATCGGAGAGCGCATCCTCGGCTAATGCCATATCCCGCCAACGCACCGCCAAATAGGCGACCAGCCGGCCGTAGGAATCGCGGGCCACCTGTTCCACAACATCGTGAGCGTTCATCGCTTGTTGTCACTTCATCTGCGGCAAATTGGGCCGTACTTCAATCGCATGTCCGGGAGGGACCGGACAGCGTGCCGCCCACTGAAGCGCGGTGTCAAGATCGGGCACATCGATGATAAAGAAACCGCCAAGCTGTTCCTTGGTGTTGGCGATTGGTCCGTCTTGTACGATCGGAGTTTAAGCCATGTCCAAATCGAAACGACTCATCGAATTGATGATGACCGTCAACCGAAAGCGGAAGTTTACGGTCAAGGAGCTTGCCCGCGAATTCGGCGTGTCTCCCAGGACGATATTCAGGGACTTACAGGAATTGAGCGAGTTAGGGGTGCCCTTGTATTCGGAAGTGGGGCCGCACGGCGGTTACCGGGTGCTGAAGGAACGAATGTTGCTTCCCATCGCCTTTACCGAGGAAGAGGCCGTCGCCATGTTTTTTGCGGTTCATGCCCTGCGGCACTATTCCTCCCTTCCCTTTGAGGCGGAATCTTCTTCGGCGTTGAGCAAATTTTATTCCTATTTGCCGGAAGATGTCCGGGATCGCATCGATCAAATGAAGAACCGCGTCGATTTTGTCACTCCGCCAAGGCAGGCGGAATCCCCTTCTTTATCCGCCCTGCTTGACGCGGCCGTCCAGCAAAAAGTGCTTCACATCGAGTACGAAGCGCGGAACGGAAAGTCATGCCGTGAAATTCAACCGGTCGGCATCTATGCAAACAACGGCTTATGGTACTGCCCCGCCTATTGCTTTCTGCGCGGCGATTTTCGCGTGTTCCGATGTGACAGGATTCGTTCGGCCGTTCCTTCCGGTTCGAAACCGCTGGATCTGCGGAATGTTCACCTTGGAAACAGGGACTTGTTGATTCAGGCGGAACGGGAATGCGTCCCTCTATATGTGGAACTGAGCAAAGAAGGGGTCCAGCAATGCGAGGACGAATTATGGCTTGGATCCAAACTGAATATTCGCGAGGATGGCACGGGCTGGCTGGAAGGCAACGTTCCGAAGAGCGACCTGTCATTTTACGCAAAGTTTTTCATCGGATTGGGCGATGAAGTGACGGTGAAAAAACCGCCGGAACTTGTGGATTGTATAAAAGGGATGCTTTCCGGGATGATGGCCAAATATACTTCATCGTAACATGGATCGAGGAGCGCCCAGGATGTCACAAAATCACCCTCTCGATTGTCATGCAAATAGAAATCGGGGAAAGGGTGAAAACCATGGAAGCACTTAAGCAAATGGAGGTTGCCGTCATTGGAGGCGGTTTGGCCGGTTTGACCGCGGCGGTCTATTTGGCGAAAGCCGGACGCTCTGTGATTCTGCTGGAAAAAACGGACCAATTTGGCGGCCGCGCCCAAACGACCAACAAGAACGATGTCCTGTTTAATTTGGGTCCGCACGCGTTATTCAGCGCCGGCACAGCCATCAAGATCTTAACGGAACTGGGCTGTAAAGCTGCATGAGGATCTCCTTCCCAGAAAATGTTTGGTATCCGACAAGGGAAAATCGTCACGCTGCCGACGGACGCAAAATAGATGCTGTCTTCGGGCGCGTTTTCGTTCGGCGAGAAAATGGAATTCGGCCGGCTGATGTCCAGGCTCCCCAAGATCGACCCGGAACAATGGCTGGGAACAAGCGTAAAAGATTGGGTGGTCGAACATGTTCGGCATGAACGGATCAGGCACTATGTTTAGGCATTGTTCCGGCTTTGGGCGTATGACAACAATCCAGAGGAATCATGACAGTCTGCAAAGCGGAACAAGTCGTTCATTCCGATGGAAGGGTTCGTTCCGTTCGTTTATCCAACGGAGAATCGGTGTCCGTGCACGCAGCTGTCATCGCCGCAGGTCCCGTTGAGGCTTGCCGAATGGTTGAAGGATCCGGGCACATGTCGCTTGGAAAATGGAAAAAGGAGTCCGTTCCGCTCTACGGAGCTTGTCTCGATCTCGCCTTGAAGCGAGTACCGTACCCGAAACGCGCATTTGCCATCGGGATTGACGAGCCGGCGTATTTCTCGAACCATTCGGCAGTGATTCCGCTCAGCAAAAACGGGGAGACGATCATCCATGTCATGAAATACAACGGAAGCAATCCGCATTCGGATGCGCGCGCGGATGAAAGGCAATTGACCCGATTTCTGGACTTGCTCCAGCCCGGCTGGGAGAAAGAAGTCGTGACCGCCCGATATTTGCCTAATATGCTGATCGCTTCCGATTCCCGATCGTTCCGGAATCATGGAACGGGCGTGGCGCCTGGTCCGGCGGTGAAAGAAATCCGCGGATTGTACGTTGCCGGAGATTGGGTAGGTTCCGACGGCAGATTGGCGGAAACCGCCATGGCCAGTGCGAAACAGGCCGCGGTCGAAGCCCACCGTCTGTTGTCCGAATAATACCGGGGGGCGGGTTATGCGAAAGGAAACCGAGCTGTTATATGTGCAATATAAACCGTTGCTGTTTTCTCTTGCCTACCGGATGTTGGGCAGCGTGACGGACGCGGAAGATATCGTCCACGATGCGATGATCGCGTTTGGAAAAAGCATGGTTCGGACGGATATTGAAAATCCGCGGGCCTATTTGTGCAAAACGGTTACGAATCTTTGCCTGAACCGTTTGCAATCCGCAAGCTACAAAAGGGAAGCTTACAGCGGGCAATGGCTGCCCGAACCGATCGACACCGGGGATGCGTCTTCCGATCCTTTTGGCGTCTGGCTGCAAAAAGAATCGCTGTCCACCGCGTATTTGCTGCTGGTGGATCAGTTGACTTATATCGAAAGAGCCGTGTTTTTGCTGCGGGAAGTATTTGCTTACGATTACAGGGAGATTGTGGATGTGCTGGACAAATCCGTCGTGAATTGCCGCAAAATCTATAGCCGGGCGAAAACGAAAATGGCTCCCCTCGCAGCGGAAGAAGATGCGTCGGTGAACGAGGACGGTTTGCGCAAGACCGCTGCCGTCGGCCGTGAACAGGTATTGGAACGATTTCTCGAGGCGTTGAAGAACGGGGATATCTGGACGACTTTGGAGCTTTTGTCCGATCAAGCCGTATTATTGGTCGATGGAGGCGGCAAAGTAACCACAGTGCCCAAACCGATCGTGGGCGCATCCCTTATCGCTTATTTTCTTGTTGCGATTGCGGCGAACACCCAAGCCCTATCCTTCGTTTGCTTTGCCGAAATAAACGGAAATCCCGGACTGGTCGTCAATGGTCCGAAAGGGCCTATGCACGTCGTTTCTTTTCATTTCTGCAAAGACAAGATCAAAGCCGTCTATATCATGGCGAATCCAGATAAAATCCGCCATTTTGGGGCGTATGATTGCATTTAATTAATTTCTTGCCTCGTTTCCTTCTTCTTCCAGCTCGTCAAGTAAGTGAAAAAATGACATTGTAAATACGGTTCCAGCAAATGATGTAGATCACCATCGCTATATGAAGAGAATTCGAAACAAAGCCCAATAAACAACGTAAGGATTTGCAATTTGTCACAAATGATGCGAGTAGCCTTGTATTTCCACCCATCACCAAATAGGGGGTCAATCGCAATGTCTGTTTAAACAACCCCTCTTGGGTATTAGATATTTCTTCTTAACCATAAATAGAGCAGTACAAAATAATCCGAGCAAAAACAGCTTCAGCAATTGTGGATGATTTTCTTTGTTTTTCCGGCGGATGGAAAGTACCAACTCAAGCAAAACCACCGCTATTGAAACAAGCAGAGAGGTTTTGATTAACGGCACGAGAAGAAGCATAAACCATCCTGCGAAAAATGAAAGCGAAATTCCCAAAATGAAAATTAGAAACAAAGGCAACAATTTAAATTTTAGACCTCCATGCCGCTGACGCGGCACCATCAGAGGATGAAAATGGTCGTCT
>ERZ795042.1921-NODE-1921-length-12392-cov-26.327875_pt1 | contig 12392 bp, 12 predicted proteins | sample MGYA00375126_ERZ795042 | MGnify/ENA primary metagenome ERZ795042 (study PRJEB30171, sample SAMN05518105) | compost metagenome | isolation source: Feedstock adapted compost from Newby Island compost facility, Milpitas, CA | place: USA:Newby Island compost...
CCAGGACGGCAAGATAACCAATCAAAGCACTATCGATCTGCTGAAATCGGGCGTAGACGCCCTGGTGTCCTTGATTCAAAAACACGGGGTGTAACGGACAAAAGCTTTTGCGCCGCAGGCGCCGATAATCCGCTTCATCGCTGGGGAACCCTTCAAGGGGTTCCCTTTTTTGTCTTTGTTCGATTTGTTGACATTCGGTCATGCGGGTGTTAAACTTAAAAACAACCAAATTAAGAAAAATAAATTTCACAATATGAAAAATAGGGGGGTTGCACGCTGGAAACGCCCACGCGGTCGAATGCCGAGCATGCGGAGTGAAAGAAGTGAGAGTGTTTACATCCTGCGATCCGGATCGGAAACGCTCGGGATTGCCGTCCACATCCGCAACCAGTAAAACAACAGGAAACACAAGGAGTGCGACAACGACCATGAAAGTGAAAAACGCATTGTTGGCTTTGACGGTTTTGCTGCTTGTTTTCTTCATGGCGGCTTGCGGCAGCTCGAATACGGGTTCGTCGCCGTCGCCTTCGCCGTCGCCTTCGCAAAGCCCGTCCGATTCCGGTTCGTTCCCGTCCCCCAGTACCGCAGCGTCGACCCGAACGGAAATCATCGACATTAAAATCGGCGGCGGCAGCCAGGGAGGCACCTGGTTTGTCTACGGCGGAAAAATTGCGGACATCCTGAACAACCATGTCCCGGGCATCAGAGCCTCCGGTACGCTCGGCGGCGGCACCACCAATGTGGTGTCGGTGCACACCGGCGAATACCTGTTGGCGTTGAATCACGCGTGGACGGCAAGACTGGGCTACGAAGGAAAAGGGCCCTTCGAGGAAAAATACGACAAGGTTCGCTACGTCATGTCGTTCTTCCCGGCAGTGAACATGTTCATCGCGAAGAAGGGCATGGACATCGAATACGTGGACCAATTGGACGATCAAAAATACCGGATTGCCCTGCAACCGAAAACCGGCCTTGGCCCCTATTGGGCGGAAACGACATTCGAGGCCCTCGGCTTTTCCGCGGACGGGCTGGCCGCGAAAGGTTCCCAGGTCACCTACTCGTCGCACAGCGTTTCGGCCCAGGCGATGCAGGATGGCCTGGTGGACATCATCCAGCTGCTTGACCCCTATCGTTCGTCGGTGGCCCTGGAACTGGACCAAAACCCGGGCATCAAGCTGCTGAAACTGTCCGGTGAAACCCTTCAAAAGATCACGAGCGAAAACCCCGGCCTGATCCGCGTGGATATTCCGGGAGGCGTGTACAGCGGTTCGCCCGACGTCGTTCCGGCCCTCGGTTCCATGAACGCGCTTACCGCTTCCGCGGATCTGCCGGATGATGTGGTTTACGACATCACGAAGGCGCTGGTCGAACACCTGGACGAGCTCAACGAAGTGTTCCCGCCCGAATATCAACTGCAGGTGGGACCGAATCTGGTGGAAGGGATTTCGGTGCCGATGCATCCCGGTGCGAAGAGATACTTTGAAGAAATCGGGATCCAGGTCGTAGAACCCCAATCTTAACGGGAGCTGCCGAACATGTCCAATGCGAGACTGGCCCTGATCCAAAGCCTGAAACTGCTGCTGGCGACACTCGGCCTGCTGTCCATTCTCACGGTCGGGGATATCTATCTGTACAATCACACGTTCCTTTCCGTCGCCCTTTTCCTGGCGTTCGTGACGAGGCCGCTGCAGTTTCGCAGATTCGGGATGGTGGGCAAAATCATCGACTTCCTGTGCCTGGCGGTGATAGTCGTCGAATTTTTCCGGGTCACCGTCTGGTTTGACGAGTTTCAGGCCAGGCTGATCATTCCTTCCCGAACGGACATTGTTTTTGGTGTCCTGATGGTTCTGCTTGTGCTGGAAGCCACCCGGCGCCTGATCGGCTGGGTGCTTCCGGCCTTTGCGGTCCTCTTCATGCTCCATGCCCTGTACGGCCATTATTTTCCGGGATTCCTGAATTCCTCCCCCAGCGATTTGAAAACGCTCATCAAGTACATCTACATGGACACGAGCGGCATTTACGGAATTCCGCTGCTGGTGATGGCCACCTACGTGATCGTCTTCCTCCTGTTCGCCGAAACGCTGAATTCCACGGGCGTAGGGAAGTATTTCACGGACTCGGCCATTCGGCTGACGGGCAACATGGTGGGCGGACCGGCCAAAGCCGCGGTGCTTTCCAGCGCGTTCATGGGCTCTGTTTCGGGCAGCGCAGTGGCCAACGTGGTGGGAACGGGAACCTTCACGATTCCCCTGATGAAGCGGATCGGATTTTCGCCGCTGTTTGCGGGTTCCGTGGAGGCGGTGGCGTCCACGGGCGGCCAGATCATGCCCCCGATCATGGGCGCGGCGGCCTTCCTGATCGCCCAGTACCTTGGGGTCCCCTACCGGGACATCGTCATCGCCGCGTTTATTCCGGCCGTCATGTATTATCTGGGCGTCTATTTCCAGATCGACCTGAGGGCCCGGAAGGAAAAACTTCCCGTCATGGGCAAGGCGGGCACCCGGCCGCTGCTTCGCGAGATCTATTTGCTGATTCCCCTGGCCGTCCTGGTCGCCATCATTTTCGCAGGCATGAGCGCCACGCTGGCCGCGTTCATCGCGCTGCTGTCCGCAATCGTTGTCGGAATGTTTCATAAAAAAGGCGAGTACACCTCCCGGAACATAGTCCATTCCCTTGTCCAGGGAGCGGGCAGCGTCCTGGCTGTCGCCCTCGCCGGCTCCTGCGCGGGGATTCTCATCGGCTCACTGTTCATTTCCGGCCTGGGGATCAAGCTCACGGACATCCTGGTGGACATGGCCGGCGGGAATTTGCCGGTGCTGCTGATTTTCGCCGCCATCCTCGCGCTCATCCTGGGCATGGGGATGACCACCAGCGCCGTGTATCTGACCCTTGTGGTCCTGGTCATTCCGGCGCTGATCAAAGCCGGGGTCACGCCTCTCGCGGCCCATCTGTTTGCCTTCTACTTCGGCTGCATTTGCGCCATCACGCCGCCCGTCGCCCTGGCGGCCTACGCGGCGGCCAGCATCTCCGGCGCCAACGTGTCGAAGACGGGATGGCAGGCGTTCCGTCTGGGATTTGCCGCCTACCTGATTCCGTTCATGTTCGTGTACCGGGAAGGCCTGCTGTTCAGGGGAAGCGCGCTGGATGTTCTTTCGGACGCGTTCTTCTGCCTGATCGGGATCTTCATGTTCTCCGTCTTCATGGAAGGCTGGCTGTTCAAAAACCTCAGCTGGGCGTGGCGGCTGTACGCGCTTGGCACGGGGATTCTGCTGATCTATCCCAGCATCTGGGCCGATCTCGCCGGATTGCTGCTGGCAGCTTTCTTCATCGGCCTTCGGTACGGATTCTGGAAGAGCAAAGCCGGAAAGGCGGAGGCGGCGGGATGAGCGTCGCCAAGGAGGGGAAAAACGGATGCTGGCTTTTCTGAAAAGCAAGTGGTTCAATTGGCTGATGTTTTTCGCCTGGGTGGCATGGGTCTGGTACATTTATCGCTCCAACCTGCTCTACAGGGATTACTTTCTGGCTTTAATTCTTCTGTTTGCCGGCAATGTCGTCGTTCTTCTCGCCCACTGGTACGGTTCGGACAAGTCGGAATTGCAAAACGCGCAAACGGAGGATATGCAAAGTTGAACCGGAGAAAAGTCGCTCTTGTCACCGGCTCGGGAAGAGGAATCGGACAGACCATCGCCCTCAGGCTGGCGGAAAAAGGATACAACCTCGTCATCAACGACCTGGATCAGGACCGCATCGACGAAACGCTGAAGCTCCTGTCGCAATTTGGCGGGGAGCATATTGGCTTCGTCGCCAGTGTCACCAAGGAAGAGGAAGTCTTCGCCATGGTCGGCGAGGCGGTTCGCAAGCTCGGCGGCGTCGATGTACTGGTCAACAACGCGGGCGGCGGACAGCGGATCATGGCGGAGGACATGACCGTCGACGAATGGCGGCGCATCATCGACATCAACCTGAACGGACCGTTCATCTGCTGCAAGGCGGTCATGCCCCACATGATGAAACAGCGCTACGGGCGGATCGTCAATATCGCCTCCGTGGCGGCCAAGCGGATCAGCTACCACAGCGGGGTGCATTACACCGCATCCAAAGCGGGGGTGCTCGGACTGACAAGGCATCTGGCCTATGAGCTCGCCCCTTACGGGATCACCGTGAACGCCGTCTGTCCCGGTCCGACGGTCACGCCTCTTCTCCAATCCCACACCACGGAAGAGGAACTGGAACAGCGGAGAAAAACGGTCCCCCTGGGGAGACTGATGACGCCGGAAGATCACGCCAATGCGGTTCTGTATTTCGTCAGTGACGAGAGTGGAAGCGTTACGGGGCAGGCCCTGGACGTGGACGGGGGAAGCCTTCTGGGCTGGATGGACTACGAATCGTACGTGGCGGCCCGGAAGCGCTGGACGAACCAGGGAAGAAAATAACAGCGGGAAAGGAAATCCTGCATGATCAACGACATGGTCTACAAGGTGCTCGAGGGAGCCATGGACATCCATCTGCACGCGGCTCCCTGTGTGCCGGAAAGAAGACAGGACGTTCTGGAAATCGCGCGGGACGCGCAGCGATTCAAAATGAAAGGCTTTGTCGTAAAGGACCATCACTTCTGTTCGGCGCCAATCGCCACGATGGCCAATCAGCTGACGGACAACGTCCGGGTCATCGGCGGCGTCGTGCTCAATCACAGCGTGGGCGGGCTGAACCCGCACGCCGTGGAAAGCAGCTTCAAGATGGGCGGCAGGGTCGTGTGGATGCCTTCCCTGGACTCCGCGTGGACCCTCCGTCAGCTCTCGGTATCCGGATTTGATGCGACCCATATCTACCAGAATCTCGGGGCGAGCAGTAACGCCAAGGGCATTTCCATCCTGGAAAACATGGACGACCCGGACAGTCTCAAGCCGGAAGTCCGGGAAATCGTGGCGCTGGCCAAGGAATACGACGGCGTCATCGAAACCGCCCATCTGTCGCTCAAAGAATCCTTCGCCTTGCTGAAGGAAGCCAGGCGTCAGGGTTTCCGCAAGGTTGTCGTCACGCATGCCAACCAGAGCATTATCCGGGCTTCCGTCGAGGAGCAGCGGGAACTTGCGGAGCAAGGGGCCGCCATCATGTACACGATGGTGCAGTACCTGCCCAATCCCGGGCGGAAAGGGTATGATTCCGCCGAACTCAAGGAAATGATCGACGCGGTAGGCCCGCAAAACGTGGTGCTGGGAACGGACCTGGGCGGCGTGCTGTATCCGCCTCCCCTGGAAGGTTTTCGCATGATGGTGGCGACGCTGGTGCGCCTGGGCTACGACGAAAGCACGATCCGACTGATGGTCTGCGAGAATGCCGTCCGATTGTACTGGTAACCATTAAGCGCAATGATGGAGGATGCATCCATGTCCCAAACATCCGTTGTCTTTCCGAACCCGGCCTGTTTTCATGAAGAAAACGGAACGGTCAGACTGATTGCCGGGGAATGTCCGTCGTGCGGCCGGCGCTTCTTTCCGAAGGAAGATTGGTGCCCGAACTGTCTTTCCACGGAATTGAAGGCCCGCCTGCTCAGCCCGGTCGGAACCGTCTACACGTACACGGTCGTTCACCAGAAGAGCGGCATGGGGATTCCATCTCCCTACGTGCTGGCTTTTGTGGACTTTCCCGAAGATGTCCGGGTGCTCATGCAGCTGGAAACCAATCCGCAGGATGTCCGGATCGGCATGGAGGTTTCTGTCGTCCTGGGCAAGATCGGCGTGGACGATCAGGGGAACGACCTCATCAGCTACAAAGGACGTCCCGCCGGAAGGAGGGACGTCTGATGCGCGAAGTGGCAATCGTCGGCGCGGGGATGAGCAAATTCGGCAAGTTCCCGGACAAGACGCTGGCCAGGATCGGGCAGGAAGCCGTTTGGGCGGCGCTGAAAGACGCGGGGATCGACAAAAACAGGATCGAAGCGGCGTACGTCGGCAACGCCCGGGGCGGTCGGATCGTCGGCCAGCGTGTGCTGAGGCTCATGGGGCTGGCGGGCATTCCCGTCATCAATACCGAGAACGCGTGTTCCAGCGGGGCGACGGCGTTGCGTGAAGCCTTCATCGCCGTGGCCGCAGGAATTCATGACGTGGTCCTGGTGGTGGGTGTGGAACAGCTGTCCACGATCGTCCGGGGGGCCCTTCCGCTGGATCGCGAAGACATCGAAGTGAATCACGGCCTGATCATGCCTGCTTTGTACGCCATGCGGGCGAAGCGGTACATGCACGAATACGGGCTGCAGTCGCACCATCTGGCCAAAGTGTCGGTCAAAAGCCACCGGAATGCGACGCTGAATCCTTACAGCCAATATCAAAAGGAAGTGACCGAGGAGGAAGTGCTCGCCTCCCGCATGATCGCGGACCCGCTCACGCTACTCATGTGCTGTCCCACTGGGGACGGAGCGGCGGCGGTCATCGTTTGCGCCAGGGAAAAAGCCGGCCGGTTTACCCACAAACCCGTTTATATCAAGGCCAGCGTGCTGGTGTCGGGAAAATATGAACCTGGTATTCGCGATATGACCTATCCGGAAATCACGGTTCGGGCGGCCAGGCAGGCTTATGAAATGGCGGGCTTGGGACCGGAGGACTTGAGCCTGGCCCAAGTACACGACGCTTTTTCCATCTCGGAACTCATGTATTACGAGGCTCTTGGCTTTTGCGGCCGGGGAGAAGCCGTGAAGATGATCGAAGAGGGGGCGACGGAGCTCACCGGCCGCATTCCGGTCAACACGGACGGCGGGCTTCTGTCCAAGGGGCATCCCCTGGGCGCCACCGGCATCTCCCAGGTCGTGGAGACGGTCTGGCAGTTGAGAGGACAGGCGGGCCCAAGACAGATTCAAAATCCGAAGGCGGGGCTCACCCATTGTACGGGCGGAGGATTGTCCGGACTCGATCACGGGGCTTGCACCATCCACATTTTGTCCAGATAGAGACGGATCGGGTGAGAGAGAATGGCATCATTGAAAAGACCCCTGGAAGGGTTGACCGTACTGGATTTGACCCAGATGTTGTCGGGCCCTTACGCCACGCAAATTCTCGGCGACCTGGGCGCGAACGTCATCAAGGTGGAACCGCCGAAAGGTGATCACACCCGCTCGCTTCCTCCCTACTTTCACAAAGGGGAAAGCGCCTATTTTCTAAGCATCAACCGGAACAAAAGATCCATCGTCATCGACCTGAAGAAAGAGCAGGGCAAGGAAATCCTGCTGGAACTGGTCAAGAAAAGCGACGTGGTGATCGAAAACTTCCGTCCGGGCGTGCTGGACAAACTGGGCCTGGGTTTTGACATCCTGCGGACAGCCAATCCGCGGATCATCAAATGTTCGATCAGCGGATACGGACAGAACGGGCCGCGCAGGGACCAACCCGCCTACGACATGGTCATCCAGGCGATCAGCGGCGGCATGAGCCTGACAGGGGAAGAAGGGAGCAGGCCGGTCCGCGCCGGGATTCCCATCGGAGACCTGTGCGCCGGCATGTACGCGGTCATCGCCCTGCTGGCCGAGCTCCGCAGGGTGGCCGAAACCGGCGTCGGCACCGAGATCGACATCAGCATGTTCGACGTTCAGATCTCCATGCTCTGCTATCTGGCCGTCTATTACCTGATCAGCGGCGAAGTGCCGAAACCGCAAGGCCGGGGGCACATTTCCATTCCGACCTATCGCTCCTTTACCGCGGCCGACGGGCTGGACGTCCTGATCACGGCCAATACGGAGGAAATGTGGCAGCGGCTGTGCAATGCCCTGGAGCGACCGGACCTGTTGGAGGACCCCCGCTTTACGCTGAACAAGGACAGGCTGGCACACAAGAAAGAATTGCTGGACATCCTGGAAACGGAATTCCGGAAAAAGACCCGGGCCGAATGGTTGGACATTCTCACCCGCCACGAAATTCCCAATGCGCCCGTGAACACGGTGGCGGAAGCGCTGGCGGACGAACAGACCTCCGCGCGGAACATGGTCGTCCAGCTGGAGCACACCTTGGGCGGCATCGTCCGGCTCATCGGCAACCCGGTCAAAATCGCGGGCGTGGAAGACGTATATGAATGCCCGCCGTTGCAAGGGGAACACACCCGCCGGATTCTGTCGGAGATGCTGGGATACGACAATGACAAAATCGATCAATTGGTGGCCGAAGGCGTCGTGAGCCAATGGGAGGGGACGGCATGCTAGCTGTCGTTAAAACGAAACCGGACGTCGGCATCGAGCTGCGCGAGGTGCCGAAACCGGCCATTGCCAGAGACCACGAAATCCTTGTCAGGGTGAAAGCTTGCGGGATCTGCGGATCGGACCTGCATTATTACGATTGGGAAGAAGGATCACGCATTTTGCCGCTTCCCCGGGTGCTGGGGCATGAACTCAGCGGCATCGTGGAAGAGGTCGGACCGGGGGTCAAGGGGATCGAGCCGGGCGACCATGTGGTCTGCGACACGTGGACCGGATGCGGCGAATGCCGCTATTGCCGGCTGGGCCGGTTCAATTTTTGCGCCTGCCGGACCCGCATCGGCATCGAGATCGACGGCGGAATGGCGGAATTGGTAAAAATGCCTTATACTTGTGCTTACAAAATTTCAAGAGATTGCGATCTGGAAGAGGCCTCCTTGCTCGAACCCTTCGGGGTCGCCCTGCACGCGCTGGAACGAAGCGGCATCGTGCCAGGGGACAAGGTCATGGTGGCGGGTCCGGGGCCCATCGGACTGATGAGCGGATATTTGCTGAAAAAGTCCCTGGTCGAAGACGTGGTCATCACCGGACTTCCCTCGGACGGGAAACGCCTGGCGCTTGCCGAATCGCTGGGTTTGATCCCCCATGCCCTTCGGGGCGAGACGGACGAGATCAAGCGGCTGAAAGAAATGAGCGGGGGATTGGGATTCGACTGCGTTTTCGAGACCACCGGAACCGTCGCGGGCATCCGGCTGGCCGAGCAGCTGTTGATCCCCGGGGGCAAGCTGGTGCTGATCGGCATCGGAGACGGGAAAACGAACAACAACACGGTGGTCCGAAATGAACTGACGGTGATCGGTTCCTACAGAAGGCAGCCTTCCACGTGGTTCCGGGCCATTTCCATGCTCGAAAAAGGCCACATCGACCTGAAGCCGTTCATTACCCATCGCTTGCCGCTAAGCCGGGCCGAGGAGGGTTTTGGTCTGCTGAAACGGAGGGAAGCCGTCAAGGTGCTCTTGATTCCGTAAAGATCTTCGGAAATGGGGGTTCTTCGCCTTCCCCGGTTCATCCATTCATCTCTCGGTCAGGAGTGGCAAGGTTCATGACCATATCAGGTGTGCAGGCCGTGGAGAGGGCCCTCTCCATCCTGGCGATGTTTCTGGACAAAGAAGAGTTGAACATCGAAGAGGTGTGCAGGGAACTAAAGCTTTCCGAAAGTACCGTCCGCCGCCTGCTGGGCGCTCTGGAACAGTTCAGTCTGGTGGAGAAAACCGAGAAGAAAAAGTACGCGCTCGGATACAAGGCGTTCACCCTCGGGATGCGGTACATCAGTCGCCAGGAAATCGTGACCATCGCCAGGCCTGTGATGAAGCGGATCTGGGAAGAATGCCAGGAAAGCGTCTATCTCAGCGTCATTTCCAACTATAAAAGGGTGGCGCTCGACATCATCATCGGCCAGCATGCCCTCGCCCATGTTCCGGCCATCGGCCGGCCCGTTCCTTTGCATTGCGGGGCGTCTTCCAAGGTCTTGCTGGCCTATGCGGATCAAAAGACGCAGAAAATGGCCTTCCAAGAGCTCACCGCTTTTACGTCCAAAACCATCACTGATCCCGAGATCCTGAAGGCGGAATTGAATAAAATTCGAAAACAAGGCTACGCCGTCAGCTTTTCGGAGATGCACGAAGGGGTCATGAGCATGGCCACCCCCGTTTTCGATTTCCGGGGAGAAATCCGGGCCAGTCTGGGCGTCGGCATGCCCATTTCCCGATATTCCGAAGAACTCGGGGAAAAAATTGCCAGGCTGCTCGTGGCCGAAGCGAAAAAACTGTCGGAAATGCTGGGACATAAATCTTCCTGACGGAGCTGGTACCATCCATGCTGACAACGGCGGATCTCGCAAGCTTTGTTGCACGGGCCGCCTTCTCTGACATACCGGAAGAATGCCTCCGAATGGCGAAGCGGGCTTTCCTAGATTTCACGGGAGTCGCGGCGGCCGGCGCCTCGGAAGAAGTGTCCCGGGTGAGCCGCCGGGCGCTTCTCCGGCCAGGGGAGACGGGATCGTGCACGGTCATCGGTACCGGTGTCAAAACCTCGCCTCCGGAAGCTGCCTTTTTTAACGGGATAGCCGGCCACGCGTTGGATTTTGACGACGTGTCGAGAATCATGAGAGGCCATCCGAGCGTGGCCGTGGCGCCGGCGGCACTGGCATTGTCGGAGCACCTGGGACTGGGCGGAAAAGCGTTGCTGGAAGCGTATGTGACCGGCATTGAAGTGTGCCACAAAATCGGGGCGGTGGTCAACAACTCCCACTACGAGAAGGGATGGCACGCCACTTCCACCATCGGGGTTTTCGGCGCCACCGCCGCTTCCGCCAAGCTGCTGGGCCTGAACGCGGAACAGACGCGGCACGCCCTGGGCATCGCCGCTTCGGCGGCCGCCGGCCTGAGACGGAATTTCGGCACGATGACCAAGCCGTTTCACGCGGGCCGGGCGGCGCGAAGCGGCGTGACGGCGGCGCTGCTGGCCCGGGAAGGGATGACGGCCCACGAAGCCGCGCTGGAATCCCCCGGGGGATTTTTTGAACTGTACGCGGACGCTCTGTCGGATCAGGTCGGGGATCTGATGAGCCGCTGGCTGATGCTGACCCCGGGCCTCCGTTTCAAAAAATACCCCTGCTGTTCGAACATCCACGGCAGCATCGACGCCGTCCTGGAACTGTTGGAGAAGGAACGGTTCCGGCCGGAAGACGTAGAGCGGATCGTATGCGGCGTTTACAGTACCGTTCCCGGCATCCTGACGGACCGCCATCCCGAAACGGGAACGCAAGCCCAATTCAGCCTGGAATATTGCGTGGCGGTCGCGCTGCTGTACGGCAAGGTTGAGCTGGGCGATTTTACCGACGAGGCGGTCGGGAGGCCCGAAGTCCGGCAAATGATGCCGAAGATCAAGATGACGGTTTCGGAAGATCTTCAGTCCCACGAGATGAGCGAAATCACCATCGTCCTGAAAGGCGGGTCCGTTTTTTCGCGTAAGGTTGCCGTTCCGAAAGGCCATCCTCTGAATCCCGTGAGCGACGACGAACTTTCGGCCAAGTACCTTTCGCTGGCGGTTCCCGTGCTAGGCGCGCGGAAGGCCGAAGAATCCATGAAGCGGATCGGCAGTCTTGAAAACGTGGAGGATGTGAGGCGGCTGACGGCGTTGCTCGCCGTTTCATGACCCGTACAATTATGATTTGGATATGTCTTGCGGGACGGTGATACGATGAGATCGCGCTGGATCAAAGCCGCCGTGACGGTGCTGGAACGAAAGAGCATACCGGGCCTTGTGCCGCGCGCCGTTCTCGATCCCGGTTTCGAGCGGGAACTGGACGAACTCCGCAAAGAACTGGCGGCGGACAAAAGTGCGGAGACGGAATGGCAGGCGCTGCTCAGCGGCCTGTATCTGTGCAACGGAAGCCTGGAAAAAGCCCATGTGCTTGCCCAGGGCGTTCCCGACGCGACGGGGAGCTATTGGCACGGCATCATGCATCGGATGGAACCGGACTACGACAATTCCAGGTATTGGTTCCGGAGAACGGGACAACATCCGGTGTTTGAACGATTGGCGCAGCGTACGAAGGCATATTTGGCCGAGCCCGGCGTCATGCCCCCCGCGGGCACCGCGGCGGCGCAAGCGTTGGCGCGGATCGCTTCGCGGAATTCATGGGACCCGTTCCTCTGGATCGACATCGTTGCTGCCCAGGACGGGGGCAGGCTGGGCGAAGAGGGGCTGCCTGTCGTGCTACACATTCAGTGGATCGAGCTGACGGAACTTTTGGATTTCACGTTCCGCACCTGCTTTGGAAATTCCCTCCTGGACCTTTAGCCGGGGGATTCATCCCCGTTTTCAGGTGGAACCGCCATTTTACTTTACGACCCCCGGAGAAGGGCTGCGTTACCGGGTCGAAGAATGGACGAAAACCGGCGGCTCGTTCCTGATCACTTGCGTGGAGGAACAGAGCGGCCAGATCGTCTATTATCGCTCATCCGACGGCATCCATTGGCAGACCGCTTCCTGATCCGCCGCATCCCGAGACCCCAAAGATGAGCATGGCAGACGTCCGCGTGCCCCAAAAAAACAGCTGCCCCGGATTTCCGCCGTCCCGGGGCAGCCGGCGCTTTTACTCGTAATTGGAGATCTCGATCAAATTGCCGTCCGGATCCCGGATGTAGATGGA
>ERZ795042.1925-NODE-1925-length-12388-cov-4.207330_pt1 | contig 12388 bp, 9 predicted proteins | sample MGYA00375126_ERZ795042 | MGnify/ENA primary metagenome ERZ795042 (study PRJEB30171, sample SAMN05518105) | compost metagenome | isolation source: Feedstock adapted compost from Newby Island compost facility, Milpitas, CA | place: USA:Newby Island compost facility...
GGGTTATCGTTTGACGATTGGGCGGTTCATCCCCGCTGGCGGGCGCTGGCGGCGGAAGGCTGGCTGGCCGGGATGACGTTGAAAACGGCCCGGGGGCACGGGGATGTCCATCAAACGGTGACCCTCGGCGCGGGCACTTACGCGGCGGGTCACAAAGAAATCCACGGGTATGATGCCGACGAGTGGGTAGAAGTTGCGGGAGGGCGGGCGGCGGATTGGTATGCCCAGTTGACCGGCCGCCATCGGTGTGAAGGGGTGCTGGTGCCGTCCGTCGGCCTGTTGGTAAGGGAAAACGAAAAAACAAGCCAATTTCCGGCCACACCCGGCGCCTTGGGACAACGGATTCGGGAAGCCGGGGGGTTGACGGCGGTTTTCGGCAACAGCGACCGCGGTACGAAACTCAAGCGGTTGGCTCCGCTTTTGACGATGGATGAGACCGGCTGGACACCGCTGGGGGAAGTGGGCCGAGGAATGGTGCGCCCGGCGCCGGAGCGGCCGTTCGGCGTCACCGCCAATTATGAACGGATGTTGGCACAGTTTCGGCGGTTGCCGGCGGGCGTCCGGCTGGCCGTTTTTGAACTGGGGGATTTGGATCGGCTGGCGGCGGTCCGGGACAGGATGGACGCCGGGCATGCGGAGGTCTTGCGCCGGCGCATTTTGAGCGAGCTGGCCGATTTTGTCCGAGCCCTAGAGCAGTCATTGCGCCCGGACGATTCGCTGTTCGTGGTTTCGCCGATGGTGGATGAGGAGGCATACCGGAACGGCATGTGGCTGGCACCGGTCTTGTGGCTGCCGAAAAGTTCCATGGGCGGCGGTTTGTTGTACTCCGCCAGCACCCGTCGTGCCGGTCTCGTCACCAACCTGGACTTGACGGCGACCATTTTGGAACAGTTGGGGATACCATTGGCCGCTGGGATGGGCGGTTCTCCCTTGCTGCCGGCCGAATCCGCCGGGAGACAGGCCGCGTTCGGGGGACAGGCCGCCTTTTGGGATGAACTGGCCCGGATGCAGTGGGCGCATCAGCTCCGGCCGAAAGTGCTCCGGCCGTATGTCTTCCAGCAAATTTGCCTCTTGCTTTTGGCGGCGGCGGTGTGTGTGTTTCGCCTTCGGCGCTGGTACCGGATCATCCGCGTCCTTTTGCTGGCCATGCTGTTTGTGCCGGCGGTGCTTCTCGCCGTCTCCGACACACGGGCCGCCCACTGGCATGTCTTGTTGGTTGTCTGGTCGGTCCCGATATTGGCGGCTTGGCTGGCGGAACGTTTTTCGACGCGGACCGCCTTGTTGGCGGCCGCCGTCAGCGCTTGGTCGGCGATTGCGGCGGATTTGATGCGGGGCGGGATTTGGCTGAAGCGATCGTTTTTAAGCAGTCGACGAAAATATATTTGTTTTTTTCTGTTCAGTCTTGTATAATTTTCTTGCGGCATGCCGCCCGGCTACGGGCCAACTGAATAGGGTCGTTCCATGGTGCCGGTTGGTGCAATGCCAATGGCTTAAAAGGGAAGTTCGGTGAAAGTCCGACGCGGTCCCGCCACTGTGACAAGGAGCGACATCGCCTGTGTGACCCACTGTTTTCTGCCGCGACAGAAAATGGGAAGGGTGCGATGTTGCGTTCGTACTTGGAGCCAGGAGACCTGCCATGGAATGTTGGCAACCGGACTCACGAGGATGAGGAGGTGCATACAAACGATGAGTGGACGAGCATCGTTGTAGTGCCGAGCATCGTTTCCGTAAACGTGGCATCTTTCCCGTGAGCAGGAGAGATGCCTTTTTTGTTTCTTTTTTCGGGCAGCGATTGAACGAGAAAGGTGGGAATGGTCAAGATGCGACGGAAGAAGCGAACGGGACTGTGGTGGTGGACGGTGCCGGTATGGATCTGGGTTTTCATGGCTGGAGCGCCTCAGGAAGCCCATGCCATGCACATTATGGAAGGATTTTTGCCCCTTCACTGGAGTTTGTTTTGGTATGCGCTGTTTTTGCCTTGTTTTTTCCTCGGATTGCGTGCTCTGGCCCGGGCGGTGCGGGAACACCCGGAGGCCAAGTTGTATTTGGGGGTGGCCGGCGCTTTTGCCTTTGTCCTTTCGGCGTTAAAAATGCCGTCGGTGACCGGCAGCAGCTCCCATCCGACGGGAATGGGCTTGGGGACGATCTTGTTTGGGCCGCTGACGATGACGGTGATAGGAGGCCTCGTCCTTTTGTTTCAGGCATTCTTTCTCGCCCACGGCGGGTTGACGACGCTGGGCGCCAACGGGTTTTCCATGGCGGTGGTCGGGCCCGTGGTCGCATACGGGGTGTTTCATTTTCTCCGGAAAGCGGGCGGCCTTGAGAAATGGGCGGTCTTTGCGGCGGCGGCGCTGGGTAACTTGGCCACGTACGGGATGACATCCCTGCAACTGGCGTTGGCCTTTCCCGACCCTGTCGGCGGGGTGGCGGCCTCGTTCCTCAAGTTTGCGGGGATTTTTGCCGTGACACAAGTGCCGCTGGCCGTCAGTGAAGGCATTTTGACCGTGCTGGTCTGGAACTGGTTCGTTTCGCAGCAGACGGAAAAAACTTTCCCATTTCCGATCGTCCGCAGGAAAGGATGGGAGAAACAGGGGGCGGTGGAATGATGCCGAAACGTTGGATATGGAACGGGATACTCATCGGTTTGCTCGTCGTTTTGGTGGCCGGCCCGCTGATTTGGGTGAAGCATGCCGAGTTTAGCGGCACCGATTCGGTGGCGATGGATGAGATTGCCGAACTGGCGCCCGATTATGAACCGTGGTTTGAGCCGCTGTTCGAGCCGCCGGGTTCCGAAGTGGAGAGTTTGCTGTTTGCGCTGCAGGCGGGGATCGGCGCCGGCGTGCTCGGATATGTGGCCGGTCTGTTGCGGGGCCGTCTGGAAAAAGAAAGGAAGCGAGGCGGTCCGGCTCGGTGAGGTACCCATTGGAGACACTGGCCTACACGAATCGGCTGCGGGATTTGCCGCCGGAACAAAAACTGTTGTTTGCCGGAGGAACGCTGCTCATGGCCTTGCTGGGTCAACCGTTCGTGCAAGTGTTGGTCTTTTTGTGGATGAGCGGCTTGCTCATCCTTTGTGCCCGCATTCCGTTGAAAACGTATGGCTGCTTGCTGGGATTGCCCTGTGCGTTTTTGCTGATGGGTTTGCTGCCGCTGACGGTGTCGTGGATGCCGGCCGCCCGGTTGGCCATTGCGGTTGAAGATGCCTGGGCCGGTTTTCAGTGGGGAGGCTGGTGGATCTACGTCAGCCGGGCCGGGGCGGCGCAGGCGCTGACGACCGCCGTCCGGGCCGTGGCCGCGGTTTCTTGTCTGTATTTTGTTTTGTTGACCGTGCCTTTTGGCCAATTGTTGCAGGTGTTGCGCCGGTTACGCATGCCGGTGCTGTTGACGGAATTGTTGTTGGTCATGTTTCGTTTCATTTTTGTGCTGCTGGCGACGGCGGAGCAAATCCGGCTGGCGCAGCTTTCCCGCGGCGGTTATCGGGGATTTCGCCAGGGGATGCGCGATTTGGGCCGGTTGATTGTCCGGTTGTTTGTACGGACCCGTGAACAAATGACGCAGTGGACGCTGGGGCTGTTTTCCCGGGGATTTACGGGGCAGTTGCACGTGGTCAGTTCGGCTCGTGGAAAAACGTCCCGCTGGTTCGCTGCGGCGGCGGTTGCCGGATGGATGGTGTTGCTCGTTTTGGAGTGGCGGTTGAGGATGGGGATGCGGTGAGTCAGTGGTTGTTGGAAATGGAAGATGTCCACTTTGCTTATCCGGGATCGGCGCAGACGGCATTGAACGGCTTGAGCCTTCGCGTCCCGGCCGGAAAGAAGTGCGTCTTGCTGGGGCGCAACGGTTGCGGCAAATCGACGCTGCTTTTGCATGCCAACGGCATTTACCGGCCACAGCGGGGAGTGGTGAAATGGCGCGGCCGGCCATTCGCGTATAACCTCCGGTGGTTGGCGGACATTCGCCGGAAAGTAGGGTTGGTGCTGCAAGATCCGGAACATCAGTTTGTCGCCGCCACGGTGGAAGAGGACATTTCTTACGGGCTGTGCAATGTCGGTTTGCCGGAAGCGGCGATTCGCCGGCGGGTGGCGGAAATTCTGGAGCGATTTGGCCTGCTCGGCTTGGCCAAAACCCCCCTGCATCATTTGAGCCTGGGCCAGAAAAAATGGGTGGCGCTGGCGGGCGTGATGGCGGTGGAACCGGAATTGTTGTTGCTCGATGAGCCCACCGCCTCTTTGGACCCATACCATGAAAAACGGCTGCTGCAGGAATTGGACCGACTGCACGCTGCCGGGACGACGGTGATGATGGCCACCCATGATTTGGATTTGGCGTTGGCTTGGGGGGACTGGATTTTCGTTGTCGACGGTGGGCGGCTGGTGTTGGAAGGAACACCTGAGGCGGTATTTTCCCAACGGGATGTGTTGGATGAACTGAGGCTGGGTGTGCCGTTGCTGGCGGAAGTTTGGCAGATGCTCTTGGAAATGGGGGGGCAGGAGCCGCCTGCCGCAGGAGCCAACATCCCCCGCACCGTTGAAGAATTACGCCGCTGGCTGAAAGTATGACATCCATGCCAAGTTGTGAGAAAGGAGGAAAGGCTGTGATTCTTTATTTGACGACGGCCGACACGGACCTGTTGACGTTGCGTTCGGCCTTGGACGGTTTGCCGGACGAATTTCCCGCCATCCGGACGGCCAATGTGACCGATTGGGAAGGACAGGATGAGGCGGCCCATGCCTTTCTCGATGCCTGGCTGCATCAGGCCCGCGTCGTCGTCCTGCGCCTGTTGGGCGGAAAACGGGCCCATCCTGCCGCTTTTGAACGGATTGTTTCGTTTTGTCAGCAACGGGACATCCCGCTGCTGGCCTGGCCTGGGGATCAAGAACCGGTTCCGGAATTGCTGGCGGCGACCAATGTTCCCCTTTCCTTATCCCAACAGGCGATGCTGTATGCGGTGTACGGGGGGGTAAAAAATTTCCGGAACTTGTTCCGGATGATCAGCGACACGTGGCTGGGCACCGCCTTCGGTTATGAAGAACCGGCCGAACTTCCCTGGACCGGCATTTACCGGAAAGGTTCTTTGGAAGCTCTGGATTACACCGCATGGCGGAAAACGGTCGATCCGGAGCGGCCGGTGGTGGGAATCCTTTTTTACCGCGCGCACTGGATGAGCCACAATTTGTCGTTCGTTGATGATCTGGTGGATGCCTTGGACGTACAAGGGTATACGGCGCTGCCGATTTTTACCCAAAGTTTGAAGGTGAACCCGCTTTCGCCCGATGAACTGTCCTTTTTGCAGTATCTGCTGGATGAACAGGGACAGGCGCGGGTCGACGCCCTCATTGTGACCTTGAGTTTTGCCTCGTCCGCACAACCGGCCGAATCCGAGTGGCTCAAACGGCTCGACGTACCCGTTTTCCAAGCCATTGTCTCCTTGCAGAGCCGCGAGCATTGGGAAAACAGTGATGCCGGGATTTCTCCACTCGATACGGCGATGAACGTGGCCATGCCGGAAATGGACGGGCGCATCATGACGGTGCCTTTTTCCTTCAAAGAGTCGGTCCGGGATGATCCGGTGTTGGGATGCCCGTTGCGCCGGTACGAGACAGTGCCCGATCGGGTCGATTTTTTGGTCCGCTTGGTGAGCCGGTGGATCCGCTTGCGGCGCAAACCGCGATCAGCACGAAAGATCGCTTTCCTGTTGACCAATTATCCCCACAAAAATTCCCGCATCGGCAACGCTGTCGGCCTGGATACGCCCAATTCGCTGGTCCGGATTCTTTTTGCGATGGCGGAACGGGGATACGACCTGGGAGATGTCGACGATTTGCCGCGGGACGGGGATGCGTTGATCCAACGGCTCGTCGCCCGCTGCAGCAACGACCGGGACGCCTTGAGCGAAGCACAATTGGCGCAGGCGGAAGGCCATCTCGATCAGGCGACCTACCAAAAACGGTGGGAAGCGATTCCCGCCGACGCGCAGGAAAAAATGAAAGCCAGCTGGGGGGAACCGCCGGGAGACGTTTTTGTGTACCGGGAGCAACTGGTGATTCCGGGCATCCGCTTCGGCAATGTGTTTGTCGGGCTGCAACCTCCCCGGGGGTTCGGCGACAACCCGGTGGCCGTTTATCACAGCCCGGATCTGGTGCCGACCCATCATTACGTCGGCTATTACCAATGGCTGCGGGATGTTTTTCAGGCCGATGCGGTGGTGCACGTCGGCAAGCACGGGACGCTGGAGTGGTTGCCGGGAAAAGGAACCGGACTTTCGAAAAGTTGTTTTCCAGAAGTGGTGTTGGACGATTTGCCCAATTTTTATCCGTATATCATCAACAATCCGGGCGAAGGGACGCAAGCGAAACGGCGCAGCCACGCCACCATCGTCAGCCATCTGGTGCCGGTGCCGACGACGGCCGATGCGTACGACGCGTTGGCCAAGCTGGAGCAGTTGTTGGACGAGTACGCCCAGATGCAAGTCCTCGATCCGAAAAAGCTGCCGCTCATCGAACAGGAGATTTGGGAGACGGTGATCGGTGCCCATCTGGACAAAGATTTGCAGGTGGAAACGTACCCCGACGACTTTGAGGCGTTCATCGGGGACATCGACGGGTACATCTGTGAGCTGAAGTCGGCGCAAATTCGCGACGGCCTGCACATTTTGGGCCAACTGCCAGAGGATGAAGCGGCCTGGGCGGATTTGCTCTACGGTTTGTTGCAGTTGCCGGCCGGCGGCCGGATGTCGTTGCCAGAAGCGGTGGCCAAGACTTTCGAGGTGGATTGGCAGGCGTTGCAGGCCGATTTGGGCAGAAAGTGGGCGCATGACCTGCCCTTCGGACAGGGCATCCGCACCGCCGGTGACGTGCGGGAATGGGTGGTGCGCCTCGCCAAGGACTTGTTGAAGCGTGCCGTCATTCGGCCCGCGCTGGGAGCCGGGCCGGATGGGGCGGAGGACATTCCATTGCCGGCTCCGCTGTTGGATGCCGGCGGTCCGGCGGCGGAAGTGGCGGCTTATGCGCGGGAGGAGTTGCTGCCCCGCCTGTTGAAGACGCCGGATGAGATCGCCCACTTGCTCCACGGTTTGGACGGCCGCTTTGTCCCGCCCGGTCCCAGCGGTTCGCCGACGCGGGGGATGCCGGACATTTTGCCGACCGGGCGCAATTTTTACTCGGTGGATCCCCGGTCGTTGCCGTCGCCGGCCGCTTGGAAAGTGGGGAAGCAATTGGCGGAAGCGCTCATCGCCCGTTACTTGAAGGAAGAGGGCCGTTATCCGGAAACGGTGGGCATCGTCGTGTGGGGAACATCGGCCATGCGCACCCGGGGCGACGACGTGGCGGAAATATTGGCCCTCTTGGGGGTCAGACCCGTTTGGCAACAAGAAAGCCGCCGCGTGTCGGGGCTGGAAGTGATCCCGTTGGCCGAGCTGGGGCGGCCGCGGGTGGATGTGACGGTGCGGATCAGCGGCTTTTTCCGGGACGCTTTCGCGAACTTGGTCCATCTCATCAACCAGGCCGTGGAAATGGTCAGCCGATTGGATGAGCCGGAGGAGATGAACCCGCTGGCGCGGCACGTGCGGGAGGAGACGGCGGCCAAGGTCGCTTGCGGCCTGCCGGAGGCGGAAGCCCGCAAGACGTCGCTGTTCCGCGTGTTTGGAAGCAAGCCTGGCACGTACGGCTCCGGCTTGCTGCCGCTCATCGAGAGCCGCCGGTGGCGCGATGAGCACGATTTGGCACGGGTGTTCACCACTTGGTCAGGATATGCGTACACCAAAGACCATTATGGAAAGCCGGCGGCGGCGGAGTTTCAAAACCGGCTGAAAAAGGTGCAAGTGGCCACCAAAAACCAGGACAACCGTGAGCATGACATTTTCGACAGCGACGATTACTTTCAGGAACACGGCGGCATGGTCGCGGCCATCCGGGCATTGACCGGGACGAATCCGAAGATGTATTTCGGCGATTCGGCACACCCCGGACACGTACGGATGCGCGCTTTGTCGGAGGAAGCGAGACGGGTCTTCCGCACCCGCGTCGTCAATCCGAAATGGCTGGCGGCGGTGCGCCGCCACGGTTACAAAGGGGCTTTGGAAATGGCGAATACGGTCGATTTTCTGTTCGGTTACGATGCCACGGCCGGGGTGATCGATGACTGGATGTACGAACAATTGAGCCGGGCATACGTGTTGGACCCTGCCATGCAGGAGTTTTTCCGGCAGTCGAATCCGTGGGCCTTGAAAGAAATCGCCGAACGGTTGCTGGAAGCCGCCCATCGCCGGTTGTGGCAACAGCCCCGGCCGGAGACGCTGCAGGCATTGGCGGAGGCTCTCTTGGCGGCGGAAGGGTGGACGGAAGAACGAAGCGGGAGGAGGAAAGAGCCAGGTGGCGGCAGCGAGTGACGTTTTCCCGTTTGCGGCGATTGTCGGTCAGGACGACTTGAAGTTGGCTCTCCTCCTCAATGCGGTGTCGCCCAAAGTGGGAGGCGTGTTGATTCAAGGCGAAAAAGGCAATGCCAAGTCGACGACGGTGCGCGCCTTGGCCGACCTGCTGCCGCCCATACCGGTCGTTCCGGGGTGTCCGTACCGCTGTGATCCGGACATGCCTTTCTCCTTTTGCCCCCATTGTCAAGGCAAGCCTTGGAAAGGGGAGGCGGTCTTTTCCCGGCCGCCCTTCGTCGAACTGCCGTTGGGGGCGACCGAGGACCGCCTGTTGGGCCATCCGGATCTGGATGCCTTGCTTGCCAGAGGGGAGCACCGCTTTCATCCGGGATTGCTGGCGCAGGCGCACCGCGGCATTTTGTACGTTGATGAAGTAAATTTACTGGACGATCAACTGGTGGACAACTTGTTGGATGCGGCCGCTTCCGGCTGGAATCGGGTCGAGCGGGAAGGGTTTTCCCTCGTCCATCCGGCGCGGTTCATTTTGGTCGGGACCATGAATCCCGAAGAAGGGGAACTGCGTCCGCAGCTCAAGGACCGCTTTGGCTTGGCCGTCCAAGTGACGACGCCGCAGGATGTCGAAGAACGGATCAAGATTACGGAGCGGCGGCTGGCGTTTAATCAAGACCCGGAGACGTTTTGCCGCCAGTGGAGGGAAGCGCAGGAAGAGACGGCGCATCGCATCCGCCTGGCGCAGCAGCTTCTGCCCGGTGTTCGCTTGCCGCGGGAGCGGCTCGCGGAGGTGGCCAAGTTGGCGCTTTCGGCCGGGACGGAAGGCATGCGGGCCGATTTGGTCATCTGTGAAGCGGCCAAGGCTTTGGCTGCCTATTCCGGCCGGGATGAGGTGACGTCCGACGATGTCCTGCAAGCGGCCCGCTTCGCCCTTTTTCACCGGGCGCGCACACCGTGGAAACCGGACCCTGGTACCCCCGACCAGAACGGCGGCAGCGGCGAGGGGCGCAGGGACGAGACAGACAACGGCCATTCCGAAGCCGCGGCCGACCCGGCAACGGGCAGAGCAGGGGGGCGGGAAACAGCTTCACCTGTGGAACACGGCGCATCGGGGGCTTCGGGGCATTCGGAGACGACCGCCGACACGGATCTGGACAAGGAGCACGGGATAAAACCGGCGCATCAGGCGGGCGGTGAAGAATGCCGGGAACCGGGGGGTGGGAAAGACGCCCCCCTGTCCGCGTTTTCAGAGTACGTCTTTCCGCTGGAGAAATGGTTGTCGGTGCAAGCGGCGCCGTTAACGGGATGTGACCGGCCGGCGAAAAGCCATGTCGAACGTTCCGGTCTTGGCATCGCTTCCAGAGGGCTGAAAACCGCCGTTGAACACCCCGCGAAAGGCCGGCAGTCGAGGACCCGTCCGTTGGATTTGGGGGTACGGGAACACGGGGTGCGGATCGACTGGACAAAAAGCGTTTATACGGCGGCTCTCCGCCAATCTCGCCCGGGGGCACCCCGTATCCGGGCGGAAGATGTGCGGCAGAAAGTTTTTCGCTTCCGACAGCGGCGTTTGACTTTCTTTTTGCTCGACGCCAGCGGGTCCATGGCCGGGTACCGCCGGATGGCCCAAGTGAAGGGGGCGGTATTGGCGCTGGCGGAAGCGGCGTACCGGCGACGGGATCTGATCGCCCTCGCCGCTTTCCGCGACGGCCGGATGGACTTGCTGCAGCCGCCGACCCGCAGTATCGCGGCGGTGGTCGAGGCTTTGGAGGCGTTGGCCACGGGCGGCGACACCCCGCTGGCTTTGGGATTGAACAAGAGCCGCGAGTGGTTGCTGCGTTGGCGCAAATTCCGGCCGCAATGGCGCCCCCATCTGATTCTTTTCAGCGACGGGAGAGTGAATGGAACGTCTGGTACCGTCGTCCCGGGCGTGCCGGGTGCTTTTGCCGAAGTGTTGGAGGCGGCCCGCCGGTTGGCGGCGAATGGGATTTCCGGGGCGGTGGTGGATACCGAGACCGGTTGGTTCCGGTTCGGCGGCGCACGATGGATCGCTGGGGCGATGCAGGTTCCTTGCTATTCCCTGGATGAGTTGAAGCGGGATGAACAATCCAGCGAAGGGAGGGTGGTGGGATGATCATCTATACCCGCAGGGGCGATGGCGGAGAGACAGCCGTGTTTGGCGGCCGTGTGCCCAAGGACGATCCGCGGGTCGAGGCTTGCGGCAGCCTCGATGAGGTCAATTGTTTTGTCGGGGAGACGATCGTCCGGCTGGCGGAACGGGATGAACACCAGTACGCCGACATGATCCGGTTGTTGACTGAAGTGCAGCAAGAACTGTTTGATTGCATCAGCGATTTGGCAACGGTGAAAAATTTACGCCCGTACAAAGTGCACGCGGAACATGTTGGCCGGTTGGAACAATGGATCGACCATTATGCCGCGCAGGCGCCTGCCGTGAGCAAGTTTGTGCTTCCCGGCGGCACGGCCGCCGCTGCGGCGCTTCACCTTTGCCGGAGTGTGACGCGACGGGCGGAGCGCCGCGTCGTCAGTTTGGCCCGGCAGGAGGAGACCAATTCCGAGGTGAGAAGGTATGTCAATCGTTTGTCCGATTTGTTTTTTGTCATGGCCCGGGCAGCCAACGCCCGGGAAGGGGTGAAAGACGTCCAATATGAACGGGGGCGGGACGTCTTCCGCCGCCGTTCCCGCTTGGACCATCCCGGCGGTTTGACGAACGGGTCGGACGATACGATGGATGCGGACGGGGATTTCCTGTGATATAATTCAAAAAGCGGCAGATTCATGCGTCCATTTTCAATAGGGAAGTTTGGGGGAAGGAGGAGTTCGCGTGCAGCTCCAAGGTTTCATTCAAGGGCTGCACCACCAGGTGCGGGAGACGGTGCACTATTTTTTGCAGATGGATGAGCGACACGTGTTGCTGAACGAATGGCTGAACCGCGAACTTTCCCTTTCCTTCATGCATGAAAAAGCTTGTGTTCACTGCGGCAGAAAAGTGAAGAAAACGTACAACAACGGGTATTGTTACCCTTGCTTCCGCGATTTGGCGGAAAACGACCTGTGCATCGTCAAACCCCACCAATGCCATTATCATCTCGGCACGTGCCGCGATGAGGCGTGGGCGCAAGCCCATTGCATGATTCCGCACATCGTTTACTTGGCCTTGAGCAGTGACGTGAAGGTCGGCGTGACGCGGAAAGGCAACTCGCTCAAACGTTGGGTGGATCAAGGGGCGATTCAAGCCATCCCCATTGCCGAATTGCCCACGCGGAAAATGGCCGGGGAGCTGGAAGCCCACTTGAGCCGGTATTTGCCGGACAAGACCAATTGGCGAAAAATGCTGGCCGGTGAGACGGCGGAAGCCGATTTGCCGGCGGTCCGGGAAAAGGTGATGGAGTGGGCGCCGGAGCCGTTCCGCCCCTACCTGCTGGATGAGGTCCAATTGGTCGAGATCATGTATCCGATGCTGGAGGAAGCACGAAAACTCCAATCGTTTCAACTGGACAAACAGCCGCAAATTTCCGGCCGGCTCATCGGCATCAAAGGACAGTATCTCATCTTTGAACACGGCGTTTTTCATGTGAAGAAACATGTCGGGTATAAGGTGGCCCTCGAGGCGTAACCGACCGGAAACACCGGCGGCAGTCCGGGGGCGGCCGAATGACAACTGAATCGGGTTGCAAATAGGTCACCTGTCGTGACAGGTGTGAAAAGGGAAGTCCGGTGCAAATCCGGCGCGGTCCCGCCACTGTGAATGGGAGAAGCCAACAAACCACTGTTTGCTCAAGGCAAACGGGAAGGGTTGGTGATTCGATGACCATGAGCCAGGAGACCTGCCTATTTGCTGCTGCTCCTCCTTCGCGGAAAGGGAAAGGCGGTAGACTTTTCGGCGTTTTCGGTTCCGCACGGCTTCGACGCCAATGGCCGTGGCCGGTTCCGGCAGCCTGTTGCCCCTGCTTTCTTTTCGGGAAGCAGGGTTTTTTCATTATTTGAAAACGGGAG
>ERZ795042.1927-NODE-1927-length-12381-cov-43.618043_pt1 | contig 12381 bp, 11 predicted proteins | sample MGYA00375126_ERZ795042 | MGnify/ENA primary metagenome ERZ795042 (study PRJEB30171, sample SAMN05518105) | compost metagenome | isolation source: Feedstock adapted compost from Newby Island compost facility, Milpitas, CA | place: USA:Newby Island compost...
TAAGTGTTATTTTATCATACAATCCGTTTTTCCGACACGCCGGCCTCGTGGACGGGCAGGGAGAAAGAGAACGTGCTGCCCCTGCCGGGCTGGCTCTGCGCCCAGATGCGCCCGCCGTGGGCCTGAACGATTTCCTTGCAGATGGCCAGGCCAAGTCCCAGGCCTTTCTTCTTGCCCCGGACCTTGCCCGTGGTGAAAAATCGGTTGAAAATCAGCGGAAGCACGTCCTGCTCGATGCCCGCCCCCGTATCCGAAACGGAGACGACCAGCTCGCGGCCCTGCCGGACGCATGCCACGCGGATGGCGCCCCCCGGCGGTGTGTGCTCGACGGCGTTGAGGACCAGATTGACCAGCACCTGCTTCATTCTGGCCGGGTCGGCCAGCACCTCGGTTCCGCTTTCCTGGATCGCCAGGGAAAAATCGAGCCCCGCGTTCCGCACGTCCGTCTCCAGCGGCCGGCATTGTTCCGCAAGCCACGAGGCGAACTCCACCGGCCTGAGATCAAACAGCACCGCCCTGTTCTCCAGCTGGGACAAAAGGAACAGCTGCTCCACCAGCTCGTTCAAATCCGCGGCTTTGCTGAAGATCATCTGCAAAAATTCCTTGCGCCGCTCGGGCTCCAGGTCATCCATGACCGCTTCGGTGTAACCCTGGATGGAAGCAAGGGGGGTCCGCAGGTCGTGGACGATGTTGGCCAGCATCCGGCGGCGGGACAGCTCGATGTTTTTGATTTCATTGTAGGCATCCGTCAGCTTGCGGTTCGTCTCTTCCAGGCTCGCCGTCCGCTCGGCCACCTTGTCCTCCAGCAGCCGGTTGGCTTCCTCCAGTTGCCCCGACATGATTTCCACGGCCGTGAACGCCCGGGAAAACCGCGCGGACAGGATGTACGCATTGGCGAAAAAGAGCAGGAGCAACCCGTGCGAGCTCAGGCTGCCCAACAGGGTGAACCTTTCGCTGTAGTAAAAGTAATCGTTGATGACCGCGGCATAAAGAATCAGCGTGGTCACCGTCACCATCCGGGCCCCGTCCCGTCCGTTGCGCCAGGCCAGGAAGAAGGCAGCCGCCGCGGCCCCCATCCAGACCAGGCTGATCAGCTCATAGGCCAGGAGCGTATGCGTATAGATTCTTCCCGGCGTGAAAAGCACGACCAGCGAAAAGGCGATCCCTGTCCACGCGCTCAGCCGCGGGAACCACCTGGACATTTCGTTCGGGTAAAGGTGACGCACATACATCATGAACAGCGGGAAGCCCAGATAAAAGGCCCAATATTCCATCTTGAGGGCGATTTCCCAGGGAAAATCGGGGAACATTTTCGTCCAGATCGTTTCGCCGACCAGCAGCGTGCGGATGCCCACGTCCAGCGCCAGCAGCCCGAAGTAGAGGGGAGTCCGGTCCTTGCGCCGGAAAGAAAAGAGGCCCAGGTGGTACCATCCCATGATAATCAGGCTTCCGGCGAGGAACAGTTCCATGCCCAGCTTGAGATCGGATTTGCGGCTCATCTCGCCGAGGATGCCAAGCTCCAGTTTCTTGGTCACGCCGCCCCGCAAATGATGAAAGTTGGCCACCTGCAGCACGATTTCGTTGTCGCCGGGCCGCGGGGTGAAAGACACCAGCTTGGTCTGAAACGCGGGCGTCGTCGAGGAACGGTCGGTGCCCACCGTGCCGGTCCCGGCCAGCAGGGTTCCGTTGATCCAAAGTTTGTAGGACGTAAAAATGAGCGGCATTTTCACGGCGAGCTGGCCGGCGGCATCCGCCGTCTCCGGCAGCCGGACGAGCAGGCGGAAGGTGGCGTAGCCCTCGCCGCCGATTTTCCGGCCATCCGCCACGCTGCCGTTCCAGGAATGGGGCAATGCGATCCACCCCGGCGCGGACGGCGCCGGGCTCCCCGCGAAATCGGCGGGCTCCAGCAGCTTGTTCCAGTAAAACTCCCATTCTCCGTCCAGCGGATGGACGCCCTGGCGGGCGAAGTCCCATTCCGCCAGGTCGAGCCTTCCCTGAACGGCTTTGGCCACGGGGTAAGGTCTGGACAGGCTGCTGTCCAGCCAGACGAGCAAAAAGGCCGTCACCGCGATCAGGCCGATGATCACGACAATTCTCGATTTCGGGGTTGCCGCCGGGTTGGTCGTCATGGACCGCGACTCCTTGAACCGTCCGATGCGCTGCCCTCTCCGCGTATAAAAACGGTTTTCCCGGCGCACCGGACATTTTTCTTCCATCTTGGACAAAATACGTAACGTTCCCAACGCAATTATAAATTTTTTTGAAAAGATATATCAAAAGATATAAGGAAAGTTCACATTCGACTGCTATCATACTTTGCCGGGGGAGCTTTTCGGAAAGACAACTTTCGCGCAAGGGGGAAAACGCGACTTGGACAAGGCGACGCGAAAACGCTCCGGATGCTCCGGATGGGCTTATCTGCTCCTTGTCATTCCGATCTTCGCCATATTGTGGGTCCCCTTCTACGCCAGGGAGGAACCGGCGTGGATGGGCATTCCGTTCTTTTACTGGCACCAGACATTGTGGGTTGTCCTGTCCACGGCGACCATGGGCGTCGTGTACCGTCTGATCCATCGAAAAGGACGATAAACCCGGCATTCCATCCGGCAATTGCGACAGAAGGAGATGCAGGCTTTGGAATTGAACTGGACCGCGCTGATCGTGTTCGCGTTTCTTTTCGCGCTGGTGACCTTCATGGGCTTCTACGCTTCCCGCTGGAAGCGGGGCGACCTCACGAAACTGGATGAGTGGGGCCTTGCCGGACGGCGCTTCGGTACGGTGATTACCTGGTTCCTGTTGGGCGGCGACCTGTACACCGCCTACACGTTCATCGCCGTGCCCGCCCTCGTGTTCGGCGCGGGGGCGCTCGGTTTCTACGCCATCCCCTACTCCGTGGTGGCGTTCATGCTGGCCTTCGTGTTTTTGCCCCGGCTGTGGGCGGTGGCCAAAAAGCACGATTTCGTCACCGCGGCCGACTTCGTGAAGGCCCGGTACGGCAGCAGCGCGCTGGCCGTTTTGATCGCCTTCACGGGGCTACTCGCCACCATGCCCTACACCGCGCTTCAACTGGTCGGCATGGAGGTGGTCTTCAAGGCGATGGGCATGTCCGGAGGCGGATGGGTCGGCGAAATCCCGCTGATCATCGCCTTTGTCATTCTCGCTTTGTACACCTACTCCAGCGGCATGCGCGCACCGGCGCTGATTTCCGTGGTCAAGGACACCATGATCTACATCACCGTTTTTGCCGTCGTGCTGTTCATACCCGCCAAGCTGGGCGGCTGGGAGAACATCTTCGGCGTCGCGAAAGACGCGATGGCCGCCAGGACGCCGCCCGGGGAGGTCGTCACATCCTCCGCGGGGGTTCTCCCGTACGCTTCCCTGGCCCTGGGCTCGGCCTTCGCCCTGTTCATGTACCCGCACGCCATCACCGGCGTGTTGTGCGCCAAGAGTGGCCGGGTCGTCCGCCGCAACATGATGCTGCTCCCGCTGTTTTCCCTGCCGCTGGCCGTTATCGCCCTGATGGGCTACATGGCTTGCGCGGCGGGCATCAAGCCCGATACCCCGAACGACGCGGTGCCGCTTCTGTTCCTGGAGATGTTCCCGGACTGGTTCGCCGGTTTCGTCTTCGCCGCGATCTCCATCGGGGCGCTGGTGCCGGCCGCGGTCATGTCCATTGCCGCGGCGAATCTCTTCACCCGTAATATCTACAAGGAATACATCAATCCGAACTGCACCGCCAGGCAGGAATCGGACATGGCCAAGCTGGTGTCGCTGATCGTGAAGTTCGGCGCCCTCGGCTTCGTCTTGTTCCTGCCGCTGGAATACGCCATCAGCCTGCAACAGCTTGGCGGCGTCTGGATCGTGCAGACGCTGCCGGCCATCGTCTTCGGCCTGTACACCAACTGGTTCAACCGCTGGGCGCTGTCGCTGGGGTGGCTGGCGGGGATGGCGGCCGGCACCTGGATGGTCTCCACCACGGGCTTCAAGGGGACGATGTACACCCTGACCCTGTTCGGGCAATCATTCACGGTTTACGCGGCGATCTACGCCCTCATCGTCAACGTCGTGGTTTCTCTGGTCCTTACCCTGGTGTTCCGCGCGCTGCGCGTGCCGAACGGCCGGGATCTGACCCGGGCGGAAGATTACGTCGTGGCGTAACCCGCCTTGCGCAGCCGCACTCTTCAGGAGCCGTGTGACGGAACGGTCACCGGCTCCTGTCCTTTTACAAAGAAAAATTTAGAAATCCTTAAACGTCCCTTTATCTTCGGGTGTTACACTGTCCTTGATCCATCATCGGAGAAAGGATATGAACGAAGCCATGAAGCGACAAGGTAAGGGGAAATTTCTGGGCCTGTTTCTGGCGGCGGTCATCGTCTTTGCCCTGGCGCCGGCGACGGCCTTGGCGGAGGAAGCCGTCGTTTCCGCCGATGAAGTGGAGCGGGCGCTGGCGCAGGGTGAACCGGGTGCGGAAAAAACGATCCGGATTGCGGTGCAGGCGGATGAGGATGCGCATCAACTCGTCGTGCGGATGCACGCGGAACAAATACGGGCCATCCAAGGCGATAATGATCGGAATCTCGTCGTGTACGATACACCCTTCGGCGAATTCGCGTTCATTCCGGGTTGGGATTTGGAGGTGCTGTCCGAAGAATTCGGCGTTCCGGCCGAAGAGATCTGGTTTGAGGTGACCATCACCACACCGGACGAGGAACTGCTGGGGCAAATCCGCCAAGCGGCCGGGGCACAAGGATTTGCTTTGCTCACCCAACCGATGGCAGCCATCAAGATGGGACTATGGGCAAACGGGGAATTGCTGGCGGACGCAGGGTTCGTCGGGTACCACACGCAATGGCTGCCCGCGGATCCGGCCATTGACTGGGAACACTCCGCCTCCATGTTCTACGTTCCGGAGACGGGAAAATTCCATTTCGTCCCCGCGATCTCGTCCGTCCGGGACGACCGCCAGATGCTGACGGTCATCTCCTGCGGATGCGGCTACTCTGTCATGGTCAAGAACGAGAAAACCTTCAGCGACGCCACCGACGATTCCTACCGGACAGCGTTGAACCGGCTGGCCGCGAGGGGGGTCATCCAGGGCACGGGCGACGGTTTGTTCCAGCCCGACAGGCTTCTCACCTGGGCCGAACTTGCGGCCATGGCCGTCCGTTTCTTCGGAACGGCGGGAGACGGGGATGCCGAACTGGCCGCCGAAACCTTCGAAAATGTGAATGTGGAGGATTGGTACGCCGGTTATGTCGGAACGCTGTACCGGATCGGCCTTCTGGCAGATGGCACGTTCAAGCCGAATGGCAACGTGACGGCGGAAGAAATATATAATTTTCTCAATAAGGATCCGGTGATCCAGTACCTGCTCTCGTTCCTGGATGGACCGATCCAAACGGGCGGCCCCTATGTCACCAGGGCGGAGGCGGTCCTGATTTTCGACCAGTTGCTGCATGCTTACGAACTCTCCATTGAAAGAGCCCAGCAGCGCAGTCTGCAAGGTTGACGGAAAGGAAGAAGCCTGACAAACGGCCATCGCGACGCGGTCCTCGTGTCGGGTGCCGGAGGTGGTTGGAAATGCCGGAACATCAAAGACTGTTGAGCGAAGCGTTCATGGAACGTCTGATCAAGAAGTCGTGGGAAAGCTCCGACTTTCGCCGCAAACTTGTTTCTTCGCCGAAGGAAGCCATGGAAGAAGAGTTTGGCCTGGTTTTCCCGTCCGACGTGACGGTGCATGTCCATGAAGAAACGGACCGCATCATCCATCTGGTTTTGCCTGATCGTCCCGAAACCGGGCAGGAAGCATCGTCCGCCGTCCATGCCCCCGAAACGCGAAGGCAGCTGGAGCATCAGCTTCGGCAGAAATCCCTGCGGGACGAACGGTTCCGAACGCTGCTCTTGTCCGATCCGAAAAAAGCGATTGAAGAAGCATACGGGGAAACCATTCACCCGTCCATCCTGATCCACGTCCACGAACAATCGGACCGCGTCCTGCACATTGTTCTTCCCTGGAACCCGGTTGCCATGGCGGACGAGAACATCGACGACCTGGAGCTGGAGAAGATCGCGGGCGGCGTGATGCCCAACTGCGATGAAGCCCTGAACACCAACATTTGCACAGGCGCTTGATATACAGGCGCGATGGCAATCATGGGAAAAACCGGGCGACCTCAAGGGTCGGCCCGGTTTTCGTCAAATCAAACACTAGAACCGCGTGATTTTCCATGACGTATACTCCGCTTCCCGGGGAGCGGGTTGGGCGGCCCCTTCCGCTCCTCCCGTAACCCGCAACAGTTCCTCCCCGGATAGAGCCCCGTCCGTCCGGTTTGTCCCATGGTCCCGCTTCAACGCCGCTTTCTCCGAGGCCTCGTCCGGCAAACGTGTTGCGTTTTCCATGTTCGCACCTCCCATGTCAACGGATCCGGCAACATCCGAATTTCGAAAGACATTCTTCAGAGGTTTTTCAAATAGTAGCTGGCCGCGAAACCGACTTCTTCAGCCAATTTGATCGGATTAAGCAGGCTCCAGTCCAAAAATTCCGCTTCCGTTCCCCCCGTGATCATGAGGAGCTCATCATCGGAAAGTTCTTCTTCCGCCTGTCCCCTGTCATGGACCCGGGCGAGACGGCCGAGGATGCGCAAATCATCCTCGGACAATTCGTATCCGTGCGCTTCGGCGATGCCCAGCACTTCTTCCCTGCTCGCGGCTTCCCGCAACTTATGCGCCAACGCCTCATTCTGCACGATCCCGTTCAGGAAATGTTGCACCTTGTCCATGTTCATCGTTGCGCCTCCCATGTCGATGGATCCATCGAATGCTTGAACGGCGGCATTTCACGGATGGTTGATCGGTTTGTCGGAAGATGAGAAAAGAAGTTTGAAAACATCACTGAAAAAATCTTCCGTTCCCTGCGGATCGGGCGGGGAATCTGCCCCCATTCCTCCCGTAATCTTCAGCAGATCTTCTTCTGACAGAACTTCATTCGCCTGTTTCCTGGCGTGGGACATGATGAGATGGCCCAGCGCCAGGAGGTCCCCGTCGGACAAGTCGTAACCATGTGCCCCGGCGATGTTCAGCAAGTCCTCTTTGGTCGAGGCTTCCCGCAACTTTTGCGCCATCGTTTCATTTTTCATGGCCTCTTCCAGAAAACGTCGTGCCGTTTCCATGTTCATGACCTCCCATTTTCAATCAATCAGATTCGATTTTTGCAATAACCGCCTGATCATCACGGCCGCCTCGGCACGGGTGATGTGCGCCTTGGGCGCGAGCATGTCGCCGCTTCTGCCGCTGACGATTCCGGCGGCCACGGCGCCGGCGGCGCCTTCCGCCGCCCATCCGGACACGTCCCCGGCGTCCGCGAAGGGCGCCAGAACCGCTTCCGCCGGGCGTCCGTCGGCCGCGCCGGCCAAGCCGGTGATCTCCATTGCCTTGGCAATCATCACCATCGCCTGTTCCCGCGTGATGGGATCATGGGGCCGGAACGTGCCGTCGTCAAACCCCCGAACGAGCCCCCGGGCGTATGCCGCATCGACCGGCTTGCGGTACCAGGCGGAAGCTTCCACATCCGTGAAGATGCCTTCGCCTTCCGTCGGTCTTATGCCCAGCGCGCGTACCAGGATGGCGGCAAATTCGGCGCGGGTGATGCCGCGGTCCGGCTCGAACTTCCGATCTCCCGTCCCGTTGACGATCAGCCGCGCACCCATGTCCAGAATGGATTCTTTCGCCCAATGGGTTTCCACGTCATCAAATTCGGCTTCATGCCGCACGAGGCTGTAAACGCTGTTGGTCAGGCTGTTGATCTGGGCATAGTACCGGCCATTCATGAGGATGATTTTGGTTGGCACATGGCGAATCCGGCCGTCCTCCTCCACCACGACCGCCGTCGTGATCTGGCCGGGATCCACCCCGTCCGGGATCGCGATGGCGCGCTCCACAAAGACGCTGAACTCCGCCGCTTCGACGGTCCGATCCCCATAAACGGCGCCGACTTTGAATTGCACCGGCGGCACGACCAGCATCAGTCCCAGTTCGCCGACGGTATCTTCGACAATCCGCACCATATCCGGGTCCGGATCGGAAATTTCGATGTGAACCCGGATATCCTCCAGCGCCGGAACACCTCCCAGTTGCCCCGCGAGCGCGCCTATGCGGATTTGCTCCGCGGGCAGGACATAGACCGCCCGGCCGGGGACGACGATCTCGATGACCGCCGATCGATCCTCCATCCGTTTGACCATTTGTCCGTTCAGCACGCCCACAACCACGGGACTGTCCGTGGCGACCAGCATGGTGACGACCGCCTGGTCGCCTTCCGTCTCCAGCTCCTGCCGCAGTCCTTCCGCGTCCATTTCCACGTAAGTCACCGGCCGGCCGTCCACCTCCTCGGTGGTGGCGAACCCGATATTGACCGTCCGGTTGTTCACCAGGATGGGGACGCCGTTTTGTTCCTGTCCTTCGCCTTCCGCATCATCGGCCGGTTCCGCCGGCGTCGGCCCTGCCGACGGCGGGGGTGTCGAGGGAACCGCGGGAACAGCGATCCACCGGGCATACAGCGTGATATCCGCCGTCACGGTGTCGACGCCGAAATTCCACTCCTCGGTGAAATTCGCATCCTTGTACCATCCGCCAAACACGTATCCGGCGCGTACGGGCTGTGCCGGTGCGCCAATCCTGGAACCGGCCGCCGCCTCGACGGGAGCCGCCGGGCTGCCGCCCATGGAGTCAAACTGGACGGTGTAAATCTGCATGAACCGATAAACCGTGTTGGGGCCATCGCCGTCGTCCAATTTGGATATGATCGCCAGCGAACCGTCGAACATCTCCAGATCATACAAGTTAACAAGTCTCCGGTCTCCGGCAGGATTCCCCAGATCCACCCATCCCGGTCCTTCTTCGTATCGCATGGCCACGTATTGCGGGTAGATGTTGTCCGGGTCGGAGTAATCGGAGTAGTCGGGAAACACAAGATGGAGCCTGCCGTCCAAGACACGCAGCTTTGGATCGAAGGCGATTCCATAAAGCGGCGTGGAACCGACCAACGTCCATTCATTCGCGGAATTTTCGTGCTTTTGGACATGGATCCTGAAACCGCCGGCCCCGGGGTCGTACTCCCCGTATGCGAAAAAAGCCGTGCCGTCCTGGACCGCAATGTCCCATTCGTCCGGTCCCCCCGTGTTCACGATCAGATTGGGAAGTCCGGACCAGTCGTCGCCGTCAAAGGCGGTCGTTTCGAGCGTGGGAAAGTCGGGATCATTGTAGGAAACGTAAGGTGTGCCGTTCACCCGGTCCAAGTCGACGTCAATCCACTCGGATTTCCACCACGGGTCCATGTCGGGTTCGGGCGGGCGCAGATCGAGTTCCCCGTACACCGTCCAATCGGCGCCGTCCCAATCCCAGATGTGGATGAGCGGTTCGTTCTCGAAAACGGCGATCACGCGGGGCATGCCGTTCACGACGGCAAAATCAAACCGCCAAACCCAGTCGCCGGTAAATCCCCGGTCGCCGAGGAATTGCCACTCTCCCGCATTTTCATCGTATCGCAAGACGGAAATCCCGTAGGAACAATCGGCGATGCACTGGTCGATGACGGCCAGGTAAGGCACGCCCTGATCGACGACCAAAACCGGATCGTGGCCGTTAATGCCCAAGAGATGCCTTTGTCCCAGCACTTCCCACGAGTTGCCGTCATACCGCCGGACGGTAACGTCTCCGTCGTCCCGGTAGGCGACATACAGGTATTCTGCCGTCGCGTACATGCTGGCGAACAGCGATTCATTCGGAAAGGTGTCTTCCTCCGAGATCTCCACCCATTGCAAACGGGCGGCTTCGGTTGCGGTCGCGCCCCACCCAAGCCAGAACAGGCCGGCCAGGATCCACAACATGAACCGTTTGCTGCGTGAACCGTACATGCCATCCTGCTCCTTCGGTTTCTTTGCGGTTGGCATAGCCAATATAGAATGGATGGCGGACATCGCGCATTTGCCAAAAGTTATAGACCGGAAAAAATTTGCCGGAATTGCCCGTCCGCAATTCCGGCGTTCCGGCGATCTTTGCCGTGCTTGCAAAGGAGTTGTCAAGATCAAGAAAATTTAAACGAAACTTTATCGTATTTTAAAAATCACTTTTTACAATCGAGTATGGGGACGGACGTTTCCCCGCCGGCCCGATCGCGTCAAACGAACCGCCGGCCGGCTGAAGGTCCGGACGCCGTGATGCGTCCGGATGGCAACCATCGGAAAAATGCGTGGCGAGGTGTGATGTCGACATGCGGGCTTTGACCCCAGAACAGGTAAAGCAAAAGATGGCCGACCTGTACAAAAAGGCCGCCACCGATGAAGCGTTCCGCGAATTGTGCCTGCGGGAACCGCGCGAAGCGTTCCGGCAAATCTTCGGACGGGAATTGCCGGAAACGTTCAGGCTGCGCTTCCTGGAACGGGACGGCTACGATCTCACCCTGGTCTTGCCCGACTTGCACACGGACGGCGAGCTCAGCGACGAAAAACTGGATTTGGTGGCGGGCGGTTTCTTCCCCACGCTGGGCCAGGAATGCGAAACGGTTTAGCCGCCCGCAAGCTTAAGAAAAATTTAGGAAACCTTTAATGCCGCTTGATCATCGTGTGTTACGCTGATCCCGACTCCAATCACGATCATTTTGCGGGAAAGGAAAGATAGAGGGCATGAAGCGCTCACGAAAAGGAAGATTGCTGATCCTGTCCGCCGCGACGCTGATGATGATTGCCGTTGTCCAAGCGCCGGTCTTTGCCGGGGACGTGTCGGGATCCGATGCGAACGCCGGACCCGAACCGGCGGTGATCACCCCGGAGCAGGTGGAACAGGCGCTGGCGCGGGGCGCTCCCGGCGAGGAAAAAACGGTCCGGCTTGCGGTTCGGGGCGATGCGGACGCGGAACATTTCACCGTGCGCATGAACGTGTCGCTGCTTCTGGCCATCTACGACGATCATCCCGGCAATCTCTTGGTGGTCGAAACGCCCTTTGGCGAATTCGCAGCCAATCTGAACGGCGAAGTTTGGCGGCAATTGGCGGAAGAACTGGGCGTCGACGTGGGAGATTTTTGGCTTGAAGCGACCGTCAGATCAGCGGACGAGGATGAACGGGCACAAATCCGGCGGGCGGCCGAAGAGCAGGGGATGACGCTTCTTTCCGAACCGGTTTCCGTTATTATCGGGTTTTGGCTCAACGGGGAATTGTTGACGAATGAAGGCTTTTTTGCTTTATTCACGCAATGGCTGCCCGCGGAAACAACTTTCGACCCGGTATTCTCCACCGGCGTGGATTTCAATCCGGAAAACGGACGGTTCTGGGCCAAGACCGCAGTATCGTCGGTCCAGGGTGACCGCCAGATGCTGACGATGACAGTCTGCGGATGCGGCATTTTCCACTTCGCCGTCACGAACGTAAAAACGTTCTCCGACGTTTCTTCTGACGCTCCCTACGGGGAAGCGGTCCACCGGATGGCCGCGCAGGGAGTCGTCAAAGGGACGGGGGACGGCGCCTTCCGTCCCGACAGGTTGTTGACGCGGGCGGAACTGGCGGCCATGGCGGCACGGTTTTATGCAATGGAGGAAGAAGGCGACGCCGAATTGGCCGCGGAAGCGTTCGAGGACGTGGACGCGGACGACTGGTTTGCGGAATACGCCGGTGCGTTGTACAGAACAGGCATCCTGCAAGGGGAACGGTTCAATCCGCACGAGCATGTGACGGCGGATGAGATTTACGCGGCATTTCTCTCGAATGAAGTTGTCGATTACCTGTTTTCGTACATCGGGGAACGAATTCCGACCGCCGGTCCCTACGTCACCCGGGCGGAAGCGGCCATGATCTTCAACCAGATGGCGAGAGCCTATGAACTTTCCGCCGAGAGGGTGCAGCAGCTAAGCCTGCAAGGTTGAGATCAAGGAATTTCGGTTCCCGGACAACCGAGTGAGAAACGATGACCGCTTCGAGACCTGTGACGGCGGATCCCGTCACGTCCATTGTGGAAAAGGCAAGCACGCCGGAAGAAAGATTGACCGGCCCGTTCGAACCTCTGGAGTCGGCCGGGGACGAACGCCTCCTGCGCGCCAGGTTCGGCACGTGGCAAGCCAACGCGGCGAAGGGCGACGAGCGGCGGTTCGCCGAGCGCCTGGCGCTGTCGGGTTGGACTGTGGAGGACGCGCGCCGTTCTCTGCTGCCGGTTCGGCTTGCCGAGGGAGCCGCCCTGCCTTCCTGGGCGGCCACGCTGCGGCGCATGATCCGACGCCTCGAATCCCATCGGGCTCGGACGCCGGAAGAGAAGCCCGCATTCCTCGATCCCGCGACACCGGAGCCGTTCGAGGAATTGCTGGCGCCGTTCGTGCAGGTCGGATGGGACATGCTTGC
>ERZ795042.1938-NODE-1938-length-12311-cov-3606.808584_pt1 | contig 12311 bp, 10 predicted proteins | sample MGYA00375126_ERZ795042 | MGnify/ENA primary metagenome ERZ795042 (study PRJEB30171, sample SAMN05518105) | compost metagenome | isolation source: Feedstock adapted compost from Newby Island compost facility, Milpitas, CA | place: USA:Newby Island compost...
GGTTAATGCCCACATCCACGACAATCACACCTTCTTTCACCATATCGGCTTTGAGAAAAGCTGGCTTGCCGATGGCCGACACAATCAGGTCGGCCTGGCGGGTGAAGTCCGGCAGGTCACGGGTTTGCGAATGGCAGAGCGTTACCGTGCAATTGCCCGGCTCGGCATTGCGGCTCAGCAGCAGGCTCATCGGCGTACCCACAATATGGCTACGCCCGATGACCACGGCATGAAGTCCTCGTGTGGAGATGCGATAATGTTCGAGCAGTAATACGACGCCTCTGGGCGTAGCGGGTACAAAGCCGGGCAAGCCATTGGCCAGTCGGCCCATATTCACCGGGTGAAAACCATCCACATCCTTATCGGGATGGATGGCTTCGATGATTTGTTGTTCGTTGATATGGGCGGGCAAGGGCAGCTGTACCAGAATGCCATCCACGCCGGCATCGGCATTGAGCTCTTCAATCTTATCGAGCAAAGCCGCAGCAGAAACGGTTTCCGGGAAACGAATCAGGCTGCTTTGAAAACCCACACCGGCGCAGGCTTTGATTTTGGAAGCCACATAGGTTTCGCTGGGGGGATGATGTCCGACAAGGATACAGGCTAAATGTGGGGGGCGTTTGAATATATCCCGTTGCAATCGCCATTGCTCAGCCAGTTGTTGCTGAATAGCCTGCGAAGCGATACGACCATCGAGTAATTGCATACGCAAAGATACGGAAGCCTACGGCCCTGCATACATGATACTGCTCACACCGGCAATTCTTTGCGATATTTTTTGCGATACTGCAAAGGCGAAATGCCGGTGATTTTTCTAAATACTTCACGGAAGGCTTTCATGTCTGCATAACCAACCTCATACATAACTTCATAAATCGTTTTTCGGGTATTTTCCAGACTTCTTTTTGCAGCTTCTACGCGCATGCGTTGTACATATTCCAGCGGGGTAATTCCGGTGGCCTGAATGAACCGGCGATCAAAATTACGTCGGCCGGAAGCACATGTGCTGGCAAGTTGTGCGATCGAAATTTTTTCTGCAAAATGTTGTGCTATGAATTGCTGGGCTTGTTTCACCATTTCATCGTCATGAGCCAGTTGACCTGAAAAAATGGTATAAGGAAGCTGGCTGTTACGATCTAAATCGGCCTGTAAGAATTTTGCGCAATAAACAGCAGTTTGCCGGTCATAATGTTTTTCAATGAGATATAACAGCAGATTTAAAAATGAAAATGCTCCCCCATTGGTATAAATGCCGTCTTCATCCGTGATTAATTTATCAGTAACCAGTTTTACTTCTGGAAACATTTTCCGGAACTCAGTTGCCGCTATCCAGTGAATGGCACATCTGCGACCACGCATGATCCCGGTGGCTGCAAGTAGAAATGCCCCCACACATATACTGGCTATTTCCGCTCCCTGCTTGTATTGATTTGCAATCCAGGCTATGAGTTGTTGATTCTGTTCAATTTCGTATTCATAATTAAACCCGATGGCGGGTATGATGATGAGATCGGCCCGGGCGATTGCTGTAAATGGTATAGTATGAATGGTAAATAATCCATCAGTTGTTTCTACCTTATGCTGCTGTGCGGCAAGCTTTACCTGAAATTTTGATGTACCCCCCGATTGTTGCCAGTAGAAATCGGCACGCCTGAAAGCGCGATATGTTCCTTCAACAGTAATCAGATTGGGTTGTCCGTCAGGTACAAGAATGATCAGTTGTTTCATAAAAAAATTGATGAATGCTTGATAAAGGTAGCAATCCTGCCTGTCTAAAACAACCCTTTAGATTGTCTATATCACCCATTTTATACTGCTGATTTCGTCATTAGCTTTGTTGCATACAAACAAATATACAGGTTATGAAACACAACACATCTGATTTCAATTGCAGCATCACGGTACCCGCTTCTGCTTCCAGAGCTTTTCAATCAATTTGCAATGTGGATGCCTGGTGGACGACCGATCTGCATGGCAACACACAACACCTAAACGATAGCTTTACCGTTGCCTTCTATGGCGAAACTTTCGTAAAATTCCTTATCACAGAGATGCTTCCCGAAAAGAAAATCATCTGGCTGGTAACCGATTGTTATCTGCATTGGATTGAAAACAAACATGAGTGGACCAATACCCGCGTGATCTGGGAAATTGTTCAACAAGGAAATCAAACCCATATTCACATGACTCATGAAGGCCTGATTCCTTCCGCAGAATGTTATGCTTCCTGCAAAGAAGGCTGGAACGAACATATCCGGGGAAGTTTATTTCAACTGCTTACACAGGGGAAAGGAAATCCAGTATTGCCCAAATAAAATAGTAATTTATGATGCATTCAACATCTTCCATCATAAACAACAAATACCTATTAGACATTTACTACAATGGCCTGGCCAGAAAGTCGGAATGGGAATCCGTGATCGCCGATGATTTTCAATTCGTAGGCGGAGATATGACTAACAGAAAACCCATAATAGGTAAACAAGCCTATATAGATGTCATTGGTCGTTTCAGCAGATTATTCACCGCCATGCGTGTAAAAGAAATGTTTGTGCACGACCAACACGCATTCGTGCTGGCTGAATATGATTATGTATTCCCTAACGGGAAAAGCCTGAGCGGCGAAGTGGCCGAATACTGGCTAATTAAAAATCATACACTTGCAGGACTGACTATTTATTTTGATACGCTTACATTTTATGAGTGGACCAGTCCGTTGCATATCGTGATGAGGTATCACGAGGCCTGGACAAATAAAGCCTATCAAGAGGCTGCAGCTTATCTTGCAGATCCCTTGATTGTAATCGCTCCGATTCAGGAATACCCCGATAAAACATCATATATTCAGGCTGTAGCACAAAAGCACAACTTGATCAGAAAGGTAGATTTGATTGATAGTTTCAACCATGGTGATGAATGTATGTTGCTATACGATATGGATATCCAGGAATTCGGTAACCTGCGTGTTGCGGAATATTTCAAGGTGAAAAACGGAAAAATTGTGCAGATCTGTCAGGTACACGATACGATGCCCTTTCGTAAAGCTTGACGAAAAAAGTACAGAAAATATTTTTCACAATAGCAGCATAACTGTTCATCAGAAGATGAATGGAGCAATAAAATATACTTCTGATGTATACTCCATCTTTTATCAATCCGGCATACGGGGCGAAGCCTGTTTCACCTCTGGAGAAACCTGCGCTGCAAAGCGTTCAAAGTTTTGCTGGAATGCATGTATCAGTTGACGGGCAGCCTGTTCGTAGGCCAGGGGATCATCCCAGCTGCCACCGGGTCGCAACCAGCTATCCGGAACGCCAGGACAATGCCGGGGAACCATAAATCCAAACGCGGGATGAGGCTCAAACGTCACTTCATCGAGTTCTCCCGCAAAGATAGCCAAAAGTATGCCCCGCGTTATCGGCAACGGAATGCGCCTGCCCACCCCATACGGACCGCCCATCCACCCCGTGTTGATAAGCCAACACGAAACACGATGGCGATCGATGTTTTGCTGAAGCAGGCTGGCATATACCAGGGGATGCAGCGGCATGAAAGGGGCTCCGAAGCAGGTGCTGAAAGTGGCTCTGGGTGCGGCTACCCCGGTTTCCGTACCGGCCACCTTAGCCGTGTAGCCCGATAAAAATTGAAAAATCGCCTGTGGTGCCGTAAGCCTGGCCACGGGCGGAAGCACGCCATGGGCATCGCAGGTGAGAAAGAAAATCCATTGCGGTGCAGGCCCGCTATGATCCACCACGTGATTCGGTACCCTGGTCAATGGAAAAGCTGCACGTATGTTTTCGGTGATGCTCTGATCATCAAAGTTCAGTCGACGTGTTCCGGGATGAAATCGCATGTTTTCAATCAGTGTGCCCTCACCGATTGCAGCAGCAATCAAGGGTTCCGTCTCTGCGCACAGATGAATGCATTTGGCATAACAGCCTCCTTCCAGATTGAAAATCCCTGCTTCATCCCAGGCATGTTCATCATCGCCAATCAACCTGCGATCGGTGGTACAACTTAAGGTGGTTTTACCGGTACCGCTGAGTCCGAAAAACAAAGCCGTTCTATTCCGTTCATCCATGTTTGCCGCACAATGCATGGAAAGCACGCCCTGCAGCGGTAACAAATAGTTCATCGCGGTGAATACGCCTTTTTTGATTTCACCGGTATAAGCGGTACCCGTGATGACAATAAGCTTTCGGGTAAAATGTAGCGCAATGCAGGGTTTGCGGTCAGGGTCTGCAGGCCGGTGAAAATGAGGTGCGTGTAACACCAGCCAATCATACGCATCATGCAGGTTCGACTTACGCGGCAAGAACAGGTGATGCACGAACAGATCGGCCCACGGAAGCTCGGTAACCACCCGAAGACGCTGACGCCATTGCTCTCGCGCTCCCATCCAGGCATCGCGTACCCATAGCTCCCGGCCCTCCAGATAATGGATGACCTCCTGCAAAAATGCGTCAAAGTCGGACTCTTCCATGGGCTGATTGATATGATTCCAGTCAACCCGCGTGTCGGTAAGGGCATCCCGCACAATATAGCGATGCTGTGGACACCTGCCCGTGTAACGACCCGTGTTCACCACCAGTGCCCCGTTTTCATCCTGTTCGCCCATGCCGCGTTGCAGGGTCTGGGCAATCAACGCTTCAACAGGCAACTGATAATGTACCTGAGCCGCATGAAACCATGGCTCCTGCTGGTCAAAATGAAAAGACCATCCCAGATCTTTGGAAAGCATGCCGACTTAGATTTTGTAGTGAGCAATGCCGCCAAGTTCGCAGGAATATTTTAAAATTTCAAACCAGAAACCTGTTTGAACCTTTTATTTTTGATATAATCTAAAATAATTGTTATTTAATTAATAAAATCTAAAAAAGATATTGCTGCTTCGAATACAAAATGATGACTTCGGGAAAATAATTTGAAGAGATGAAATACCCTGAACGCAATTCACAGGCAGATACTATAGTTTTGCGATTATCATCATTCATATAACATAAATGTCAGCGGTATGAAATACCTGCCTGTAAACCCCCGGCTGTTCATCACCAATCGCAAACGCTTCATGGACCGGATGTTGCCCATGTCTATCGCCATCTTTCATTCCAACGATGAAATGCCCACCAATGGCGATGCACTATACCCGTTTCGCCAGAATTCTGATCTGTACTGGCTCTGCGGCATTGAACAGGAAGATACCATGCTTATCCTCTTCCCCGATCATCCCGATTCCCGTTATCGAGAAGTGCTGGTGCTCACCCGCCCTGAGCCGCTGAAAGAAAAATGGGACGGACATCGCCTGCGTGCCGATGAGGCTCGCAAGATTTCGGGCATCCAGACGGTGATCTGGCTGGATCAGATAGAGGGCCAGCTACAAGCCTGGATTCATCTGGCCGATCATATTTATATCAATACCAATGAAAACGACCGGAAACGCAGCTGGCTGCCCACCCGCGATTATCGCTATGCAGAAGAATTGCGACGGAAATATCCAGCCCACGATTTTCAACGCTCGGCTCGCATCCTGGCTCGACTTCGTGCCGTAAAAACCGCTGACGAAATTGAATTGATGCGCATTGCCATTGACATCACCCACAAAGCATTTCTGCGTGTGCTGCAATTCATTCGCCCCGGTGTCATGGAATATGAGATCGAAGCCGAGATATGGCATGAATTTCTGCGCAACCGCGCCACCGGACCGGCTTATAGTTCCATTATCGCCAGCGGCGATCGCGCCCGGGTGCTTCATTATGTGTTTAATAATCAAGAATGCAAGGATGGTGAACTGGTATTGATGGATTTTGGAGCGGAATATGCGCGTTATTGTGCCGATCTCACCCGCACAGTGCCCGTCAATGGGCGTTTCACAGCACGACAAAAAGAATTATATAACGCCTGTCTGCAACTGCAACGCTATGCCATAAGCCTGTTGAAGCCCGGCATCACCATTCAGCATTACCACGAATTGCTGGGCGATGAAGCTACACGCCTGTTTTTGAAAGTGGGCCTGCTCAAGGAATCGGATGTGAAAAATGAAGATCCCGAAAACAGAGCCTATCAAAAATATCTGTATCATGGTATATCCCATTTCTTAGGCATCGACGTGCATGATCTGGGGAGCAAAACCGAACCCCTGATCCCGGGTATGGTGCTTACCGTAGAACCGGGCATCTATGTGGAAGAAGAACAAATCGGCATTCGCATTGAAAACAATATCCTTATCACGGAAAAAGGAAATATAGATTTAATGCAACAGATCCCTGTTGAAGCCGATGATATCGAACGTCTTATGCGCAAATGATGATGATATCATCATCCGGTAAAATGTTGCAGATGCTGGATTTATCCCTTATCTTGCCTGCGGTATGAAGCAATTACCAAATGTACTGACACTCGGGAATTTGTTCTGCGGGACTTTATCGCTCGTTTTTATCCTTCAATCACCCTGTTATATTTCCAGTTACAATGGTCAGGATTATCTCGTCACGGCACCCGAGCCACTGTTCTGGGGATCAGTATTGATTGGCATTGCAGCCATCCTGGATTTTGCCGATGGTTTTGTGGCACGATGGATGAAAGCAAATTCTGAGATGGGGAAACAACTCGATTCACTCGCCGATATCGTAACCTTCGGCATTGCACCGGCCATGATCTTATTCCAGCTGTTGAAAAATGCATATATGCAATTGCCCGATGCAATCAATGTAAGCATCATCAATCTTGCTTTTACCCTGCTGCTGCCCTGTTTTGCGGCATGGCGACTGGCACGGTTCAATATTCATCAAGCAACACAACATTATTTCATCGGGCTGCCCACGCCTGCAGCTGGTTTGGTGGTGGCCAGCTTTCCGTTAATCCTGTTGAAAGATGCTTTTCATCTATCCACCTATCTGCAAAACATCTGGATCTTATATGCCATACTTGTTGTGCTCTGTTATCTGATGGTTTGCCGCTGGCCTATGTTTTCATTTAAATTCAACAATTTCAACTGGAAAAGCAACTGGTATCGATATGTGTGGATGATATTATTCGTAGCCAGCATCTTCTGGTTACGCGCTGCTGCAGGAATATGTGGATTGGTGCTTTACATTATGTTATCTTTGCTGGCCAGAAAACAACTGCTTACCGAATGAAATTCATTGCACACATTGACGTGATGCCGCTCAGGGAATTGCTCGACCCACAGGGAAAAGCCGTGCATGCAGCGTTACAACAATTAGGATTGACACAGACGCAGGATGTGCGTATCGGCAAACATATTGAACTAACGCTGGAATCAGCCGATGCGGATCAGGCGAAGCAGATTGCACAACAGGCCTGTGAACAGCTGCTTGCCAATCCCGTCATGGAATATGCACACATCCATATTGTGCCTGCACCCGATAGCCAAGCATCATAAACCATGCACCTTTATGTTGTACCCACACCTGTAGGCAATCTGGAAGATATCACCCTGCGCGCATTGCGCATTCTGCAGCAGGTTGATCTCATTCTGGCCGAAGATACCCGCACATCAGGTTTCTTGCTTAAACATTATCAAATTCAAAAACCCTTACGCGCCTATCATCAACACAATGAACACGCCATTGTGAAGCAAATCGTTGAGGAATTAAAAAAGGGGACTACCATGGCTTTGCTGAGTGATGCCGGCACGCCCGGCATTTCCGATCCGGGTTTTCTCCTGATCCGGGAAGCTATTGCCGCCGATATTCCGGTGGAATGCCTCCCCGGCCCTACGGCATTTGTGCCTGCGCTGGTTTGTAGCGGATTGCCGATGCAACGATTTTGTTTTGAAGGTTTCCTTCCGGTAAAAAAAGGTAGAACCCATCTGTTGCAAGAACTGGGTCATGAAACACGTACCCTTGTATTATATGAATCACCTCATCGCTTGCTGAGAACCTTACAGGATTTGATGCATCATCTGGGCGAAAACCGCAAATGCTGTGTAAGCAGAGAAATATCTAAAAAATTTGAAGAGCATCTGCGAGGCACACTCCGGGAAGTGTTTACACAAATCCAACAGAAGGAAATTCGCGGTGAATACGTGCTCATTATCGAAGGAAGTCCTCACTGATGCAACTTCATGAAAATTGCATAGTTACCTCAATCCTGCATATACCATCGTCTCAATTTGCATGCGTGAAATATCATCAGGGAATCTGTAAATTTGAAACCTAAATCATGTTCAAATGAAAAACAAATATGTAACAGCCTTATTTATGGGTTTGATGATATGTTTTGCATATCCCCATGCATTATATGCACAGATCACTAAAATTCCCGATGCCGTGATGCAGGCGTTTGAACAAAAATATCCGGATGCCAGTGAAGCCACGTTTGTGAATAAACTCGTAGAAACAGATGTAAGTTTTCAAATCAATCATGTACATTATCGAGCACGATTCAGCAACAAAGGTGAATGGCAGGCTACATTGCAAGAATCCAGTTTTGGACAGCTGCCCGAAGCCGTGCAGGATGGATTTCATAAAAGCAAATATGCGGATTGGGAAATTGAATCGGTGTATGTTTTGTATCAACCCGATAAACCCGTTGAATACCGTGTAGGTGTATCGCGAAACGCCATTCAAAAAAAGAATCTGTATTTCAACAGCAAAGGAAGATTATTACACGACAACATTACCCTATGATTACCTGCTCATCAAGCATTAACTTATCACTGTATGCACTATAAGATTGCTTATTTGATTGGCATCTGCAGCTTGTGCTATTATTTTTCTGCACATGCACAGGATGCTTACTGGCAGCAACGCGTGCATTATACCATTCGTGCACATCTTGACGTGCACACCAATCGCCTCACCGGTCATGAACATATCATTTATGAAAATCATTCACCCGATACCCTGCATCAGGTGTTTTTTCATCTGTACTGGAATGCTTTTCAGCCGGGCAGCATGATGGATGTACATAGTCGAGAAGCTGGTAAGATGATTCTGGGAATTACAGCCAGTGGCGATACCATTCGCGACTGGGACAGCCGTGTGCGCGACCGCATCGCTCACCTGACTCCCGACGAAATAGGCTACGACAGCGTGATTCGCATCTCCATGAATGGTATTCCTCAACGTTTTGAAACACACGAAACCATTTTACAGGTATCGCTCACACAACCGATATTGCCGCATCAACAGGTAAGCTTTGATCTGGATTTTAAAACACAGGTGAATATTCAAATCCGCCGCAGCGGCCGCGATAATGCAGAAGGCGTGCGCTATTCCATGAGCCAGTGGTATCCCAAAATCTGTGAATACGACCAACAGGGCTGGCATCCTACACCCTATGTAGGACGCGAGTTTTATGGCGTTTGGGGCGATTACGATGTATGGCTTACGTTAGACAAACATTATATGGTGGCGGCTACCGGCTATCTGCAGAATGCCAACGAAATCGGCTATGGTTATACAGCTCCCGGTGTGCCTGTGAAATCACCGAAAGGCACCGAACTCACCTGGCATTTTTATGCACCCAACGTCCATGATTTTGTATGGGCGGCCGACCCCGATTATGTGCACCTGGTAGATACCGCTCATAATGCCGCACATACGGCGATTCATGTGTTTTATAAAAACAATTCCTCACAGGCCGATGCCTGGCATACCTTACTGAAAGCGGCTTTGCGCGTATTGCCCTATATGGAACAACATTTCGGCCCCTATCCTTATCACCAGTATAGCTTCATTCAGGGAGGCGATGGAGGCATGGAATATCCTATGGCCACATTGATCAAGGGACCCAGCCTGGGTACCGCATTTCATGAATGGATGCACAGCTGGTATCAGATGATGCTGGGTACCAACGAATCGCTCTACCCCTGGATGGACGAGGGTTTTACTACCTGGGCGGAAGGCAAGATCAGCGATGATTATTATCATCGTTTTGCAGATAGCATCTTCAAAAACACATCAGAAAAAATTGCCTTCCTGCGACGACTGGACACCAGCCTTCCTCATGGAGAGGCCAGCGCATATCGGGGCTACTTTATGCTGGTGAGAAGCAGACTGGCCGAGCCCATGACCACCCATGCCGATCACTATGAAACCAACTTTGCTTACAGCCAGAATGCTTACTCAAAAGGAGCCGTGTTTCTGGAACAACTGGGCTATATCATCGGCGATAGCCTGCGCGATAAAACCTTATTGAATTATTACTGGAAATGGCGTTTCAAGCATCCTACCCCTGTTGATTTCATCCATGTTGCCGAACAAACGAGTGGTGTGAAACTCGACTGGTATCTGGAATACTGGATTTATACCACCAAAACCATTGATTATGCTATTGATACCGTGCAACCCGCAGGAACCGGCACCCGCATCACGCTGCGAAAAATCGGACAAATGCCCATGCCTATTGACTTACTGATTACCTTGAAAAACGGACAACAACAATTCATCTATATTCCACTCGACCTGATGTTTGGTGAAAAACCCGCTGAAGATCCCGCCATACCTCGTACCGTGCTGCAGGCCTGGCGATGGACCGACCCCACGTACAGTTTCACGTTACCCATACCTTATCAGCAAATTCACTCCATCATCATCGATCCATCGAAACGAATGGCCGATATCCATCCAGATGACAATGAAGTAGAGATGAAAAACTAAATCGCGATACACATATTCGTGTAAAGAGAAAAGAAATATGCTTGTTTAATACGTAACTGCTGACACATTGAAGGAATATTCGTCCAGACCCGAGACAATATCGTTTTCCGGATCGCACTATCGATGGGCATTTCAGGAATAAACAAATGTATGCGAAGCAATCAAACCCGTGAAAAAGCGTTTATCTTATGCACATGCATATGCCGCATACGATGATGCCTTTCGCATAAGGCGTTTACACCGATCTCATATTGTGCGCAGTTCACCGTTTTACAGAGAGGCATGCGGGCTTGCACTTGCCTCCGAAAATTTTTTGTAACTTTGTACATACTGTTCCCTATTTCAGACATCTATTCAATCGGCAATCCAGCTCATGCAAACCATGCTTAAACCCTTTGTAGATGCTATTTAGCAGAAGGAAGAACAAACAAAAGAATATCCCTTATATCAGCAGTTCATTACCTCGTTTTGACGAGGGAGGCTTGCTCACAGAGCGCCGGGTGATTATTGTATCGAACCGGCTGCCCGTGAAAGTTGTGGTAAAATCCGACGGATTTCATTTGCAACAAAGCGAAGGCGGACTGGCAACGGGGTTGAGCAGCGTATACAAACGGAATGATAACCTGTGGATCGGCTGGCCGGGTGCGTTTCTGGATGCCAATCAGCGCGCGCAGGTGAATCCCCTCCTCGAAGCTGAAAAACTATTGCCCGTTTACCTTACTGAAGAAGAAATTGCAGCCTATTACGAAGGCTTCTCGAATGAAACGTTATGGCCACTCTATCACTATTTTCCCTCTTATACGCTTTATAAAAAGAATGATTGGGAAGTGTATTGTGCGGTGAACCGCAAATTCGCCGAGCATGTGTTGCGCGTGGCTCGCGAAGAAGATATCATCTGGGTACATGATTATCAACTTTGCCTGGTACCTGAATTGATTCGCGAACAACTGCCCAACGTTACCATTGGATTTTTCCAGCATATTCCTTTTCCAGATTTTGAAATCTTCCGATTGCTACCCTGGCGGAAAGAAATCCTGAAAGGCCTGCTGGGTGCTGATTTGATAGGTTTTCACACCCTCGACGATACCAAACATTTCATCGCTTCCTGCTCGCGCCTGCTCAATCTGGAGGTGATGATGAATCGTATCCTGGTAGAAGGCCGGGAAGTGATGGTAGATACGTTTCCCATGGGTATCGATTTTGAAAAATTTCAGAACTGGGCACGGAAAGAACGTACACTACAAAATGAGCGACGGTTGAGAAGCCTGGTAGGCCCGTTGAAAATCATGATTTCAGTCGACCGACTCGACTATAGCAAGGGAATCCTGAACCGACTGGAAGCTTTTGAATTACTACTTGAAAAGCATCCACAATTGCGCGGGAAGATTTCTTTCATTCAACTCGTCGTGCCTTCACGCGATCAGGTACCCCAATACAAATGGTTGAAAGATGAAATCGATAAAAGAGTAAGCGCTATCAACAGCCGCTTCAGCAGCTTTGGATGGACGCCCATATACTATTTCTATCGTTCCTTCCAAATGGACATGCTGTCAGCCCTGTATAAAACGGCTGATATTGCCATGATTACTCCCATGCGCGACGGCATGAACCTGGTGAGTAAGGAATACGTGGCAAGCAAAATTGATCAAAAGGGTGTACTTATCCTCAGTGAAATGGCGGGTGCTT
>ERZ795042.1941-NODE-1941-length-12299-cov-20.113280_pt1 | contig 12299 bp, 8 predicted proteins | sample MGYA00375126_ERZ795042 | MGnify/ENA primary metagenome ERZ795042 (study PRJEB30171, sample SAMN05518105) | compost metagenome | isolation source: Feedstock adapted compost from Newby Island compost facility, Milpitas, CA | place: USA:Newby Island compost...
ACCGGCTTTGTCGGCGCCAACGTTCGGACAAGGATAAGAAGAAAGGACTGGTGGTGGAGTCCTCACCAACGTCCAACCCGGATTCCGAACAGGATCGCAAGCCGCGGGGCTTCAGAGAAAGCACAGAGCGCTCATCAGCCCGATCCATCGCCACTCGGCGTCCAGCCGCTTCCGGCAAGCCAGGTCTGATGAAATGCAGCGCCATGCCGGAGCGCATCCAGCGGCAGCGATAGAAACCCACGCACGCCGGCAACGACCTCGGAAAGCGGAAGCCCGTCCAAGGCATTCTTCCTCAAGAATGCTTGCCACTGGGTCTGCTTCTGCCGATCCTGTGCGAATTCGTCGCTCAGGCCAAACGGGACGCCATCCGGCAGCGGCGTCCTGCGGCGCTCGAAGGTGGCGTGGATCGCCTTGCACAGGAGCGCGCCGTCGAAGTCGGTGTGGCGCGACAAGATCCAGAGATCGAAGTAGTCCTTCATGCGGCTGTTGGCGATGCCGAGCCACACCAGTGCCTCCAGCTTCTCGGCGACGACCGTATACCGGGGGTAGGCGCGCAGCTTCGGGGCTGGCATGTCCGGCAGCATCACCGGGTAGTCGACGACCTCGGGGCCGGGGGTCACGGCGTCGCCGAAACCCACATCGACCTGGACGTGACATCGGGCACCGTCCAACAGGCCGATCAGCGTGACCCGGACACCGGAGTAGTTGGCTTCCTTGCGGATCTCCTCCGCGTGTACCGAGTCAGGCTGGAAGCGTATGCCGTCGTCCAGTTCCACCGTGCAGATGTCCCGAAACGCCGCCTCGACATGCGGGATCTCGGCGATGCCTAAGCCCAGCAGGTCGGCGTCGCGTGTCGGGCGATGTGGGATGTCGAACCACAAGTCGAACAGCAGCGCGCCTTTCAGCAGGAAACGGTCGGCGTGGGGGGAGATGCTGAGCCGGTAAAGCAGGCGCTCGAGCGCATAGCGGGTCAAGATCAGATTGAAGTCTTGCCGGGTCTCGCGGGCGCGGTTGAGCAGGCGGGTGCGTACCGAGGCGGCGGTGTTGCGGCTGCTCACGTCAGGCTCTCCAAGTAGGGACGCATGACATTGGCCACCCGGCACAGCTGGGCAGACCGCCACAGCTCGTCCATGCCCACGCGTTTTCCTTTCCAGGCCTCACGCAGCGCCTCCAGCGCGACATCCAGGCCGATCTTGTTGCGGTACTTGAAGCAGTCGGCCACCGTGCGGGCGACGTTGGTCACGCGCACCGGCACGCCCTCGATGAGGTGCTCCTCGATCCCTTGCGTCAGCGCGGCGCCGGAGAAGCGCACGATGCGAAGCCGCGGATAGTCCATCTTTGGCGCGCGCGCCTTGTTGGGGATGGCCAGCCAGACCTCGAACGGCGACTGTGTGGTGAGTTCGTGCAGGCGCAGTGCCGACAGCAGGCAGATGATGGCTTGCGGGTGCTTGCGTGCCACCTCGGCGAGTGCACGGTGTTCCGAGACGGGCCGGTCCGGAATGGCGTACAGGCCCCGTCCCACGCGCTGGAGCAGCCCTTGCCGCACCAGCCGCGTGAGCGCGACCGTGGGCAGCCCGTGCTCATGGAGATCGAGCGGGCGAATCAGGCCGCGCTGGGCGGCAAGATCCAGAATGCGCTGGTGCGCACGGTCCATGTCGCCATGATGTTGCTATATGTCGGTAGATGTCAATAACTACCGACTAGACACAACTAACACACTTTCCTCGCGGGCAGTACCGCCCCCAGCCGTTCACACGGTCACGGTGGGTCCAGATCCCTTTGAGGTTCGCCCCGTCGCTGCGGCTTCACGATCTGCTTGACAAGCATAGAAAATATATCAAACATCGCAAACATGACACAACAAGCCGACTTCCCCGCAATCCTCCGTGCCACGCGCGCGGCCTTGAACCTGACCCAGGAACAGCTCGCCGAGCGCCTGGGCGTCTCCTTCGCCACGGTCAACCGCTGGGAAGGCGGCGGCACCAAGCCGCAGCGCGCGGCGCAGGAGGCGATCCTCGCTCTGGCGCGGGAGGCTGGAGTCGAGGAAGCCGAAGCCCCCCCGCCCGCTGAAGCAGCCGCTCGGGTGACCCGACGTCGCACGGGCCGGGCAGCGGCCGCGACACCCACCACCAAGCCCATGGAGCAGATGCTCTGGGACGCGGCCTGCTCTATCCGCGGCGAGAAAGACGCGGCCAAGTTCAAGGACTACCTGCTGCCGCTGCTCTTCCTCAAGCGGCTATCCGACGTGTTCGACGACGAGATCGAGCGGCTGGCCGAGGAGTACGGCGACCGCGCCACCGCGCTGGAGATCGCCGAGTCGGACCACTCGCTGCTGCGCTTCTACCTGCCGCCGGAAGCCCGCTGGGCGGTGATCAGCGGGCGCGAGTCCTTCGACTGGCCGCTGGATGAGCGCGGTCGCCCGACCGCGCCCCGGGACATCGGCGAGCACCTGACTCGCGCCGTGCGCGCCGTGGTCAAGCAGAATCCCTCGCTCTCGGGCGTCATCGACATCGTAGATTTCGCCGCCGAGCGCAACGGCGAGCGCGACATCAACCCGGCCAAGCTGCGCGCCGTGGTGGAGACATTCTCCGATCCGCGCTACCGCCTGGGGCTCGCCGACGTGCAGCCGGACTTCCTCGGCCGCGCCTACGAATACCTGCTGCGCAAGTTCGCCGAAGGCTCGGGCCAAAGCGCCGGCGAGTTCTTCACGCCGACCGAGGTCGGCTTCCTGATGGCGCACATCCTGCGGCCCAAGCCCGGTGAGACCTGCCACGACTACGCCTGCGGCTCGGCGGGGCTGCTGATCAAGCTCCAGCTCGTCGCACGGGAGCTGGACCCGACGAGCCGCGTGCCGCTCAAGCTCAGCGGCCAGGAGTTGCAGGCCGAAAGCTACGCCGTGGCGCAGATGAACGCCATCATCCACGACATGGAGGTGGAGCTGGCGCGCGGCGACACGATGATCAATCCCAAGTTCCGCAACGCGGACGGTTCCATCAGGCAGCACGACATCGTCGTCGCCAATCCGATGTGGAACCAGTCCTTCGCGCCGGACATCTTCGCCAACGACCCCTTCGACCGCTTCCGCACCGCCGGCGGCATCACCAGCGGCAAAGGGGACTGGGCCTGGCTGCAGCACACGCTGGCCTGCATGAACGACCACGGCCGCGCCGCCGTGGTGCTGGACACCGGCGCCGTCACGCGCGGCTCCGGCTCCAAGAACGAGGACAAGGAGCGCAACATCCGCAAGTGGTTCGTCGAGCATGACCTGATCGACGGCGTGATCCTGCTGCCGGTGAACCTCTTCTACAACACCCCCGCCGCCGGTGTGATCGTGGTGCTCTCCAAGCGCAAGAGCGCCGCGCGCAAGGGCCGGATCGTGCTCCTCAACGCCAGCCGCCGCTTCAAGAAGGGCCGGCCCAAGAACTACCTGCCCGAGGAGGACATCCGGCCGCTGGCGGCGATGTATCTCAAGGGCGAGCCGGTGGAGGGGGAGCTGGCGGTCATCACCACCGAGCAGGCGCGGGAGGCGGATTACAACCTGAGTCCGAGCCGGTGGGTGGGGCAGAACGACACGGCTGAAGTGGGTTCCATCCAAGACCTTCTTTCCGATTTGGTCCAGCTCGACAAGCAGACCCATGGACTGACTGAAAGCCTTGCAAAACTGCTGGCGGGAGTGACCGATGGGGCTGCTTGATACTGCGCTTGCGGATGGCCGTTGTTGGAGTCGGGTGGGTGACTGTTTTGAAGTTACGCGCAAGCCGCCTGGGCTGAGGGTGGCTGATTACAAGGCGGTGCCCTTTGTGCCGATGGAAGCCATTCCCCAAGGTGGACAGTACGAGCCTCGGTATGATCAAAAGCCTGGCGCAGATATCACGAGCGGTACCTACTTCGAACGCGGCGATCTCCTGATCGCAAAGATCACCCCGTCTTTCGAAAACGGAAAACAGGCGTGGGTCAAAAGACTGCCGGCCCCGTTCGGATACGCAACGACCGAAGTCATTCCATTGCGCCCGACCGCAGCGGGCTATGACAGACGATTGCTGTTCTTCTATTTGCTGCACCCGGAAATTCGTTCTTACGTTTCCGAGCGAATGGAGGGCTCGACCGGGCGGCAGCGAGTGCCGGAACAGGTGCTGCTGGACCTGCCCTACCCGAAATTGCCTCCCGACGATCAGCAGGCAATCGCGGACACACTGGAACGCGTCACCCTGCAAGTTGATCTTGAGGAGCACAGTGCGCGAACAGCAGCCGAACTCAAGCGCGCCGCCATGCGCGAGCTGTTCACGCGCGGCCTGCGCGGCGAGCCGCAGAAGGAGACCGAGATCGGGCCGGTGCCTGAGAGTTGGCAGGTCACTTCACTTGAGGCGGTTGCTATCGTACGTGGTGGAACAAGTTTTCCGCCTGCGCTACAGGGCAAGCATCAGGGCGCGTTTCCGTTTTACAAGGTCAGCGACATGAACCTGCCGGGGAATGAGTTGGAAATGCGTTCGGCTGCGAATTGGATTGATCGGGCAGACCTCGAACAGCTGCGAGCCAAACCGTTTCCGCGTGAAACGATCATCTTTCCAAAGGTAGGGGGCGCACTCCATACGAACAAGAAGCGGCTACTGATCCGTGACGCCCTGGTAGACAACAACATCATGGGGGTCACAATAATTGAAAATGTGCCTTGTCGTCCTAAGTACCTGTTTGCTTGGTTTCAGACGATAAATCTATCTTCGATTGCCAATGCAGGCCCTTTGCCATCAATCAACAGCAGCCAGCTTTACGAGCTGAAACTGCCGCTTCCTGATCTAGCCGAGCAGGACGACATCATCGCCATCCTCGACGCCATCGACCGCAAGATCGAGCTGCACCGTAAGAAGCGGGCGGTACTGGAAGAACTGTTCAAGGCCCTGCTGCACAAGCTGATGACCGGCGAGGTCCGCGTCGATGCGCTGGACCTCTCCGCGCTGCAAGCCCACGCGGGGCCGGTTTCCCCTGCGGCGGAGCCGGCCGTATGATGCGCCTCTCATCCGCCCCTGGCAGTAAGCCTTCCCACCCTCATCCGGGAAGCGCCGACCCCCGGGGCTTTTCCATTGGGCACAGCGGGGAGCATGCATGACCCGCTGTGCCTACCTTTTCCTGGACGAAGCCGGGAACTTCGATTTCACTTCCAAGGGTACCCGCTACTTTGTCCTGACCAGCGTGAGCACGCGACGCCCGTTTGCGGCGTACACCGCGCTCGACGACTACAAGCACGACTGCTTGGAATTCGGCCTCGACACTGAATATTTCCACTGCGTCGATGACAACCCGCGGGTACGCGGTCGCGTATTCGAGTTGATCGCCGGACATCTGGACGGCTTGCGCATCGACAGCCTGATCGTGGAAAAGCCCAAGACCGGCCCGGCATTGCGCGAGGACAGGCGCTTCTATCCGGAGATGCTGGGCTACCTGCTCAAATTCGTCCTACCCAAGGAGGTCGAGGCAGGGGCGGAAGAGGTCATCGTCATCACGGACACCATTCCGGTGCAGAAGAAGCGGCAGGCCATCGAAAAGGCCATTCAGCAGTCCTTGGCGAAGATGCTGCCAGCCGGGATGAGGTACCGAATCCTGCATCACGCTTCGCGCTCCCACTATGGGCTGCAGGTGGCCGATTACTGCTGCTGGGCAGTGTTCAGAAAGTGGCAGCGGGGAGAGACGGAGCACTACGACCGAATCAAGCCGGCCATCCGGAGCGAGTTCGACATTTTTCGTACCGGGACGAGGTACTACTACTGATGCCGCGCCTGAAGCCCAAAAAAATGACCCCCCCGACTACTCCGTTGCCGGAGAGAGCCCCTTGGGCTCTTGTCATCGGAGGGGGACCTTTGGTGCGAAGTCTAGCAGCTTCGCCTCTGAAGGGGAAGCCGAGCTTCCTCGGGCATGCGGCCCGGTTCAAGCCTGTTCACGCCCGGCTTGCTGAAGCCAGACGAATGAAAACGGCCGCCCCCGGTTTCACCAGGCGACGACCGCCGAACGGGCATTCCCGTTCCCGGTGGGAATGTAGCCCAACCCGTCCCCGTGCGGAAGCTTCCCGGAAGGGGGACCCCACATGAACACCCTCAAGATCAGCGAGGCCGGCAGCGTTCAGTTCCCGATGGTCGAGCACGCCGCCGAGATCGGCTGGGTGCCGCTCAGCCCCGTCGAGGCGCTGTTCAGGCGCGGGGACGAGTCCGCGAGCCTGTTCCGGGGCCTGCTGGAGCAGAAGCTTCTTGCCTTCAATCCGTGGCTCAAGTCCGAGCAGGCGCGCTCCATTGTCGAGACCTTCGACGCGCTGCCCGCCAGCATCGAGGGCAACCGCGAGCGGCTGGCCTGGCTGCGCGGCGAGCGCTCCTGGTTCGACGAGCAGGAAAAGCGCCATCGCCGCGTCCAACTCATCGACTTCGAGCATGTCGAGGCGAACGCCTTTCATGTCACCTGGGAGTGGAAGATCAAGCCCCCGGCACGCAAGGGCAACCGCGCGGACGTGATGTTCGTCGTCAACGGCGTGCCGGTGGTGATCGTCGAGCACAAGAATCCGAAGGACGGCGACGCCATCGAGCGCGCCATCAAGCAGCTGCGCCGCTACGAACTGGAAACGCCGGAGCTCTTGGCCAGCCCGCAGCTCTTCAACGTCACCCACCTGCTCGACTACTGGTACGGCGTGACCTGGAATGTGAACCGGCGCGACATGGCACGCTGGAAGCAGGCGCCGGAGGAGAGCTACCGCTCCGCGGTGCAGGCCTTTTTCGAGCCGACCGACTTCCTGCGCACCCTGCGGCACTGGATCTTGTTCTACGTGCAGGACGGCGAGACGCGCAAGTCGGTGCTGCGCCAGCACCAGCGGCGCGCCATCGACGCCATTCTGAACCGCTGCGCCGACCCGATGAAGACACGTGGCCTGGTCTGGCACACCCAGGGCTCGGGCAAGACCTTCACCCTGCTGACCGCCGCTCGCCTGATCCTGGAGGACAAGGCGCGCTTCGCCAACGCGACGGTGATTCTGGTGGTGGACCGCACCGAGCTGGAAGGTCAGTTGAAGGGCTGGGTCGAGCGCCTGCTCGGCGAGATGCAGAGCCAGGACATCGCGGTCCGGCGGGCCAACAACAAGGCCGAACTGCAGGCGCTGCTGGATGCCGATTTCCGGGGCCTGATCATCTCGATGATCCACAAGTTCGAGGCCGTCCGCAAAGACAGCTGCCTGCGCGACAACGTCTACGTGTTCATCGACGAAGCGCACCGGTCGGTGGCCAGGGACCTCGGCACCTATCTGATGGCGGCCGTGCCCAAGGCCACCATCATCGGTTTCACCGGTACGCCGATTGCGCGCACGTCGCAAGGCGAAGGCACGTTCAAGATCTTCGGCCGGGAGGACGAACAGGGCTATCTCGACAAGTATTCGATCAAGGAGTCCATCGAAGACGAGACGACCCTGCCGATCAAGCACGTGATGGCGCCGAGCGAAATGACGGTGCCTGCGGATCGCCTGGACAAAGAGTTTTTCGCCTTGGCCGAGAGCGAAGGCGTCACCGATGTCGAGGAGCTGAACAAGGTGCTCGACCGCGCCGTGGGGCTGCGCACCTTCCTGGCGGCGGACGACCGCATCGAAAAGGTGTCCGCCTTCATCGCCGAGCACTTCAAGGAGAACGTGCTGCCCCTGGGCTACAAGGCCTTCGTGGTGGCCGTGAACCGCGAGGCCTGCGCCAAGTACAAAAAGGCGCTGGACAAGCGGCTGCCGCCGGAGTGGACGGCGCCGGTCTATACCCAGAATGCGGCAGACGCCATCGATCGGCCGCTGGTGGCCGAGCTGCAGCTGTCGGACGAGCAGGAAGAACAAGTCCGCCTGCTGTTCAAGAAGCCCGCGGAAAACCCGAAGATCCTGATCGTTACCGACAAGCTGCTCACCGGCTACGACGCACCGCCGCTGTACTGCCTGTACCTCGACAAGCCGATGCGCGACCACGTGCTGCTGCAGTCGATTGCGCGCGTGAACCGGCCCTACGTGGACGCCAGCGGCGTGGCCAAGCGCGTCGGCCTGGTGGTCGACTTCGTGGGCGTGCTGCGCGAGCTTAAGAAGGCCCTGCAGTTCGACTCCTCGGACGTCAGCGGCGTGATCGAGGACCTCGACGTGCTGATGCAGGACTTTCTGCAACGCATCGAGCAGGCCAAGAAGGACTACCTGGAGTCAGATGCAGGCGGTACGCCCGACGAACGGCTCGAACGCCTGGTGTTCGGGAGGTTCCTTTCGCCCGAGGCGCGCAAGACCTTCTTCGAACACTACAAGGACATCGAGGCGCTGTGGGAGATCCTCTCGCCCGATGCACGGCTCCGTGACCACATCGCCACCTACAAGCAGCTTTCCCAGCTCTACGCGGCCGTGCGCAACGCCTACGCCGAGAAGGTCGGTTTCGTGGCCGATCTGGCCTACAAGACGCGCCGGCTCATCGAGGGGAGTGCCGAGCAGCACGGCCTGGGTCGGCTCACCAAGAGCGTGACCTTCGACGTGGCCACGCTCAACGCGCTGCGCAGCGAAAAGGGCTCCGATGAAGGCAAGGTGTTCAACCTCGTGCGCGGGTTGCAGCACGAAATCGACGAAGACCCCGCCGCGGCCCCGGTGCTGCAGCCACTGAAAGACCGCGCCGAACGCATCCTCAAAGACCTCGAAGACCGCAAGACGACCGGCCTGGCCGCGATGGACCAACTCGCAGCGCTGGCGGCCGAGAAGGAAGCGGCGATGAAGGCGGCGCGCGACAGCGGACTTTCCCCGCGCGCTTTCGCTGTCTACTGGGTCTTGCGCGACGACCCCGCCGTCAAGGCGGCATCGGTCGACGCCATGGCGCTTGCCAAGGATGCCGAAACGCTGCTGTCGCGCTTCCCGAATGCGTCGGTGAACCCCGACGAGCAACGCAGGCTGCGCGCCGCCATGTACAAACCCGTGCTGGCGCTCGGACAGGACGAGCGCGCCCGCGTGGTCGACCTGATCATCCGACTGCTGCTCGCGGGGGGCGAGGCGTGAAGTCGTCTCTCTATCCTGCACAAGAACTGCGACGACGGGCACTGGCCTGGGCGGTGAAGCTGCGTGTCAACCCGCGCGTCATTCGGGTCCAAGAGATGCGCAGGAAGTGGGGCTCCTGCTCGTCCGCGGGGACGGTCACCCTGGCCGCCGATCTGGTCGCGCAAGATGAGCGCTTCCAGGACTACGTCATCGTCCACGAACTGCTGCACCTGCGCTACGCCAGCCACGGGCGCATGTTCAAGGCGCTGATGAGCGCGCATGTGCCTGAATGGAGAAGGATAGCTGTGAGCAGAGATCGTCAACGCGGGGCTGTAGGGGGATGAGTTCATGCTGGAAACGACGCAACGGAAGATTTTGACGACTGACCAGAATCCTGATGGTGCGCTGTTTCTCAACGCAGCGTTCCTCCATTTGGTGATGTCGTTGTCCATGTTGACGTGCTTTCTCGACCAGAAAACCTTTCGGAACTTCGCCGCAAGCATCGGGCAACGCACGTATTTCGCGCAACTCGCGATTTGGTCTTTGCAGCTCCAATCATTGAAGGCGCGCCACGCCTCAGCGGCGAACAGACGAAGATCTCGCTTCGAGACGATCCGGAGATGGCCTGTCATCTGTGGCGTGAAGCATTATTGCGACGATTCTTCGAGCGCAAACGCGAGATCATCAGGGGTGTTCCCGTTCAGGTGCTGTCGCGAGCGGCTGGTGACGCGCTTGGGGCCGGCAAAGATTGGGAGAGCAAGAGCACACGTCCGAGCGTTCTGAGCGCGATCGATGCTCGCGTGGCGTATGGATTTTCTGCACAGGTGTTCCGTCCTCCAAGCCAGTCCGAGCATCAAATCGCGCTCCCTGTTGTCGTTCTCGATGTCTTTGTAGTCGAGCAGATTACTGCCTCGGTAGCGGAGCTTGTGGCGCAGGGTGTGGACTTGCGGCATGTCTACGTCGGCGAGCTGGAGCCTATTTCTGATGAGCGCGTACTTCCAGAGCTGAAACTTCGTGGGCTGCTGCGCGACGTAATTCAGGGCATCGCAACAGTCGAGGCAGATGATGGACGGATCGAGAAGATCGACGCGAGTAAGCTCCGAGTTGAAGCAACACGTAAGAATATTCGTCAGTTGCTTGAACACGCCTTAGGGCACGGTCGCTGGGTGCGTGCAAGCGAAGATATGAAAGCGCGCGCTGCTGCTGTCCACGAGGGGGCGTCTTGGGTGAAGCGTTTGCAGACGGCCCATGACCTTCTGCGAAAGGACCCTCTTGAGATTGTCCCGGGCATTCAGGTGACGGTAGGCGATCTCGTAAATCCCGCAAGATGGCCGAATGGAAACACCACCGTCCGACGAGCTGAACCCGCCATCTATGTATTTGACGCGGCAGGTCGGAAGGTCCACGAATCAGCCAGTCACGGGATCGCAGCACACGGTCCATACAGCCGATCAGCGCCAATCCCACGAGGTCCGCGAGTTTGCCTTATATGTCAAGCGTCGCAGCAGGGCGTGGCTGAGCAGTTAATGTACAAGTTCCTGCATGGAATTCAGGGCACTGTATTCAGTCGCGGATTTCTTCGAACGTATGGATTCGAGAACTGTCAGCCTGTCCCCTTTACCGCGCGCGATGGTTCAGCCCGCGCGTACCATGAGGCCGCACAGCGAGCTTTGCAGGCGGCGACTGAGAGCAAGCAGCCATGGGATCTCGCCTTCGTGCAGGTTGAAGACCGGACGCACCAACTGCGTGGTGATGACAATCCTTATCTCGTAACGAAGGCGTTTTTCCTGACGCAGCAGATTCCGATTCAGCAGTTCCGTTTCGAGACGGCCCAAACTCCGGATGCGCAGCTCGCCTTCACCCTGAGTAACATGGCGTTGGCCACCTATGCGAAGCTTGGTGGAATTCCCTGGCTACTTCGTGCTGACCCGACAACGACGCATGAACTGGTGGTCGGGATCTCCAGCACCTGGGTTCGTGAGAGCCGCCTCTCGCAAGGGGAGAGGCTCGTCGGCATAACTACCGTCTTCAGCGGCGATGGGTCGTATTTCCTGCATACCGTGTCGAAGGCTGTCTCCTACGAAAACTACTCGGAAGCGATGCTTGAGTCACTGCGCACATCTATTGACCGAGTGCGCAGGGAGCGCAATTGGCAGAACGGGGAGCGCGTTCGTCTGATATTCCATGCGTTCAAGCCCCTCAAGGATGCGGAGGCCATCGCCGTCAAGCGACTGGCGGAAGACCTCTCCGACTTCCAGTTGGAGTTCGCATTTCTTCATGTAGCTAGCGATACTAGCCTCCAGCTCTTCGATAGTAACTCGCAAGGGGTACCGATCGGAAAGACCGACAAGGTTAAGAGACGCTACGTGCCAGAACGTGGTCTGATGGTGGCACTTTCCGATCGGGACTTGCTGTTGTGTGCCACCGGGGCAAAAGAGCTCAAGCGCTCGACAGACGGCGCTCCTGTTCCGCTTCGGTTGTACTTGCATCGCGCCTCGACGTTCCGCGATCTCCAATATTTGGGGCAGCAGGTATTGATGTTCGCGAGCCACTCCTGGCGCGGCTTCCAACCAGCACCGATGCCTGTAACGGTTAGCTACTCTCAGCTCATCGCGCGGCATTTGGGTAGGCTTGGAAAGACGACTCGTTGGAACCCTGATGTTCTTTGTGGCCGTATCGGCACCACGAGGTGGTTCCTATGACCGGTCTGACTGAACTGCTCATCGGCGATGCTGAAAAGATACTGCGACGAGAGGCTGAAAAATTGCGCAGCGGCACTTCCCTCGACCGACTGCTTGCTGGCTGGCTATTGCCAAGCACGTATAGTTCCCAGGCGAATGCCGTCGCGCAGTCGATCGTCAGCCAGTGGCGTGCGGCCAAGCAAGGAGGCGCTCCTCGCTCATATCAGTTGGTAGGGGCTCTGGCGCTCGCGACATCATTGGACTCCGAAGACCTGGAACGCCGAGACGCGTTTAACGATGGACTCGACTGGGCATGCAGACACGCAGGCGAACCGCTCGCGGCGGCGCACGCACAAGCGGTTGAGGGACAAGGCTGCCTGCGTGCGCTTCCGCCAAGAAGTTGGCGCGGGTTTCGAGAGAAGAGAGGGCGGATCAGAGTCGAACCTGCCCCATTCAGTCGCCCCCGGACATGGGGCGCAGCACACGCAGAACCGGCCTGGACCCCGCGCCGCGGCGGGGGCTCGCAAACGAAAACGCCCAACCGGAGCCGGTTGGGCGTTGAAAAGTGGTGGCCAGGGGCGGAATCGAACCACCGACACGCGGATTTTCAGTCCGCTGCT
>ERZ795042.1942-NODE-1942-length-12299-cov-6.111320_pt1 | contig 12299 bp, 9 predicted proteins | sample MGYA00375126_ERZ795042 | MGnify/ENA primary metagenome ERZ795042 (study PRJEB30171, sample SAMN05518105) | compost metagenome | isolation source: Feedstock adapted compost from Newby Island compost facility, Milpitas, CA | place: USA:Newby Island compost facility...
CAATCACCAGATGGCCGAGTGCCTCCCCTTCGCGCCCTCGTGAGCGGGCCCGGCGGGGCGCGCGCCGTCACCGGCCGCACCCGATCGTGCGAGGTCACCCCGGCCGGTCGGGGGACGCGCCACCGGCGGCCGGGGTGACGTCCGTCAAGAGGCGGGCAGGTCGAAGGCGTACAGGGTGGCGTCCCCGCAGGCGATCACCAGCGGGGCGGCCACGGCGAGGGCGTCCAGCGGGCCGTCGAGGCGTACGGCGGCGGCGCACTCCGGCCAGGCGGCGGCGCGCCATACCCGCAGCGTGCCGTCGGCGGAGGCGGTGACCAGCCGGGAGCCGTCCGGGGTGACGGCCGCCGCGGTCACGCCGCCGGTGTGGCCGGTGAGGGTGGCGACGGGGGTGCCGTCGGGCCGCCAGATGCGCACGGTGCGGTCGTCGGACGCGGTGGCGAGCCAGGCGGCGTCCGGGGCGACGGCCAGCGCGTTCACCCGCCGGGGGTGGGCGGCCACGGTGGCGATCGGACGGCCGTCGGGCCGCAGCAGCCGCAGCGAGCCGTCGGGGAACGCGGCGGCGAGCCAGCCGCCGTGCGGGGCGATCGCAATGGCGCTCGCCGCGCCGGGGTGGCCGACGGCGGCGATCGGCTCGCCGTCGGCGCGCCACAGCCGCACCGTGCGGTCGCGGGACACGGTGGCGAGCCAGCCGCAGTCCGGGGCGATCGCGACCCGCACCACCGCGTCGGTGTGGCCGGTCAAAGTTGCCATGGGCTCGCCCTCGGGCCGCCAGATGCGCACGGTGTGGTCGTCCGACCCCGTGGCGAGCCAGCTGCCGTCCGGGGCGACGGCCACGGCGTTCACCGGGCCGGTGTGGCCGCGGAGCGTGCCGATCGGGTGCCCGTCGGCGCGCCACAGCCGTGCCGTCGCATCGTCGGACCCGGTGGCGAACCAGGTGCCGTCGGGCGCGAACGCCACCGCGGCGACCGCGGCGGTGTGGCCGGTGAGCACGGCGACGAGCCGGCCGTCGGCGCGCCGGATCCGCACCGGGCGGTCCGCCGCCACGGTGACGAGCCGGGACCCGTCCGGCGCGATCGCCACCCCCCACACCGGGGCGGCGTGCGCGGCCACCGCGCGGGCCGGGGGCGGTTCGGGACGCCGCCACCGCAGGATTAGCGGCGCACGTTCCGCCGCCGCCCGCACCTCGGGGAGGGCCGCAAGGTGGGCCAGCCGGTTGCTCTCGGTCGGTCCCCGCGCGTCCAGATCGCCGAGCAGGTGCCCCACCCGCCGCAGGTGCCGCAGCGCGGCCGCCGCCCGCGGGCCGGGGGAGCGGGCCAGGTCGGCCTCGAGCGCCGGTGGGCCGGAGTCGGCGAGCCGGGCGAGCATCCAGCGCACGTCGGTCACCAGCTCCGTCAGCTCCGCCGTACGGCCGGCCTCGGCGAGGTGGAACGCGAGGTGGTCCCGCACGAAACGCGCCTCGGGCTGGTGCCACCGGCGCCGGTACCGGTCGGCCAGCAGCCGGTTGACCTCGGCGCGCCGCGCGCCCAGGTCGGCGCGGAGCCGATCCCGCACCGCGTCGTGCACGACCAGCGCCGGGCGGTCCGGATCCGCGTCCCGCAGGGTGACCAGGGCCAGGCCGGCGAGCGTCCGGCACACCCGCTCCGCCTGGTCGCGCCCCAGCCCCGCGGTGGCCGACCACAGCAGGTGCGCCGCCTCCACCGGGATCTCCGCGTCCGCGGGGAAGACGCCCAGCTCGGCGAACCGGTCGCGCAGCTCGGGCGGCAGCGCCTCGGCGGCGAGGCCGATCGCCGCCGCCAGGATCCCGGACCGGCCGCCGGCGGCGCCGGGGCGGTACGGCCCGGCCCGCTCCAGCCGGTCCGCGGCGCGCCGCGCGGCGGCGTCCACCGCCGTTCCGCGGGCCACGTCGGCGGCGAGGCGGGCGTTGCTGAGCGCGAGCGCCAGCGGCAGGCGGCCGGTCGCCGCGGCGAGCCGGGCCCGCAGCGCCGGATCGATCGGCGGCAGCCCGCGCGTGAGGACCTCGCGGGCCGCCGCCTCGTCGAGCGCGCCCACCTCAACCCGCCGGTGACCCGGCGGCGGCAGGCCGGGATCGGACGTGGTCACCAGCAGCCACATCTGCCGGGCGAGCACCTCAAGCGGCTCGAGCTGCGCGGGCGTGGCCACGTCGTCGGCGACGAGCAGCATCGGCCCGTGCCCGAGCAGCTGGTCGGCGAGGTGCCGGGCGAGCGGCCCCGCGTCGGCGGGCGGCCGGTCCACCGGGAGGGGCGGGAGCAGCCCGCGGCAGCCCGGGGGCCGCGCCCGGGCCGCCTCCCGGAACATGCCGTAGAGCAGGGCCGCCACCTCGGCCGGGGCGCGCTCCCGGCCGACGGTGAGCCACAGGACGCCGCCGCCGAAGCGGTGCCGTACCCGGGCGTCGTGGCAGGCGAGCAGCGCCAGCGAGGTGGTGCCGGACCCGGCCGGGCCCACCAGTGCCGTGATCCTGCTCGCCGTCCCGGTCCCGTCGTCCCGCAGGAGCGCGGCCGTCACCTGCGCGAGCTCCGGCCGCGGCCGGAGGTGGGGCGGGCACGGCGGCACCGCGTACGCCGGTCCCAACGGGGATGTCCGCACGAACAGGACGGTACGGGCCCGGCGGCACCGGGGAAAGCGGCGGCCGGGAGGCTCCCGCGGCGGCCGGTGCGCGGGCGCGCGCCGTCAGGCCTCGACCGTGCGGCCGCTGCGCTGGCCGGCAGCCCCGGGGACGGGGGCCGCCGCGTCGTCGCCGAGCTCGATGATCCGGTTGTGCTCGTCGACGTGGACGATGCGGGGCACGTGCGTCTTCACCTCGTCCTCGTCGACCTGCTTGAACGACATGATGATGACCTTGTCGCCCGGGGAGACGAGCCGCGCCGCGGCCCCGTTGATGCCGATCACGCCGGACCCGGCGGGGCCCTCGATCACGTAGGTCGTCAGCCGCGCGCCGTTGTCGATGTCCACCACGTGGACCTGCTCGTTCTCGACGATGTCGGCGGCCTCCATGAGGGTGCGGTCGATCGTGATCGACCCGACGTAGTGGAGATCCGCCTGGGTCACGGTGGCCCGGTGGATCTTGCCGCCGAGCAGGACACGCTGCATCTGATGACCTCCTGGGATGTGTCGGCGCCGCGGGCGTCCGGCCACCCGGTGGGCTCCGGTCGTACCGGCCTCGCGTCAGGCGGTGTCCCCGCCGTCTCCGCGAGCGGCCCGCGACGACGGTCAGGGCGGAAACCTGACAAGGCCACGTGTTTCGCCCCGTAGCTTATGACCCCCGGACGCGTGCCGGACCGCGAGGTGCCCCCGCGTGCGCCCACGGCGTACGGCACGGCGCGCGCGGCCAGATGCCCCCGGCGATGCCCCGGCGGGGTCGCCGTCGGCCGTACGTGCCGGGGGTGAGGCCGGCTCCGGGTGTGCGATCCGCACGTCGCCGGCGCCGTACCGCGCGCCCGGGCAGCGTGATCGCGCGGACCGCGCGCGCCGGCCTGCCCCGCGGACGGCCACCCCGCCGGAGCGGCCACCGGTGCCCGGGACCCGGCGGCACCGGGCCGCGGACGATCACGCTCGTCCCGGCCCTCCGGATCCGGGGCGTCAGCTCCGGTAGCGGGCGGCGAGCTCGGGGCGCTGCCCGCCGAACGCGGCGAGGGAGGCGGCGAAGGCGGCGTCGAGCAGGGAGGGGTCCGCCACGCCGGGCGCGGTCACGGTCTCGCCGAGCTCGAGCCCGCGCAGGCTCGCGGTGACCACGTCCTCGGCCGACATGCGGGGGATGCCGCTGAGGTCGATGCCCTGGCGGGTGTGGAACTCGGTCGCCACGACCCCGGGCAGCAGGGCCTGCACCCGAACCCCGGTGCCCTCCAGCTCGGCGGCGAGGAGCTGCGAGAACGCGAGCAGGTAGGCGAGCGCCCCGCCGTACACCGCGCGCCGGGGTGTGACCGACGACGGCGCGGGACCGCTGAACGCGATCATGCCGCCGACGTTGATGATCGTCCCGGCGCCGCGGTCGAGCATGCCGCCGAGCACCGCCCGGGCGAGCAGGGTGGCGGCGAGGATCTTCACGTTGACCACCTCGGCCGCCCGATGCGCGGGCAGCTCGGCGAACGGCATGTAGTGCGCCACACCGGCGTTGTTGACGAGCAGGTCGACGGGCTCGGCCGCGGCCGCGGCCGCCACCTTCTCGATGCCGTCGGGCGTCGCCAGGTCCGCGGCGAGCGGGCGGACCGTGACGTTCGGGTGGGAGGCGACCAGGTCCGCCAGCCGGGCGGTGTCCCGGCCGACCGCGATCAGGTCGTACCCGTCGGCGGCGAGGCGGTCGGCGAAGGCGCGGCCGATGCCGGAGGTGGCGCCGGTGACCAGGGCGAGTGCGTTCATGCGACGGTTCCTCTCTGCGGGGCCTCACCGGACCCGCTGTCCGATGCGGCCGCCCTCAGTCTCGGCGCGCCGCGCGGATCCCGGCAGTACCCCGGCGATCCTGGGGCCGCCGGGACCAGGGACCGCGGCGGCCGGCCGTGGCGCGGCGGCCGGGATCGGCCGTGCCTGGGGGTGACGGGGCCACCCGGGCACGCGGCCGCCGCGCCTAGGGTGGCGGTATGGCCGACGCGAACCTGCTGGGCGAGTACCTCCGGGCCCGCCGCGAGCTGATCACACCGGAACAGGTCGGGCTGCCGCGGGCCGGGATCCGCCGCGTGCCCGGCCTGCGGCGCGAGGAGGTGGCGATGCTCGCGGGCATCAGCGCGGACTACTACCTGCGGCTGGAGCAGGGCAGGGACCGCAGCCCGTCCCGGCAGGTGCTCGAAGCCCTCGCCCGCGCGCTGCTGCTCGACGACGACGGCACCGAGTATTTGCTGTCCCTCGCCGAGCCCCGGCCGCGCGCGGCCCGCCGGCGGCCCCGCCGGGAGACCGTGCCGCCCGGCATCCGGGTGCTCGTCGACACCATCGGGTTCCCCGCCTTCGTCGAGGGGCGCTACTTCGACGTGCTCGCCGCCAACCAGGCCGCCGCCGCGCTCTCCCCCCGGCTCGTCCCCGGCCGCAACCGGCTGCACGACGTGTTCCTCGATCCCGCCGAGCGGGCGCTCTACCCGGCCTGGGACGAGGTCACCGCCCGCCTGGTCGCCGGGTTCCGCAGCTCCGTCGGGGTCGACGTGCACGACCGGCGGTTCGTGGACCTCGTCGGCAGCCTCTCCATCGCCAGCCCGCGGTTCCGCGAGCTGTGGGCCCGGCAGGACGTCGCCCGCCGCGAGGGCGCGAGGGCGGTGATCGCCCACCCCGTGGTCGGCGAGCTCACCCTCTACCGGGAGAAGCTGCCGGTCACCGGCACCGACGGGCAGATGCTCGTCATCTACCACCCCGAGCCCGGAACCGCCGACGCGGAGAAGCTGTCGCTGCTCATCTCGTTCGAGCTACCCGGCGCAACGGATCCGCCCACCCGGAATCCCGCCGAGGGGCACCGGCCCTGACCGTGTCGGCGGGTAAGCCGGGAGCCCGATGATGCGGGCCGCGAGCGGTGTCAGAGCATCGAACCGCCGCTCGCGTCGATCCAATGGCCGGTCACCCACCGGGCGTCGTCGGAGGCGAGGAAGGCGACGATGTCCGCGATGTCCTCCGGTTGCGCGATCCGGTTCAGCGGGGAGAGGGCGGCGATCGCGGCACGCCCCTCCTCGGTGGCGAGGCGCGCGGCGTTCATGTCGGTGTTGGTCGAGCCGGGGCCGACCGCGTTGACCGTGATCCCGCGCGGGCCGAGCTCCTTGGCGAGGGTGGCGGTGAGGGAGTCGAGGGCCGCCTTCGACATCGCGTACGCCGTCAGCTCGGGGATCCGTGCGCCGTGGGTGAACCGGGTGGAGATGTTGATGATCCGGCCGCCGTCCCGGAGCCGGGAGAGGCCGCGCTGGACGATGAAGAACGGCGCCTTGGTGTTGACGGCGAACACCTCGTCGTAGGTCGCCTCGGTCACCTCGGCGAACGGGATCCGGCCGCCGAGGATGCCGGCGTTGTTCACCAGGATGTCGAGGCCGTCGGCGTGCTCGTCGAACGCCGCCCACAGCGCCTCGGCGTCACCCGGGACGCCGAGCCGGGTCTGGACGGCGAAGGCCTCGCCGCCGCCTTCGGTGATCGCCTTCACGGTCCGCTCGGCGGCCTCGGCGTTGCCGCCGTAGTGCACGCCGACCCGGGCGCCGTCCCGCGCCAGCCGAAGCGCGATCGCGCGGCCGATCCCCCGGCTCGCGCCGGTCACCAGCGCCGTCTTCCCTGCGAGTGGGCTCATCGTCGACACATCCATTCTCTAGCGGTCGTTACAAAACGGACGATAGCACAATGTCTAACGATCGCTATAAAATGCTTGCGTGGCCACGACTACGCGCGGACGTCCCCGCTCCTTCGACCGGGGCGCGGTGCTCGATAAGGCGATCCGGCTGTTCTGGCGCAACGGCTACGAGGCCACGTCGGTGCGGGACCTCACCGAGGAGCTCGGCATCGGTGCGCCGAGCCTCTACAACGCCTTCGGCGACAAGCGGCGGCTCTTCGCCGAGGCGGTCGAGGTGTACGACCGGGAGTACGGCGGGTTCATCGAGGCCGCCCTCACCGAGGAGCCCACCGCGAAGCGGGCCGCCGCGCGCCTGTTCGCCGAGGCCCCGGCCCGCTACACGCGCCCCGGGCTGCCCGCCGGATGCCTCATCGTCACCGGCGACATCGGCACCACCGACAAGGAGGTCCTGGCATCGGTACGGCGCATCCGCCAGGCGAAGGTGGCCGCGCTCACCGACAAGATCAAGGCCGACATCGCCGCCGGCGAGCTGCCCGCCGACACCGACGCGCAGGCGCTCGCCCGCTACACGATGTCGATGCTGAGCGGTATCGCCCAGGCCGCCCGGGACGGGGTGCCCCGGGACGAACTCGAACGCGTCGCGAGGATCGCGCTCACCGCGTGGCCCTGAGCGCCGGGCATCCTCTCAGTGTCGCCTCTCAGTGTCGCCTCTCGGTGTCGCCTCTCGGTGTCGCCTCTCGGTGTCGCCTCTCAGTGTCGCCTCGGTGTCGCGCCGGATCCGGGTTCGCTCGCCGGGGCGCCTGATGGGCCGGTCCCGGCGATGATGGCCTGGAGGCCGCGCTCGAAGTTCGCCCCCAGATCGCGGGGTCGCTCTCGCGCAGCGCCGTCACCAGCGGCGCGTCGGCGCCTTCGGGCAGGAGCGCGATCAGCGAACGGCACTACCGGAAGGTGCGCCGGCGAGCTCGGGTCCACGCCGGGATCGACCTTGATCAGGCACGGCACTGATCAGTCAGGTTGCTCGACCTTGGTGGCGTGGAAGCGGGGGCTTGCCGCCCAGGAGCGCCACAGCTCCGCGTACCGGCCGCCCGCCGCGACGAGCTCGTCGTGCGGGCCCTCCTCGACGATCCGGCCCCGCTCCAGCACGACGACCCGGTCGGCGGACGCGGCCTGGGTGAGCCGGTGGGCGACGATCAGCGTGGTACGGCCCGCCGTCGCCGCGGCCGCCGCCCGCTCCAGCACCCGCGCGCCGAGGCTGCCCGCCTCGGCCGTGGCCTCGTCGAGGATCGCGATCGGCGGATCGGCGAGCACGAGCCGGGCGAGCGCGAGCTGCTGGGCCTGGGCCGCGGTGAGCTCGTGCCCGCCCTCGCCGACCACCGTGTCGAGCCCGTCGGGCAGGTCGCGCACCCACTCGGCCGCGCCGACCGTCTCCAGCGCCGCGGCGATCTCCTCCGGCGTGGCGCCGGGCTTGGCGAGCCGCAGGTCCTCGATGAGCGGCCCGGCGAACACGTGGGTTTCCTGGGTGAGGATCGCGACGTGGGCGCGCAGCCGTTCCGGCGGCAGCTCGTGCACCGGCACCCCGCCGACGAGCGCCGTGCCCGAGCCGGGGGTGAGGATGCCGGCCGCGATCGCGGCGAGCGTGGTCTTGCCCGCGCCGGTGGACCCGACGAGCGCCACCCGGGTGCCCGGCTCGACGCGCAGGCTCACCCCGCCGTCCGGCCCGCCCAGCACCGGGGTGACCCCGTCGTAGCTGAAGTGCACGTCGCGCAGCTCGAGCGAGGCGTCGGCCGGGACGGGGCGGTCCGCCCCGGCGGCGGGGGCGTCGCCGGGCAGCGTGATGATCCCGACGAGCCGGGCGAGGCTAGCGCCCGCGGCCTGCATCTCGTCGAAGGTGAACAGCAGCATGGTGACCGGGTTGAACAGCCGGTGGAACAGCACCGCGGCCGCGGCCGTCTCGCCCACGGTCACCGCGCCGCTCCGCACCAGAAGGAACCCGGCCGTGAGGATCGCGGCGAGGCCGAGGAACTCCGCCCGGTTCACCCGTCCGGTGAACCGGGTGACCAGCACGAACACCGCGACCTCGATGTCCCGGGCGAGCCCGGAGGCCGCGCCGATCGCGTCCAGCCGCCGCTGCTCCATCCGGTAGGCGCGCACGGTGCGCGCCCCCTGCACGGTCTCCACGAGCCGCTGCGAGGCCTCGGCCGCCGCCCGCCGCTGCCGGGCGTACTCGGGCGCGGCTCGCGGCAGGTACCAGCGCAGCGCCAGCGCGTACAGCGGCACGGAGACCGCCCCGGCGAGGCCGAGCCGCCAGTCGATCCCGGCCATCGCGGCGAGGCTGAGCGCGGCGAGCAGCAGCGCCGACACCACCATCGGGACCACCTCGCCGATCGCCTTGCCGATCGCCGCGGTGTCCGAGCCGACCCGGGAGAGCAGGTCGCCCCGCCCGGCCCACTCCAGCGTGGTGACCGGCAGCCGCAGCGCGCGGGCCACGGTGCGCTCGCGCAGCGCCGCGAGGATCCCCGCGCCGAGCCGCCCGATGAGGTACGCCGAGACCCCGGTGGCGATCCCGCCCGCCACCGCGGCGACGACGATCACCACGGCGATCCCGGCGAGCGCCGACGGCGGCGCGTGCTCCCGCACCCGGTCGACGAGCACGCCCAGCGCGTACACCGGCACCACCGAGGCCGCCGCGCCGAGCACCCCGGCGAGCAGCGCCGCGGCCGCCAGCGGCCAGCGGGCGCGCAGCTCGGCCCCGAGCCACGCCCAGGTCCGCCGCGGGGGCGCGACCGGCAGGATCCGGTCCGGCGGGGAGGCGGCCGCGCTCATCGCAGCACCGCCCGCCGGTAGTCCGCATCCGCCGCGACCAGCTCGCGGTGCGTGCCCTCGGCGACCACCCGGCCGCCGTCGAGCACCACCACCCGGTCGGTGACCGCGAGCATCGCCGGGCTGCTCGTCACCACCACCGTCGTGTACGGCGGGCCGTCCCCGGGCGGGTGCCGCAGCGCCCGGATGCCGTTCGCGATCGCGTGCTCGGTGACCGAGTCCACCGCCGTGGTCGGGTCGTGCAGCACGAGGATCGGCGGGCGGGCGAGCAGGGCGCGGGCGAGCGCGACCCGCTGCCGCTGGCCGCCGGACAGCCCGGCGCCGCGCTCGGCGATCACGTGCTCGAGGCCGTCCGGGTGGGCGGTGACGACCTGGTCGGCGGCCGAGGCGGTGAGCACCTCGGCGAGCGCGTCGATCCGCTCCGCGGCCTCGGGGTCGCCGCCGGCCGGCCCGGCGGACGGCGCCGCGGGCCGGGACGCGGCGCCGCCGGCGGCGGTCGCGCCCGCGGTGATGTTGGCCATGATCGTTCCGGAGAAGAGGTCGGTGTGGTGGGGCTCGACGAGCAGGACCTCGCGCAGCCGCGCCGGGTGGGTGCGGGCGAGCGCGGCCCCGCCGACGAGGATCTCGCCCGCGTACTCCTCGGGCGCCGCCTCGACGGCGAGCAGCCGTACCAGGGACTCGCCGTCGGCGGCCCGGTGGGCGACCACGCCGACGAACTCGCCGGGCCGTACCTCCAGGTCGACGCCGTCGAGCGTGCCGTACCGGACCGCGCGCAGCACGAGCCCGGGTGCGGGCGTGCGCGGGGTCTGTGGGCCGTCGGGGAGCAGCGGCTCGGCGGCGAGCACCTTCGCCACCCGGTCGGCGGAGGCGCGGGCCGCGGCGACCCAGCTCGGGACCATCGCGAGCGTGGTCATCGGCTCCATGAGGAACTGGGCGAGGCCGATCACGGTGATGAACGCGCCGACCGTGATCCGCCCGTCGAGCGCGAACCAGCCGGCGAGCACGGCGACGCCGCAGGCGAGCAGGGCGCCGCTCGCCGTGCTCGCGGCGAGGTACCCGCCCTGGGCGCGGGCGGCGCGGATCATGGCGAGCATCGACTCCCGGTTCGCCGCCCGGTAGCGGCGGGCGGCGGCGGCCTCGGCGCCGATGCCGCGCAGCGGGCGCAGCCCGCTCACCAGGTCGGTGGCGAGCGAGGCGGCCCGGCCCGCGAGCTCCTGCTGCTCGGCGACCCGCCGGGTGATGCGCGGGGTGCCCGCCTGGAGCGCGGCGAGCACCAGCGGGGTGCCGGCGAGCACGGCGAGCCCGAGCGGTACGTCGATGACGAGCAGGGCGACGGCGCTCACCGCGGTCGCGGTGACCGCCCCGGCGATGCGCGGCACGTAGTCGAGCAGATAGGAGGTGTTCTCCGCGTCGGTGCCCGCGACGGTGAGCAGGTCACCGGTGCGCAGCTCGGTGCGGATGCCGCGCGGGTCGGTCGCCTTCGCCGCCACCTCGACGCGCAGCAGGTGCGCCTCCTGCGCGATCGCGCGCATCAGCAGCCGGGCGCCGAACCGCCACACGAGGGTGAGCGCCAGGAACAGGGCGGCGAGCCCGGCCAGCCACGCGCCGAGCGCGTACGGGTCGGCCGGGGCGATCGCCTGGTCGACGACGGCGCCGATGAAGATCGGGACGAGGGACTCGCACACCTGGTGCAGGCTGATCAGCACCGTGCCCAGGGCGAGCCGCCGGGCGTTCCGGGTGAGGGTGCGGCGCAGCACGCGCCCGCCGGTCCACCGTGGCGGTTTCGTGGAGTCCGTGGTCACCTGGCCTAGCTTGCCGTATTCGCGGCGAGGCGCTCACGCAGGCTCTTGGGACGCAGGTCGGTCCAGTGGCGTTCGACGTGGTCGAGGCGCTCCCGGCGGGGCCTGCCGCCGTCCGCGCCGAAGACGACCCGCCAGCCCTGCGGCACCTCGCGGAACGCCGGCCACAGCGAGTGCTGCTCCTTGTCGTTGACGAGCACGTAGGAGGTGCCGTTCTCGTCGTCGAAGGGGTTGCCGGACACCACGCCTCCTCCATGCCGAGGGCACACCCAGACCCTCGCGTATCTTAGGCGCGCCTAACTTAAGTAAGGCAATCCTAACCAGGCGGTGGTGGGGTGTTCGGATCGGGCATGTGCGCCGCCGGGCGGCCGGTCAGCCGGGGACCGCCGCGCGGGCCCGGCCGCGCCGCAGGCGGCGCTGCGCGGCGCGCCGCCACAGCAGCAGCGTCACGACGAGGGCGGCGAGCGCGGCCGTGGCCACGCCGAGGCCGAGCAGCGCGCCGAGCCGCTGGTCGAGGTCCCGGTCCGGGGCCCAGGGGAGGGCGAGGTTGCCGTACCAGGAGGCCGCCACGACCGGCCCGGCGAGCACCTGCAGCGCGCAGCCCGCGTGCACCGCGATCGCGACCCCGAGCAGCCGCAGCCGGGTGTGCAGCGGCACCGGCCGCGGCAGCGGATCCACCCCCGTCACCACCGCGCAGAAGACCGTCCCGGTGACGGCGAGCACGGCGAGGGTGAGCAGCCGCCGGGCGTGGTCCGGCTGCACCGCGCCGAACCCGCCCAGCGGGAACAGCACCAGGTACGGCACGGCGTGCACGGCGAGCGCGGCCGCCGGGTGGGCGAGCACGCGCAGCGCCGGCGCCGCCTCGACCGCCCGGGGCAGCCGGTGGAACGGCGCGTCCGGCGCGGCCGTCGCCGCGAGCGCGAGCGTGAGCGGCGCGCCGAAGGCGAGCAGCGCGGGCGCGGCCACCCCGGCGAGGGCGTACTGCACGGCCGCGACCGAGAACATCGCGGGCGCGTACGCGCCGACGCCGCCCGCGAGCGCGTAGCCGAGCAGCGCGAGCCCGGCGAGCCAGGCCGCGGTCCGGCCGGCGGGCCACGGGCGGCCCGCACGGGCGAGCCGCCGCACCCCCGCGAGGTAGCCGGCCGCCGCGGCGGCGAGCGGCAGCAGCACGAGCGGGTCCGGCCGCGCCTCGGCGAGCAGGTTCCCCGGGGTGAACGGCCGCAGCGCGTAGCCGAGCAGGCCCTCCTCCCCGTAGGCCTGCTCGGCCGGCGGCGGCGGGGTGCGCGACAGGGCCACCGCGAGCCCGAAGACGGCCGCCATCACCGCCACCTCCCCGGCGGCGAGCCGCAGGAACGGCCGTCGCCGCGCCGGGGCGGCATCCGCCCCGGGCGCGGCGCGGGCCGCGGTGCCCGGTCCGG
>ERZ795042.1948-NODE-1948-length-12278-cov-5.011536_pt1 | contig 12278 bp, 7 predicted proteins | sample MGYA00375126_ERZ795042 | MGnify/ENA primary metagenome ERZ795042 (study PRJEB30171, sample SAMN05518105) | compost metagenome | isolation source: Feedstock adapted compost from Newby Island compost facility, Milpitas, CA | place: USA:Newby Island compost facility...
ATCGCCGCCATCACCAGCTGCACCAATACGTCCAACCCGTCGGTGCTCATCGGCGCGGGGCTCTTGGCGAAAAAAGCGGTGGAACGGGGCTTGGAAGTGGCGCCCTACGTCAAGACCAGCTTGGCGCCGGGATCCCGGGTCGTCAGCGACTACTTGGATAAGGCGGGCTTGACGCCGTATTTGGAGCAACTGGGCTTCTACACCGTCGGCTACGGCTGCACGACCTGTATCGGCAACAGCGGTCCGCTGGATCCGGAAGTGGAGCAGGCCATCGTGGACGGCGACTTGGTCGTCACCTCGGTGCTCAGCGGCAACCGCAACTTCGAAGGCCGGGTTCACCCGCTGGTGAAAGCCAACTACCTGGCGTCGCCGCCGTTGGTGGTGGCTTACGCCCTGGCCGGAACGGTGGACATCGATCTCTTGAACGACCCCATCGGCACCGGCAAAGACGGCCAACCGGTCTATTTGCGCGACATTTGGCCGAGCCAAGAAGAAGTGCAACAGACCATCGCCAGCGTGCTGACGCCGGAGCTGTTCAAGGAACGGTACGCGCGGGTGTTCGACGGCAACGAAACGTGGAACGCCATCCCGGTCTCCGGCGGCCAGATGTACGAATGGAACGAATCGTCCACCTACATTCAACGGGTAACGTTCTTTGACGACTTGACGCCGGAACCGCAGCCGCTTTCGGAAATTCGCGGCGCCCGGGCGTTGGCGGTGCTGGGCGATTCGGTGACGACGGACCACATTTCGCCGGCCGGCAGCATCCCGAAAAACAGCCCGGCGGGACAATACTTGCAATCCAAAGGCGTGGAACCGAAAGACTTCAACTCCTACGGTTCCCGTCGGGGCAATCACGAAGTGATGATGCGGGGCACGTTCGCCAACATCCGCATCAAGAACCAGATCGTTCCGGGCGTGGAAGGCGGCTACACCCGTTATCTGCCCACCAATGAACAGATGTCCATCTACGATGCGGCCATGAAATACATGAACGACGGTACGCCGCTGGTGGTGCTGGCCGGCAAGGAGTACGGCACCGGCAGCTCCCGCGACTGGGCGGCCAAAGGGACGTACTTGTTGGGCGTCAAAGCCGTCATCGCCGAAAGTTTCGAGCGGATTCACCGCAGCAACTTGGTCGGCATGGGCGTGCTGCCGCTGCAGTTCGTTGACGGGCAAAGCTGGCAGTCGCTGGGCCTGACCGGCGAAGAGCAATTTGACATCCTCGGCATCGACGACAATCTGAAACCGCAACAAACGTTGACGGTGCAAGTCACCCGTCCCGACGGCAGCCAGTTCACGTTTGAAGCGCTGGCGAGACTGGATACGCCGGTGGAAGTGGAATATTACCGCAACGGCGGCATTTTGCAGACCGTATTGCGGAATTTGGCCAAACAAAGCGCATAATATAAAAAAGGGGTACTCCATGATATGCGACTGCCCGGCCTGCGGCCGGGCAGTTTTTCTTGTCGCGGATGCTTGTTGTTATTGCTTGCCGTTTCGTCGGGCCGGTTTGCATTCTTCCCCTTCCTTCATGTATGTTGATGGTGAAGGAAAGGAGTGAAGCATCCTGTATTGGCGCATCCGGGATTACATGGTTCAGCAGCGGACGTTGCTTGTCGTGGCATTCGCCGCCTTTTTTCTGGGGGCATTGTCGGGCGTCTTTTTTTATGAATCGTTAGAGCAGATGATGCTCCAGTTTTTCGAACAATTGCAGGAAAAAATCGGTCCCGTCACCCGGGGATCGGAATTGTTCATCAAAATTTTTATCAACAACGTGTTGGCGGCTTTGATGTTTATCGGTATGGGGCTGTTTTTCGGCATTTATCCGTTTATCGGGCTGATCTTGAACGGCATGGCCGTCGGTTATTTGTGGCAGACCGCCTATGCGGCGGGACAAGATCCGTGGAAAATGGTCGTTTACGGCATATTGCCCCACGGCATCTTTGAAATTCCGGCCATTGTGCTGGCCGCCGCCTTCGGCATGCGCCTCGGCTTGCAAGTGTGGCGGTCGCTGTGGGTGTTGGTCCGCCCCGCCTACCGCCAGCAAATGCCGGCCCGCCCTTGGCGCCGCCTGTTGAACCAACTGCCGCTGACCATCAATCTCGTGATCGGCCTGTTGTTGGTGGCGGCCGCCATCGAGAGCAGTCTGACCCTCTGGCTCGTGCAACGGTATATTTGAAATTAGAATTATAATAGATTAAAATTAATAATCGTTAAACGATCATTTTCCAGCCGTTTTCCACCGGCTTGAAGTCCACAAGGGGGCGTTATTAGGAAAAATTGTCTCGGTTGAGGCATGCCTTGTGAATGATAGTACATGGAAGGAGGACGGACATCATGGCTGAACTGTACGACTTGGTCATTATCGGCGGCGGTCCGGCGGGGTTGGCCGCCGGGGTGTACGCCGGCCGCGCCGGACTGAAAACGGTGATTGTGGAAAAGGGGCTTTACGGCGGGCAAATGCAAAACACCGGCGAAGTGGAAAACTATCCCGGCATCCGGCAGACGACCGGCCCTGAATTGTCCGAAGTGATGGGGGCCCACCCGGAAGATTTCGGCGTGGAGAAAAAATTCGGAGAAGTCCGGGCCGTCCAGTTGGAGGGGCCGGTGAAGACCATCGATCTCGGGCAGGAGCAACTGGAGGCCCGGGCCGTCATCATCGCCACCGGCGCCGTGCCGAAAAAGCTCGGCGTCACCGGGGAAGAGGAATACAGCGGCCGCGGCGTGTCGTATTGCGCCATTTGCGACGGGGCGTTCTTTAACGAAAAACGGCCGGGGATGGACAAAGGCATCGTCGTCGTCGGCGGCGGCGATTCGGCTGTAGAAGAAGGGGTGTTTTTGACCCGTTTCAACAAAGTGACGTTGGTGCACCGCCGGGACAAGTTGCGGGCCCAGCCCATTTTGCAGAAGCGGGCCTTTGAAAACGAACGGATGAGCTTTGTTTGGAACTCGGTGGTGGAAGAAATATTGGGCGACGGCAAACTGGTGGCCGGCGTCCGCATCCGCAACCGGGAAACCGGCGAGACCTCCGTCCTGCCGGCCAACGCCGTATTCATCTACATCGGCAACCAGCCCAACACCGGTTTCTTGCCGAAAGACGCGCCGTTTTTGACCGAAGACGGCTACATTCGCACCGATGAACAGATGCGCACCGTTTTGCCGGGGGTGTTTGCCGCCGGCGACGTGCGGGAAAAAACGTTGCGCCAAATCATTACCGCCGCCGCCGATGGGGCGATTGCGGCCATGGAGGCGTACCACTACATCGAATCGCTGTCCGATCAGATGCAGGAGGCGCCGGCGCAGGCGTGATTCTCGGCATCGGCATTGACGTGGTGGACATGGGGCGGATCGAGGCGGTGCTGGCCCGGCAAGGCCGGCGCTTCGTCCGCCGCATTCTCACGCCGGATGAAGCGGCGACGTACGAGCGGATGGCGCGGGGAAGACAAGTCCAATATCTCGCCGGACGGTTCGCCGTCAAGGAAGCGGTGGCCAAAGCGTTGGGCACCGGCATCGGCGGGCGCATCGGCTGGCACGATATCATCACCGCCCAAGCGGACGGACGTCCCACCGCCGTGTTGTCCCCCGGGGCAATGCGGCGGTGGGCGGAATTGCCGGCGTTGGCCCTGGCCGGCGGCTTCATGCCCGACGGTTCGGCCGTTTGGGATAAGCTCGTCATCCACGTCTCCCTTTCCCATGAACGGCGGCTGTTGGTTGCCCAGGCGGTGGTGGAGTGGCGGCTGTTGAGGTGAAACGCGGGAAAACGGCTGAGCAAATGTGGTGAGCCCTCGAGGTTCACTTTTTTGTTTTTCTTTCAAATTTCCCAAGATGCTGGAGCGGCTTGCATTCTTTGGTTACAAAAAGATAGAATATGTACATATGTTACTAGCTTTGAAAAAGAGGGCTTTCATGAAAGGGCTGGGGGGCATGTTAGGGGAGCGATGGCGCAGCTTGGGCTGGAAATTTTCCCTCGTTCTCATCATCACGGTGGCGTTGTTCGGGATTTCCGCATATATCGTCGGCCATGGGATGGAGTTGATCAAACGCAATATCGAAGAAAAAGACAGGGCCCAGGAGCGGGTGTTGGCGCTGGCGGAATTGAACGCTTTGTACAAAAGCAAAGCCATGGTCCTGCAAGATTACTGGTTGACCCAAGAGGGTGAGCATATCCGGCAATTTGAAGAGTTGTCCGCGCAAATCCGCACTGCGGTCCAGGCGCTGGCCCATGCGGAAACGGACGACGAACAACGGCGATTGCTGGCCGTTTTGCAAGAGAAGGACGACGAATACAACCGCCTAGTCGGCGGCGGACTTGTTTCCTCTGCCGCCGCTACCCAGTTGCGCAACGACATCTTCGGCTTATTGGAACAATTGCTGGGCGCTGCGGAGCACGACGCAAGCCGGTGGGTCGATCAAACCTACAGCCAGCTGAAAGGCAACACCTTGGTGCTGTTTTTCTCCATCGTGATTTCCGCCGTCGTCGGCTTGATTCTCGTCATGATGGTGAACCGGAACGTGCGGCGGAGTTTGCGCGCGGTCGTGCAGATGGCCGACGGGATCGCGCAGAAAAATTTGCTCGTCCCGGACACGGTTTACTATGAGAAGGACGAGATTGGCCAGTTGGCGGCATCCATGAACGAGATGAAACGGACGTTGCGGCGGATGATGGAGCAAATAACGGACACGTCCAATCTCGTTACCCATGAAAGCAAAAAACTGCTCCAATTTACCGGCCGTGTCGGTACCGGCAGCCGGGAGATCGCGGCGACCATGGAGCGGCTGTCCGTCCGTTCCAAAGATCAGGCCGACACTTCCTTTCAATTGGCCCGACGCATGGACCAATTTTCCGCAGAAATCATGGCCGTAGCCGACGAAAAGGAACGGTTAAGTTCCCTTTCCCGCCGGATGCTTGCCTTTACGGAAGACGGCGGCCGTTTGATGGATTCTTCCATTGAAAATATGAACGTCATCGATCAAAGCATTGAGCAATCGTTGACGTTAGTGCGCGATTTGTATCAGAAAACCGGGAAAATTTCCGGCTTCGTGGGTCTCATTCAGCAAATTTCCGACCAGACGCGCCTGTTGTCATTGAACGCGGCGGTGGAGGCGGCCCGGGCGGGCGAGCACGGCCGCAGTTTCACCGTCGTGGCCAACCAGGTGCGCAAGTTGTCGGAGCAAGTGCAGGAAGCGGCGGCCCACATTGTCCAGGTCGTGGCCGATATTCAGCGGGAAGCGAAAAATACGGTCGTGTCTTTAGAAAACGGGTACGGAATCATCAAAGACGGCAAGGCTCTCATCCATCGCACCAGCGACACGTTTCTTCAGTTGAAAGCCGAGATTGACAACATCGGCCGACAAATTGAAAACATGTCGGCGTCCCTGGATGAAATCCGGAACGAAACGATTCATTTCCATCAGTTTCTGAAAGACACCGTGGCCTTGTCGGAACAAATGGCCGACGGCGTGTCGGGAGTGTCCTCCATCGTCGGCGAGTTCAACCAATTCATCCATGATATCGAAAACAGCGTAACCTATTTGGACCAAGAGGCCGAAAAGCTGAACGGCATGATCAATCAATTTAGCTTGTGACATGGGATCACCATCTTTTTTCATGGAGGCTTTATCCGATGATTCTCAAACAATATGCATGGGCCATATTGCTCTTGCGGCTGTCGCTCGGATTCAGCTTTGCCATGCACGGCTTCAGCAAATTCGGCAACGGCATCGAAAACACGTCCCGCTGGTTTGAAAGCATCGGCCTGCCAGGGATTTTGGCTTACGGCGTGGCCCTTTTGGAAGTATTGGGCGGCTTTGCTTTAATGGCCGGGTTGTTCACGCGGTTTTTATCGTTTCTTTACATCATCGTGATGGCGGTCGCCATTTACAAAGTGCAGCTGAACCGCGGTTTCCTCGGCGGTTACGAGCTGGAAGTCACCTTTCTGGTTGTCTCCCTCGCCTTGTTCATCAGCGGCGGCGGGCTTTATTCCGTCGATCATGTGTTGTTTCCATCGAAAAAAGTCCAACGCATGCTGCATCTCGAAAAAACAGCCCCGTCAACGGAACAGACGTGATGAGGAGTCAACCGTGCACAACCGAGGCCGAGTTTCCCGAAGGCTGTCCCGTCGGAGCGTTAAGTGCCCGAACGGCGACAGCCTATTTCAATTCGCGTTGGAAAATAAAGAAAGTTATAATGGGAACATGAACGCCGTTTCGGAAGGTGAGAAGATTGCCGGCATCCCCGTTTCATGGGATGGACGACGGGCAAGCTTCGAAGTCCCAGACGCCGGTCATCGCCACCAAGCTGCATATTCCGGCTCCCGGCAGTCAACGGGTCAAACGCCATCGCCTGTTGCAAGCGCTGACGCAGGCCCTGGAAGGAAAAGTGACATTGCTTTCGGCGCCGGCCGGCTATGGCAAAACGACGTTGTTAAGCGAATGGGCGGCCGACCTGCCTGTTTCGGTCGGTTGGGTGTCGCTCGATCGGGGCGATCAAGACCGCATCCGTTTTTGGGCTCATACGATTGCCGCCTTGAACCGGGCATGCCCCGCCTTTCAGGCGCAACGGGTGTGGCAAATCGCCTATACGGACATGGCCGGGGATGCGCTCATCGCCGCCCTGATCAACGAGTTACATCGTCTATCGGCTCCCGTGGTCCTCGTTTGGGACGATTTTCATTACATTACCGAGCCGCGTCTGTTGCGGGAAATCGATTACTTTTTGGAACGGTTGCCGGAACACGTTCACTTGGCCATTGCCAGCCGGACCGTCCCCCAGCTGGGGTTGTCCCGGATGCGGGCCCGGGGAGAGCTGACCGAATTGGAAACCGATGCGTTGCGTTTGACGTTGCCGGAGACGGTCGAATTGTTGTCCAGCTACGTTTCTGTTCCGTTATCTCCAGACGAAATGGCCGCTGTTTTGAGCAAACGGAAGGTTGGCCGGTGGGCGTCTGTCTGGCCGCCTTGTCGTACGGCAAAAATGGCCGCATGGCCTGGGGAACCGGCCGACGGAAGGCCATTGACCGGAGCATCGCCGCCTTCTTTTTCGAAGAAGTGTTTTCCCAGTTGCCGGATGCGCTGCAACAATTTTTGCTGCAGACGTCTATCTTGGACCGGATGAACGCCGAGCTGTGCCAAGCGGTGACCGGGGAATCGGCTTCCTTTGCCATGCTGCAAACTTTGGAACGGATGAACTTGTTCATCGTGCCGCTGGACGGCGGGCAGGAGTGGTACCGGTACCACCATCTGTTTCAGCAGTTTTTGCATAGCCAATTGCGCCGTTCCCGGCCGGAGGGCATCGGGAAGCTCCATCAGGCCGCCGGGGAATGGCTGGAGCGGCAGGGACAGCTGGCGGAAGCGGTCGAGCATTATTTGGCGGGCAGTTGTTTTAAGCAGGCGATGGTTCTGGTGGAAAAATTGGCGCCCCAGTTGTTGAAAGGGGAATGGACGACCTTGCACACGTGGCTGAACCGCATTCCCGATGACGTCTTGCTGCAAAAACCGATGCTCGTATTATACCAGGTGGGCGCCTTGTATTTGTCGGGCCGGATTGATGAGGCGACGGAAAAATATTGGCGGTTGGACCGGCATCTTTCCCGGAACTTGGACTTGGCGCCCGAGGAAAGGCAGATGATCCAGGCCATCATGAAATATTTTGTCGCCTTCCGCGGTTATTTGGAAAAAGATTTCGACACGTTTGTCGAGTTTTCAGAGCAATATCTCAAGCTGCGTCCGCAAGGCGATTTGTTGGTCGGATTCGGCTGGGGGGCCGAAGGGTATCACCGCGTTTGGGACATTTATGTGACCAACTACGGCCTGCGCCGGGCTGAAATGGTATTGGCGGACATGTGGCGGCTCTGGGAGGGCAAGAAAAACATCTATTTCTTCGCCCATCTCTGCCTCGATTACGGCAAGCTGCACTATGAGTGGAACCAGTTGAACGAAGCGGAATCATTCGTCCAGAAGGCCCTCGACATCGCCCTCGTTTCCCGCCATCCCCATTTGACGGTCGATGCCGCCATCGATCTCGTGCGCATCTATGCGGCCAAAGGGTGGAGCGAACGGGCCGAGCGGATGCTTCAATCCGTCGAAGTCCTCTATGGGAACGACGGTTATCCCCTGCTGGCGGAAAAACTCCGTTGGTTTCGTGTAGAGAAGGATAAAATGGAAGGAAAGCTGGCGCTTTCGACTTTGGAGGGCTTCGACAGCCGGCTGCGTTATGACGACGAAGTGCCCCCGACGATGTTGGAACAGTACGACCTGTTGGCGTGCCTGTTGACCGCCCGGGGCAGGCATGCGGAAGCGGCGGTGTTGACGGATCGTCTGTTGTTGATTGCCCGGCGTGAGCAACGGCAGCGCGACACGATTCGCCTATTGTTGCACAAAAGCCTGCTCCTCGATCGGCTGGGAGAGGTGAAGGAAAGCCTGGAGACGTTGGAAGAGGCGCTGGCCGTCGCGGAACCTAACCGGTACATCCGTACTTTTGTCGATGAGGGCGCCCCCCTTTTGCGGTTGTTGAAAAAATATGCGCAACAGCGGATGAACCGGCGGCGGGGCGATGCCCGCCGTGTTTCCCTGGATTATGTCCGGCATTTGATGTGCTGGATGGAACAGGAAAGGCCGGAGTCGCCAACGGCGGATGGTGTCCACTTGGCGCTGACTCCCCGGGAGAAGAAAACGCTGGAACTCATTGCCAAAGGATTGTCGAATCGGGAAATTGCGATTCAGATGAAAATTTCTGTTCCCACCGTGAAAAGCCATATTAACAACCTGTACCGGAAATTGCAGGTGAAAAACCGGAAAGAAGCTGTATTGCGGGCCCGGCGGTACCGTCTCGTGTGACGGCCGGCCCGCAAAAATTCGCATAAATGTCATTTTTTCCAAGTATTAGTCATTGATCAAAACCGATACATTATGTTGTAATAAAATTTGCAAAAAATTAGTGAATAAAATTATTTATATTTTCTTAAATTTATATTTTCCTGAGGGTGGGGTTAGAAGATGGGAAAACGGCTGTTTGAACGATGGGGAAACCGGTTCCGTGGATCCGGGCAACAAGAACGGGGCATGGTGAACATCAACGTTATCAACGTCAGCGGCCAACCGGTTGCCATCCGCATCGAGGAAGTGAACCATCTAGAAGAGCAAATGGAATTTATTAAATTTTCGGAAGAAGATTTGCGATTGATAAAATCGCTCCAACCGTTGGTCAATGCCCACTTGGACGAATTGACGACGGCGTTTTATGACGCCCTTTACAAAGTGGAAGAACTGAAGGAATTGATTTATCGGCATTCGACGGTGGAGCGGCTGAAACAGACGCTGTCTACCCACCTCATGGAAATGTTTGACGGAAAAATCGACGCGGCTTTCGTGGAAAAACGGCTGCGCATCGCCCGCACCCACATCCGTATCGGCTTGGAAACGAAATGGTATATGGGCGCCTTCCAAAATTTGTACCGGTTCATTACCGATCTCGTGGCCGCTTATGTTCCTTCCAAAGAAGAGCAAATCATGTTCAACCACGTCATCGGCAAATTGATCAATTTTGAACAACAGCTCGTTCTGGAGGCTTATGAGAAGGAAAATCTCATCCGGCAAGAAAAAATGTATACGGAAATCAAGGAAGAGATTAAGCGGAAAATCGCCGCCGTCAGCGAGGAGGCGACGGTTGTGGCGCAAAAGAATGAAGCGGCGGTGCATCAGTTGGAGAAAAGCAGTGAACACGTGCACCGTTCCTTTGAGCGTTTCATGGCGAAAATCCAAGAGGTGCGCAACATGACTTCCGTCGGCAAGGACCAGTTGCGACAACTCAGCGAGACCGTCAACCGCATCGGTGTGACGTCGGCGGAAATGGAAAAGACGCTCAACCAGTTTATTTCGTCCTATGAAATCATTCAGCAAATGATGTTCACTGTGCAGAACATCGCCAAACGAACGAATCTCCTTTCTCTGAACGCGGCCATCGAAGCGTCCCGGGGCGGCGCCCAGAACGGCTTCCACATCATCGCCAAAGAAGTGCGGAAATTGTCGGAGGATACGAGGCAAAGCATCGAACAGATGAGCCGGTTGGTGGAACGTTTGAATGCGCAGACGAAGGACGTGTCGGCGTCGGTGGAGGAAGTCCGATCCCAACTGAATGTGGCGAAGAAAGAATCGGTGGAAACGCGTTCGGCCTTTGAACAAATCGATTCGATGATGGACAGTAACGTGCGCGATATCCGGCAGATGGCGGAGGAAATGGAAGCGCTGTACGAAGTGATCCATTCCATGAACGCGGCCGCCACGCAAGTCGCCGCCTCATTGAACATGTTGCGCCAGACGACGCAGAATTTGTGACGTCTCCGGGCAAGCCCTTTATTTTCAATGAAGCCGGACGGAAAAGCGTTTGCTTTTCCGCCCGGCCTTTTTCTTTTCCAAGAGTCAGTAGACGTTGCTGCGCAATCTGCGCTGCTGTTTGATAAGAGGTTCTAAAAAAATTAGAACTTACGGGTTGATTAGGAAAGCGATAGAATTAAAGCTTAAGAGGAATAATAAAACAATACGGCTTATTTTTTCCGAGGTGGTGCTGATAGATTCTTTTCGAAAGGGACCCCGGCTCCATTGATGGACCGGGGTCACGACATATGATGCGGACAGTTGTCCTTTGGTTTCGTTGATCAGGCATTCATTATTTGAAAGGGTTGATTGGAAGATTATGTTTGCGAAGAAATTTTCTAGATTGGTCCTTTATTTGTTGGTTTTTCTCCTCTTGCTTCAGAGTGTCGATCCGATGCACGTGCAGGCGAATTTTTCAAATACGATTGAAATGAATGTCATTCATACTTATAGCAGCGGCACCTTAGCATTCAATCGTCTTGCCAGAAGTCCGCAAGGTGAGATTTATGTCGCTTATGTGAAAAAGATCACCGAAGAAATTGAAATCAAGAAGTGGAATGGGGACGGGTGGGATACTGTAACCAATGTGACGAATACGTTGGCTATGGATACGACCATTATTGGCCCCTTGGATCTGGTTGTGGATGCAAACAATCATATTCATATTGTTTTCTTATATTACGACGGGACCGGAATGGCGAGCACCCGGGGCGTGAAATACGGCTATTTTAACGGTTCCAGCTGGACATTCAATGAACTGGAATACGCCAGCGATCCAAACGGATGGAAAAATTTTAATTATCCCAAGCTTGCTGTTGATTCTCATGGAAAAGCACATGTTGTTTATGCACATACGGATACGAATTCTCCCCGAAAGTCGTATCTCAGATATGCAACGAATCAAACCGGTTCCTGGCAAATCAAAAATCTGGTTACAGTAAATGGTTCTTCAGAGGGGTTATTTTTTGCGGGCATAAAAGTTGACAGTCAAGATCGCATCCATTTGGCTTATAATTACGGTCAAAATTATTACTATACGAACAAGCAACTGGCCGATTCGGACTTTTCTGCCGCGGTACCGGTGCTGGATCAAGTAAATGGTGGGTATTATTTTAATCCTATTGTCATCGATTCGAATGATCGCGTGCATTTTACATATAAAGATGATGCCGGTAAGGCTTTCCTCGCGTCCTTGGAGGCAGGAACTTGGCAAATTGAACAAGTGTACGAAAAGGAAGGGTGGAATGTCTATCCAGTTGATGTATTCGTTTATGGCGCAACCAAATACTTTTTAATGTTTACTATGAACATCTATGATTATGGGTATTATTACTTTGCCATGGCTAAGGATGGGAATCAGACGGTTATCGGAAGTCAGATAGATCAGTCTGAAAATTTTGATTACGAAGGGGTCTTTTTGGTCGATCCGAACGGCAATTATATGTTCGTCGTGCAGGATAGTGGCCTCATGGAGCTCAGCAGTTTATCAGGTACTTCTGAAGCTTTTGGCATCACGTTGCAAGATACGACGCCGCCTGATCCTCCGATTATCTCATCACCGTCGGATGGGGCATATGTGAACAGCCAACGGCCGACCTACAGCGGCACGGCGGAAGCGGGCAGCACGGTGGAGGTGTATGTGGATGACGCGGCGGTGGGCACGGTGACGGCGGACGGCGGCGGCAACTGGACGTACACGCAGCCGACGGATTTGACGGAAGCCGCGCATACGGTGAAGGCCACGGCGAAGGACGCGGCGGGGAATACCAGCGGGTATTCGTCCGCGGTGGGCTTTACCGTCGACGTGACGGCGCCGTCCGCGCCGGCCATTACAGCACCGTCGGATGGAGCATATGTGAACAGCCAACGGCCGACCTACAGCGGCACGGCGGAAGCGGGCAGCA
>ERZ795042.1953-NODE-1953-length-12242-cov-4108.857717_pt1 | contig 12242 bp, 6 predicted proteins | sample MGYA00375126_ERZ795042 | MGnify/ENA primary metagenome ERZ795042 (study PRJEB30171, sample SAMN05518105) | compost metagenome | isolation source: Feedstock adapted compost from Newby Island compost facility, Milpitas, CA | place: USA:Newby Island compost...
CTCAAATTCGATACTTACGTGCAAGGAATGAGGTTTTGCATGCGTATGCAGATCACCATAAAGCCAGGAACGTATTTGGTTCCTCTTCGGGTATCTCCCTGGAAGAAGGTATACACAGAATGGCTCAATGGGCAAAAAAGTGTGGCCAAGGAAAAGTAAAGAATTTACCCGGATTGAAATTAAAGAGAATTTGCCTGAAGGGTGGAACAAAACTTAGATTCGTTTTATGAATAATAAATCAAAAATACATATTCTTCATGCCATTCGTCAGGGAAAAATTGGTGGAGGGGAAACCTATGTGTTACAACTTATTCGAGGTCTGGACAGCAATCGTTTTTGCCATTCGGTTATAAGTTTTACAGACGGACCTATGGTGGATAATCTTCGCCAGATGGGCATTACTGTTTTTGTGATTTCAGTCAGGCATGCTTTCCATGTTTTATCCTGGTTCCGACTTATTCAAATACTCAGATTGCTTCGACCCGATATGATTCATCTACATGGTACGAGGGCGGCGAGTAATCTAATACCACTTGCAAAATGGCTTCGCATTCCTGTAATTTATACTATTCATGGATGGTCATTTCATCCCGGTCAGGGTAACATTCAATTTCTCTTAAGAAGATTGGCTGAACAATGCATAACTCTTGCTGCAGATGTGAATGTGAATGTTTCAACCTCAGACCAAATTGCAGGTTATCGATATTTATTTCACTTCCGGTCAATAGTTATTCATAATGGTGTAGATCTCCATACATTTAAAAAATTGTATTCTAACAATCATTTTAAGGATTCTATAAAAACATCCATGGAATCTATATTGATTAGTTTTATAGCTCGCATGACCGATCAAAAAAATCCTTTTCTCCTGTTAGAAGCTTTTCGACTTTTATTAAATCGAACCGATAAAGAGGTTTTATTGCTTATGGTCGGTGATGGGGAATTATTACCGCATATTCGTTTATGGATTCAACATCATTCTTTAGATAAATATATTCGTTTATTTGGATTTAGACAGGATGTTGTAGATATTTTATCGGCTTCTCAAATTTATTGTTTACCATCCTTATGGGAAGGATTACCGATCGGATTACTTGAGGCGATGGCGATGGAAAATGCGGTAGTTGCTTCTGATATCCCTCAGCATAGAGAAATCGTCAGCCATGGAGTGAATGGATTATTGTTCCATCCTGGTGATGTTGAAGATCTTGCTCAATGTCTTTTCACGTTATGTGAATCTGAGGATATGAGATTACGATTACAAAAATCTGCCAGAATACTTGTAGAAAATTGCTTCGATATAAAGCAAACATTACAACAAACAGAAGAGCTTTATGAATACCTTGTCAACAACGGCCATCGCTACGTATATGCTTCCTGATAAATTTGAATATGAAAGGATTGCAGATATCAAGCGACTTCTTTTTATTAAGAAACAGGTAGAGCATTTACCTGCTCAGGCACGTATTCTTGATGTAGGATGTGGAAATGGTGTTATCGCGCGTTTTCTGGGTAGACTGGGTTTTCAGGTACTGGGTATTGATGTTAGCGAAAGAGCCATCCATCAGGCAAAATCTCTTAATATGCTTCCAAATGTGCAGTTTGAATTAATGGACGCGGAATCTCTCTGTATAGATCGTCAGCTGTTTGACGTCATCATTTGTAGTGAAGTACTGGAACATCTGCATCACCCGGAAATACTTTTGGGTCAATTGTACCGATTATTAAAAAAGGATGGTATCTTGATTGTCACGGTTCCCAATGGGCGCGGCCCGAGAGAATTACTGGTTACCCGACCAATTCTGTATTTCCGTAATCGACAGGGCAGGATATGGAATGCCATCCAGTTCTTGAAAAGATCTTTAGGATATCAAGGGGTAACCGTGCAATCCGCAGCAGATAATCTTGATCATGTACAATTTTTTACAAGGAATCGTCTGATTAGAATAGCCGAGCAAAACGGATTTGTTATTACCAGATGGGCTAAATCCAATTTTATTGAAGATGTTTTTCCTTTTTCTTTTTTAACGAAAAGAATTCCTTATTTACAAAAATTAGATTGTAGGTTGGCCGATTTCCTTCCATTTGTATGCACAGGTGGATTTATGATGGTATGGGAAAGAAGAAGTGCATCATAAAAAGAAATTAACTTTAAATTGATTGAACATCATCATTAGAGGCATGAATCCATGATTTGCATGGATTCACTGTCTTGTGAAATACAATACTGTATGCATTTATCAATTATGATCTTCTATACATATTTGATATTATGTAAGATTATTCTTATTGAATATATTCATCTATCTTATCTAAGATTTTCTGATCTTTAAATATATCGAACTTTCTTGCCCATATTTTATCGGAGTTGATAAGACTATTATAATCGTTTATGGTTAATATTTTCGGATTTGCAGCCTTGGGGTCTGTTAGCTTTGTTGACCAATCTACATACCTGAGATCATCATTTATAATGTTTTCGTGTAATGGTGAGTATTTGGCTATTGTACTGAAAAATATTTCATCACCACAGGTTGTGTATTTAAAGAATCTAACGAAGTCTGCATGATTATCTATAAATTCTAAAATATATTTTACCATTTCCTGGGTTATTGAAAACCATCTTGAATATCCATAAGGCTTCCATCCGTAAGGAAACTTTCTTTTAGGCAGGATTCGCTTTAGCAGGAAACTTAACCTGTATTTACCTCTTATTTTCCAGTCTTCGAAATGATAATATTCTATTTTGGGTAATGCTTCTCTCCATTCATCATACAATGACTTATACGCTATAAACTCTTTACCCTGATTTTTTTTGAAGAATTCTATAATATATTCATTCTTTTTTATCGGATAATCCTGTCCACTCACTACGTGGATGTAATCATATTTTCTGCCGCTTTTTAAGATTTCTCTCATCCCTTCAATGGTGGCCTGTGCATTGCTAAATCCTGCCCATTGGACATTTATTCTCTTCTTTACGTAATTCACATCATACTTTTTGGTGAGTTTCTTAAATGCATTTTCATCAGACTTTAAATCAACGTGAATATAGATATCCATATTCGGATAAATAATTCTATTTACAAGTCTGGCTAATTGTTCTGGATATTTGTGCACTTGAATAAGGTAACACATGCGCATATTTAGAATGTTTTGAAATGTGGATGTGTAGCGATTTGAAGCAATGCTTTGTCTCCTTTACTGTCTCCGTAAACATGGATTTCATCGTATTGGTCAAGCTTTATTTTTTCTTTTAACCTGCGTAGTTTTTCCTCTCCATAACAATTCTTGCCAATAATTTTTCCCGTTATTCTATTCTCTTTCTTTTCAATCTGGGTAGCTATGCATGAAATCCCCTGCTGCATACACCAGTCTTTTACCCACTCTTCGACAGATGCAGTAATTACAATGATATCGTCACCGCTATTTTTGTGACGGTTTAAAGCCATGATGGCCTCCTTTCTTAGCATGCCTGGCAGAATTTTTCGTTGAAAAGCCTTCCCATGGTTGATAAATACCTCTGCTTCCATTCCCCCAAAAAAATAAGTGAGCACCTTTTCTTTAGCTTTTTGGTTGGGTATAAAATGGAATTTGTATAAAATAAGGGTGGGTAGAAGCCTGAGCAATCCATTTATGAATTTTCTGTTGCCGTTTACAAACCTGATAAACATAGGTAAGGTATCGTGAGTGGTAAGAGTATTGTCAAAATCAAAAATGGCTAATGATCGGGCGGGTGACATAAATCTCCTTAATTATTTACCAGTATTCTTTGAAAAAATTTAATTTTTCAAATTTATAAATTTTTTTATTAATAATTTATAAATTCTAATTATGTGTAAATATCAGTTTATTAAAAAAAATTATTAAATCCATTAAATATCGCCAGCGTGTTAAATGGTTTGATGATATTTTTTGCTTGTTAAAATCGGGTTTTTAGCATTATTTTTGGTTATGATTTGAGAAATTTTAAATATTTCTCTGAATGATATGCCATGTAATTTATAAAACTTTATTTTCTTATGAATACCCAGAGCATGTATCAAACGGAATATCGGCTTAAATAACAAATATCCGTTGCCTATGAAAAAAACCAAATCGGAAAGCAAAATATGCCCCCATGGGTATTTTTGCTTTCGTCGTAAGGGATTGGGTATCTGCATCATCTTGATTTTAATCTTTTTCCCGCTTTTTCTACGTGCGCAGGGTGATCAGATTGCTATTCAAGTTCCCATCAATCAATACGGATCTACGGAAGGTGCATTGTTGCATTTGCCAGATGATTACAATTCTACTTCACATGCTTATCCTTTGTTAGTCTTTTTTCATGGAACTGGAGAAGCCGGAACGGATCTCAGTAAAATTTATAATAGCAGTGGTGCGGGTGGGCCAGCATATTTTATAGCCCAGAAACAATGGCCTTCCTATTTTATTAATCCTAAAGATGGTCAGCCTTATAAATTTATTGTTGTTTCGCCTCAGGCAACATCATGGAGTACTGATTACAAGGCTGTTCCGTATATCCTTGCTTACCTGGTTAAGCAATATCGGGTAGATACGAACCGAATTTATTTGACTGGATTGAGTGCTGGTGGCTGGACAACCTGGAATTATTCCGCTCACTATCAGGTAGTGCCCAATTATAAGGCCGCTGCTATTGTACCCATGAGTATGGCCACCGTTCCCAGTTATCCTGATGCGTACAATATAGCATCAGATAGCATATACGCATGGGGATTTGGAGATCCGAGCGGAGATATTTGGGGCTTGCGAACTGAGCAGGGCATGGATAGTATCAATACGTATGCTCCCGGCCATGCACGATTTACAGCTTATTCAGGCGGGCATTGTTGCTGGAATCGCTATTATAACCCCATTTATCGCGAAACCATCAACGGCAAGTCCATGAATATTTATGAATGGATGTTGCAATATGCCCGTGGACAGGTTGATTCCCTTCAACCGGCTCCCGACCAGCCTCCAGTAGTGAAACTGGCCAGTCGCACGTATACCTTGACCCTCCCCACAGACAGTGTGTATGTAGATGGAAGCGGTTCTTATGATCCGGATGGGTCGATTGTTTCTTATACGTGGAAACAGGTGGATGGTCCCGCTCGGGCAAACATATCCACACCTAATCAATCCAAAACATGGATTGACAGTCTTACATCCGGTACTTATCATTTTATTTTAACCGTTGTAGATAATGGCAATTTAAGTGCTACGGATACGGTAACTCTTCAGGTCAATCCCGCACCCGATCAAAAACCCATCGTCAAATTTGCTGCCCGGCAACTAACGATTACTTTGCCCACGGATAGTGTAGAAGCCGATGGTAGTGCCTCTTACGATCCGGATGGTACGATAACGAGTTATCTCTGGACGGAATTAAATGGTCCCTCATCGGCTACTCTGTCCAATGCCACTCAAGCCAAAACCTGGATAAGCCATCTACAAGCAGGAACGTATTCGTTTTTGTTAACCGTTACCGACAATGCTGGATTAAAAGCAGCGGATACGTTGTGGATATATGTGAATGCCGCTCCAGTGCAATATCCGCCGGTGGTTGTGTTACAATCAACAAATATTTCCGTCACTTTGCCTCAGGATTCGGTATACCTGGATGCTTCAAAATCGTATGATTCTTCCGGCACCATCATCGGCTATCAATGGAAGTTAATACAGGGTGATACTTCAGCACTTATTGTTTCACCCACACAGCCTGCTACCTGGCTGAAACATCTGCGCGCAGGGAATTATCTTTTGGCCATCACTGTAACAAGCAACACGGGTTTACAAACAACCGATACTGTGCAGATTCAGGTACACGATATGCCCAATCAGCCGCCTGTTTCAATCATCCATGCCGGCATAGATTCCATAAGATTGCCGCTCGACTCTGTGTGGCTGGATGGGAGTGGATCCTATGATCCTGAAGGCGGAAGGTTAAGCTATTTATGGAAACAAATAAGTGGACCTGCACCTGCAGTGATTCAATATGTGAACCGGGCACAAACCTGGATTCAACAACTTACGGCGGGAGTATATCAATTTGCTTTAATAGTCACAGATAGCCTCGGGCTTTCAAACACCGATTCAATCGTGATTTATGTGGATGCTCCCGTGGTTACCCATAAACGAATCATTCTTCCTGTGTGGAACCAGTTGTGGTATCCGAATATTGATAGTCAATTCAATATTCAACCCGGCGATACCATCTGTATTCCTGCAGGTGATTATCCTAATTTGTCAATAGGGCATTTGAATGGAAGCCCTGAAGCACCTGTTGTGATACAAAATTGTGGTGGGGTAGTTCGATTGGGAGTAAATAACACTGGCGGATATACATTTATTATTGGTAGTCATTCCAGTTATTTTGAAATAAATGGTTCAGGAACACCTGGAATAGAATATGGATTCGAACTTGTTGGCACTCCAGCTGCGGATGGTGGTGGTGCTGTAAACGGCATAGTCTTACAAGAACATACTGATCATTTTGAGGTGCATCATGTGTTCATAAACCATGTAAGAGGATCAGGAATCGTATGTTTAACAAGAGCTGTTTGTAGCGATCCATCTACATGGAGACAGAATTATATCATGGAGGGAATAAAACTTCATCACATTAAAGTGATTGGCACAGGCTATGAAGGATTTTATATTGGCCGTACAGCTGATTATCAGGTAGATAATAGCTGTACGCCTGATACACTTTATAATCCATTGATGAAAAATGTTGAGATTTATGATAATACCTTTGATTCTACTGGAAATGATGCCATTCAATTAGCTTTAGCTTATTATGGAACCAATCTTATTCATGATAACTACATTAATTATCCAGGCATGAACGGCGGATATGGCCAGGGTATGGGTATATTGGTTGGGGGAAATACAAAAGCTGATGTATATAATAATATCATTAATCATGCACAGAACCTGCCTGTACAGATCCTGGGAGCGGGTTTAACCAGATTTTATAATAATGTGGTTTGCAATAGTAATACCGATGGTATTCAGATAGGTGGGGGGCAGGGTGGTCTGGAGCCCACGGCTGTATATGTGTTTAATAACACGTTTGTAAATATCAAAGGAAATGGTATCATTGTTTGGGGTTCGAAGTCAGATACCGTAAACAGGTTTTACAATAACTTACTTGTCAATATTAAGAAACCATTGTATGATCAGCCCGATTCAGGATTTTACATTCCCCCCGCTACTTCTATCGGCTATCAAATCAAATATGATATTCAACATAATTTATTTATATCAGATATCAATAAGGCGGGTTTTGTGAATCCTTCTGCAGATAATTATCATCTCCTGCCCACTTCACCGGCTGTAGATGCGGGGGTTGATTTACGTAGCTATGGAATTACTACTGATCTGGATGGACAATCGAGGCCTTACGGACGGGCATTTGATGTTGGTGCTTATGAATATGCACCTCATCCTAATAAGCCGCCAGTTGCGGTTGCAAAAGCCAGTATGGACAGTTTACAGTTACCGGTAGATTCTGTTTTACTGGATGGCAGCCTTTCATCAGATTCAGATGGATATATTCGTGCATACTTCTGGCGACTCAAACAGGGACCTGCAGGGTGGAGCATTCAGCATGCGGATTCCAGTAAAACCTGGGCTTATTTCTCCCGACCCGGTACCTATATTTTTGAACTTACGGTAACAGACAATGCGGGTGCAAGTGCAACGGATACCGTTGCCGTCTATGTGATTTCAGCAGTTAACCTGCCGCCGGTTGCCGTAGTGAATCAAGATACAGTTATTTATTTACCTGAAGATTCTGTTGTATTAAATGGCTCTGCATCTTACGATCCTGATGATACATTAAAATCCGACCTGCGTTTTCGTTGGTCGAAGATCGCAGGACCAGCTTCTTACATCTTTTCAGATAGTCTTTCGGCAATCACCTGGGTGCACCAGCTCAAAGCGGGTCAGTATGTTTTCCAGTTAGTCGTGGAAGATGCGTCGGGAGCACAAGATAGTGCTTATCTGACGGTGAATGTTGATACATTCTATATATCGGGGCTACATGCTGATGCGGGTCCTGACCGCACCATTCAATTGCCTCAGGATACAGTCATTCTGGATGGTACAGCTTCTGTAGACTCTTCAGGGAGGATTAAACAATATCAATGGACAATTCTTTCTGCTCCCACTAATAGCAAAGCCAAACTGAGCGATACATTAGCATCCAGAACAATTCTGCAACAGCTGACAGAAGGTAAATATGTAATTTTACTAACCATTATGGATAGCAGTGGAGCAACAGCTTCTGATCAGGTTACGATAACTGTTTTACCACCTGCTAATAAACCACCAATAGCTAATGCTGGTGCAGATATTACCCTCATTTTACCGACTAACACTGCCACATTGAATGGTTCTGCATCTTATGATCCTGATGGTACTATTGTGTCCTATCGCTGGGATTTTATTTCTGGTCCTTCTCAATATACCATCACTGGTGCAAATTCTCCACGTCCCACATTATATGGATTAGTACAAGGAACCTATGTATTTCGGCTTACGGTTACAGATAATGGAGGAGCAACAGCCACGGATACTGTACATATAATCGTTATGCCTGAACCCAATTTACCCCCTGTTGTTGATATTCGTGGAGATACTGTTATTACCTTTCCGTCTAATTCATTAGTATTAGACGGAAGTCATTCTTACGATCCAGATGGTTATATTGTATCGTATCAATGGAAACAGGTATCAGGTCCAACAGATATTTACATACAGAATCTCGACACGTCAGAATTATTCCTGCAAAATCTGGATATAGGTACCTACAAGTTTTCTTTAACAGTGAAAGATAATAAGGGTGCTACCAGCACATCCATATTTAGTTTCTCGGTAAGAGGCGAAAGTACATCATCACAGAACTCTTCTTTGCAACTTTACCCCAATCCGGTTAATGATCTTCTTCATGTATTTTTCTATGATCAGAATGATGGTCAGATTTTAATTCGAATCTTTAGCCTGGATGGTAAGTTAATATCAGTACATCAGTTTACCAAGATGCACATAAACTCGTTTAGTGTAGATATTGACGTTCATAATCTTACTCCGGGTTTGTATTTGCTTAATGTGTCTGGGTTAAATAATATTTCAATTACGCAGAAATTTATAAAACTATAATTCTGTCTAACAATATGAATTTTTTAGATTTTTAGTATTTTTAATAAGTATTTATCTCCATAATCTTCCATAATTTTCATTTATTATTCTAAGATGAATAGGGTAGGCATTCTCATTACATCCGCAGTTTCGATTTGCCTTGCTTTATTTATTATTACATTTCCTAATATATTCTATCTTTTTCTTAATGATTCTGGAATAAGATTAATGATTAGTTGGGAAGGGCTTTCTGTGCTATTCATACTTAGTTTTTTGTTTATATTTTTCTGGAATATTAAGCTATATTTTAGGGCAATGTATTTTTATGTATTTTTTGTTCCTTTTTTGTGTTATTCTATTTATCTATATAACCTCAACCTTAGCCCTGAGTTAATTAAGTTATTGATGCAAACAAGTTTTCGTGAAGCATGGGAGTTGATTGCCGGATATTTTATAGGATTTCTTTTTATACTGGTTATCTTAACCTTTATCTATTTTTTTATTATTAATCAAATACGCGTTAAGAGAGTCAGGTTTATTTATGCTTTCATAATTTCTTTATTATCTGCAATATTATTTTGGGGAAAAATATTTCAATTGAAAAGAGATTTTAAGGTGAATTCATTGTATGGAATTCTTAATCAATACTATCCCGTTTCTTTGTTTAGTAGTATTATACAAACGGCTACTGTGAAGAAGAATGATCTTTCAGCATCAAGAAACTTTGATTTTTATCCCTACCTTCTAAAGAAAACTAAAGGCAGAAAAATTTATGTGCTCATTATCGGTGAATCTTCAAGGTATGACCATTGGCATATCAACGGATATTCTCGCAAAACATCACCGATATTAGATACCATGGCTCATCTGATTTCCTTTAAAAATACCTTTTCAGGTGCATATTTTACTTATCTATCTGTACCTCAGATTATTACACGAGCTCGCCCCGGCTATATGGATAGACAATTTAAGGAGAAGAGTATTCTATCTATTTTCAAAGAATTAGGTTTTAAAACAATATGGGTTAGTAATCAGGATAAGGATTATTATACCGGTTCTTTTACCTTACATGCGGAAAATGCTGATATTCATATATTTCCGGATGATAGGATTGTCCCGGATATAAGAAACAGATATGATGGAAAGTATATCCCTGTTATAGATAGCATATTACGCTCGTCTAATAGCAACATATTTCTTGTCTTTCATACACTGGGCAGCCATTGGAATTATGCTGATAGATACCCTGATTCATTTGATATATTCCAACCATCAGGGAAAAAGATTAATATTCAGAAGCCGTCTATTGGATTAAAGAATGTGATAATAAATTCTTATGATAATAGCATTTTATATACAGATAATATTATTGCATCTATTATTAAATTGGTAGATGGGTTTAAATCCATTTCATTTGTTTTTTATTTATCGGATCATGGTGAGGACCTATTCGACAATAACCCTTCAAAATTGTTATTTCACTTGTATCCATCATATCAAACTTTACATATTCCACTTTTTGTATGGACATCATCAGCTTATGATAGTCTCTTTCCAGATAAAGTTGCTACATTGAAAAGGAATAATAGCATCCTTCTAAGTACAAACGACGTTTTTTATACCATTGTCGGGATGAGTGATATCAGATTCAGACTATATGATTCTACCTTTGATTTTTCATCTCCTTATTTCAGGCAATCCCATGTGTTCTTTACTAATGATGGTAAGGATAAGGTTTTATTTAAGTGAAAGGATCCTTCGTTTCACCAATCGCTGAATAATATTTCCCATTGCAGATATGGTGATGATGGCTTCATCTTTCTTTTTTCTTTTCTTGAATACCCTATTACACATTTCTATATTCCACGGCTCAGTGAACATGCTATAATACTCTTCCTCTTGAGGATTAATTAGTATATCAATTTTATCTTTCCATTCGTAATTTATTGTAAGTATATTATTTACAGTATATTGCAATAATTTGTACGGTAGTGATATTTTTGGTAAATGGTGCAAAAATAATTCTCCAAAATCAAATGTTTTCTTAAACCCTATTATTTCCTTTTCGTACATGATTATTTTATCATCTATTTCAAGCATTACCCATTTATGTGAATCCTTTGGTGCAAGATATTCACCAATCAGTGAAGGTGCCTCCAAATACCCTCTTTTTGCAACCCTGAATTGTTCATCCATAAACTTTTGAGGATGTTCAACGTGTTCAAGTACATGAATACAAATTACGTAATCAAATGAATTATCAGTAAATGGAAGATTTTCTCCATCAGCCTCAATAAACTGCTGGTGGTTCAATATTTTTAGATCCCCACTTCTATGATAGTTTTGACTTCCAGCATATTTGTCTACTACAATATTTGATCTCGGATGCGGGTCATTCCCTCCTCCAACTTCTAATACCTTGTAGTGTTTTTTTATTCTTAAATCATATCTGTTCATTGGATTTCTGATCTTCATGCTTTATTGAAGTTTAATGTTTTAAATAAGATCAAATTTTTATACAATGAGAATGATTTATTGAATATATTAAATATATTCACCCCTGTATACTTATGAAGGGCCCATGTCGCAATGTTTGTTCCAATAACTGTTACTAGTAAGCTGCCTATTGCTGCGCCAGTATATCCGAATATTCGAATAAAAATATAATCAAAAAATATGTTTAGTATCAAAATAATTAAGTTTATCCTGAATGTTATATAAGGCCTGTTAATTGAATTCAGGACATTACATGCCTGGTTTTGAATAGGCCTTAGAAAAGCATATAACATTGATACAATAATAATGCTTGAAGCTTGTATATAATTATTTCCTGCAAGTATTTTTATAATAATTTTGTTGAAAACTATTATTAAGATACTAATAGGAATAAGCATTGCTACTAACCCGGCAGTTGTTGCCTCAAACAGATCCTTAACTTTCTCTTTTCCTTCTTTTCTTTCTGCGATTACACTTTTTGGAAATAATACATCTGCCAATGCTGATGTGGGTACATCTATCATATTGTTGATTCTTGCCGATAGGTCGTAGTATGCAACGAAAGTATTGTTTATCATGCCTGCAATCATGTATCTGTC
>ERZ795042.1956-NODE-1956-length-12220-cov-70.358487_pt1 | contig 12220 bp, 7 predicted proteins | sample MGYA00375126_ERZ795042 | MGnify/ENA primary metagenome ERZ795042 (study PRJEB30171, sample SAMN05518105) | compost metagenome | isolation source: Feedstock adapted compost from Newby Island compost facility, Milpitas, CA | place: USA:Newby Island compost...
GTGACCGACCACTCGTCGCGCTCGACCGTAACGTTGTACCCACCGGTTTCGGCATGATACTGCACCCAATTGTGCAGCGAAGGGCGGCCGACAAGCTGGAACCGCTCAGGTTCGAGATAAAAGAGGATGCCGTCACCGATGACATAGCCTGCTGGGGTACAGCCGACCATCTGCTTAGCCATGCCGGGCTCGAATCCGCGAAAGCTGTTGATTGCTAGATGCTCAAGCAGGCGAAAAGCATCAGGACCACTCACATAGAGGTCGGTCATGTGATACGAGAGGTCAAAGAGGCAGACAGTTTCGCGCCAGGCGTGCTGCTCGTCCCGCCAGTTCGAGTACTCTGGCCGCACTACCGGGTAGACCCGTGCTCCCGTCTGATTGTTGTAGAGATAGTCGACAATGTTCGGTACGCTGCTGACAATATCCTGCAACGTCCGCGGTTTCTCGCCTGCCATCGTGCTCCTTGCTCCTTTCTGATCTTGAAGATCTGCTCGTATCAGGGCAATGACCTCGCCTCGCTTATCACCTCAAGACGGCTCCAAGTGTCAAACGACACTTGTACTTGCCTCCTGTGCCAGAAGATCCAGCTAACTGGTAGGTATGATCTGGGCAGCTGTCGGGCTTGCAGCACTGCTGCTCGTCGCCCGGGTTGGAGTCACTGTTGACGCGCCGCTACCACACGCACTGAGCAGCCAGCTGCCAATGAGGTCACTACCAAGCAACTGGATCACTCGCCGTCGGGTCAGTGGGCGCTTGCTTTCCATTCAGGCTTCCTCCTCAGTTTCCATGCCCACCCATGGAGCACCTCTGATTCTGCTGTACCACCTTATGGTTACGGGGTTAGGACAGGCAAGCACCATGTTCAACAATGGTGGACAGCTGAGGTAATCTGCTGGATCAGCATGTCGTGGGAGCTACGGAGATGTGTATGGATGGCCGAATATTCTGGCGCGTTGTCCGGCTGCACGATCATCGCAGACCACAGGGCAGATCCGATACCACACCCAGGTCTTCTTTTGCACACAGTGTAGTGGGCCAGCAGATCCTGACGGCACTGTCTGTGTCAGTCCCTGTGTTTGCCCCAGTCAGCGAGCCCGATACTCCATCTCTGATCGGTTCTACAGAGTGGTCCTGTTGTCATAGCCATCACTGGGCCGGTATTGCGGGCATAGATCTGCTCAAGAACTGCTCGCTGGCCCAGGCTTGGGTCACGGCAGCCCAACTAGATTGAACAAACAGAGGATAATGCAGCCACAGAGACTCGCTTACGTCATCAACTCACCGCCCCCGCAGCGCAGCGGCCATGGGAAGCAGGTTAGTCAGAGAAGAAACAACTGGCTGCGATTACTGGCAAGAGTAACGTCCGGAATTGCACCTGCACCCCTCCCAGGAGAGCCGGGTATCGACCAGCGCATCGGTAAGACCTTCGTTGTTTTACTCCAGCGTCTGCTAGACAGCACAGGCTGCGGAACTAAGCGGTGAAGTACTCAGTCCACACAGGACAGGATGTAACACGATGTTCAGCAAGAGTGAACAGTGCAATTGCGGAGTCTACAGCGGCTCGCTACGGTCTACGTTGCGACTGTCAGCTATGGACAGTCGGCGCTGCCGCTGGAGGGCAGGAGGATAACAACGAAAGGAATGAACTGCAAGCCGCTGGCCGCGAGCAGGGCCTGCCTGTTGTGTTGACTGTCGACTGACTTGCAGCCTCTCTGACAAGTCAGCCGCAGTGCCGTCAGTTGGCCGGAGGAGCGTGACTCCGACTACAGCGACAGCAGGATATTCTGCAGCACTGCCCTCGCTAGGCTGCTGCTATGGGGTGAACAGCAGAAGGGATACCATGAATGCGCGAGTGGCACGAAGCCGCCACCCCGGAGGAAGCGTTCCATCGTCAGTGGGTTTGCCAGGTATTGTCTACGATGCGGCTCGAAGTTCTGCCCGGCGTCAATGTCGCTGACCTTTTCACCAAAATTCCGCCGTCGCCCACGTTGACATTTACGGTCACGGCGTCGCCTGCTCAGGGTCCCCAAGCCACGGTTGAGACAAGCCGAGCGCTGCGACAGTATGGGGTCCGGGTAGTACCTCATCTGGCTGCACGGACAATCCGCGATCAGGATGAGTTGGACCACCTTTGGGAGCAACTTGCGGCTGTCGGCATCGACGAGGTTTTTGTCGTTGGGGGGGACCAGAAACAGCCGGCTGGTCATTTTCCCGATGGCCTAGCCTTACTTCAGGCCCTCCGTGCCTTGCGTCATGGACCAAAGCGCCTCGGGGTGCCTGGCTACCCGGAGGGTCATCCGTCCATCCCTGATGACCGGCTGCGTGCGTCCCTGCTGGCGAAACAGGAATTGGCTGATTATGCCGTGTTGCAAATCAGCTTTGATCCCGATGCTGTGCTCACCTGGCTAAGCCAGATGCGCGAGCTTGGGTTCCGCCTGCCGGTCTATCTCTGCCTGCCTGGCACTCTTCGCCTCGATCGGCTCTTCCGGATTGGGTTACGGCTTGGTCTGGGCAACTCACTCCGCTACCTCGAGAAGCAACGCGGGCTTGTCGGCCACCTGCTTGCCGGCGGCATGCGGTACGATCCATGGCAGCTCATCGGCGAGCTGGCACGCCGACCTCCGACGCCGCAGGTCGGTATCGTGGGCATCCACTGGAGCACGTTCAACGCTGTCGAAGGCGTCCTCCGCTGGGTTACGGCCAAGCAGACGGAACTCGGCTGCACAGTGGAAGGGAGAGACTGATGGCAGTGGAACAGACACAGCGGCTGCGCCCGATTGTCGAGGTCGCGACCGAGCTTGGCTTGCAGGAAGACGAGATCGAACTTTACGGGCCTTACAAGGCGAAGGTGCGGCTCGACGTTTTGCAGCGGCTTCCCGAGGCGACGGCAACGTATGTCCTGGTCAGTGGGATCAATCCAACACCGTTCGGTGAGGGGAAGACTACCGTCACAGTCGGGCTTGGTCAAGCCTTTGGCCGGCTCGGCAAGCGCTCAGCCATCACGATCCGGCAGTCCTCGCTTGGGCCAGCCTTCGGGACAAAGGGCGCGGGCGCAGGTGGCGGGGCCGCGCAGGTCGTCCCGTTCCCCGACTTAGCTCTGCATTTCACCGGCGACGGCCATGCCGTCACCACGGCTCACAATCTCTGTGCTGCCTTACTCGATAATGCACTTGCCCACCGCCAGATTGCCCTCGATCCGCGTACAATCAGCTGGCCGCGAGTACTCGATCTCAACGACCGAGCATTGCGCCGCATCGTCGTCGGCCTCGGCGACGACGAGAGCCTGGCGCGAGTCACTCGCTTCGACATCACCGCCGCCTCCGAGGTTATGGCGATCCTCGCGCTGGCCCGTGACTACCGTGACTTGCGCGCACGGCTTGGCCGCATCGTCCTCGGCTACACCGTTGACCGCCAGCCAGTGACGGCTGAGGAGATCGGTGCCGCAGGCGCGATGGCCGCCCTGCTGGTCGATGCACTGAAGCCCAACCTGGTGCAGACGCTGGAGGGCACGGCTGCGTTCATCCACGCAGGGCCGTTCGGCAATATCGCGACCGGGAACAGCTCAGTTATTGCTGACTTGATCGCCACTCGCCTGGCCGATGTGGTGGTAACAGAAGCAGGCTTCGGCACTGAGCTCGGTGCTGAGAAGTTCTTCCATTTAAAGTGCCAAGCAAGCGGGTTAGCACCGCACGTGGCCGTGCTTGTCGCTACAGTGCGCGCTCTCAAAATCCAAGGTGGGCGCAGTGCACGTGAGGCTGAGTCGGGAGTCGAAGACCTGGCTGGGCTCGAGGCCGGGTTGGTGAACTTAGCCAAGCACATCGAGAACCTGCGCACGTTTGGCGTGCCAGTCGTGGTGGCCGTCAACCGCTTTCCAAGCGACACTCCGCGCGAGCTCGAGCGCGTGCTAACCGCCGCCCAGGAGTTCGGCGCCGCCGATGCCGCCGTCGCTGACGTCTATGCCCGTGGCGGTGAGGGCGGGGTAGAACTCGCCCAGGCTGTATTGCGGGCGGCTGCGCCGACCCCACACTTCCAGCCGCTCTACGAGCCTGACTGGCCACTAGAACGTAAGGTAGAAGCAGTGGTACGCACGCTCTACGGGGCAGGCACAGTGCGCTGGAGCACGGCCGCCCGGCGGCAGCTTACGCTGCTGGCCGAGCACGGCTACGACCGGCTGCCGATCTGCCTCGCGAAGACGGCGATGTCACTCAGCCCCGATCCCAAACTCATTGGCCGACCTGAGGGCTTCCCAGTGGACGTACGCGAGCTGCGCCTGATGGCGGGTGCGGGCTATGTAGCGGTGCTGCTCGGCGATATCCAGACAATGCCCGGCCTCGGCCGTCATCCGCTGGCGGCTGAGATCGACATTGACGAACACGGGACGATTCACGGCTTGCGCTGAGCCGCGTTCCTCGACATCCCAGCATCCGAAGCGCGGCACTCAGGCTGCGGCACATCGTCCAACGCATGCATACGATCTGTTCGCCTGACCGTGGCCAGGCGCGTCCTGCTCACGTCGCCTGGCCACTCCCTGTCCGCCCGTAGCATCTCAGCGCGGTGCTACGACTTGTCCATACCCGAACCACCAGCCACGTCCTCGTGTCCCTGCCGGGCTGCTCTGCTGGTCGGGGCAGTTTCTACGAGGTTGCAATGTTCTGGCGCAAGAACGTGCGGCTCGGGGTCGACGCTGGTCGCGGCCATCCCCTAGGCTGGAATGATATGGCGTGGGAACCCCTGTCTTCTCGCATTTTGGTCGATCATACGGCATCGTCGGCTGCGGCGGCTGACGATTGCGGAGGGGTGAAGCGATGTCGGCGTCTCCACAGGCAAAGGCTGAGGCAGGCGGGAGCGAGTGCGCCCTCTGGCTCCTGGTGGTGCTTTTGCCAGCACTGTTCTGGCTGAGCGGCGCCTGCGTCAATCACCATCTGGATGGGCAGTATCAGGACGCTGTCCGGCAACGGCTGGGGAGCAAGGCCGCGCAGGTCATCCGTACCTATCCGACAGCGCAGGCGGCTTGCGCGCGGCAACTCCTCAACGAGGACTGGTGCATGTTAGTGACGTTGAGCACGATCGTGCGGCGCGGCGGGGTGATTGGCGGGCTGGTCAGTATCGGCTTGCTGGTCGTGGTGGCCAACCGTGCCAAGCACGCCCAGCGCGACCCGACCCAGCTCCCACGCCTGTTCCGGCAGGCAGTCCAGCTCACCAGTCTGACGGCCGCGGGGCTCGGGTTAGGCTACGCCGTCCTCTTCGGCATCGTCGTTGCACTGGTTCCGATGGTCTTCTTCAGCTTGTTCTTCGGCCGGCTTGCCCTGGGCGTACTCATCGTGAGTGGACTGGCCGCGTTGCGGGCGGCGAAGCTGGCGCTCACCTGGGGCACGCCGCTCAGCCAGCGTGAGCCCTTCGCCGTTGCGCTGAGCCGGGTCGACGCCCCCGCCCTCTGGCGGTTGGTTGATACGGTCGCGCAGCACGTCGGCACCGCTGCCCCCGACCAGCTCCTGCTGACGCTCGAACCGAACTGCTATGCTGTTGAAGTCCCGGTGCAGATACCCAGCGGGACCGTGCACGGCCGCACGCTCTGCCTCTCCCTCCCCCTTCTCCGCGTGTGGAGCGCCGATGAACTGGCGGCAGTCATTGGGCACGAACTCGCGCACTTCCACGGGGCCGACACGCGCTATGCCCGTGAGTTCGCGCCAGCCTTGCAGGGAGCACTCACCGCGCTGGGCCACTTGCGACAGACCATCAGCCGCGACGTGCGCGCACTGGCCATCCTGCCGTGCATCCCGCTGTTCACCTTCACCGCTGGGTACTTTGTGCTCGCCAGTGCGCACTATTCGCGCCAGCGTGAGCTGCGTGCCGACGCGCTGGCCGCGCAGGTCGCTGGGGCACGGGCTATCGCAACCGCCCTGGTCAAGGTGAGCGTGGCTGCGGTGGCCTGGGAGCAGTATGCCGGTATGCTAGTAACCGGCAGGGGCGACAATCCTCCCCCGGTGAGCACCGCGCTGGTCGTGTGCGTCGCCGGGGAACTCAGCCAGCCCGAGCCACCGGCCTGGGTCGCAGCCGAGCACGTCGGGCACCCGGTCGATCGCCATCCGCCACTGTCTCAGCGGCTGCAGGCGCTTGGCCTCACCCTACATGACGTCTGGCGACAGGCGAGCCTCCCCGCCCAACCGGCAAGCCTGCTGGTGCCAGCGTACCCGGTTATCGAACACCAGCTGACCACGCAACTCGTCCAGCTTCTTGGACTGACGCGCAACGCCAATGCCGCTGGTACACCACCACCGCCACCCACCGCCTGACGGCAGCGGACCGAGTAGGCTAAAAGCGCCGCAGCGTCGTCACCGCGGGCAGGCGGTTCCAGAGCCAGATCGCCAGCGGCAGGCCAATGAGCGAGCCTGCACAGAGCCAGGCCAGGACGATCCAGAGCAGCGAGAGCCACCAGCCGATCAGGACAAAGTAGACGGCTCGAAGCCAGAACGGTCGTTGCGGGAGTTCCTGCTGGGAGACGAGCACGATGCCCGCACGCTGCTCGACGGTTGTCCGCCGCGTTGGCTCACGGAGCGTTGCAATGCGGGGCACGTTGTTGATCATGGCCAGGCCAATTGGCATGGTGAGAATCAGCACGATCAGCAACCAGGCCAGCAACGACCAGGCCAACGAGGCCCAACTCCCGATGAAGATGAACCAGAGCAGGGTAACCAGGCACCCTGGGCCACGGCTCGGCATCTCGACGATCACAATGCGTTGCCCATCGTTGGGCGGAGGCGGCAGTTCGTTTGACGCGGCCACAGCAGTTCCTCCTCTCCACTGTGGGCCTCTTCGGCTCCGCGGCGCCGTGCACCACCCAGACGGCGCGTCGCAGCGCATGGCAGCACCGGCATGCCGACCGCCGTCCACGCCTCGCACTCTCCGCAGTGGATCTCTCCAGCCACCATTATTATCAATGCATGGGAAACGAGAAGGGTGGGGTTCCTCTTATTTCCACTGCTTCATGTACCGCCTTCGAACGTGAAGGGGAGCCAGGATGGTGGAATATAAAGTTTTCGCTGCTTCCCACACGAGTGGTTCTGCCGCACTCACGCCTCTCTCCTTGATTTTTCGTCCCATGTCGTCGACATCGTCAAGTGATGCACGTCTTGACGCCCTGGAGGTGAATCGGTCATCCTGTTCGGGGAAGGCACAAGGAGGTGGCGGGGATGAGCGTGCAGCCCGGTTCCGTGGTGCGGTTTCGCCATCGCCAGTGGGTGGTGCTGCCTGGCGACGACGCGGCGACGCTCGTGTTACGCCCCCTCACCGCCACGACGGACGATGCCATCATCGTCCACCGCGAGCTCGCCCAGTTACTTGGCCACACCTTGCCGAGCGAGCGCATCGAGCCCGATCACTTCCCTATGCCCGACGCCCAGGCTATCGCCGATGCCGAGGCAGTGCGGTTGCTCTGGCAGGCCACGCGCCTGCAACTGCGGGAAGGAGCAGCACCCTTGCGCTCGCTGGGGCGCATCAGCGTGCGGCCACGGCCGTACCAGCTCGTCCCGTTGCTCATGGCCCTCCGCCTCGCCCCAGTGCGACTACTCATCGCCGACGACGTCGGTGTCGGCAAGACGGTCGAAGCGGGCCTGATCGCCCGTGAGTTTCTTGATGCTGGCGATGCCCAGCGGCTGGCCGTCCTCTGCCCGCCAGCACTCTGCGACCAATGGGCGACTGAGTTACGTGAGAAATTTCACCTCGAACCGGTCATTGTCGGCCCAGCGACGCTCGGCCAGCTCGAGCGCCAGCTCCCCCCAGGCCGCTCCCTCTATCAGCACTACCGGGTGACGGTCATCAGCATCGACTTTCTCAAGCTGCCGCGCAACCGTGAGCCGTTCCTGCAGCACCCGCCCGACCTTGTCATCGTCGACGAAGCGCACGGCGTCGTTCCCGCAGGTGCCGGCGAGCGTGACCCGCGGCACTTGCGCTATGAGCTCGTCGCAAAGCTGGCCCGCGATCCGCTCCGCCATCTGATCCTCTTGACAGCCACACCACACAGCGGCATCCGCGATGCCTTCCAGCGTTTGCTCGGCTTGCTCAACCCGAGTTTTGCCAGCTGGCCACTCGACCAGCTCACGCCACAGCAGCATCGTGAACTGGCCCGGCACCTCATCCAGCGCACCCGCGCCGACATCATCACCCAGTGGCCGGAAGCCCGCACGCTCTACCCCACACGCCAGGCGATCGAGCGCACCTACACGTTGTCGCCACCGTACCGCCAGTTCTTCGAAGAGACTTTCGCCTTCTGCCGTGACCTCGTTGAGCGCAGCCGGAACTTACCCGATCGCCAGCGCCGGTTCCAGTGGTGGGCTGCCCTCACGTTGCTGCGCTGCGTGATGTCGAGCCCCCATGCCGGTGCCGAGGCGCTTGCACGCCGCCATGCCGCGCACGACGACGAGGCGACAGCGCTCATCCCCCTCCTCTGGGCAGATGAGAGCAGCGAGGAGGACGACCGTAGCGGCCTCGCGCTCGACCCAAGCGAGCGGCTGCCGAGCGACGAAGTGCCGGCCACGCAACTCGAAGCCGCAATCGTTGCGCCAAATGGTCTCGCGGAGGCAACCAAGCGCCGACTTCGCCAGCTTGAGCGGCTGGCCCGCGCAATCGCCCCAGCTGACGACTCCAAGCTGCAGCAGTGTATCGCGATCGTCCGCGAGCTGATCGAGCAGGGCCGCAACCCGGTCATCTGGTGCGTCTTCATCGACACGGCAGAGTATTTGGCAGCGCACCTGAAGCAGGCGCTGGCTGCCGCTGCCCCTGATGCTGTCGTCGGCTGTGTCACCGGCCGCCTCGGCGACGAAGAGCGCCGCGCCCGGGTCGCCGAATTGCTGCAGGCGCCGCGTCGAGTGCTGGTGGCCACCGACTGCCTCAGCGAAGGCGTGAACCTGCAGGAGGGGTTCGACGCCGTTATCCACTACGACCTGCCGTGGAATCCGAACCGGCTCGAGCAACGTGAAGGGCGCGTCGACCGCTTTGGCCAGCCGCAGCCTACCGTGACCGCCGTCCGCTACTATGGCCGCGATAACCCCGTCGATGCCGAAGTTGTCGAGGTGCTGATCCGCAAGGCAACCCAGATCCGCCAGGCTCTCGGTGTGCATGTGCCGGTGCCCGAGGACGAAGGCTGGCTGGCCGAGTTGCTCGTTCACCGTCTCTTCGAGCGGCCACGCCAGGCCCAGCTCGCGCTCCCCTTCGGCCCTGACCCGACCGAACAGCTCCTCCAACGCTGGGATGAAGACTCCCAACGCGAGCGGGCTCGCCGCACCCGCTTCGCCCAAGCCGCCATCGACCCAGCAGCAGCAATCGAGGAACTCAACGCCTGCGATGCCGTCCTCGGTACGGAAGCTGACGTTCGCGATTTCGTGCTCGGCGCGGGCCAACGTCTCGGGCTCCACCTTGTGCCCGACGAGGCGCAGCCAGGGGTGTGGACGATCGACCTCAGCCCGGCTGCGCTGGTGACGGTGCCCGATGCCATCCGTCTCGCCCTCCCCCGTGACCAGCGCGACGGCCGCTGGCGCATCACCTTCACCGATCCTCCGCCGGCCGGCGTGACCGCCCTGGTCCGCAACCATCCTTTCGTCGCCACTTTGGCGCGCTATCTCTTCGAGCTCGCCTTCAGCGGACAGGCCACTGCCGCGGTAGCCCGGGTGGGTGTCGTCCGCACCAGCCTGGTGCGCGCTGTCACGGCCCTGGCCTTGCTCCGGGTACGCTACGCGGTCAGCCGGCCGAACCGACCTGACGCCGTGCTTGAGGAAGCACTCGTTGTCGGCTACGACCTGCTCGCTGAAACCTGGCTCGAGCCCGACCAGGCCCTGCCGCTGCTGGAACAGGCACGCCCTGAGGCCGAGGTCGCGCTCGGCGAACGGCGCGAACTCGCCGCGTTTGCCCTGGACACGCTTGCGCCGCTCCTGAGCCAGCCCGAACCACACGGCCCGCTGGGCATGCTCCTCGAGCGCCGGGCCGAGGCACTGCGTGCGGCATACCAACGGGTGCGCGAGGCCGCCCAAGCCGGCAAGCGCGGGCTCGACGTCCACCCGCTCTGGCCGCCTGACCTTGTCGCTCTGCTGGTCGCACAGCCGCGGTTGGGCTAACCTGCCGACCGTTGGAGAGGAGGATCGTCATGGCCCTTACTCTGGAACGCCCCTTGACCAGCGTGCCAGCCCAGACGGCCACTGGTGTGCGCCTGGTCGGCGGGCTCTTCGTCCCCGACTTGCTCGACCAGCTGCGGACCGATCCGACCTCACTCGACGGTCAGCGCCCAAGCGACTTCGGTTTCCCCGACGACCGCGCCCTGCGTGACGATATCGCTGAGGCCTACCGCGACGCCCTCGCCTGGTGGGACGTCTTCCAGCGCCGCCTCGCCCGCGTGTCCAAAGACGACCGTGCCGTTAGCCTGACCCGCGAGGAGTGGGTGCTCCCGCTGTTTCACCGCCTCGGCTACGAGCTCGTGCGCAACCCCCGTGCCTACGAACTCGACGGGCAAACCTACGCCATTTCGCACCGGGCCGGCGAGAACGAAGACGCCCCGCCTGTCCACATCGCCGGGGCACGCCAGGAGCTGGGCCGGGTCGATCCCTCCGGCCGACCGCGCCTCTCCCCTCACGCCCTTGTCCAGGAGTTCCTCAACCGCTCCGGCCAACTCTGGGGCATCGCGACTAACGGTCTCACCCTCCGCCTGCTGCGCACATCGCCGCGGCTGCGCACTGAGACCTATGTCGAGTTCGATCTCGCTGCCATCTTCAGCGGTGAGCGCTATGGCGACTTCGTCGTCCTCTACCGGCTGCTCCACCGGACTCGACTCCCCACCGGGCTGGAAGATGCCCCGCACTGCTGGCTGGAGCGCTATCACCAGCAAGGACAAGAGCAAGGAGCGCGCGCCCGCGACCGGCTACGCGACGGCGTCGAGCGCGCTTTGCTGGCGCTCGGCAACGGCTTCCTGCGCCACCCGGCGAACGAAGCGCTGCGCCAGCAGATTGCGGCTGGTGAACTTTCCGCCAGCCGCTACTATGAGCTGCTCTTGCGCGTGGTCTACCGTCTGCTCTTCTTGCTCGTCACCGAGGAGCGTGGCCTGCTCGGCGGCAATACGATCTACTGGCAGGGGTATAGCCTCACCCGCCTCCGCCGCCTGGTCGAGGAATCGGCCCGCGACGATTATGACGACCTCTGGGACAGCCTGCTCGCCCTCTTCCAGGTGCTACGCGATTCCACCCCGCAAGCTAATGGCCAGCCGCTGGCCGCCCGGCTTGACCTGCCGGTGCTCGACGGCGACCTCTTCCGCGCTGAGCCGTTCGACGGGTGGCGGCTTGCCAACCGCGCCCTCCTCGACGCGCTCGCCGGCCTCTCCTTGCTGGCCGACGAGCAGGGTACCGTGCGACGCATTAACTACGCGGCGCTCGACGTCGAGGAGCTCGGCTCCGTCTACGAGAGCTTGCTCGACCACGCCCCCGTCCTCGACCTTGCGGCCAGCGAGCCGTTCAGCTTTGTCCAGGGGCAGGGCCTCGAGCGCAAGTCGACCGGCTCCTACTATACCCCGCCGGAGCTCGTGCGCGAGCTGGTCACCAGCGCGCTCGAGCCAGTGCTCGCGGCCCGGCTGCGCGGCAAAAAGACCAAGGACGAGCAGGAGCAGGCGATCCTCTCCCTCAAGGTCTGCGATCCAGCCGCTGGCTCCGGCCACTTCCTGCTGGCCGCTGCCCGCCGGCTCGCCCGCGAGCTGGCTCGGGTTCGCACCGGCGAGCAGGAACCAGCGCCCGAGACCGTGCGCGAAGCCCTGCGCGACGTCATTGCCCACTGCCTCTACGCCGTCGATAAGAACCCACTGGCCGTCGAACTCTGCAAGGTCGCGCTCTGGATCGAGGCCCACGTCCCCGGCCAGCCGCTCACCTTCCTCGACCACCGGATCAAGTGCGGCGACTCGCTGGTCGGCGTCTTCGACCTTGCAGTATTGCGGGACGGTATCCCCGACGAGGCGTACGAGCGCGACAACGCGGCCGAGAAAGCCAAGGCGAGCAGCATCAAGCGACGCAACCGCCAGGAACGGGCTGGCCAGCTCACCCTCACGGCCGACGTTGTCGCCTTCGACAAGACGCTGCTCGACTTGGGGCGTCTCACTGACCATGTCGCGCAGATGCCCGAACGAACGATCGCTGAGCGGCGGGCCAAAGAGCAGGCGTACCAGCAACTGCAGCGTGATCCCCGCTTCCGCCGC
>ERZ795042.1957-NODE-1957-length-12215-cov-21.745888_pt1 | contig 12215 bp, 13 predicted proteins | sample MGYA00375126_ERZ795042 | MGnify/ENA primary metagenome ERZ795042 (study PRJEB30171, sample SAMN05518105) | compost metagenome | isolation source: Feedstock adapted compost from Newby Island compost facility, Milpitas, CA | place: USA:Newby Island compost...
GCCTACCTGGCCATCAGGAGCACCGTCCGCGGGCGCCGCCTCCTCGCCCTCTCCCGACGCGGGAAGGTTCGCTTCGTCCGAACCCTCCTCGCCGACCCTTCCCTCTCGCGCCTCCTCCGCCTCCTGCTCGCGAGCTCCCTCCTCTACCTCGCGTTCCCGATCGACGTCGTCCCCGACTTCCTCCCCGTCGTCGGCCATGCCGACGACCTCTTCGTGCTCGTCCTCGCGGCGGCCCTCCTCCTCTTCCTCACACCCCGAGCGGCCCTCGACCGGGCGCTCGCGGCGGGAGAGGAGTACGACGCCCGCCATGCTCGCCGGAAAAGGGACCATTCGGCCCGGTCTCCATGACCTTCCGGCCATGGGGTGGCGGAGCGCCGCCGCCTAGGCTCCGCCCCAGGAGATCCGCAGCCGAGGGAGAGCATGATCGAGCTCCGACTGACGGCGGAGCAGGCCAAGGTCTTGGAGCACGTGGTCGAACGGTACCTCGACGTGATGCGCACCGTCGCTCGCTACGGGAGCGCCCGCCGCGTCAGCAACGAGCTGGAGCAGGAGCGCCGGGTCCTCGAGGAGATCTTGCGCCGGCTGCACGATCACCTCGCCTGACCGGGCACTCGCACCCCGTCGAGGTACTCGAGCAGCTGGATGCTCACCCCTCCGAACTCCGATGCCGGCACCGTCGCCGTCCTCGTGGACGGCAGGAGACCATCCGCGGGATCGGTGACGGTCACGCCTCGCCGGCGGAGGAGGGACACCGCTTCGCCCACGTCCTCCACCTCCCAGGCGAGCATGCTCACGAGCCCAGGCGGCCGCAGCGACACCGGGCTCTCCGGGCCGCTCGGCGCGATCAGCTCGATGACTGCCTCTCCGACGGCGATCTGCCGGATGATCATCGCCGGCGTGCGAACCTCGCCGGTGACACGGAGGGAGAGTAACCGTTCCCAGGCCTCCGTGGCCGCCTCGAGGTCGCGCGTCATCACCGCCAGGTGATCGAGCCGCCGCACCGCGAAGCCGAGCGCTCCCCCAGGGTGTTCGGCGCCAGTGGCCTCCCCCGCCACGATGGTGACGGGAGCGCCAAGGCCGCACTGCTCCGGGAGCCGGAGGGCGGCGCGACCCCAGGCGTCCTCCTCGGACTCCGCCGCGATCCCGAGCGAGGAGAGTCGCGCTCGAACCTCGTCGAGTTCCGCAGCGCGGAGGACGAGGAGGGACAACCCGCCGCCCTGCTCGCAGATGGCGAGCTCCGCGGGCGTGAGCGCCGCTCGGCCTGCAGGAGCGCGCAGCTCGACCCTGAAGGGTCGCTCCGTGCCCGCGGTGGCCACTCGCAGCTCGTGGCCATGGTGCGGGTGGGCCAAGAGCGGGGAGAGGGCGAAGCCGAACTGCTCGTACCGCGCGGCGGCCGGGCCCATCCGCGGCACGAGGTGGACGACGTGGTCGATGGCGTCGACAGCCACAGGCGGATTCTATCGCTGGGGCCGGTGGCGGAGCGCCCGCCGGCTCCGATGGCGTACACTTCCCGCGATCGTCCATCGGGAGGGGCACATGGACCGCTTGGCCGACAAGATCGCGCTCGTCACCGGCGCCGCGTCCGGCAACGGACGCGCCATCGCCGTCCGGTTCGCCCAGGAAGGCGCGCACTGCGCGCTCCTCGACATCGACGAGTCCGGACTCGAGGAGACGGTCCGCCTCGTGCGGCAGCAGGAGCGCGACGCACTGGCGCTCCGCTGCGACGTGAGCGACGTGGCCGCCATCCGCGACGCGGTGCGGCGCACCGTCGAGCGCTTCGGCCGCCTGGACATCGCCGTGGCGAACGCCGGCGTCGTCGAGCGCGAGACCGACTGCTTCACGATGACCGAGGAGCAGTGGGACCGGACGATCGACGTGAACCTGAAGGGCGTCTTCTTCACCCTCCAAGCAGCGGCGAACCAGATGCGCGAACAGGGAACGGGCGGCCGGCTCATCGCCATCGCCAGCATCATGGCCGAGTGGGGATCGGCGGGCACCCCGGCGTACTGCGCGAGCAAGGGCGGCGTGAAGCAGCTCGTGAAGAGCTTCGCCATCGCCGGAGGGCCGTACGGCATTACCTGCACGGGAATCGGGCCGGGCTTCATCGAGACTCCGATGACGGCGTTCATGAAGGAGTTCCCGCCCATCGAGGCGCTCCTCGTCGACCGCACGCCCATCGGCCGTGTCGGGAAGCCGGAGGAGGTCGCCGCCGTCGCCGCCTTCCTCGCCAGCGATGACGCCTCCTTCATGAACGGCACCCTCGTCTACCCGGACGGAGGCATCCTCGCGGGGCTGTACAGCCGCGCCCTCGCCGAGGCGCGGCTGGCGCAGGAGCGAGCGGGGCAGCGCTAGAGCCGCAGGCCGAGGATCTCCCGCGAGACCTCGCCGGACTCCCGGACGGTGACGTTCACCCACGTCACCCGAACCTTCAGCCGGCGCCCCTTCGCCTCGATCCACACCTCGTCTCCCTTCTCGAACCGATAGTCGGTATCGAGGGTGACGAGGTGTTCGCCCTTCCCGCCGCCGAACGGATCGGCCTCGTAGAACTCAGTCCTCACCGTTCTCTCCTTCCCTCGAGTCTTCGGACCCGCCATCCGGAACACGGGCCGGCGCCGATTCGGCCACGGAGCGAACGACGTCGAGCACGCCGTTCCGCACCGCATCCCGCGCCACACGGACCGCGTTCGCCACCGCCCTGGCGTTCGAGCGACCGTGCCCGATGACGACGATACCGTTCACGCCGAGGAGCGGCGCGCCGCCGTACTCCGTGTAGTCGAGGCGGCGCCGCACCTTCCGCAGCTCGGGCAGGAGCATGAGGCCAGCGAGCCGGTTCCAGGGCTTGGCCGCAACCGCCCGCCGCAGCTCGTCGAAGAGGAACTCGGCCATGCCTTCCGCCGTCTTCAGGACCACGTTCCCCGTGAACCCGTCGGTGACCACGACGTCCGCCACCCCTTTCGGGAGGTCCTTCCCCTCGACGTTGCCGATGAAGTTCAGCCCGCTCGCGCGCAACCGACGGTTCGTCTCGAGGACGAGGGCGTTCCCCTTCGTGTCCTCCTCTCCGATGGAGAGGAGCGCGACGCGCGGCCGCTCGATCCCGTACGTGCGCTCCATGTACCCGGCGCCCATGTGAGCGAACTGGACGAGGTGCAGCGGACGGCACTCCGCGTTCGCTCCGACGTCGAGCAGCATCCCCCGCCCGCCGTGGCCGGTGGCGACGACGGTTGCGAGCGCCGGCCTCGCGATCCCGCGCACGCGGCCGAGGACGAGAAGTGCGGCCGCCATCGCCGCGCCCGTGTTCCCGCAAGTCACGGCTGCGTCGGCTTGCCCATCCTTGATGAGCCGAATTGCCTTCACGAGCGAGGACTCCGGCTTCGTGCGAACGGCCTCGGTCGGGTGCTCCCCCATCTCGACGACGTCGGGCGCGTGGAGGAGCTCCACCCGAGCCTCCGCCGGCACGTCCTGGAGGTATCGACGGAGCTGCTCCTCCCGGCCGACGAGCAGCACGTGCACCCCCAGGCGCTTCGCCGCCAGCAGTGACCCTGCCACGACCTCATCGGGCGCGTAGTCGCCGCCCATGGCATCGACCGCGACGCGGATCGCCACCACAGCCCCCGTTTCGTAGCCGCTGCCGCAGACAGCCGGCGTGTTCAGCCCAATACTCGCGAGAACTCCGGCAGCGCGCTAGGCGGCCCGGCCCGTGGCCCGCCCGTCAGCCGCGCGGGCGGGCCACCAGGATCATCCGCTCGCTCTCGTTCCCGAGCGGTCCGAGCTCGTAGTCGCCGTACGTCGCCGTCAGCTCCAGCCCCGACCGTTCGAGGAGGTACTCCGCCTCGACCGGATACACGTAGCGGAGCCGATGCTCGCTGACGAAGCGCCGCTGGTGGCCATCGGCCCCCGTGAGTTCGTAGGCCACCCGGAGCGTCCGGCTCTGGGCCGCGAGGTCGTCCTCGTGAACCTGCCAGACCTCGAGCAGCTCACCGGAGTCGAGCCGGCGGCTGGCGACGAGCACGGGCTGGCCGTTCGTCGCCGGATCGAGCCAGAGCGCCGGCCCGGGGAGGTCGAGGATGACGACGCCGTCGAAGCGGAGCGCAGCCCGCGCAGCCTCGAGGGTTGCGCGCTGCTCTTCGCGGTCCCGGCAAGCGAGGAAGACGTCCGCAGGGAAGAGGACGAGCCCGTAGGCGCCTTGTTCGAGCTGCACGTCCGTGAGCCGGCCCTCGACCAGTTCCACGTCGAGGGCATCCTGCTCCGCCTTACGCCGAGCGCGCTCGAGCATCGCCGGGGAGGGATCGACGCCGACGACCTCGTGTCCGGCGCGGGCCAGAGCCAGGGCGATCCGCCCCGTCCCGACGCCCACCTCGATCGTGGGGAGTTCCGTCCGCGCCGCGAAGGAGAGCCAGAGGGGGACGTCGGGCCCGTTGGGAGGGTGCCAGAGGTCGTAGAAGCGGGCGTCCACCTCGTACGGGTCGTCGCTCACGGCGGGGATGCTATCACGACGTGCAGGCGTACCACGACTGCAGTACGCTTTGCCCACCACCACGGCTGGAGGCGGAAGATGCGCATCTCGCCCATCCCCACCCTCGACCCGGAGACGAACGACATCCGCCTGCGGACGGCGCGCATCGTCAGCGAGCTGATCATCCCGAACGAGAACCTTCTCCGACAGCGCACGCCGGAAGCGCGGGAAGTCCGACAGCAGATCGAGCAAACCGTGAAAGCGGAAGGGCTCTGGGCTCCCCACCTCCCGAAGGAGTACGGGGGCATGGGCATCGGCTTCATGAAGCACGCCTACATGAACGAGATCCTCGCGTGGAGCCCGTTCGGCGCCCGCCTCTTCGGGGTCGTGGCCCCGAACTCAGGCAATCAGACCGTCCTCCTCCGCTACGGAACGGAGGAGCAGAAGAAGAAGTGGCTTGAGCCCCTCGTGCGCGGCGAAATCGAATCCTGCTTCGCGATGACGGAGCCGGAGGCACCGGGTTCCGACCCGTACGCGATCCAGACGCGGGCCGTGCGCGAAGGTGACGAGTGGGTGATCAACGGCCACAAGTGGTTCGTGTCGAACGCCCGCCGCGCGCACTTCGCCATCGTCATGTGCCGGACGCGGGAGGACGACGGGACGGGGAAGGCTCGGGACCGCATGACCCAGATCATCGTCCCCACGGACACCCCCGGGTTCAAGATCGTGCGCAGCATCCCCGTCTGGGGCCACACCGACGGAGACCACTGCGAGATCCTGCTCGAGAACGTCCGCGTCCCCGTGACGAATACCCTCGGCCGGGAAGGCGAGGGCCACGAGGCCGCGCAGCACCGGCTCGGGGCGGGGCGGGTTTTCCACTGCATGAACTGCGTCGGCCAGATGTGGCGCGCGTTCGACCTCATGGTGCGCCGCGCCACCGAGCGCACCGTCCACGGCGGCAAGCTCGAGGAGAAGCAGTTCATCCAGGGGTTCATCGCCGACTCGTACATCGACATCATGGCCGCGCGGCTGATGACCATCCATACGGCTGAGGTCATCGACTCCGGCGTCGGCGACGTGCGGGCGAACATCTCCGCGATCAAGGTCTTCGTCCCGGCAGCCTTGGAGCGGGTCGTCGACCGCGCGATCCAGGTCTGGGGCGGCGCCGGGGTGTCGAGCGACCTGCCGCTCGAGGGGATGTACCGCGGGGCCCGGGTGCTCCGCATCGCGGACGGGCCGGACGAGGTGCACCGCATCCTCATCGCGAAGCACGTCCTCCGCGTGTACCACGACGGGGGGAACTGGGACTTCGGGTTCTAGCGGCTCGGGCTCACTCGCGGCGCGAGCGGAGCGCTCGGGAGAGGAGGAGCAAGTCGGCGTCGGCGTGGGCGACGCTGGCCGGCACCATCGCGTCGGCAAGCGCTCGGACCTCGCTCTTCGTCACGGCCACGGCGATCGGGTCGAGGGACACGAGCCGGCGCGCGAGCTCCCGCGCGGCCTCGAACGCCATGCCGGGCGCCACTACGCGGTTGACGAACCCCCAGCGCCACGCTTCCTCGGCGGTGAAGCGGTCGCCGAAGAGGACGAGCTCGCGCGTGCGGGCCGGGCCGAGCTCGCGGAGGAGCCGCGGCAGCGCTCCCCAGGTGAGCGGGATCCCGAGAGGCACCTCCGGAATGGAGAACCAAGCAGTGGCATCGGCCACGCGCAGGTCCATGCAGGCGAGGAGCACGACCGCACCTCCCACGGCGAGGCCGTTCACGGCGCCGATCGTGACCTGGGGGAGCCGCTCGATCGCCTCCGCGGTCCGCGCGCCCATCACCGCCCGGTCCCGCTCGACGAGCGGCGGCTCGCGGACCGCCAGTGCGTCCGCCGCGAACCCGGACCGGCCCCCGCGCGCCGGCTGCCCGAGGTCCGCTCCCGCGGAGAAGGCGCGGCCAGCCCCGGTGAAGATCACGACCCGCACCGAGGGATCGCGCTCCAAGCGCGCACACGCCTCCTGCAGCTCCGCGTGCATGCGGGCGTCGATCGCGTTCAGCTTCTCGGGGCGAGCGAGGCGGACGATCCCGACTTCGGGCGCATCCGCATCGCGCGTCACCTCGAGACGCTCCCACCGCTCGGAGAACGCATCCTGCTTCATGGCGGGGCGATCCTGACACGCGGGAGCGCGCGGCACAAGACGCGCGTGCCTATCGCCAGGGGAGCGCGCGCGGTACGCTCACAAACGTGCTCGTCGTTCAGAAGTACGGCGGGACCTCCGTCGCCGATGCGGAGCGCATCAAGCACGTCGCGGGCCGCATCGTCCGTCGCGTGCGCGCCGGGGACCAGGTCGTCGTCGTCGTCTCCGCGATGGGAAACATGACGGACGAGCTCATCGACCTCGCGCTGCAGGTCACGGACGATCCCGATCCGCGCGAGCTCGACATGCTGCTCTCGACCGGGGAGCAGATGTCGATCGCGCTCGTCTCGATGGCCCTCCGCAGCCTCGGCGAGGAGGCGGTCTCGCTCACCGGTCCCCAGGCGGGGATCTACACGCGCCCGACGTACGGCTCCGGCCGGATCGTGCGCGTGGACACGAAGCGCATCCGGAGGGAGCTCGACGCCGGCCGGATTCCGATCGTGGCCGGATTCCAAGGGGCAACGGAAGACCAGGAGATCGTCACCCTCGGACGGGGGGCGAGCGACACGACGGCCGTCGCGCTCGCGGTGGCCCTCGGCGCGGCCCGGTGCGAGAACTACAAGGACGTGGAGGGCGTGTACACCGCCGACCCGCGCATCGTGCCCACGGCCCGCCGTCTGAAGGAAATCACCTACGAGGAGATGCTCGAGCTCGCGACCCAAGGGGCGCAGGTGATGCACAACCGCGCCGTGGAGCTGGCGTCCGTGTACAACCTCCCCATCCTCGTCGCCTCGAGCTTCGTCGACGCCCCCGGCACGCTCATCCACGGAGGCCCGCTCATGGAGGAACGGAACCGCGTCCGCGCCATCGCCCACGATACCGACGTCGCCAAGATCACCATCCGTCACGTTCCCGACCGGCCCGGGATCGCAGCCCAGATCTTCGAGCCGCTCGCGGAGGCCGGCATCAGCGTCGACACCATCGTCCAGAACGCGAGCGAGGAGAACCTCACGGACCTCACGTTCACCGTCTCTCGGAAGGACCTGCGCCGTGCGGAGGCGCTGATGCCCGCCATCTGTCAGGCGATCGGCGCTGCCGGCTACACCACGGACGCCGAGCTCGCCAAGGTGAGCATCGTCGGCACCGGCATCCAGACGGCGCCCGGATATGCCGCGAAGATGTTCCGCACCTTGTACGAACACGGCATCAACATCGAGATGATCTCCACGAGCGAGATCCGCCTCACCTGCATCATCAAGAAGGACCGCGTCGAGGAGGCGGTCCGGGCCCTGCACGACGCGTTCGAGCTGGAACGGAGCGACGAGATCCAAGGAACGGACTGAGGGCCGGCCCCAGGGCTTGACATTCGGGGTATAGTGGAGGTAGCTGCTCGGGCCGCCCGGGCGGCAGACCAGACCAGAAGGTATGGGAGGTGAGGAGATGAGAGCCAAGCTCCATACCTTCTACGGAGTCTGGATCGTGCAGAAGTAACGCCCGTGCCGGCAGCAGCCGGTGCGGGCTCTCGGGCGGGCGGCCACGGAAGCCGCCAGAGCCCTTCGGAGATCGCCGCCAGGAGCAGCAGCTCGGCGGCCTCGTTCCCGAACGGAACGGCGCGACGGTACCGTGGTTGCTCGCGAGACGCCGTTGATGGCGTGCTGAGAACGAGCCCTCCCGCCGGGAGGGCTCGTTTGCATCTGCCCGTCGACCCGCCCACTCAGAGCTTGGTTTGATAATACCGTTGACAGCCTTCCTGCGGCCTGTTATAAAGAGAATGGAGCTGCGAAGAGCAGCTCCCGACGGGAAACCGGAGACGGGTTGGAAAGGAGGTGATGCGCGATGAAACGTGCACGCCGACCGGACCGACCCGTGGCCGGAGTCCCGGGACTTCGCCGGCTTGCCGGGAGCCCCGCCTCCTCGTGAGGCGTACCGGCCCGCCCCGGGTAGGGGCACGGTGGGACGACGGCCACGTCGCTGAGCGTCCGGGACAACCGAGCTGGTGAAGTCCTCGGCGGCCCCGAAACCGGGGCCGCCGGTCGTAATTCCCGCCTTCCTCAGCCCAACGCGAGCCCGATCCCGAAGAGGAGCCCGAACACGCCGGCGCCACGCGCCGTATCGCGAAGCACCGGGTTCAGCGCTCGACCCTCCGCCCCGCTCCACACCGCGAGGAGCGGCCGCACGAATACAGGAGCGGCGAGGAGCGGCACGAACACCTCCGGGCCCGCGAGCCGCAGCCCCCACACCGCCAGCAGCACCCCGTAGGCGCCGAGCACGAGCACCGTGTACCACGCCCGCGTGCCGCGGTCGCCGAGCACGACGGCGAGCGTCACCTTCCCCGCCGTCCGGTCCGTCTCCCGGTCTCGCAGGTTGTTCACCACCAGGATCGCCGTGACGAGCGCGCCGACCGGCAACGAGACCCACCAGATGAGCGGCGGCGCCTCCCTCGCCTGGACCCAGTACGTCCCCACGACCGCCGCCGGGCCGAAGAACAGGAAGACGAAGAGGTCACCGAGCGCGCGGTAGCCGTACGGCCACGGCCCGCCGGTGTACGTCACGGCTGCGAGGATCCCCCCGAGGCCGATGGCGACGATCGGCCAGCCCCCTTCATAGACGAGGTACAGCCCGACGAGGAACGCGGCGCCGAACGCCACCGCCATGCCGCCCACCAGCTCCCGCTCGCTGAGGAGTCCGAGCTGCGCCGCGCGCGGCGGGCCGAGCCGCTCGCGCGTGTCGGCGCCCCGCCGGAAATCGAACAAGTCGTTGGCGAAGTTCGCGCCGACCTGGAGGAGCAAAGCCCCGAGGAGCGCCGCGAGCGCCGGCAACGCCCGGAACTCGTCGTCGCCGATGGCGGCACCCCACCCCGTCGCTACCGGCCCGACCGAGGCGGGCAGGGTGGCCGGCCGGGCGGCCAGCCGCCAAGCCTGGAGCTTCCTCATCGTCGCACCGCTGTGATGGCTTGGATGGCTCCGAACATGTACCGCCGGCGCCGGGGATCGCGGAACCCCGCTTCGCGAAGCCAGCGAGCGAGCTCCCCCGTCGGTGGCAGGTACGCGGCCGAAGCAGGCAGGTACCGGTACGCGATCCGGTCGCCCGAGAGCCAGCCGCCCACGAGGGGCACGACGCGCTGGAAGTACAGCCGGTGCAGCTGGCGCACGACGGGAGACTCCGGCTCGTCCACCTCGAGGATCCCAAGGCGGCCCCCTGGCGCGAGGACGCGCGCCGCCTCTCGGAGCACCGGCGGGATCTCGACGAAGTTCCGCAGGGCGAAGCCGGAGACGACCACCGTGAACGCGCCCTCGGCGAACGGGAGCCTGAGCGCGTCCCCCTGCACCCAGTGGACGTCGAGACGCCGGCGGGCCCTGCCGATCTCGAGCATCCGCCGGGAGAAGTCGAGGGCCACCACCTCAGCGCCCGCGCTGCGAGCGATCGCAGCGAAGTCCCCCGTCCCCGCCGCGAGGTCGAGGAGGCGGTCTCCCGGCCCGATGGCGAGCCGCCGGACCACGTCCCGCCGCCAGCGGAGGTCGCTCCCCCCTGTCAGTACGCGGTTGAGCAGGTCGTACCGGTCGGCGATGCGGTCGAACATCGCCCGTACCGACACGGCCTTCTCTTCCGCGGGCGGGAGCACCTCGGACATGCGCCTCCCATGGTTACCAGGCGAGCGGCTTCCGCGAAACACGGCCGATCGGGGCCTCGGCGCGACCCCGATCGGCCGTACGCTCGGTCGCGGCGCGCTGCGAGTCTGGGATCGGCGGATGCAATCCACCAGGAAAGGAGGGAACGAGCCATGACGGCCCGGAAGCTCTTCGTTGCCGGAGGCCTCGTCTCAAGCGTGATCCTCATCGGCGTCGGGATCGCTCTCATCGCCATGGGGATCTGGGGTAGGAACGAAGTCCGGGATCAGCTCCGGAGCGAGCAGATCTACGGCACGGAGGACTCGTCCATCGCCGGAGAGCTCGTCGACACCGGCAGCGAAGCGAAGATCTTCGCCGACGTCATCAAGCGTCACGCGCTCGAAGCCGCGGGCGGGAAGACGTACGCGCAGCTCGGGCGCTACCTGAAGGAGGGCGGCGGCGACACGAACGACCCGAACGAGGCGGCGAAGGACGAGAACGGCAACCCGATCCCGAACCCGGTCCGCAACACGTGGGTGACGGCTACCGCGCTCCGCACCGCCCTCTACATGTCGTACCTCGCCGAACAGATCGCGACCTTCGCCATCGTCCTCGGCGTCGCGCTGATCCTCGTCGGCGGCGGCTTCGGGGTGCTGACGGTCTCCACCCTCTGGCGCCCGGAGGTCGTCGGTCTCCGTGAGGCCCGCGCGCCGGCGGGCAGCTGACGGGAGTGGTGGCTCGCTGTCGAGGCCGGGGGCGCACCCCCGGCCTCGCTGCTGTCCAACGGAAGGCGGTTTCGTATCATCGGCTGGGATGGTCGACCGACACGCCGTGGCAGCGCCGATGCCGGGAGAGCGGCTCCCCGAGGCTGCGCTCCCCTCGCCGGAAGAGCTCATCCAGCAGATGCGGAACGAGATCCGGGCCGGTCGGCACTGGTTCGAGGCCCTGCTCGGGACCGTGGCGCGCTGGCGGCTGCCCGAGGAGGTCGTGGACGGCGAGCGGTACCGGTATCTCATCGGCGGCGAGGCGTTCGATTGGCTCCGGCTCGCCGAGCGGCTCATCGATGCCGCGCGCGACCTCATTCCGGCCGAAGAAGCGGAAGCCCTGCTCTTCGAGGGGCGATGGCCGCTCGAGATGGGCGACGAGGAGTTCGCGGCCCGCATCGGGCCGGCGAAGCACGCCGCCCACCTGAACTTCCTCTACGGCGTGCTCGTCGAGCAAGCGCTCCAGCTCCACGTGGAGGAGGAGGTCCAGAAGGAGATCCGCTCCTGCGTCTGGGGGCAGACCCTGCGCGACGACTCGGTCGTCTTCGAACGCATCTACGGGTTCGGCCGGGAGGAGCTCCGCGCCCGCTACTACGAGGAGACGGGCCGCTTCCTGGAGGACGCCATCAGCTACGACGACCTCCTCGAGTTCACCTACTGGCTGTTCAAGTTCCGGCTCCGTCGGCAGGACAAGGCGCGCGTCGCGAGCGATACGCGGAAGGGGCTGGCGCAGCTGTCGCGCATGGAGCTCGCCGTCGCTGCCCGACGCATGGGCGCCCGGCTCGACGAGGCGGAGTTCCGCGAGCGTTTCTCCGCCGCCTCCTGAGTCACTGGGCCGCCGACGCCTCCACCGTGCGGGTTCTCCGCACGTGGAGCGGAAATCTGCTTAGTCCGTGGAGGACGAGGTTGTTCCGCCACACGAGCTTCCCGCGTCCGAACTCGATGCAGTCGAAGCGCTCCAGCAGCTTCCGGAAGGCGATCTGACCCTCCAGCCGGGCGAGGGGGGCGCCGAGGCAGTAGTGGATGCCTTGCCCGAAGCTGAAGTGCCGGTTCTCCTTCCTGCCGATGTCCAGCCGATCGGGTTCGGGGAACACCTCCGGATCCCGGTTCGCCGCCCCGAGGACGACGATGAGCGACTGGCCCTTCTCGATGCGGCGGCCGTCGTACTCGAAGTCGCTCCTCGCAATCCGGGAGGTCACCTGGACGGGGCTGTCGTACCGCAGGAGCTCCTCGATCGCGTTCTCGGTGAGCTCGGGCTCGCGCCGGAGCCGTTC
>ERZ795042.1962-NODE-1962-length-12168-cov-346.008751_pt1 | contig 12168 bp, 11 predicted proteins | sample MGYA00375126_ERZ795042 | MGnify/ENA primary metagenome ERZ795042 (study PRJEB30171, sample SAMN05518105) | compost metagenome | isolation source: Feedstock adapted compost from Newby Island compost facility, Milpitas, CA | place: USA:Newby Island compost...
CGCCCTTGTCGCGCAGCGTGTTGATGTCTTTCACGACGCGGATCTGCGTGAACACCGGTTCCGAGCCGGTCAGTTCCGGATATTCGTAAGGTCCCACCCAGAGCGGCAGGCCGCCCCGCTCCAGCACGCGCCGGTAAAGCTCCGTCCCGACGAACCGTTCATACGGCATGGCCTGAAACTGCTCTTTCGTGAAAATCCGGTGGATCCGGCCGTTGTCCAGCGCGTACATCAGGGCGTAGCTGACCGAAGGATGGTAGACGAGCAGCTCCCGGAACTTTTGCTGCACCTCGTTCAGGTTGAGGTAGTCGATGTCCTCCACATCTCCGGCGTAAGCGTCGCTCAGCACCTCCTGGATGGCGTTGCTGGCGATCGTGCTGTCGGTCACCTGGTTCATTTCCCTGAAAATGAAGCCGACCGACTGGCTCAGCGCGCGCAGCGTGAGTTCCGTCTGGCGGGAGTGCTTCTCCTCGATGAGTCCGGTCACCAGCTTCAGGAACACGGCGGCCAGCACGGCCAGCGGCACGAGGATAAGGACCAGGAACGCGCCGAACAGCTTGGACCTCAGCGACATCGCACCCGTACCCCTTCGGACCGTTTACCCCTTGACGCTGCCGACGGTCATCCCTTCGATGATCTGCTTCTGCAAAAAGGCGTACAGGAGGAGCACCGGCGCCACGCTGTACACGATGCCGGTGCAGATGAGCGCGTAGTTCGTCCGGAACGCGTCGCGGAAGCCGACCATCCCGGTCGGCAGCGTCCGCAGCGCGTCCTTGCTGATGAAAAAGTTCGCGAGCAGGTATTCGTTCCACGCGCCCAGGAAGTTGACGATGAATACGGTGACCAAAGCCGGCAATGTAAGCGGTAAAACTATTTTGGCAAACAGTCCGGCGGAACTCAATCCGTCCATGATCGCCGCTTCTTCCAGTTCGCCCGGCAGCGACTTCATGAACGCCGCGAGCAACAGCACGCCAAGCGGCAGCGCGCCCGCCGTGTAGGGGAGAAACAGCGCCCAGTGCGTGTTCAGCACGCCAAGGTTCATGACCAGCAGATACTGCGCGATAAAAAGCACATTGCCCGGGATGAACATGCCGATGAGCACCGTCTGGTAAATCCACCGGCCGATGCGGGGGTACCGCATCCGGATGATGGCGAACGCCGTGGCGGCGGACAGAAGGGCGGCGGTCAGCGCGGATGTGAACGACAGATAGACGCTGTTGAAGAAGTAGACGCCGATTTTGGCCTTGACCCAAGCCTCCAGGTAATTTTCCGGGTGCCACGTTTTCGGAATGCCGAACGGATCGGCCGCGATTTCCACGTTGCTCCCTTTCAGAGAAGAAAACAGGACGAACACGAACGGAAACAGGACGGCGGCGACATACGCCAAAAGCACCGCATGCGGCACGACCCGCTTGAGAAGCATCAGAAATAGCCCCCTTCCGTCCGCCGGCCGAACGTAAGCTGATACAGCGACGTGAGCAGCAGCGCGAAGGCGAAAATGATGAGCGCGATCGCCGTCCCGAACCCGTAATTCGGGTTAATGCCCATGGCTTCGTTCACCATGTACGAGGCCATGACTTCCGTCGCGCCGACCGGTCCTCCCTTCGTCATGACCAGCACGATGTCGACGACGCGCATGCCGCCGGCGATCGACAGCATGACCACGACGGAAATGAGCGGCATGATGAGCGGAACCGTTATGTTCAGCTCCCGCTGCCAGCCGTTCGCTCCGTCCACCACCGCCGCTTCGTGAAGCTCCCGGGGAATGGCCAATATGGCGGCCAGCACCAGCACGATGTAAAACCCCATCCACTGCCAGGCGTTCGCGATCAGCACCGCCGGCAGCGCCCACTTCGGTTCCGCCAGCCAGTAGACCGGACCCGCGCCAAACAGCGCGAGCAGCCGGTTGAGCGGCCCGACTTCCGGTTCATAGATGAAGCCCCACAAAATGCCGATGACGGACGTGGACACGATGGAAGGCACGAACACGGTCGTCTTGTAAAAGCCCCGGAGCCGCCGGACGGAGGCGATCAGCAAGGCAAACAGCACGATGAGCGGGATTTGCACGAAGATCGAAAATCCGATGAAAATGAGGTTGTTGACGATGGCGCGGCGAAAATCCGGATCGCCGAAGGCGGCGGCAAAGTTGGACCAGCCGACATAGCGGTAGTTTTCGAGGCCGTTCCAGTCGGTGAAGGCGTAATAGGCGGACGACAGCATGGGCCAGAGAAAAAACATTCCGTACAGGAGCAGCGTGGGAACGGTGAACAGCGTATAGATCCACGGATTGCGCATCGGATGCTTCATCGGCTTCACCTCCAGGAACGGACGGCGCCGCCCGGGGCCGGTTCGGGCGGCGCCGCCGTCAAGCCGGTTCAACTTACTGGTTCGCGTTGGCAATCTCCTGAATTTTCTGCAGCGCTTCGGTTACCTCGGCGGCGGTTGCCCTGCCGGCGATCAGCCTCTGGATTTGCGCTTCGGACTCCTTGTACACTTCCGAATGGACGGTGGAGTCGAAGTGCGAGAACGCGCCGCCGGCCCTCCGCATCGTTTCCATGATTTGCTTGACCAGCGGGTCCTCCACTTTGCCGAGCGCATCCCCGGACAGCTTCATCGACGGCAGCACGCCGTCTTCCAGAAGGCCCCGGAGCTGCATTTCCTCGTTGTACATGTTCTTGATGAACGCCTTCACCGCGGTGAGTTCGCGTTCGTTCAAATCGGCGGAGAACCCGTAGCCGTTGCTGTAATTCCCGTTGACGTAGGTTTGGTCGCCCTTGCCGCCGGGAACGGGAGGCATCGGGAAAAATCCGACCTGGCCGGTCAGCTCGCCCGCTTGCGAAGGATCCTTGAACACGGACGCGCGCCAGCTGCCGTCGAACATCATGCCCGCCTTGCCCGTGACGAACTGGTTCAGCATGTCGGCGTACTCGAGGCCGAGCTCGCCTTTGGTGAAGTACCCTTTCTTGACCCATTCTTCATACTTCGCGAACGCGGCCGTCACTTCCGGCGAGTTCCAGGCGTGCGTACCGGCGGGGAACCCGTCGATCGCCTCGGGGCCGGCGTAGCGGCCGATCAGCGTGTTGACCATCATGAGCGGCACCCACGCGGCTTTCGAACCCATGGCGAACGGCGTGATCCCGTTCTGCTTGAGCGTTTCCGCCGCCGCTTCCAGTTCCTCCAGCGTCGTCGGCACCTTGATGCCGTACTTTTCGAACATCGGGATGTTGTAGAAAAATCCTTCCGTGCTGCCGCCGATCGGCAGGCCGTACACCCGGCCGTCCAGCGTGAACTGGCTCAGGTTGAGGAACTTGTCGGCAATGCCGAGCTCTTCGATGATCGGCGTCACGTCGAGCAGCCTTCCGGCTTTGGCGTACTTCAGCGCGTCGCCCGCGCCGCCGAACAGGTCGAAGATTTTCGGCGGATTGCCCGCGGCCATCTCGGCCGGCAGCTTCGTGAAGCGGTTGACCTGGTCCTCGACGCCGTCGAGTTCAAACTTCAGGCCGGGCACCTCCGCCTCCGTTTTCTTGACCACGTCGTCCAGAATCGCTTTCCGGAATTTTTGCGCCTCGCCGATCTGGATGTGCCGGAGCGAAACGGTGAACGGTTCGGCGTCCTTCCCGCCCGCATCGTCGCCGGTCCCGGCGCTGGCCGGCGCGCTGGCGCCGGGCGAAGCGCTGCCTTCGTTCCCCTTGCTGGCGTTTTCGTTTTTGTCTGATCCGCACGCCGCAAGCACGGTGGAAAGGGCGATGAACAGGATCAGAATGGCGGCTCCCAACCGTTTTTTCATGGTCTGACCTCCCGTACCTAACTTTTTTTTCATTATTTTCAATTCGATTATAAAGAGAGGCCGTCGTTCGGCAGAAGAATCACATTTCCATCATTACGGGGTAAATTTCTTTAAAAAAATGAAAGTCCCGCCTTCCGGCGGGCGATGCGCCTTGACGATGTTCGCTTTATTCCCAATAATTCTTCAGCTTTTGCTCCATCACTTCTTCTTCGGTCTTTTGTCCCCGGATGATCCGGTACATATCCTCATACGCCTGGTCCCGGTTGTCATACTCGCCGATGACGCGCACAAGGCGATAAATGCCCTTCGACGGATTGATGACCTGGTATCTTCTTCGGTCCCATTTGACGATTCTGAACCGGTTATGTTCGTTCATGGGTTTCCCTCCTTCGATTGTTCGCCGAAAATCTCCCCGAGCCAGCTATTTCCCGGGAAAAGGTCGAAGCGTCCCGAGTTCCCGTTTCCTCATTGTACAACTCGCTTCTGACCACAGGTTGTCAGCGATCTGATGTTCGGCAAAAAAACAGCCGCCCGCGCCCAGGCACAGGCAACCGTCGAAAATGCCGCCCTGTTCACCGGGACTTTCCCGCCGGTCCGACCACCCTCCAGAGCTCCCGAGCCGCCTCCGCCGGCGACGGGGCCTGGCTGATGGCGCTGATGACGGCGATGCCGTCGGCTCCCGCCTCCATCACGAGTCCGGCGTTCGCCGGCGTGATGCCGCCGATGCCGACCACCGGCAGGCCGATGCCCGCCTCCCGGATCCGCCGGATGAGGGACGGGCCCGTGCCCGGCTTGGCGTCCTCCTTGGTCTTCGTTTCGAAAATGGGCCCCGCGCCCAGATAGTCCGCCCCCGCCTTCACCGCACGGACCGCTTCGTCCAGGCTGCTGACGGACACGCCCAGCCATTTGCCGCCGATTTTCTCCCGGGCGGTCTCCGCCGCCAGATCCTCCTGGCCGACGTGCAGTCCGTCGGCGTCCAGGGCCAGGGCTAGCTCCAGGTCGTCGTTCACGATGAACGGCACGCCGCGGTCGAGGCACAGCATCCGCAGGCGCTCGCCGAGGGCGAAGGCCTCCCGGCCCCGCAGGGCGCCGCGGCCTTTTTCCCGGTACTGGAAAAAGGTGACGCCCCCGTCGATCGCCTGCGACAGGACGGAAAGCGGATCCCTCCCGGCGCAGTTCACGCTGCCCATGACGAAATACAGCCGCAGCTTCGCAGCCGCCCCGTCCGTCATGCCGGCCACCGCTCCTCCCGCAGCACCAATCCGACCGGCCGTTCCGCCGGCGGCGCCGCCCTGTCGGACCGTTCCGAACACTGCTCCCCTCCGCCAGACGCACCGTCCGGCCGTTCCGCGCACCGTCTGCGGTACGCCCAGTGGTTGGTCGGTCCGAAACCGCTGTGCCCGATATAAATGCCGCGCTCGATGGCGCAGTGGACATAGCGCTTGGCGGTCCGCACCGCTTCTTCCACCTCGCGCCCCTTGGCCAGCTCGGCGGCGATGGCCGCGGCGAAGGTGCACCCCGTGCCGTGGGTGTTGGAGGTGCGAATCCGGGGAGCGGCCAGCGCGAGGAACGAACGGCCGTCGTACAGGAGGTCGACGGATTCCTCCGAATCTTCCTCGTGCCCGCCTTTCAGCACCACGTGGCGGGCGCCGAGGGCCGCGATCCGCCGGGCGGCTTCCTTGCGGTCCTCCAGGGTGCGGATCGTCATGCCCGTGAGCGCCTCCGCTTCGGGAATGTTCGGCGTGACCACCAGGGCAAGGGGGAGCAGTTCCTTTTTCAGAGCTTCCACCGCTTCTTCCTGAAGCAGGGGAACCTTGCTCTTGGCGACCATGACCGGGTCGACGACGACACGCTCCCAGCGGTGCTCCCGGAACTTGTCCGCCACCGTCCGGATGATTTCGGCGCTGAACAGCATGCCGGTCTTCACCGCGTCCGTGCCCATGTCTTCGGCGATGGAGTCGATCTGCCGCGCCACCGCCTCCGGGGGCAGCGGCCAGACGCCCTGCACGCCGAGGGTGTTTTGCGCCGTGACGGCGGTGAGCGCCGACATCCCGAACACGTCGAGCTCCTGAAATGTCTTGAGGTCGGCCTGGATGCCCGCCCCGCCGCCGCTGTCCGATCCGGCGATCGTCAGCGCCTTGGGCGTAACGGTCACACCGCCGCCGAAATCCTTGGCCATGCTCACGGATGCAACACCTCGATTCTCGCCAGCCGCTTCAAATCCTCCGCGCCCACGCCGGCCAGCCGGTCCAAAAACGCGATCTGAAAACTGCCCGGCCCTTCCGCGCCGCGTCCCTGCGCCGCCAGTTCCGCCGCCACGCCGTAGACGGCGAGCGCGGCGGCCGCCGCTTTGGCGAAGCGCCTTTCCACCGCGGCGAACGCCCCGATGACCGACGACAGGAGGCACCCCGTCCCGGTGACGCGGGTGAGCAGGGGATGGCCGTTTTTCACCATATACACCGCGTTTCCGTCCGTCGCCGCGTCTTCCCTGCCGGTCACAACCACCGTGACGCCCAGCCGCCGCGCCGCTTCCACGGCCAGCTCGGCCGCGCCGTCGCCGTCCTCTTCGGCGTCCACGCCCTTGATCTTCCATTCCCGTCCGATGACGTTGGCCACCTCCGCGGCGTTGCCCCTGAGCACCGACACGCGCACCTCCGACAGGATGCGCCGGGCCGTCTCCGTCCGGTAGGCCGTCGCGCCGGCTCCGACCGGGTCCAGCACCACGGGAACCCCGGCTTCGTTCGCCGCCCGGCCCGCGATCAGCATGGCTTCGACCTCGGTTTCGTTCAGCGTGCCGATGTTCAGCACCAGGGCGCCGGCCAGCTTCGCCATGTCCGCGACTTCCTGTTTGGCGTAGGCCATCACGGGCGACGCCCCGAGGGCCAGAAGGCCGTTGGCGGTGAAATTGGTGACCACGACGTTGGTGATGTTGTGCACGAGCGGACGGGTTTCGCGCACCTTGGCCAGCAAGGCGGCAATTTCGGCTTTGTCCATCGGTTTCTCCACCTTCCCCGGATCAAAATCGCATAAAACGAAACGCACCCTGCCCGCGAAAGGCAAAGTGCGTGGTGATCCAGATGCTGTGACGACACTTTCCTGCGCTGGCATTACCCAACAGGTTCGAACGGTCAACGGCGGAACAGCCGTACTCTCAGCCCGCTGCCGCGAGCTCCCGCGTGAACGTTTTATTCTGGTTTCAGTTTAGCTCCCCCGGCGGGAAAATACAAGCCTGGAAAGGGGCGGCTTTCAACGCCCGGACAGCAGTTCTTCCGCGCTCCTGCCCGAATCCGCGAACCCCAGGTCAATCGCCTTCCACAGATAGAGAGAGACGACGCTCTGATAGGGATCCCACCTGTCGCCGTGCTGTTCCACGTATTTCCCGTCGGACCGGTCTTCCATTTGGTACAGCCATTTGACGGCCCGTTTCAAACCGAAATCTCCCGCGGACAACACGTTGGGCCTGCCCAGCGAGAAAATCAGGAACATTTCGGCCGTCCACCTGCCGATCCCTTTCACTTGGGTCAGCAGGTCGATGATTTGCCGGTTTTCCAGCGCGTCCAACGTTTCCAAATCGATTTGCCCGTCTTTCACTTTCCTCGCCAAGTCCAACATGCACGTGATTTTGGCGGCCGACACCCCCGCTTCCCTCAAGCGGGAATATTCGAGGGACAAGATGGAGTCCGGAGTGATTTCACCGCCCCCGCACAAATCCCGCACCCGCTTTTCGATCGTCCTGGCCGCCTTTGTGGACAGCTGCTGGCCGATGACGGCCAGAACCAGGGATTCGAACGGGCGCCCCCGCGGCTCAAACGCCACGTCCCCGACCAGCCGAAACAGCACGTCCAGCTTTTCGTCACGGCCGGCCAATTCGGTTTTGATTTGCGAAAGATTCGCGATCCATTCGTGTGCCATGAGACCAGTATATCATAGTTGACCGCCTGCGCCGCTAGATGGCCGCCTGCGCCGCGCAGGCGAATCCTTCCGGCAGGCCCGGCCGGAGGTTCCCGGGGGTCCCGCGGCCGTCGGGGAACACCGTCCGCGCCAAACGAAAAGGTGCCGCATTTTCCGGTCCCGCCGGAAAATGCGGCACCTTGCGGCCGACCTTGCCCCAAACCGGATCACTGGCAGTCGATGACCACTTTGATGTGGCCCCGGCCGTTTTCCACCTGGTCGAGGGCTTTGGCGAATTCGTCCAGGGTAAAACGGTGCGTGATGATGCCCTTGACGTTGACAATGCCGTTTTGGATGAACTTGATCGCCCGGTTGAAGCAATGCGTCTGCGCGAAGGAACCGATAATTTTGAGCTCCTTGCGGAAAATTTCGTACGGGCTGAGGGTGATCCGGTCCGCTTCCGCGGCGACCCCGTAAATGACGATCTTGGCCCCGAATTTCGCGAAGCGGGGCAGGTGCTGGATGACTTCCCGCGCGCCGGTGGCGTCCACCACGATGTCGAACCCTTTCGGGAACCGTTCCGCCAGTTCTTTTTCATGCTTGGCGTAATCGGCGCGGTCCATTTGCACCGTTTGCCGGATGCCCAATCCGTTCACCACTTCCAGCTTCCGGGCGTCGGATCCGACGACGACCATGTTGGCCGCTCCGGCGTGTTTCAGCAGCTGGGCCAGAATGATGCCCGTCGGTCCCATGCCGAACAGGAGGATATCGTCCCCCGGTTTGACATCAATGACATCCAGCCCGTGCACCGCGCAAGCCGTCGGTTCAATCAGCACGGCTTCGTCGTAGCTCAGATCGCCGATCGGAAACACCTTGTCGTGGTTGACGGCCACATATTCCGCGAAACCGCCGGGACCGTTCACGCCCAGGGAATAGAAATTTTCGCAGAACAGCGGTTCGTTGCGCCGGCAGTAATAGCAATGCCCGCACAGCACGGTGTTGTCCGCGGCGACCCGTTGTCCCAGGAGACTTTTGTCCACGTTCTTGCCGACTTCCACGACTTCCCCGACAAACTCGTGTCCGGGGATCAGCGGAAACCCGGCGATAAACTCCCCGTGATGGATGTGGATGTCGGTTCGGCACACGCCGCACGAGCGGACTTTGATGAGCACCTGGTGATCCCCGATCTCCGGTTTGGCCACGTCCACCACGGCAAAATCCATCGGTTTTTGATAAAGGACGGCCTTCATCGCTCCCAGCCTCCCCCGGCTGTTGTTTTGTACGGACCAAATTACGGATAAATGACGATCTTGACCGTGCGGCTCTTCTCGTGAATGGCTTTCCGAAAAGCCTCGGGCGTGTTTTCCAGGCTCATTTTGTCGGTGAACATCGGACTTAAGTCGATTTGCCCCGCCGCCAGCAAGTCGATCCCCGCCGGGTACGTGTTCCGGTACCGGAATACGCCCCGAATGTCGATTTCGTTGTCCACCACATGGGACACGTTCAGCGGAGCTTCGTTTTGCGGCGGCAGTCCGACGACGGAGACGCTCCCGCCGCGCCGCACGGAGGCCACGGCCGCCTGCAGCGCTTTGGGGTTGCCCGCGGTTTCGACCGCCAGATCCACGCCGATCCCGTCCGTCATGGCCCGGATCGCTTCGACGGGATCCCGCTCCCGGATGTTGACGACGTCCGTAGCCCCCATCCGCAAGGCCACGTCCAACCGGAACGCTTCCAGGTCCACTCCGATGACGCGCTTGGCCCCGAACGCTTTGGCGGCGACGGCGGCCAGAATGCCGACGGGGCCCATGCCGAAGACGGCGACCGTTTGCCCCGGTTGCAAGCGCCCTCTGCGCACGGCGTGAATGCCGACGGACAGGGGCTCCACCATGGCCGCCGCTTCGTAGGACAGGTGGTCCGGAATGGGAAACACGAAATCGGAGCGCATCGCGATATATTCGCAGAACGCCCCGTCAACGGGCGGGGTGGCCAGAAACCGCACGTGCGGGCACAAATTGTACCTGCCGGCTTTGCAGTGCGCGCAGCGTCCGCAGGTGACGCCCGGCTCGATCGCCACCCGCTGCCCTTCCTTCAGATGGCGGACGTTTTTCCCCGCCGCGGCGATGTCGCCCGAAGCTTCATGGCCGAGAATGATCGGCTTTTCCACCACGTAGGGACCGATTTTGCCGTGCTCGTAATAATGCACGTCGGATCCGCACAGTCCGACCGCCCGCACGCGGATCAGCACTTCGTCGTCCGCCGGAACCGGGATGCCGCGTTCGACGATCTCGATCACGCCGGGCTTGGTCAGCAACGCGACTTTCATTTTTTGCGCCAAGACGGTTCACCTCCGTTTTTCATGCGAATTCGCTATTCTTGCCGATGCGCAAAACGCGAACGTCACGCTTCGGAGGCAACCAGCGCCTCGACCTGTTTCAAATACCGGAGACCTTCCCGGGCGATGTGGTCGCCGCTCGGCGCCACCTTCCGCCAGATCGCCGTCTCCCTCGCAATCTCCTCCATCTCGGGAACGAAGCTTTCGATGGTGATCCTTCCGCTGAACCCGATATCTCTCAGCGCCCTGAAGATTCCCGGCCAGTCCACGTGGCCCGAACCCGGAATGCCCCGGTCGTTCTCGCACGCGTGCAGGTGCATCAGATGTTTGCCCGCGATCCGCACCGCTTCCGGCAAATCTTTTTCTTCGATGTTCATGTGGTAGGTGTCCAGCAGCAAGCCGACCCATTCGTTGCCGACTTCCTCCACCAACCGCCTGCCCTGCCGCACGGTGTTGATCAGATGGCTTTCGTACCGGTTTACCGGCTCAATGGCCAGCTTCACGCCCATTTGCCGGGCGTATTCGCCCGCGATTTGCAATCCTTCCACGGAGCGCTTCCATTCGTCGGCCGTCGGTGCGGAACCGGTCAGCCTGCCCCACGCGGAGCTCAACACGCCGCCGAGAATCGGGCTGCCCAACTGGCACGCGCGGTCGATCAACCGTTTCAGCACTTCAATGCCCCGGCGCCGCTCCGCGGGGTCCGGGCTGATGATGTCGCTGTCCTTCGGCAGCCCCCCGCACGTCGTGCAGTCCAGGCCCGCCGACTTCAGCGCCGCCGGCAGCCGGTCCCACGGAACGTATTCCTCCAGATTGAACGGGACTTCAATGCCGTCGAATCCGAACCGCTTGGCTTTGTCCAGAATTTCGTCGAGATCCCGGTTCAGATACGGAGAGAAAATATAGGTATGAATGCCGTACGTGTACCCCATGCCCAACGCCTCCCCGGGGTTATTTCAGCATCGGGATCTTGCTGCGGTCCAGCGACAGCATCGCCGCCAGCACGATGACGGCGCCGGTGACGATGTTTTGGAAATAGGCATTCACGCCCACCACGTTCATCCCGTTGCTCAAAATCGCCATGATCAGCGCGCCGATCATCGTCCGGCCCAATCCGCCCACGCCGCCGGTCAGGGCGGTGCCGCCCATCACCACCACGGCGATCGACTTCAGCGTATAGGGATCGCCGAGATTGGGGCTGCCGTTGTAAATGGTGGAAACCAGCAACACGCCCGTCAGCGCCGCGGTCATGCCCGAAACGGTGAACGCCAGGATTTTGTGGCGGTTGATGCGGATGCCCGACAGCCAGGCTGCGTGTTCGGACGTTCCGATGTAATACAGTTTTTTGCCGCCGGGAGTAAAATTCTGGTAAGCCAACATGGCGGCCCACAGCAAGACGGTCAGCCCAATCGAGACGGGCACGTAAAGGAATTCGCGGCCGAGCAGCCGCATCACCGGATTTCCCACGTCGGCGACGGCGACGGTGGACGCGTTCGAAATGACATAGGCCAAGCTGAGGAAAATCCCCCCCGTGCCCAGCGTGGCGATGAACGACGGAATTCTCAGCATCGTATAGACCAGGCCGTTCAGCAGCCCGCCGGCGATGCCGATCAGCACAATCAAAAGCAGCGCCCCGTATCCCCAATCGGAGACGAGCAGGGCAAAAATGACGCTGCACATCGAGGCCATGTATCCGACGGACAAATCAATGCTGCCCAGCAGGATCACCCAGGTCTGGCCGAGAGAAGCCATGAGCAGCAGGCTGGCCAGCGTCAGGACGGTGATCAGATTGGAGCCTTGAAAAAACGCGGGATTCCAAATCCCCACGACGGCGATCATCATCAGCAGCACCACGACAGGAGCCGTACGCTTCACGGTTCCGCCAAGCAACGCGCCGGCTCCCTGTTTCAGGATATGCGCCAAGGCCACTCCTCCCATCTCGCGTTACAGCGCCCGGATCACTTCGAGCACGCTCGGTTTGCGATCCGCCGGACTGTCGATTTCCTGTGTCAACCGGCCGTCCTTCAGCACGAGAAGACGATTGCTGAGCCCGATGTCTTCTTCCAGGGAATCGCACATCATCAGGATGGCCACTCCCTGGTCCGCCAGGTTGCGCAGCAGCCGGTAGATTTCTTCCTTGGCGCCGACATCGATGCCCCTTGTC
>ERZ795042.1963-NODE-1963-length-12163-cov-5.002891_pt1 | contig 12163 bp, 12 predicted proteins | sample MGYA00375126_ERZ795042 | MGnify/ENA primary metagenome ERZ795042 (study PRJEB30171, sample SAMN05518105) | compost metagenome | isolation source: Feedstock adapted compost from Newby Island compost facility, Milpitas, CA | place: USA:Newby Island compost...
GGCGAGGAGTTGATGAATGACGAGAACTTGAAGAAAGCGTACTTGGGCATGTGACCTTTCCTTTGTCATAACAAATTTTTTTATCGGGAGGCGTAGGACTTTGAACCTTTTGGTACGCGGCGGAAAAGTGGTCATACCTTACCATGGAATCAAAGAAGTGGATATTGAGATAAAAGACGGGAAAATTGTCGCCATAGGAAAATCCTTGCCGGCCGAAGGAAAACAAGTCGTTGATGCAGACGGGAAATATGTATTTCCAGGTGTGATTGATGGGCACAGCCATTACGGCGTTTATTCGGATTTTGCGACGGATTTTCGCATCACATCCAGGGGTGCCGCCATCGGAGGAGTTACGACAGTCATCAATTTCATGCGCAGCAACCGTTCCTATTTAGAGCAATTACCGGAAGAAGTTGCGATTGCGGAAAAGGAAAGCGTTATCGATTTTACTTTTCACCTCGGTATCATGACAGATCAACAATTGGATGAAATGAAGGAATATGTAGAGCGATTGGGCATAACTTCCTTTAAATTGTACTTGGGTTATAAAGGGGTGGAAAAGGAACGGTTTGGCAGCGACCGCATCATGGACGATGAATTACTGTTGGATATATTTGAAGCGATGCGCAACATCTCACCATCGTTAGTTCTTTGCATCCATTGCGAAAATATGGATATGGCGAAACATTTTAAGAAGAAGTACAAAAATGTAGAGGATCGACACAGTTTGCTCTACTTCGATAAATACAGCCCTGATATTGCCGAAACGGAAGCGGTTATTCGGACGAGTTATTTGGCCAGTCGATACGGGTGCCAAATTAGCATTGTGCATTTAAGTGCGGCGACCAGTGTAGAAGCGTTGAAACAATTGCCTTGGGTGACGCCGGAACTCGTCCATGTCGAAACTTGCCCGCATTATTTGGTCGAAACAGTCGATTGTGCACAAGGAATCGGTGCTGTCGTCAAACCGCCAATACGTTATCAGCACGACCAAGATGCTTTGTGGGAAGGCATCCGTGACGGGATCATTCGTTTCATCGGCACGGACCACTGTTCTGTTTCCTGGCAGAACAAATTCCATGCCGGTGAAAATATTGACACATGCAAATTAGGTTTTGGCAGTGTGGAACTCATGTTTCCATTGATGTTAAGCGAAGGCTACCACCGTAGAGGTTTGTCTTTGCAACAGATTGCCGAATTGACATCGGCCAATACGGCAAAAGTGTACGGATTATATCCGCAAAAAGGAACGATTGAGGTAGGTTCCGACGGGGACTTAGTGATTGTGGATCTGGATAAGATAAAAACCGTCAGGGCCGCGGAACTTCCCATTAATTCCGATTACTCCATTTATGAAGGAAGGGAAGTGAAGGGATGGCCGGTCATGACGATTCGCCGGGGAGAAATTATTGCCAAGGATGGAACATCAGTTGAGCCAAAAACCAAGGGAACATTCCTCAGACGAAATGTCTAATGCAATTAATACAACTCAATTAGGGGCGGTGGCATACATGTCGGTCGAAAATATCTGGAAGGATTTGTTGTTGGGAACAGACGCGGAAGTGATACGCAGGGGAGGATTCGGAAAACCTCGTGGTCTCGGAAACAGACCTGCGCTGTTAGTGATTGACCCGCAGCCCAATTACATGGGAGAGAATAAACCGATTCTTGAACAGATCGATCAATATCCGACAGGCGTTGGCGAAAAAGCGTGGCAAGCTTTAGAAAAAGCCGCTCCTGTGCTGGATGCGTTTCGCAAGAAAGGATTGCCTGTCATTTTTACCCGCAATGTAGCCAAATACTTGAAATTTGATAATTTCGCGACGAAATCTAGCCGTGATCGTTCAAATTATGTCGAGGGTCACCCAAGCACATTTCTTGTACCCGAGGTCAATCTCCAACCCGATGATATTGTCGTAGACAAAAGCTATGCCAGTGCATTTCACGGTACGCCATTGGTCAGTTATTTAAACCGTTTGGACGTGGATACGTTAATCGTGTGTGGAGGGGTCACCTCCGGTTGTGTACGGGCTACCGTTGTTGACGCCGCTTCATATAACTACCGGGTGGGTCTGCTTTATGAGTGTGTTTTTGATCGAATCGAGTTGTCCCACAGGGTTAGTTTGCTGGATTTATGGATGAAATCGGCGGATTTGTTAAGCGTAGAAGAAGTTTTGAACTATTTATCTAATAAATAAATTGCATGTTTTCAACCTGACATTTAGAACGAATAATGATCGTACCATTTGAAACCCTATTCCATTAAAGGAGGTGAAGCGTATGTAACGAGGGGAATCAAAAGAGATGAGAAGAAGACTTGGAAAATAATAAATGGGGGATGATTCATGAAAAAATTTGCAGTAGCGGCACTCGCCATGTCATTAGTTATTGGTTTGACTGCCTGTGGTTCAGCGTCCAATGGCAGCAATAGCAGCAACGATCAAAATAATAATCAAACCAATAATACGGTGGCAGAAGTAAAAATCGGTTCAATCCATCCTTTGAGCGGTTCCCTTGCGATTGACGGCACGCAAATGGAAAATGCCGTGAAAATGGCTGTAGAGGAAATCAATGAAGCAGGGGGCATCAAGTCTCTGGGCGGGGCAAAGGTGACCTTGATCTCAGGTGACAGTGAAAACAAACCTGAAAAAGGGGTTTCTGAAGTCCAGAGAATGGCTCGAGAAGGCGTCGTCGGTATTGTCGGTACTTATTCTAGTGCTGTCACGATGACGGCTACGCAAGAGGCAGAAAAGCAAAAAATTCCTTTTGTGGTCGATATTGCCGTGACCGACGAAATTACGCAGCGGGGATTTAAGTACACGTTCAGAATCCAACCGAATGCGACGTTGATGTCTCAAAACTTCATCAAATATTTTGCTGAATTGAACGAAAAAACGGGCAATCAGCTTAAGACTGCGGTTATCGTCCATGAAGACTCGGTATTTGGTTCGGGAATTGCGAAATCGTTAGAGCAAAATGCGGCTCAAGCCGGACTGGAAATTTTAGAGGTTATGGGCCACCCATCTTCTACTCTGGATTTGACATCGGATATTACGAAAATCAAATCCTTGAATCCTGACGTGTTGATTGCGACAACCTATTTATCTGACGGGGAGCTTTTGGTTAATGGTTTGAATAGCGCCGGATTTTGGCCGAAAGCTTTAATTGGTGTTGCCAATGGGGCGTTCAGCAATGCCAAATTTATCACTGATAATGTAAACATTAACCAACATATTATGGACGTGAACTATACGATCAACCCAAGAAGCGATTTGGCTAAAGAAATTAAGCAAAAATACAAACAATTGTACGGTATGGATATGGGGCCGAATGCCGCTTATGCGTATACCGCGGTGAAAGTGTTAATCGATGCCATCGAACGGGCAGGTTCTACCGATACGCAAAAAATTCGGGATGCATTGGCTGAAACAAACTATACGGATCATATCTTGCCGCAAGGGCCGATTGTCTTTGACGAAACCGGTCAAAACGTTAACGCGCAAGCCGTTTTGACGCAAATTATGGATGGCCAGTCCTTGGTCGTTTATCCTGAAGAGTATCAAGAAGTACAACCCATCTTTCCCTTTCCCGCAAGATAACCTTGAATAATCAAACAATATCAAATAAAATTTTGATCACATGCGTCGATTGTTTATCAATCGACGCAGTTTTTACTTTCCATACCTCTAGATCTTATTCATGAGGGGCATAAATAATGAATGAAAAAATTATTTTTACATCGCCATACCCGCAAATGACGCAAATTATTAAAGATGTTTCGCAGGAATTGAATATCCCTGTAAAAATTATTGAGGGAACCATGATTGAGGCCGCCCTTGCCGTGAAAAACGCGATCGAAAAAAACCCTGATATAGAAGTGGTCATCAGTAGAGCCGGCACGTTGCGGGAGATCCAGAAACAAAATATCCAGCGTCCGGTCATTCATGCGGAAAACAGCGACTTTGACATTTTGGAAGCGTTTTGGAATGCGCGCAAATTAGGGGACAAAATAGCTTTTCTGACCTATCAGGATGAGCGCTATCCCTACCGCTTTGAACTTCTCAACGAAATTCTAGGTTTTCAGGTCCACCTTTATCCTTATCAATCGTGGGAAAATTTACTTGAACAGATCCAACAAGCGAAGAAAGACGGCATTGATGTTGTGGTGGGCGGCGGTATTGGCGCCATGGAAGTCATTTTGCAAAGCGGAATGAAAGGGATGCATATTTCTACCAGCAAAAGAACGATTGTCCGGGCTATTTTGCAAGCGCAAGATATTATCAATTACCGGGAGGAAGCGAGAGAAAAAGCCGAACTATTGAATTCGATTTTAAACATTACGGGAGATTCTATCGTTGTGACAAACAAACAAGGGCGGGTGATATATTTTAATCCGTCGGCCGAGGCAGTTTTCGGTATTCATGCCCAGCAGGTCATCGGACTTTCTAAAGAAGAATTGTCTTTTGCGGAGCCGTTTCAGACCTTTTTTGCCAGTCCGCCAAAACAAGTGATTGTCATTTCTGGAAAACAATATTTTCTCGATACTGTAGACAAAGGGAATGAATTCGGGACGGTTTATACATTACGGGAGATCGATAAAATCCAACAAATGGAGTCTCACATCCGGGCGAATATTTATCAACAAGGATTTGTTGCCAAGTATTCCTTCGATGACTTGTTGACGGCCGATGAAGGGATGAAAAATCTGAAGCTACGGGCGAAAAAGTACGGGGAAACCGATTTGCCGATTCTCATTACCGGCGAGAGCGGAACGGGTAAAGAGTTGCTAGCCCATGCCATTCATCAAGCGAGTGCGCGGAAGCACGCGCCTTTTGTAAAGGTTAACTGCGCGTCCATGTCGGAGGAGTTATTGGAAAGCGAACTTTTCGGATATGACGAAACGTTTGGAAAAGGTAAAGGAAAACCTGGTCTATTCGAATTGTCCCACGGCGGGACGCTTTTTCTTGATGAAATTGGGGATATTACGCCAAAAATGCAAGCCTCCCTGTTGCATGTCATACAGGAAAAACGAATTGTTCGACTAGGGGGGCAAAAGGTGATACCTATCGATGTGCGGATTATCCTTTCTTCCAATAAAAACCTGTGGGATTTGGTCGAACAAGATAAGTTTCGCCGCGATTTGTATTTTCGTATTAATGTCCTTCGGTTGCAAATTCCTCCGCTGCGAAAACGCAGAGAAGATATTTCTTTGTTGGTGAACCATTTTTTGCATCAAAGAAAAGTGTCGTTTCTTACTTGGAATCAATTGCCCTTAAAGCTCAAAGATTTTTTCCTTTCCTACGATTGGCCGGGAAACGTCCGCGAGCTAGAAAACGTAGTCGATCGAATGGTTCTGAATATTGACACATTAACCCGTCCCAGTGACTTTATCGAAGAAATATTACAAGAAAATGCCAGTAAAGAAAATGTTTCACCTGCGGAGAAAAATGCCGTCCCGCAGTTCGGGAAAATCGGTCAAAATGAAATGTTGATCACCATTGGGGATATGCAAACGATCGAAAGACAAGTACTTGAACAGATGTTGAAACGGTATCATAACAATCGGAGTATGGTCGCCGAAAAACTTGGGATTAGCCGGACGACATTATGGAAAAAACTTAAAGATTATGATCTCCAATAAATGAGCCGCCATGGGATGTCGATATTCGAAAGTTGCCGAACGCACCGTGCGGGAAGCGTTGAACGCCTTTTTTAAAAAACACTCAACTCATTAGCCAAGCCTGGGCTCATGTGATATAATGGGCGTGTTCATAGACGAACAACAATCCCAAAGTGCTGAGGGAAAAACAGAAAACAGAAAGAGGGAGACGGAAATGAGACTGCATGAGTTGAAGGACTTAATCCGGTTCATTGACGAATCTTCCATTACTGAATTCACGTATGAACAAGACGATTTCAAAGTTGTCTTGAAAAAAACGCCGGGTGTGGTCGAAATGGCTGTTCCGCAAGGGGAAATTGCGGCAAAACCGGTTGAACCGGCAGTAAAACCCGCGCCGGCGCCGGCAACCCCGGCGGCAGCTCCCGCCACCGAAGTGAAAGCGGCACCAACGCCCGCATCGGCACCCGCACCGGCGGCAACTCCGGCGGCAGTGGAACAAGATGAGAATTTGCACCAAATTGTCTCGCCCATGGTTGGTACGTTTTATCGGGCTCCGGCGCCGGATGCCCCGCCTTACGTGGAAGTGGGCAGCATCGTGAACGAAAAAACGGTGGTTTGCATCGTGGAAGCGATGAAATTGTTCAATGAAATCGAAGCGGAAGTCAGTGGAGAAATCGTCGCCATCCATGCCGAAAACGGCCAACTGGTCGAATTCGGACAGCCTCTGTTCACGGTGAGACTCACGAAATAGAAAGCGGGGAAGACAGATGTTGCGCAAAGTGCTGATCGCGAATCGCGGCGAAATTGCCGTACGGATCATTCGGGCATGCCGGGAACTGGGGCTGCAAACGGTGGCCGTTTACTCGCAGGCAGACAAAGACGCTTTGCACGTCCGGTTGGCGGATGAAGCGTATTGCATCGGTCCGGCGGCGGCCAAGGACAGTTATTTGAACATCACCAATTTGTTGAGCACGGCGACGTTGACAGGCGCCGACGCCATTCATCCGGGCTACGGTTTTTTGGCGGAAAACGCCGATTTCGCCGAACTGTGCGCCGCCTGCGGCATTACGTTTATCGGTCCCAGTCCGGAGGCCATCAGCAAAATGGGGGACAAAGCGACGGCGAAAGAAACGATGAAAGCGGCCGGCGTGCCGGTTCTGCCCGGGACCGATGGCGTCATTAAAGATGTGGAAGAAGCTTTGGAAGTCGCCGAACACATCGGTTATCCTGTGATTATCAAGGCGACGGCCGGCGGCGGCGGACGGGGCATGCGCATTGCGCGGGATCCCGAAGAGTTGAAACAAGGGGTGCAAACAGCTCGGCGGGAAGCGGAAAGCGCCTTCGGCGATCCAGGTGTCTATATTGAAAAGTTTTTGGAAAACCCGCGGCATATCGAAATTCAAATTATGGCCGACCAGCACGGCAATGTCGTCTATCTCGGTGAACGGGACTGCTCCATTCAAAGACGGCACCAAAAACTGATTGAAGAGGCACCTTCCCCGATTTTGACACCGGAATTGCGCCGTGCCATGGGCGAAGCTGCCGTCAGAGCGGCCCAGGCCGTCGAATACGTCGGGGCGGGAACAGTTGAATTTTTGTACCAAGACGGCGCCTTTTATTTCATGGAAATGAACACCCGCATCCAAGTGGAACATCCGGTGACGGAATGGGTGACGGGATTTGACTTGGTCAAGGAACAGTTGTTGGTGGCGCAAGGCGAGCCTCTTTCATTTAAGCAAGATGACGTGAAGATGCACGGTTGGGCTTTGGAATGCCGGATTAACGCGGAAAACCCGTGGCAAAACTTCCGGCCGTCCCCCGGGGTCATTCGTACATACTTGCCGCCGGGCGGCATCGGTGTACGGGTAGACAGTGCGGTATTTTCGGGTTATACGATACCGCCGTACTACGATTCCATGGTGGCCAAAGTGATCACGTGGGGGAAAGACCGGGCGGAAGCCATCGCCCGTATGCGCCGGGCGTTGGAAGAGTTCGTCATCGAAGGGGTCGATACGACGATTCCGTTCCATTTGGAAGTATTGAAACATCCGAAGTTTGTGGCCGGCGACTTCAACACCAAATTCCTCGAACAAGAAACCATCACCAAGCCGTAAATCCGCAAGGAAATTCCGTAAGGGGGCGCTATACCGATGGAAGCGTACATTCCCGACTATGTCCGTTCCGATTTGGGCAAAGTTGAAATTGACGCCGGTGTCATCCGCATCATAGCCGCATTGACTTGCCTCGAGGTCGATGGCGTCGCCACCATGGGGGGCGGAGGTTGGATGGGCGATTTGGCCGACTGGTTCAGCAAAAACCTTTCCAAAGGTGTTACCGTCAACATGAACCAGGACCAAGTGACCGTCGACTTGAAAGTGGTGGCGCAATACGGAAAACGACTGCACGAAGTGGGACGGGACATTCAGGAAAAGGTCCGTTACGCGATTGAATCGATGACCGGGCTGACGGTACAAGCGGTCAACGTTTCAATTGTCGATGTGGAGTTTGAGAACCGTATGGAAACAACCAATTGAGGTTTGATGAATGATGCGTGTGTGGGATCGGCTGTTGGTGGCCTTAAGCGGATTGTTGCTTTTGTGCGGTGCCGTTCTGTTCGCTTTTTGGCTTGTTAGTGACGCCCTGTTTGGCGATGTTTGGCGACCCCTGGCGGAATTGCGGACAACCGTCGGCGGCTATTGGGGATTGTGGGCGGCGCCGCTCCTCCTTCTCCTTTTGGCTTTATGCTCGATTTGGTTGGCATTTCGCCGTCCCCCCAAGGTGAGCGGCGTATTACAAGTGAACGAGATGGGAACGTTGACGATTACGCGGGAATCCATCGAAAATCTCGTCCAGCAAGCATTGGCAACAATTCGGGGGATTGCTGTCCAAACGTTGCGGATCAAAACGAATGAAGCGGGGGAAATCCAAATTTCTCTCGTTCTCAATGCTGACGGGGAACAGGATTTTCCCAGTTTGGTGGAAACGGTGCAAGCGCAAGTCAAGGAGCGGGTGGAAATGATTACCGGTGTGATGGTGCGGGCCATCCACGTGGAAATTTCCCGCGTACAAACCCGCTCCACCCCACCAGTCACCAAACCGAGGGTGGAATAATGGTGAAACGGTTATTGGAAGAGTGCTGGAACCACCACCGGGGCAAGTTTCTCGGGACGCTGTTTGGCTTATTGCTCGGCGTCTTGTACTTGCTGGTCGGTTTTTGGCGGATGTTGGTGGTGGCGTTGCTCATCTTGGGAGGTTTTTACTTGGGAAAGAAAGTGGACGAAAAAGAGCGCCTGCGGGATGTGCTGGCGCGCATTTTGCCGGATCATTTTTTTCGCGACGATGTATGACAGTCACCGCAGGGGTGACTTCTTTCATTATTAAAGGAGTGAGCACCTTTGCCGATGCCGAGGAGAAAGGCGCGGGAGCAAGCGCTACAGGCGATGTATCAAGTTGACTTGACCGGCGTAACACCGAAGCAAGCGCTCCAAGCCTTGTATCCGGATTCGTCGGTGCCCGAAGAATTGGATCCGTTTCTCACCCGGCTCGTTTACGGCACATACGAACAGCTGGAGCAATTGGATCCGATGATTCAGCAGCACTTGATCGGCTGGGATTTGCGGCGGTTGAGCGTCATCGACCGGAACATCCTGCGGCTCGCTTTGTTCGAAATGATTCATTTGGATACGCCTTTTTCGGTGGTGATGGACGAAGCGGTGGAATTGGCGAAAACGTTCAGCACCGATGTCGGCCGTCGTTTCATCAACGGCGTATTGTCGGCCGCCAGCCGCCGACTCAGCAAATCTCCCTCGCCTGAAAATGACGACGCCTGACGCCACCGGCTGCCATCATGATAGTGAAAGGGGACGCTTGTGGCCATGTACATCTTGGGATTGGACACCAGCGCCTACCGGACGTCGGTCTGTCTCATGGACCAAGAAGGCCGCGTAGTGATCGACGAACGGCGTCTGTTGGAAGTCAAGCCCGGCGGGCGCGGCCTGCAGCAGTCGGCGGCCGTCTTTCAACACGTCAAACATTTGCCTGATTTGCTCCAAGGGAAAGAATGGCCCCGTGATCAGTTGCGGGCGGTGGCGGTCAGCGCTTCGCCTCGGCCGGTGAAGGATTCGTACATGCCGGTGTTTCACGTCGGTTTAAGCTTTGCCCGCTGGCTCGCCCATACGCTTGGCGTGCCGTGTTATTTGACGACGCACCAAGAAGGGCACGTGGCCGCCGGCCTGTGGGCGTTGGGAGAAGTTGGCCACCGGTTGGAACGGCGGGATGCGTTTTTGGCCGTGCACGTTTCGGGGGGCACGACCGAATTGTTGTTGGTCCGGCCGTGGTCCGGCGGCTATCAAATTACATCCATCGGCGGCACGCTCGATCTTTACGCCGGCCAGCTCATCGATCGGATCGGTGTGGCGTTGGGATTGCCTTTTCCCTCCGGACCGGCGTTGGAGGCGCTGGCGGCGCAGGCTGAGGAAGAAAGCCGCTTGCGCATTCCTTCGGCGGTCAAGGGGACGGCCTTCAGTTTTTCCGGCCCGGAAGCCCAAGCCTTGCGTTGCGTGGCGGCAGGAGAAGCGCCCCCGGCCATCGCGCGGGCGGTGGAAGTGTGTGTGGCCAACACGCTGGAGAAGGCGTTGCGCAACGCGTTTGCCGCCGGCTATCCCAGGACTGTCTTGTGGGTAGGCGGGGGGATGGCCAACCGATTCATCCGGCGGCGTTTACAAGAACGGTTAGAACATCCCGCCGTCGGCGCCGTCTGCCATTTTTGCCCGCCGGCCTACAGCGGCGACAATGCCTGCGGCGTGGCGTGGCTCGGTTGGAAACAATGGAACAGCGAACGCGTTCATGGGAAGGTTCATGGGAAGAAAGGAGAATGACATGTCTGCCCGTTTGATCGACGGTAAAGCCCTTGCCCAACAAATTCGCCAAGAAGTGAAAGAGACGGTGGCCCGCTGGCAAGAGGAGGGTCTCGCCCCAGGACTGGCCGTTATCTTGGTGGGCGATGATGCGGCCTCGGCCACTTATGTCCGCAACAAGGAAAAGGCGTGCCAGGAAGTGGGCATCCATTCCTTTGTCCACCGTTTGCCGGCGGCAACGAGCGAACAGGAGTTGCTTTCGCTCATCGCATCCCTCAATGAACGCCCCGACGTTCACGGCATTTTGGTTCAGTTGCCTTTGCCGCCCCACATCCGCACCGAGGTCGTTCTGCAACACATTCATCCGGCCAAAGATGTGGACGGCTTCCATCCTGTCAACGCGGGAAAATTGTTCGTCGGCCAGGAAGGGATTTTTCCGTGCACCCCCTTAGGCGTCATCGAGATGCTCAAACGTGAAGGGGTGCCGATAGCCGGACAACACGCCGTTGTCGTCGGCCGCAGCAACATCGTCGGGAAGCCGGCGGCGTTGTTGCTGTTGCAAGAACATGCCACCGTGACCGTATGCCACTCCCGGACCCCCGACTTGCCGGCCGTTACAAGGCAAGCCGACATTCTCGTCTGTGCCGTCGGCAAACCGGAAATGATCCGGGGCCATATGATTAAGCCGGGGGCTTGTGTCATCGACGTGGGGATTAACCGGAACGACGCGGGGAAATTGGTCGGGGACGTGGCCTTCGATGAAGCGGTGGAAGTGGCGGGAAGAATAACTCCAGTGCCAGGGGGCGTCGGGCCCATGACGATCGCCATGCTGTTGAAAAACACGCTGACTTGCGCCCGCATGCAAAGCGGCAATAAGGCGGACTGAACATGGACGGAGCCCTGACGGTCAGCGAATTGACCCGCATCATCCGCCGTCGCATCGACGAGGAACCGCAATTGAAAGATGTCTGGGTGCAAGGGGAGATTTCCAATTTTACTCATCACCGTCGGGGGCACATGTATTTTACGCTCAAAGACGAAACGAGCAAAATCCGGGCCGTCATGTTTGCCAGTTACAACCGGCTGCTCACGTTCCGGCCGGAAGACGGCATGAATGTGTTGGCCCGCGGAACGGTCAGCGTATTCGAACGGGACGGGCAGTACCAACTGTACGTGACGGCCATGGAACCCGACGGTCTGGGTAGCTTGTACTTGGCCTTTGAACAGTTGAAGAACCGGCTGGCGGCGGAAGGCCTCTTTGCTCTTGAACGAAAAAAGCCGTTGCCGCCTTTTCCACGGGTTGTCGGCGTCGTTACGTCGCTGTCGGGGGCGGCCATCCGGGACATTCTCACGACGATTCGGCGTCGCTACCCGGTCGTGCGCGTCATAATCGCCCCGGTGGAAGTGCAAGGTGAGCGGGCTGTGCCCAGTATCGTCGAAGCGTTGGAGATGATGAACCGGCGGCAAGAAGTGGATGTTCTCATCGTCGGCCGGGGCGGCGGCTCCATCGAAGAATTGTGGGCCTTTAACGAAGAAGCGGTGGCTCGGGCCATCGCTGCGTCGAAAATTCCGGTCATTTCCGCCGTAGGCCATGAAACCGATTTCACCATCGCCGATTTTGTCGCCGACGTCCGGGCGGCCACGCCGACGGCCGCCGCCGAATTGGCGGTGCCCCTTTACAGCGAAC
>ERZ795042.1964-NODE-1964-length-12161-cov-7.551875_pt1 | contig 12161 bp, 8 predicted proteins | sample MGYA00375126_ERZ795042 | MGnify/ENA primary metagenome ERZ795042 (study PRJEB30171, sample SAMN05518105) | compost metagenome | isolation source: Feedstock adapted compost from Newby Island compost facility, Milpitas, CA | place: USA:Newby Island compost facility...
AAATGGCCACATTGTAAGTTCCGGGAATAGCTCCATCACCGGGATCGAAGGTCGTTAGTGTGAACTTCCCTGAAGCGTCCGTTTTGCCCACCGCTCCCCGGCCGTTAGGGTCTGTGGACACGAGCATCACGAGGGCCCCTTCGACCGGCTGCCCGTTGTAGAGGACTACGCCGTTGACTTTAACCGTCTTTGGGCGGTTGGCCGCAGTTTTGCCACAACCGGTGATCAAAAGAGTTGCCATAAGGAGCGCAGTAAGAAAAGGGTTAATGCATCGCATAGCAGACACCTCCGGCCGGAACCTGAAAACTAGACATGCGTTCACATTATAGCAGACCAGATTATAGCGACGCCTTTTCCAAGAACGCAACGTGCATCGGTAGCGGGTGTTCATGCCACTAGTTTAGGGGGGTAATCTGTTGCTGTCAGGAGTTTGCCAATTTGTTGCGAAGATAAAAATGTTCTGCTACGATTTACCGTGGTTCTGGTCGAGCTGCAGAATGAGCAGAGATCGGAGTGATACTCGTCGTCTTTGTTTGGGTTCTTTCTCAACAGACCAGGAGGTGATCTATGCGCAGGTTGGTCAAGCTCAAGGCGTTCACACTCGTCGAACTGCTTGTCGTGATTGCCATCATTGGCATCCTCATCGCGCTGCTGTTACCAGCGGTGCAGGCGGCCCGGGAGGCAGCCAGGCGCTCTCAGTGCACCAACAATTTGAAACAACTGTCTCTGGCGGCGCACAATTATGCAGACGTCCACAAAATGCTACCCCCGGGAGAAATTGGCACGGGCATCATGTGGGGCGGTGACCCGGTAAATACCAATACGGAGCGACTGTCCACGTGGGTTCTACTCCTCCCCTTCTATGAACAGCAGGCGCTCTATCAGCAAATCAGTGGGCCGCTGACTGTGGGAACCACTGTGTTACCGGCGTGGGGACGTGATCCATCCACAAACACGCCCGGTGACCCGGCTAATTCCCGTTTTTATCCACCGTGGACTACGCAGATTGACGTTCTTTTGTGCCCGTCTGATGGTAAGATCAGACAGAAAGGTGTGAACGATCAAGGCCGCACTAACTACCGGACGTCAGTGGGCGATTCCATCTACCGTGGATGGGCTCGGGATGGCAATTCTCAAACTTGCCGCGGGCTGTTCGGACTTCGTCAGGGGGTCCCGTTTGCCGCGATCACCGACGGTACGAGCAACACTGTCATGTTTTCCGAAAGGCTTTTCGGCGGAAATGCGAATCTCATTAAAGAGGGGATGGCCACCAACGTGACCAGCATGAATCCGAACGCGGCTGTGGCCCCTGCCGAATGTCTCCAGACCAGAAATCCCGCTCGACCGAACGAGTATTTAACGGGTACTTATGGCACGGCTAACTGGTCAGGGCGACGCTGGGCAAGTGGTATCCCGCAATACACCCGGTTTAACACAGTCCTGCCGCCCAACAGTCCCTCCTGTAACGACAGCACATGGGACGAGCGAAACGCCGTTATCACGGCCACGAGCAACCATCCCGGCGGTGTGAACGTGGCGATGGCGGATGCTTCCGTTCGCTTTATTTCGGAGACCATCAACGCCGGCGATCCGACGTTGCCTGAGGTCCAATCAGGGCCCAGCCCGTACGGAGTGTGGGGAGCTTTAGGGAGCAAGGACGGTGGTGAATCAGTCCAGGCCCCGTAATGTGATTTTCTCGGCCGGCGAAACCGGCGTTGGTCGTTCGTGAAGACGACGCAGCGGCCATTGGAATTCGAAAAAGCGTGGGGGATATTCGTCAGATTATCCCTCACGCTTGCTTTTTGTTTACCGGCAGGTTGCGGCAGACAACCCGCATTGAACACCCATGGCATTGCGGGGACGGTGGCCTCTCCGCAGACCGGCGGGAGCGCGGAAGTGGAAGAACACATCAGGAGGTTCTGCGGCGATTGCCATGCTGTCCCTCGACCGGAGTCCTTCCCCCGCGATCGCTGGGCAGAGGAAGTGCGAATCGGCTATCAGCAATATGTTCGTTCCGGACGCGATGACCTGACTCCGCCACCTATCGCGGAAGTCATTGCATACTACCGGGAGCGGGCACCGGAAAAGCTGGAGTTCCACCTTCCGCAGGATTCGCAGCAGAAGCTGCCCATTTCTTTTCGCCAGGAAGATGTGGACTGGGAAGGACGGCCTCGCGTGGCACCGGCGGTCTCCGGGCTTGCCTACCACAGGCTTCCAGACAGCGATAAGCCCTGGCTCATCATCTCAGACATGGCGACCGGCACTATCACGGCTCTGGACATGAAGTCGAGGGAGTCTCGCGTCCTTGCCAGGCTTCAATTTCCCTGCCGAATTGAGCCGTGCGATCTGGAACGTACTGGCCGTGTCGGCTTTGTCGTGGCGGAACTTGGAAGTTTTTTTGCGATGGATCACCACGATGGAAAGGTTGTTTGGTTACGTCCCGAAGAAAAGGGACCGCAATTTCGAGTCATTCCGCTTGCTGAAAATCTTGGTCGCGTAGCTGATGTGAGAGTGGCTGATTTCGATGGTGACGGCGATCTGGACGTGCTCGCAGCGGAATTCGGTCACTACCGCACGGGCGGCATTCTGCTGCTGGAAAACGAGAGCACCAAAGAGGGAGCGCTTCGCTTTGTTCCTCATCGCCTTGATCAGCGCCCAGGAACCATTCACGTCCCGGTAACGGATTTGAATACCGACGGTCGTCCCGACTTTGTCGCGCTGATCAGCAACGAGTGGGAAGTGGTCGAATGGTTCGTCAGCCTGGGCAACAATCGATTTCTCTGTCGTCCCATCTGGCGGGCACCAGATTTGACGTTTGGCTCCAGTGGGCTGGAGTTGGTGGATCTCGACGGAGACGGCGACATTGACATTCTCTTCACCAATGGAGACAGCTTTGATAACCTCTACGCGAATCCGTCTCACGGAGTCCAGTGGCTGGAAAACCGAAACGCCGATTCGCCCGAAGGCTTTCACTACCATCGGTTACTGGATTGGCCGGGCGCCTACCGTGCCGTGACGGGCGATCTGGACGGCGACGGCGACCTCGATATCGTTGCCTCGGCATGGCTGCCAAAAAGCGTTCGGCCACAGGAGCTCCAGCAAATGGAAATGCCTTCACTGATCATTTTGGAACAGGAACCCGGAACGACGTTTAGTTGCCATATTGTCGACAAGATCTGGCCGCAGTTTCCGGTGATACTGCTCGCTGATCTGGACGGGGACGGCGATCTCGACATTGTCGCGGGCCGACATTCCGGACTTGACGCGGGAAGATCAGACGTGACCGCTCCGCTCCGGGTGTATTGGAATGAAATGAAGTCGGTTGCGGAGCCCGCCCGACACCCTTGATGTCAACGTGCCGCACTCGTCGCAGGACGGGAAGAAATGTAAGCAGGTGACCACGCGAGCGAAGCCGCATGGAGCCATCGCTCGTAGTTCGTCGTGTGCGATGTCGGTTTTCTCCGTAGACTCTGGCAAAATACGGCCAAGGCGCTCAGTTGATCAGTCGAAGCACTCAAACAGGCAGGATGGGCAGAGCCGGGCATTCCCAGGCGGATTCTTAAAAAGAGTTCTGCGAAACTCTCCCCTCCCTTGAAAGGGTCGTGGCGAAGATTGCGGGGTGGATTCGGAAATCCCCAGTCGTCCCAAAGGGCCAGATCGCAATGATTCGCTCCCTCCACTCCGTGGCAATTGGAACACCCCAGGTCATTGTAGGCAGTTCGGCCGCGGGCCAGTAATTCCTTGGAAAATTTCGGCGCAAGAGGAATGGCCACTTTTGGGCCGGGAGTGCTCTGAATCTCGGCAGCGGACTTGAGTTCTTCAGGAGAAAGCTCTTCGCCAATTTTTCGATATTCTTCCAGAAGGCGATCCTGAGCCCCTTCACGTCGCATTGCAAGTACGAATTGGGCAAGCCCGAGAATTTCCTGCTGAGAAAGCTCTTCGAAGCCTCGCATGCTTGTGCCGGGCATTCCGTAGCGAATAACAAGGGCGACATCCTCCACACTGGGCACACCATTTTCCGTACTCACGATACGGAAGAAATCGCGGCGAAGATTGCGGGGGCGTGGAAACAAAAAACGCGATGCCATACCATCCCCATTTCCCTTTTCTCCGTGGCAGGAAGCACAAAAGTGGGAGTAGAGGTCCTCGGGATTTTGGAGAGCTTCGTTCTTCCCATTCTGAAACTTGGTGGACGCGGCATCGCGATGAGCCGGGAACAACACTTCACGCTTCGCAGTGAATTCTCTGCCATTTTCTCCCTGCTGTTGAACCGGTTCAAAAATTCCCATCGAACGTCGAAACTCCGATTCCTGACGGCGACATTGCTCGCGAAAGAGTTCATCGGCACGCTCCATGAGACCGAGTCCAACGATGGCGTTGCCGGACAGTCCCTCCGCAAGGGCCGCCGTGTGAAGAAGGGAGCGATCCGAGGGGTGTGTAAAATCGATGTGGCTGAGCCATTGCCGCGCCTGTGCCGGACAGCCTAATTCAAGCTCGAGTTCTGCCATCTCGCGAATCAATGCTGGCGAGGAAAGAAGCTGCCCAGGATCAGAGCGAAGAATACTCCTCGCTGTGGGCCAGTCGCCGTTGGACCGCAACGCACGCGCAAAACAGGCTTTGGCAAGCTCACTCTGAGGGAGGGATTCGTACCACTGGCGGCTCACCACCAGCACGTCTTCCCAGCGATCCTGTTGCTCCAGTAACTCGCACAACGCAAGCAACGCCAGCTCATGCTGCGGTTCCAGGGAGAGCGCTTTTCGGTACGCCTTCTCTGATTCGACAACATCTCCGCGGTGCTGATGATAGACACCCTCCATGTAGCTCACGTTGGGATCGTTTGACGCGTCTGCCCGCCACGCTTTCAGAACTCGCTCCGCCTCCTCGAAGTGCTTTCTTGCGATGGCTCCGTAAATGAAAGCCTCTGCTACCTGGTTCGGGTCATAACCTTGGGAAATGAGGTCTCCCACATCGTTTCCTTTGCCGGGCGTCAAACGACCTGCCTGGATCAAAGCGAGACGCTGTTCCTGCTCGATGAGAACCGAGGAAACGCCCAAACTGCCGGCCTGCGACAGTGCCTCACCGAACGCCTGCGGTTGGTTCAATCGACGATAGAGTGTGGCCCGCAGAAGGAAAACCAGGCCATCCCGGGGCGAGAGTTTCTCCGCCCGATCGAGCCACTGTTTCGCGAGGGTTACCTGCCCTTGCCGAATAGCGTCTGAAGCCCGGCGACGTGCATCAGCAGCCAGCATCCGAGGGACAATCAGGACACTCAATGCGGCGATCACGACGCCGAAAAGCCCGACGATGAGTGTAACTCGCCAGTGGGTTTTGACGCGCTGGCTCAATGTGAGGAGACACAACCGCAGATCCGGCATGGGGCGCGTGGCCTCCGAACGTGGCCTGACAAATGGGACGACGAGACTGAAGAATGTCTCGTCTTGGAAAGTCGCTCGACCTCGCAAAGGTTCTTAACCGATTTTAGGCTGACGGTCCGACGGTTGGAAGTTTTTTGGCAGTAGTCAACCGTGGGTAGGCAATGTATGTCGTCCATTGTCCGGAGGGTGCTCCGTGGCCGCACGTGCAGTGGCGAAGGCCGAGCGTTCGCGTCACAATTCAATCAAGATTGGGTGAGGTGCTGGGGAGCCCACGGTCAAAGACGGCGCTCGGATAAACCCTCCGCTCGTGTCGGGGATGGACCAGACATCAAGCGCTGCCTCAGATGAGTGCACTCACGAGTTGGGCGCTGTCCCTAATTTGGCCGTGGACAAAAGCCGAGGAGTCGGAGGGGCGTTGAAAAACTCTCGTAGGGGTGTGCCGCTATGGCTGGGACAGGTGAGGCTCGATTCCGATCCCCTCTCGTGGAGAGCTTTTGCCCGATGAGCTGCGAGAGATTCAGGCCAAATTCGTCAACGGTGTGCAGCCCACCCCAAAGCCAGGCCGCACGAATTAATGCCGATCTTACGTCCCACGATCGGTCCTTCACGGAGTGCGAGTTGTGCTCGATCTTCCGGTGACCCCTGTTGACCGTGCAAGGGGCATTCCGAAGATAATAAGCCGGATGTTAGGTCCTCGTGGAACACGGCGGACAGTTCGAGGGCAATCCGGGGCACGAGTCGGCGGATGACGAAAAGCCGACAGAGATGGAGGGGAAAGATGAGCCTCACCGTTTTGTTGAGCCTGGCTGGTTCGATGGTGGCTATGGTCACCGTCTTGGAAAAAGCGGAGCGCGGGATCCAAGAATATCGTCAGGGAGAGGCCACAATCACCTTGTTGGAGGCCGATGGGCGGCCAGCCCCGGGCGTGAAGATAGCCGTTATTCAACAGAGCCACGATTTCCTCTTCGGTTGCATTGTGCGCCCCCGGCACTACAACGACGAACGTTATCGGCAACGTTTAAAGGAATTGTTCAACTTCGTCGAATTGCTGGAGTTCAACTGGGGACAGTATGAGCCGGACGAGGGAAGACCACTTTTGGAAGAACGGCGCCGCTTCATCTTCGACTGGTGTATCCCCAACGGGATCGAGCATTTCTACGGACACATGCTCGTCTGGTCGCGCCAGTACGGAGAGTATCCCAAGACGGCCCTGCCGTTGTGGCTCTTTCGCTACGACCGGGCCACGCAATACGAGTTGCTCAAGCGGCGCATCCAGCGAGAGGTGCGTGCCTACCGCGATGTCAACATCGTTTGGGACGTGGTCAACGAGGCGGTTCACTGCCGCCGGTGGGGGGATTGGGAGAAGCCGGATAACTTCGAGGAGCCATTAGATGTCATGGTTGGCTACGTCGCCGACGCCCTTCGCTGGGCGCATGAAGCGAATCCTGAGGCTCGGCTTCTCATCAACGATTACGGCGTCATCGTTCGTGGGAAATATCGGGATCGGTACCTTCAACTTGTGCAGACGCTGCTCAAAGCAGGGGTGCCTCTGCACGCCGTGGGCATTCAAGCCCACGAGCCGTTCAAAGGGGCGTATTGGTACTCCCCTGAAGAAATTTGGGAGGCGTGCGAGGTATTCGGGAGCCAGATGGGCCTGCCGGTCTACTTTACGGAGTTCTGGTACGTTTCGGACCCGCATGTTCCCATTCGAGGGAATTATCGGGAGGGGATGTGGAACCCTGAACGGCAGGCGGAGGCAATTGAGGAATTCTATCGGGTTGCTTTTGGCCATCCCTCCGTCGCGGGTATCGTCTACTTTGGACTGGCAGACGACGACGTAGTCCGACCGACCATCGGGCTGCTGGACGGAAACTTCCAGCCCAAACCGGCTTGGCAACGATTACACCATTTGCTTAAAGAGGAATGGTGGACCCGGTACTCCGGAACTACTTCCTCGCAAGGTTTCTTCCATTTTCGAGGGTTTTTCGGCCGTTATCGCGTGGAAGCGGAGCATAAAGGGCAGCGCTACACATGGTCCATTCATCTCGAAAAGGGAAAGCCGAACCACTGGACACTCCTTTTGCAATAGGCCACTGAGCTCTATCTGGCGGTTGTAAAACAGGGAACGGGCCAGGTCCTTGTAAACCCGTCGCCCACGAGGCCAATGGGGAATACTTGACCTCGCTCGATGTTTTCCAAGCTCGATGTTTTCCAAATTTTCCGAGGCCCCGGCCGTATCACGGGCCACAACGCCACTGGCCAGAAAGTCTCCATCATCCACCCGGACCGCGTTCGGATGCCCAACGCTGGCTGTCATATCAGGGTGAACCGAATCGGGCGACTCTGCGCCCACATCGCTAGCCCCACGGATCACGACGCCGAAAAGCGCGAGAATGAGGGCAACTCGCCAGTGGGTTTTCAATCGCTGGCTCAATGTGAGAAAACACAACCGCAAATCCGGCATGGCGCGTGTGGCCTCCAAACCTTGCCTGGGAAATGGGATGCCGAGACCGAAGAATGTCTCATCTTGGAAAGTCGCTTGACTGTGCAAAGGTTCTTAGCCGATTTTAGGCTGACGGTCCGACGGTTGGAAGTTTTTTGGCAGAAGGCGGCCGTGGGCAGCCAATGGATGTCGTCCATTGTTCGGAGGGCGCTCCGTGGCCGCACGTGCAGTGGCGAAGGCCGAGCGTTCGCGTCACAATTCAAATCAATCAAGCTCGGGTGAGGCGTTGGGGAGTCCTCGGTGGAAAATGGCGCTCGGAGAAACCCTCCGTTCGTGTCGAGGATGGACCGGACTTGAATCGCTGCCTCAGATGAGTGCGCCCATCACGTTGTGAGTTATATGTACTTTTGGTCTACCCTTTGTGGAAGTGCGTGATCTTGTCTGAAATTGGTGGAGGTGCCTTATGCGTGTTGCGAAGACAGTGTGGTGCTTGCTTGGTCTTGCCTTACTTATTGGCACGCTTAGCATCTGCGGCGACAGCCTGGCTGCCGAGGTGGAGAATGAACCCTCGCGACCCAATGTTCTCTTCATACTGGCGGACGATCTCGGTTGGGGTGATCCCAGTTGTTATGGGAACCGGCACTTTCGGACCCCTAACCTAGACAGGCTGGCGCGAGAGGGGATTTTGTTTACGCAGTACTATCAAGCAGGATCGGTGTGCTCACCCAGCCGGGCAGCTCTGATGACGGGGCGCTATCCGGCGGAATTGCGGATTCATGGTCATCTAGCCACACCGGAGCAAAACGCCGCCCGAGATATGGTCAATTATTTGGATCCCCAGGTTCCCACTCTGCCCAGGCTTTTGAAAGCGGCAGGTTACACAACGATCCACGTAGGTAAATGGCACCTGGGGCGTCCACCCGCGGCGGGCAGCGGGCTGGAAGTGTACGGTTTTGACGTAGCCCGATGGATCGATTGTCAGGAAGGAGACAGAAATCTTTGGAGCATCCAGGAACGGCCGGTCGCCGCGCGGGAACTCGTTGACGCCACCATCGAGGCCCTGCGTGGTGTATCGGGGAAACCCTTCTACTGCCAGTTATGGCTGAATGACCCCCATGCTCCACTGGCACCGTCCCCGGAGCAAATGGCGCCCTTCCGCCGTCGGGTGCCCGAGGGGTTCACCAGTCCCTTTATGGTCTATGCTGCCACGGTTACGGAAATGGATCGTCAGATCGGGCGGCTGCTCGTCGCTCTGGACGAGCTCGGCCTGGCCCGGAACACGGTCGTCGTTTTCTCCTCCGACAACGGGCCGGAGGATATTGATATCGCAAACGCCTCATGGTCGGCTTATGGAAGCGCTGGACCGCTTCGGGGTCGCAAAAGAAGCCTGTACGAGGGCGGCATCCGGGTGCCCTTCATTGTACGCTGGCCCGCTAAAGTTCCCGGTGGTGTTGTGAATAATACCACCGTCGTTTGTGGTGTCGACTTGCTGCCCACGCTCTGCGAGTTGGCCGGGGTGAGCTTGCCCGCCGACGTAAAAGCAACCTGCCGGGGTGAAAGCTTGGCTCAGGCTTTTTGCGGGGACAAAAACGTGCACAGAAGCGGAACGCTCTTCTGGGAGTGGCGATTCCGAGTTTTCAATCACCCCTGGAATCGGAGTCCGATCCTTGCCGTGCGAGAAGGACCGTACAAGCTTCTGTTCAATCCGGACGGCTCACGAGTCGAGCTTTACGATATTCCTCGTGATCCCGGCGAGGACAACAATGTGGCGTCAGCCCATCCGGATGTCGTCGAGCAACTCATGAAGAAAGGGATCGAGTGGCAGAAGTCTCTCCCGCCAGGGCGGTTTGACAAGGAAGCGGGTCGGGCCGATTACCCCTGGCCGCAAGAGCAAGAGTGAGACGAGGCGGACGCGGTTTGCTTCGCACGCTGCGGAACACACCGTGGCAAGTGGCCTGGGGTGTTTGACCGGCCGTCGCGGAAGTCACACGTCACGCGTTATTGTGGGCGAATGCCCGAAGCGTGAGAGACACTTCGGGCAGTCGTCATTTCTTGTCGGTTCTTGTCGGGCGCCGACATGCCCTTATTTTTCGTGAACAACCAAGCGAGTTTCCAACAGATCCGCCACGTCGCAGGCTGTGCCCGATGGCAGCTGATTGTGTAGGGCAAACCACTTGAGCGGTTCCATGTTCATCCGGTGTCTCGTCGGCCATAAAAGATCACGCGCGTGCGACGTTGGACCGGTTATTTTTTGCCAAAGTTAATAGACATAAATTCTTTTAAGATGTCTGTGTCAAAAAAATTGTTGACCTGAAGGTCAGAAAGGTATATACTTGAGCACGACGGAGGGATACTGGGATGCTCGCGCTCTCTCAAACGACTGGTTACGCGGTCCTGGCGCTGGCGTGTTTGAGCCGCACTCCGGATTCGTATGTTTTGGCCAAAGATATCGCCAGGTGCACCGGTATTCCCTGGGCTTATCTGTCAAAGGTCTTACACACCCTGGAAAAGCACGGCATTGTTGAATCGCGCCGGGGCTATCGCGGTGGCTTCAAGCTCCGGCGTCCGGCTGAGCAGGTCACTTTGGAGGATATTGCGGCGGTTCTGGAGAGACAATGGCCGCCCCAGTGTCTGCTGGGTTTTCAAGATTGCCAGGGCGAACGGAACTGCCCATTCCATGATTTCTGGCAGCGCGAGCGCGAGGTCATTCGGGAAAAGCTGCGCAGCACGACGCTTGCGGATTTGGCTGCCTCTTCTCCGGTGATTGGTCAGGTGCATCTGGAATTGTGTGACTCAGGTCGGGGCGCGACACTGCAGGCCCCCAGGGGAAGTCGCCAGCGCAAAACAAGTGGTTCAAAAAGAGAGAGGAGAAAAAGCGATGGGAGCTACTCGCCGTGAGTTTTTGGAAGCCGGAGCCATCATTGGAGCCGGTGCTGCCGTCGCAGCGACAGCCGCGGTGACGGCTCGGCTCGACCACCGGACGACCGACCCGGTGGGAGAAGAGACGGTGCGTCACATTGACGTGCTTCCCAGTGTTCCCCCATCACCCAAGGAAGATGTTCTCATCCGCATGCAGCGGGACCTGGCCCGCGCGATGGCCAAGCCTGTGGAGCAGCGGCGGTGGGTGATGATCATCGACACCCGCAAGTGTGTGGGATGTCATGCGTGCACCGTGGGCTGCGTGGCTGAAAATCATCTTCCGCCAGGAGTGGTCTATCGTCCTGTCGTGACTGAAGAGTATGGGGAATATCCGCATGTTCAAATTCGGTTTTTTCCGCGGCCCTGCATGCAATGTGATGTCCCTCCGTGCGTGCCGGTGTGCCCGGTTCATGCCACGTGGAAACGCCCGGACGGCGTCGTCGTCATCAATTATGACCGCTGCATAGGATGCGGTTACTGCATTACGGCCTGTCCTTACAACGCCCGTTCACGGGACCTGGGAGAATACTGGCTGGACGGAGCGGCGGAAGCGGACACTCCCAGTGAACTCCCCATTCTTGGGCAAAACGCACCCTGGGAAAAAATTCCCTCGAATGAGTACGCCAAGTCATGGGATCGGACTAAAGGTTCGCCTGTTGGAAACGCCCGCAAGTGCCACTTTTGCTTGCATCGTTTAGAAGTGGGCCAGCTTCCCATGTGCGTCACCACCTGTATCGGACGAGCGACATATTTTGGCGATGCCAACGATCCTGACTCCCTGGTCAGTGAGTTGATGGCAGCTCCAAATGTTATTCGGCTTCTGGAACATCTGGGAACAGAACCGCGCGTACGCTATTTGATTTGATCAAGGCGACACCAGGTATCCAATAACGCAATAGCTACTGAGTGAGGGATGCCATGCAAAAAGAAAGTGCACGACTTCTCGGCGTGAGGATTTTCCAGGTGCTCGTAATAATTGCCTGGATTTTCTTTGCAGTGCTCGGACTACAGGGAATTGCCGAGCGCTTATGGCATGGGCATCATGCAGCCAATTACGGGAGCTATGTGGTGTGGGGATTGTGGGTCTCGGCCTACATTTATTTCATCGGTCTATCTGCGGGAGCTTTTCTTCTGTCCTCTTTGATCTATGTTTTCGATTTCAAGCAACTGGAAAACCTCGGGCGATTGTCGCTATTCGTCGCGATAGTGACCCTATTTATGGCACTTCTCTCTATTTGGTTCGACCTTGGGCGCATGGACCGATTTTACAACGTCTTTTTGTACCCAAATTTTACTTCCATGATGGCATGGATGGTGTGGCTGTACACCATTTATACAATCATTATGATTCTGGAGCTGTGGTTTTCTTTGCGGCCTGACCTTGCGCGAATGCAATCGGTTGGCGGAATTAAGGGTATGATAGC